>Ga0062383_10000581_pt1 | contig 9691 bp, 6 predicted proteins | sample DOMMetBare3Fresh_FD_59508 | JGI IMG/M metagenome (GOLD analysis project Ga0062383, IMG submission 59508) | Wetland sediment microbial communities from St. Louis River estuary, USA, under dissolved organic matter induced mercury methylation -... | ecosystem: Environmental > Aquatic > Freshwater >... | reverse complement strand
GGAATCCGTATGACGGCAGCATCGTGCACTGTAATGATCTGGTGCCATTTTACAAGTGGTCCGGTAAGACCGAAACTAACCAACAGACCCTTCTTGGTGTACCACGGTAGTTCCAGTTGCTCCCAGAAATGCCCATGTAAGCGACCTACCGGCTTTACCACGATGTGGCGAAAAGGAGGTATGGAAGTGCCACGAGGAACAAGAAGCGTCCAGCGGATATCTAAGCCTTCCCCAGCTGCCAGCAATTCGTCAAGGCATTGGATTGTCTCGCGGGCGTAACGTTGCACCCCAGTGACACGCTGGGTTAAGAACCGGCCGTTGATGAAAACTTCCGGAGCTGAAACCCCGGCAGAGGTAGAGTTATGCATAGGCATGAATTCGTTCAGTGGTTGGCTCAGGCACGCGCGGCGCGATGGCAGCGGCGGCAAAAGCATAGAAAAGTATACTCAAGTCGAACACGGTACCTGACAGGGTCGCACAGATAAGGCCCGCCAGTACCGCTTGTTTCGAGGCGCGTCTTACGGCCCGATCAGACTGTCTGTAATGCAAATAATCACTTCGAAACAGTTGAATGAGAAAAATAAAGAACAACAGGGTACCGATAACGCCGACATTGGAAAGCAGCACAAGTGGGAAGCTGGAAGCCCGGGCACTGCCCAGACCGACACCCACACCATAAGTGTCAAGAAAATTGGACCATGCCTGCTGGTTCCAGGAGCCACGTTCGACTCCCGAGCTGCTTTGCATTTTGTTCAAGACTGTGATCTCGAAGACGTCAGCAACGCGCTCAGCTACCTTCTGTTCGAAAACGGACACGATACAAGCGAGCAGCACTACAAGCATGCCGGTCAGCAACAGTGCACCCAGACGTGGCACCCTGCCACACGTAAGGCCACTCCAAGCGAAGTACAGTCCAAGGCAAACGAGGTAGATGGCTAACCCCCCGTAGGCAGTGCCGGAAGTGGAGATGAGCAGAAACACCAGCGAGGTCAGCGCCAGGAAACCACTGTATACGGATCTGACCTTGTATAGCCATAAAGTGAAAGTAAACGCGAACAAAGGCAGAGTAAAGCCCGAAAAGGCAGACGTTTCGGCAAATGTACCCTGAATGCGCATCAGCCCCGCTACTTCATAATTGTCGAAAATTTCATATCCTGCTGTGCGAACATACTCCAACATACCAGGCAGGCCAAGATAGAATTCGGCAAGATTGATGACGCCTGCCAGGCAGTTAAGACCGGCGAGAAGCAATATGGCATCGCGGAAGTGATCCAGCATACCCCTTCTTTCGAGTAATGCGCGCACCGCCACATAGGCACAGACAGCACCGACGGCATATCCGGACTGCGTCAAATTTGTGGATACCGGATGCAACGGCACGAGGGCGATGCCAAGGTCAATGGCTGCGCGATCTAGTACCTGAATCATTACCTCGCCAGCAAAAAATCGCGGCAGGAAAAATGCGCTAAGCACACCCCAGACGACTAAGAGGGTCAACCAGAAACCGGCAGCAGGATATACCACCTGACGCAGGCAACCGTTTATACCGCGCTCGCCTATCGCACGAACCAGCAGGAAGGGCAGAAACAGCACTGCAGGCGTGATCGTCGCGCCACCAAGTGCGGGAAGGGCAATAGCTGCTGCCGCACCGAACAGGCACCATAACACTTGGAGAGCAAGCGCAACTGAGCTTGAGGCGAAAAGTCCTCCGGCGCAAACCAACAAAGTGAAGATCGTAAATTCCATATAATTTAAGTCGTTAAGTCGGGCGTCTTAGTCCGATGTTGCGAGACTGGCCTCGCTGATTTCATCCACGCGCACGCCAGAAACATAAACCGGTGCTGAATTAAAGCTGATCCTAGTTTTGCCTGAATTGCCGTGCTCAGGAGGAACCGGATTACCTAACGCGTCTATAGCTGTCGCGCCATGAAGTGAAAGATGTTTTTGCTTGCCATCGACATTCCAGATCACCAGCTTATCGTCGCGCACACCATGGAAGAGAAAGGCCTGCACGCCAGAGGTCGGGTGTTTCGAACCCGCCATCTGGCGCACGAGCACGTAATCACCAAGTTGTTCGCTCATGGTCTTGAAAGCGTAATAGGTTTTGCGGCGCTTTCCGTCATTAGCGGTGAGGCCCATCGGGCCATCCACCGTGTCCTGCGCAGAAAACCAGCACATCACTTGAACACCGGCTGCCTCTGCCTTAATGAAGGCACGCGGCAGATAGCCGGCGAGAATCTCTTCGCTGACCTCGCCTTTGTCTGCGTTCCCTCCAACCGGCCAGCCCCACTCTGTGATCCACATCTCTGGCGATTTCCCGAGTTTGGTCTGGCCCGCTTCACGCAGCCTTCGCACTGCCGAGCCGAACGAACGGTCAGGGTCAACCACAGTGAAAGGTTTCACCCAGTCCGTGTAGAAATCGACTGCTGCTTCTTCCGGTTTTCCTTTGGTGTATGGGTGAAAGGCGAATCCATCGAGCTCGCGCGGCAGCCCGGCTTCGAGGAACCAATAGTGAAGGACCCACATATCGTCGTCGGTCAGGAGCTTAATCGTCGGATCGAAGGTCTTGACCTGCTTGACAGCCTCCTTGACCATCTTCACGTAATGCTCCACCCATGGTGACGGCGGCTTGCCATTCCACGCACCGCCTATCAGCGGACGCAACGAGTTATGCGGCTCATTCCAGAGTTCAAGCACGAAGCGTACGCCCGTTGCGCGCAGCATGCGCGCGACCTCCACTGCATAACGTCCGAAGGCTTCCGGGTCGGCCGGTCGATATGGCGCTTCGCCTGTCGCCGGATAAGCCACAGGATTACTGTAAGCGAGCAAAAAAATGACACCGATGTCGTGTTGCCGGTAATAGGCTAGACGCTCCTTAAAGGCGGGTGGGAATTCGTGGTACTGCCCGGGCGATATCTCCATCTGATCCCAACCGATTTCTTCGCGTACCCAACGAACCTTCAGGTCATTAAGGGACGGCAAGTCGCTCTGTGGTTGCCCCTGGTAAAACTTGACTTGAAGCCCAATGATTTCACGGAATTTTCGACCCGAACCGACTTGGTCTTGTATCTGGTTGGCCGAGGCTTTTTTCTGTGCGCCCACCGAGACCGGAAGCGTGAGGGCAAGTAGTAAGAGCAAAACGCAAACGAAGAACCGGCGCAATGAAACCAGAAGTCGGAGCGCCCCGAACAGGGATAAAGAAATCAAGCCCAAACCCATACATGGATTTGTTCCTCGGATCGCAAACGATCGACTGTTCCGTTGATGTGAAACGAAGAATTTGACAGGTTTTCTTTCTGACTTAAGTCCGTATGGGCTCATGTTTATATCCATTGTGGTTGCAACGCGACGCGCTTGCTCGAAAACCGACACGCCGATCAGGGACAGCGCCCACATGGCCTGGGTAATCGCCAATATTTTTCCGGCGCCACGTAAACACACAAGTAGCCGGCAAACGGGAAAATATTGTTCCTCCCGTTACCAAATTGTCGATAATCAACCCGTTCAGAGCCACGGGCAGATGGTCAAACAGCAGGGGACCAGCCAACTGCCCAACACGAGGGGAAGGTTCAGGCATAAGGCATAGCCCATCTCGCTGATAGATTAGTGGGCCACGATCGTCAGTTAGCCCGAAACTTTGATGGAAACTAAAGTATTCCAGAATTTGGATTCCTAGGTGGCATAAACTAACGATAGCGGCGAGTATGACTTCAAGCAAGAACCGAAATTCGAGAACCTGTTCTTCGTAGCCTTCTCTCGCTCCCCTTAAGGAAGGATTGACGCCGGGTAGGGAAGCCAACGTCGACGCACTGACCAGTGCGAACACCAGAACCGGTAAATCTTTTTCGAAGCATATTTCCATTTTAGGCCTGTAATGTATCGTCTATTTCTTGCGTGGTCTCTACAGGATGTAGATAGTTACTGTCCTGTAATTTTCCAAACCAGCTGCCCACCGCCTGATATCCGGCCACAATTGCCGACGGATTCTTGGACTCCATGTCGGCACGGTTATAGGCATAGCCATAATAAGGGTAATATGATGAGTTTTCTTTCATGTCGTTGATAATAAAACCATTCGTTTTTACTCCGTTCTGTTGGAAACGCCGGAAACTAACTTCCAGTGCCTGCGCCGTATAGCGGCCTTCCTTGACAACCAGGAACGTAGCGTCAGCGTGTTTGCCAATGATGGCGGCATCAGTCGCACCCAAAATGGGCGGCGAATCAATTACGATATGGTTGTAAAAACTTTTCAATTGCGACAGCATCCCCGCCAGATCACCCAGAACCAGTAACTCCGCCGGATTGAACACCGTGTTTCCGCGTGGAATCAAGTCCACTCCGACATCAGGCAGGCTGATGATAACATCTCCGAGCGAAACCCGACCGGCCAACAGATCAGATAGCCCGGGTTGATTCACTACGCTGAAAGTTTCATGCAGACGGCCGTTACGCATGTCGGCGTCTATGATTAACACTCTTTTTTTGATACTTGCCAATAATGCTGAAAGATTTGTACTAACGAAGGATTTGCCCATACTCGGCGCCGGGCTGCTGACCATGATGACCTTGCTTTCATGATTGGCAAGCGTCGTTTCCAGTGTAGTACGCAGTCCGCGTAGCGACTCTACAGAGATATCGAGGGGCTCCTGACTAACCAGGATACCCTTATCGCGATCCCTGCCCTGATCGATCAGGCGCGCTAGTCGGCGCTGCTTCTTGCTATGTGGTATGGCGGCGTATAGTGGTAAACCCACCTGATATTCCAGCAAGGCCGGATAATTGTCGTGGCGCTGTAAGGAATGCCTTAGTAACACCAAGGCCGATCCCATACTCAGCCCCATCAAGGTGGCAATTGCCAGCAAAAGCAAAGGTTTTGGCCAACACGGTTTTTCCGGCGTTACGGCAAAATCGACGATACGTGAGTTACCCAGGGACCCTGCTGCAGCTATGCGCTGTTCCTGAGCGCTGTTCAATAAAGAGGTGTATAGCTCAGTATTGACCTGTACATCCCGGGATAGGCTGACCACGCTTTGCTGAGTGCGTGGTAAGTCTTTAATACGCTTTTCTAAGCTCGCCAACTTGCGGTCGACGCGTCTGATTTGCGCCTTGGTAGCAATCATGTCCGGATGAGCAGACTGAAGGTGTTGATTTTGTTCTTCATACTTTTGTTTAAGCTGAATACCCATGGTCTCCATTTCTGAAGCTTGTTTGAGTAATATTTCGGCTTCGGCGGAGATGTCGACGGCACCGTGTTTTTGCCTGTAGGCACTCAAACCTTGCTCCGCTTTTTCCAAACGTGCCTTGACAATAGGCAGCTGGCTTTCCAGGAAACCCAGCTTTTGAGAGGCTTCAGCAGATTCCCAATTGACTGTCGCGTTAACATAAATGGTGGCGATGTCATTGACTGATTTTGCGAGTTGCTCTGGATTACGGCCTTTAAGCTCGACGCTAAGAATATCTGTTTCTTTGGAAACCTCCTTGACTGAAAAAGCCTTTTGCAAGGTTTCGATTGCTGTTAACTGGGTTTTTCTGGTTATCTCAAAATGAGTGCCGGGATGAGCGTCAATTTCGGCAATCTTTATAACGACAGGCGTAGCCTCTCCCATGTCAGCAGTTGCGGTTTCTCCCATCCGCCCTTCAACCAGGGCTTCCCCTTTTGGCCCGAGCAGACGAAAGCTGCCTGCCTCAAGTGCGATCAGCGTAAATTCTTTTTCCAGATAACGATCCGGAACATCGAAGGTATTGATCTTTAGCTTTTCGCCTCCCCAGGCCCAACGGCTAAATCCCCACCATGGGGTGGCAATCCCATCATGGCTGTCATGCAGGCGAGCCAAAGTCTCACCGATAATGGGGAAATAATAAGGTGAATATTCCACCATCAGATTCAGATTATCCACCACTTTGCCGAGCACTGATCGGGATCGTAAGATTTCCACTTCACGCTGTGCCCTTGGGCTTTCAGCTTCTGTCGGTGACTGGTTAGCTTCACTACGCAGCGGAGCTGCCAGCAGTGCCTTGTTCTTATCAATGCGCAACAGCGCGTCAGCCTTGTAAGTGCGTGGTGCCAGCACCAAGTAGACAATTGTTACCAATAGCACCGACAGCAGCGTCAACATAATGGTCTTTCTACCTTCGAACAGCAGGTCAACATAATCTCGGATGCTGACGCCATTATCTTCGATCCGGGATGGATTCAGCGGCGGCAATAGGGTAGCCTCGTTCTGTGAATACATAGTCTTTTTATTCCAATGGTGTGACAAGAAAAGTGCATATAGTAAAGATTAAAGGCGCAAATTGAAGAGCTTAACACCCCTGAAACTTTAACCTTGCTCCTTACATCCCTAAGAAGGCAGCGCGAGACATAATCGAGGTGAATGATCCCGGTAGAATTTGGTTGAGGACTCGAGACCACTGGGTAACGCCTGCCGTGCCGACGAAAACGGTGTCGTGCGCTTGTAAAGCAAATTGGTCGGCCAGAATCATTGCATCCGGGGATTCTGCATTCAACTGGAAAATCTCAGGATTCAAATCACCTGGCCGTATGACATATATCTCTCCTGGCCTGGAACTATTGAAGTCGACGCCATAGGCTTCCGCCAAGGCCTGTGACAGCGACATCTTGCCCTTATTGATCTGTAAAGCCTGCTGCCTGCCGACTTCGCCCATCACTAGCACTTTGTTATCCTTGTGGTCCGGAATATTCAGCACGTCTCCGTCCTTGAGCAACAGGTTCTGGGCGGAATTACCCTTTTCATATAGCGCCAGGACATCAATCTTGTAAAGTTTGCCATCACGTGCCAAGGCCACGTTGCTCATATCGGCATTCTCTGTCACCCCGCCGGCGCGGCTTATGGCTTCGGCAACTGTCAACGGTGTTTCAGTCATGGACTGGATTCCCGGTGCTTTAACTTCGCCAACGACGGCCGCCCGATGGCTCTGGAAAGACAACACACGAATATCGAGTTTGACCTTTTTGAAATAGTTGGAAAGCTCACGGGTCAATAGCGTTCTGACCTCACTTACGGTTTTCCCCGCGACATGGATACTGCCCACGTAGGGGTAATATAGATCGCCGTTTTCGTCGACCACTTTGCCAGCCAATTCAGGGAGAATTTTTTCCCCGCCTGGATCGTTCAGCTCTGGATGCTCCCAAACCGTAATTTGCAATCTATCTTGCGGTCCAATTCGATAAGTAGTTTTGCTTATGTCTACCGGCGGTAGATTGTTGATAGCCTGCTGCCGCGAATTTTCCCTCTCGATGATCACATCTGCAGTAATAGGAACGATCCTGGTCTTTTCCTTAACCATCTTGCCATTCTTCATCACTGGCACTTCCAGTTCAGACATGTTGTTTTCGGTTTTCATATCCATGCCGGGTGTCAAAGAGCAAGCAGGCAACAGTAAAACCAGCATAACGGGAATCAATCTAAACATGGTGTATATAATCCTCAGTAAGCGTTTTTGTTAATAAAGCCGGTTAGCAAAGTGCGCAGGGCGATTTCCAGATCGAACCATATTGACCAATGCTGAATGTAATACAAATCGTGTTCGATGCGTCGATTCAAGTCGGTATCACCGCGCCAACCGTTGACTTGCGCCCAGCCGGTGATGCCGGCCTTTACCATGTGCTTTTTCATGTAATTCGGCACTTGGTCCTTGAATACTTCAACAAAATCTGGTCGTTCCGGACGCGGCCCCACCAGGGACATGTCGCCCTTAAGCACATTGATCAGTTGCGGCAATTCGTCAAGGCTTGTTTTACGCAAGAAGCCGCCAAATTTAGTAGCCCGATTTTCGTTAGGTCTTGCCCAAACCGCACCGGTTTTGGCTTCGGCATCAACGGGCATAGAGCGGAACTTAAGCATGGTGAAAGAACGGTTATTCCAGCCTACTCGTTCTTGACGGTAAAATACCGGGCCTTGAGAACTTAACTTAACGCCGACAGCAATTACCAACAGTAACGGAGAAATTAATATCAATAGAATAAGTGCTAAAAACCTATCCATAATTTCTTTCACATAGCGGTTTATTCCATGTAAAGGGGATACCGAGAAGTCCAGAGTCGGAATACCTGCCACTGTGTTCAAGTTAAGAAATTTACTATGTTTAAAGGCAAAGCAATCAATAATCAGCCTGATACTGACGGGAAGATGACGAAGCTCGAACTGAGCGCGTTCTGATAGTGATTCGCCGGTGAGGGCAATCCAGACTTCATCGACGTTATTTTCGGTGACTATCGAGGTCAGGTCTTGCAATGTTCCAAGTTTAGGCAATGAGTATTCGTTTACTGACTGACGGTTTTCGGAACGGTCATCTACATAGCCAAGTACTTGCAAGCCAGCCCAGGATGAATGGTTCAACTGGTTACCAACAGCAACTGCCATCTGGTTCAAACCAACCAGAATAATACGGCCTTGGGACCAGCCACGCGATTGCAACCACTTTAAACCTTGGGAAAGCAAACTTCGGGCTAGGAGCACAAATATCAAACCCAGAACTAACCACGTCAAAATCCATCGGTAACTTGATCCAAACCAAAAATGTAAGCGAATCAACGCGACTATCGAAATCACCAAAATAATTGCTGACAGCCAGGCTCTGACAATTCGAGCAATTTCTCCGCGCATGGCATCACTCCGCCAAGGACGGTAAACCTGGCCTACTTCAAAAAAAATGATGGCCGCCAAAATACCCAAGGCTATGACGATTCGATAGTATGGATCGAAAGCAAACTGACGTAGCCAGATATAATGAGCGACCCAAGCAGCGCTAAACAACATGGCCATATCGGCAACGCGCAGCAATAGAATTATGGTGTGTCCATATTGCTTGTAAAGCCCGTTAAACATATTACCCAAACCGAGTGGCATATTCTAACCCCATTATTTTGCATTGAAATACGATGAAAAACGTATCTACGAAGCTTGGGCAATCAACATGTTAAGCTAGCGTATTATTCGCTTACAGGTTACAGAGAAAAGATGAGAGTAAACCGGTTGGTTTGATTAAGATTGGATGAGGATTGAATTAATATTGGATGAATATTGAGCGATGCTTAATTGCCTGGAGACAATTAACGATCGTGATTAATAAGGGGTCATACGTTCATAGTTGGAACAAGACAAAACCGAAACGGGACTTGAAGAGACAGGAATTTTGATGAAACCAGAGGCGTCAATCGCTAAATCTTGCATCTGATCAACGACATTGATAAGCAGTCAGGGGTTATTTACCCCCCAAGCAAGAAGACATCGAAGGCCTTGGCATCATGACCTGCACCATTATTACGTACTTCTATGACGGCATCATCAAGTTTAAGTCTTACGGGTGTTTCTGAGGATATCCATGCATACTCCCAGCCCTTTGGTCTCATGGAAAACGCAGCGCGCTTCTCCAGTTTGGATGCATTTGGTCCCGCCCAAATTTCAAAAGATTGCACACAGATGGCCGGATCTCCACCCTGTCGCCATCGAGCATAAAAAATATAAGGATTTGTCGCCAGACCCGGTTTGAAATTGAATTGAAAGTTTACCTTCCAACTGCCAAAACCAGGGTGAATTGAGTTGATTTCATCTGTAGTAGTCTGAATTGAGGAGTCTGCTTCATGGAAGCTGACATCGCCAATTGCTATTCGAGTGGTCTTGTCCTGACTAGAAGCTGCCCTGGGTTTACTGCCTAGATCAAGCAGCAG
>Ga0062383_10000580_pt1 | contig 9693 bp, 11 predicted proteins | sample DOMMetBare3Fresh_FD_59508 | JGI IMG/M metagenome (GOLD analysis project Ga0062383, IMG submission 59508) | Wetland sediment microbial communities from St. Louis River estuary, USA, under dissolved organic matter induced mercury methylation -... | ecosystem: Environmental > Aquatic > Freshwater >... | reverse complement strand
GGCCGGCTGGAGCGGCACGAGCACCTCGGGCACTTCGGGCCGCTCGAGGCCCCGGCCGAGCTGGCCGCCTCCGTGCGCGCCTTCGCCACCCTCCTGTAGCCGTGTCCGCGGTGGCTGTCACACCCGGCGCGTAGCCTGGGCACCATGCCGCTGCCGCTCCCGTTGAGCCTGTCGCCGTCGAAGGTCTCGTCGTTCACCGATTGCGGGCTGGCGTTCCGGTTCTCCGCCATCGACCGCCTGCCCGAGCCGCCCTCCGTGGCGGCCACGCGTGGCACCCTCGTCCACGCGGCCCTCGAGCGGCTGTTCTGCCTCGATCCCCACGAGCGCTCGCACGCCCGATCGCTCGGCTGCCTCGACGACGCCATCACCGACCTCAGGGACCACCCCGAGTTCAGCGGCCTGGAGCTCGACGACGCGGCCGAGGCCACGTTCTTCGAGGAGGCACGGGTGCTGCTCGAGAAGTACTTCCGTCTGGAGGACCCCACCGCCATCACCCCGATCGGGATCGAGCTGAAGCTCGAGGTCGAGGTGGGTGGCGTGCGCCTCCGCGGGATCATCGACCGCCTCGAGCTGGACCGGGACGGCGAGCTCGTGGTCACCGACTACAAGACGGGGCGGGCGCCAGGCGAGCGCCAGGAGCAGCAGCGCCTGGCCGGGGTGGCCTTCTACTCGTTGCTCTGCGAGCGCCTCTTCGGTCGGCGGCCGGCCAAGGTGCAGCTCCTGTACCTGGCCGACCCGCTCGCGATCATCTCCGTGCCGACCGACCGCTCCACCCGCGGCGTAGAGCGCAAGCTGGCGGCCATCTGGACCGCGGTCGAACGGGCCTGCGAACGGGAGGACTTCCGACCCAACCCGAGCCGTCTGTGCGACTGGTGCGGCTTCAAGGCCTACTGCCCGTCGTTCGGGGGGGAGATCGCGCTGGCTGATGCCTTCCGGGTCGACCGAGAGCTCTCGGGTGCGGCACCGGCACAGCCCGTCCCGGCCTAGCCATCGGCTCGTCCGGGTACGGTGCCCGCCGTGTCCGGTCCCCTCAGGCGCGTGAGGCAGCTCGTCATCGATGTCGACGAGCTCGTCGACCAGCGGGTCGACCACCTCCGCGGCCATCGAGGGCTGGACCGGCTCATGTACGGCGCCTCTGAGCTGGGCGACTGGTCGCTCATCTGGCACCTGATCGGCGCCGGGCAGGGCCTGCTCCCCGGACGCGACCCGATGAGCGCAGTGCGGGTGTCTGCGGTCCTGGGAGTCGAGTCGCTGCTCGTGAACGGTGGCATCAAGCGCTTGTTCCGCCGCCATCGGCCCGTGTGGGAGGAGGACCGACCCCGCCCCCACCGAGTGCGCACACCGCAGACGAGCAGCTTCCCCTCGGGCCACGCCAGCGCCGCCTTCACCGCCGCGGGGGTCCTCAGCCAGGGTGACCCGCTCTGGCCGCTCTACTACGGGGTCGCGGTGGTGGTGTCGGCCAGCCGCGTCTACGTGAAGATGCACCATGCGTCGGACGTGCTGGCCGGTGCCGCCATGGGCGTGGGCCTGGCCGGTCTGGCCCGCCGCGTGTGGCCCCGCTCCTGACGGAATGCCCCTTGGGTCCGGGCGGTTGATGCTGGCGTGACCGCCACTCGTACCTTCTCCGTGACCTGGGACTACCGCTGCCCGTTCGCCCGCAACGCCCATGAGCACGTGATCGAGGGTCTCCGAGCCGGTGCCCCGTGGGACGTGACCTTCGTGCCCTTCTCGCTCGGCCAGGTCCACGTGGTCGAGGGCGAGCCCGACATCTGGGGTCACTGGCCGGACGACACGGGCCTGCTCGCCCTGCAGGCCGGCGTGGTCGTGCGGGACAAGTGCCCCGACCGCTTCCTGGACGTCCACCAGGCGCTCTTCGCTCTCCGCCACGACCAGGGCGGCCAGCTCCGGGACGAGTCAGCGGTGCGCGCCACGCTCGTCGCCCAGGGCGTCGATGCCGACGCAGTCCTCAACGAGATCGCCACCGGCAACCCGATCCTCACGGTCCAGGGTGAGCACGAGGCGGCGGCCCAGGGCCGGAAGGTGTGGGGGGTCCCGACCTTCATCGTCGGTGAGCAGGCTGCCTTCGTGCGGCTGATGGACCGCCCGCGAGGCGACGCCGAGCGGGCCGTGGCGTCGGTCGACCGGGTGCTCGACCTGCTCGACGGCTGGCCGGACCTCAACGAGTTCAAGCACACGTCGATCCCCCGCTGACGTAGCGTCCCGCCGTGGCCGGCCAGCGGGAGATGCACAACGAGCGTCGGATGACCGACGTCGAGGCCCTCATGTGGAACCTCGAGAAGGATCCGCACCTGAGCGCATCCATCGCCAACATCACCGTGTTCGACGCCGCTCCGGATGCCGAGCGCCTGCGGGCTCGCCTCGAGCGGGCGGTGACGATGATCCCCCGTCTGCACCAGCGAGTTGTCCCGGCCCTGGGTCGCCTCGCCCCGCCCGAGTGGCGGGACGACCCCGACTTCGACCTCGCTTACCACCTCCGCTGGCTGGCCCTGCCCACCCCCGGAACCATGCGGCAGCTCCTCGACCTGGCGGCCACGATCGTGAGCTCCCCCTTCGATCGCACGCGGCCCCTCTGGGAGTTCGTGGTGATCGAGGGACTGGAGGGTGGCGGCGCCGCCATGGTGCAGAAGCTCCACCACGCCATCGCCGACGGCGAGGGGAGCATCAGGATGTCGGAGCAGTTCATCGATCTGGCCCCTGACGCCACCGAGCCCATCGCCCCCGGCCGCCCCGCCCCGAACCCGGTCGACGCCACGCTCCTGGAGACCGCGGTCGACACCCTCACCCATCAGCTCCGCCGTACCTTCGGCGTGGCCCGCCGCACAGTGGAGGGCTCCCTTGCCGTCGCGCGCGACCCCAGCCACGTGGCCTCGCTGGCCGAGGATGCCGTCGAGCTGGGTCGATCGGCCTTGCGGCAGATCGCCGTGTCCGATCCGGCTCGGTCGCCGGTGTGGCGCGAGCGCTCGCTCCGCAGGCAGATCGAGGTGCTGCAGGTGCCGCTCGCCGACGCCAAGGCGGCGGCCAAGGCACTGGGCGGCAGCCTCAACGACATCTTCGTGACGGCGGCCGCCGGGGGCGCCGGTGCCTACCACCGGGCGGCGGGGTCCCCGGTCGACGAGCTGCGCATCTCGATGCCGGTGAGCACCCGAACCGACGGCTCGGCAGGAGGCAACGCCTTCACCCCCATGCGAGTGCTCGTGCCGGTGGGCATCGAAGACCCGGTCGCCCGCTTCGCCGCCATCCGGGAGCGCCTGGACACCACCAAGCGCGAGCGGGCCATGAGCCTCGTCGACGGGCTGGCCGGCGTGGCGAACCTGCTCCCCACCTCGGTGTCGGTTCGTCTCGCTCGACAGCAGGTGGAGACGGTCGACTTCGCGACCTCCAACGTCCGCGGCGCGCCGTTCCCGCTCTACATCGGCGGTGCCCGCATCCTCGCCAACTACCCGATCGGCCCCACCGGCGGCACGGCGTGGAACCTGACCCTGATGTCCTACGACGGCCACCTCGACATGGGGCTCAACGCCGATGCCGGCGCGGTCGAGGACCCGGCCATGCTGCGCGACTGTGTGCTGAGGGAGTTCGCGGCGCTGATCGCCGCCGGCACCCCGAAGGCGCCCCGGCGGCGGAAGGCTCGGAGCTAGGCCCCGACCGTCTCTTCCACGAGCGGACCTGATCCGGTGGCCATCTCGGCCGCCGTGAGCAGCATGCGCACGTCGAGAAGCAGGTCGGAGACCTCGTCGGTGGACACGAGCTCGCGGTGCATGAGGTCGGACAAGCCGGTGTCGATGAGGCGGAGCGCCTCGTCGATCACCGCCTCGTGGGCCTTGGCATCGGCTTCGCTCGGGCTCGTCGTGACGTCCTCGGTCTCAGTCATTGCCGCCAGGATACCCACGACCTGTGACGACGAGTCGTCATAGGCCCTCGTTACCCTTGTGACGTGCGTTACGAGCGGGTGGCCCGCCTCGGGCGAGGCGGCATGGGGGTGGTCGACCTCGCCCGCCGGCCCGACGGCACCGAGGTGGCACTCAAGCGGCTCACCCTCCACGGATCGGCCGAGGACATCGCCCGCGCCCGTCAGCGCATCGAGCGCGAAGCGCAGGTGCTCACCCGTCTCCACCACCCCAACATCGTCGAGCTCCTCGAGGTCGTGGAGGAGGGCGACGAGGTGACCCTCGTCATGGCGTACCTCACCGGCGGGACCCTGGCCGACCGGGTCGTGCACCACGGGCCGGCGCCTACTGACGAGGTGGAGCGCCTCGCCGACGTCCTCGCCGGCGCGCTGGCCGAGGCGCACCGGGCGGGGGTCATCCACCGGGACATCAAGCCGGGCAACGTGCTGTTCGACGCCGCTGGGGCCGCCCACCTCGCCGACTTCGGGGTCGCCAGCTCACGCGACGACACCGCCGGCCTGACCGCGGTCGGCACGGTGGTCGGCACCCCTGGCTTCATGGCCCCCGAGCAGGCCCGCGGGGAGGAGGCGGCCCAGGCGGCCGACGTCTTCGCGCTCGGGGCCACGCTGCTCTACGCCGCCACTGGCGAGGGTCCCTACGGCCGGGGAGCGGCCGACCTGCTCATGGTGCGGGCCGCGCAGGGGAAGGTGCGTCCGGTCCCCCGCGAGCTGCCCTCGCCACTGCGGCGGCGGCTCCAGGCCATGCTCGACCCCCGCCCGGACAAGCGCCCGTCGGCGGCGGCCCTCGTGGGTGGACCAGCGGGGACCGCCGTGAGGCGGCCCGTGGTGCGCCGCGCTCCCCGATGGCCCAGGTGGGCCGCCGCGGGTGCTGTCGGCGTGGTCGGCGTGCTGGCCGGGGTGGCGGTGGCGACGCGCGACACGAACGACGGGCCGACCACGGCACCCACGTCGACGCTGGCCGACTGCGCGGCCCTGCCCTACCAGCCGTGCGGCCAGCGCTCCCCCGCCCCAGGCACCGACGGCCGTCGGTGCCTGGCCGGCTTCGAGGACTACGACGAGGACCGCGCCAACGGCTGCGAGGCGTCCAGCGACGGCCTGGCCGACGACACCGGGTTCCCGGAGGGCGCCGACGCCATCGAGGGAACCATCGTCCCTCGGGACGACGTGGACACCTTTGCCATGGCGGTGGGCGACGGCACCCAGCTCTTGTGCGACGGCCGCTTCACGGTCGCCATCACGGCGCCGGCGGGGATGACCATCCGCCTCGAGGTGCTCGACGGTGACCAGGTGCTCGGCCAGACGACCAGCGCCGACGGGGTGCGATCCGCAGTCACGCTCCGCGAGACCGAGTGCTTCTTCAGCGAGGCCCGCACGCTCACCGCCCGGGTGTCCCCCATCGGCTCGGACCGCACCGGCGAGAGCTACACGCTCGAGCGCTCCGGCAGCTTCTGAACCCGATCCGGATCGGGCTGTCCGAGCCGTCACAGACCCCGATTAGGGTCGACGCGATGGGCATGGAGCGAGCCGGTGTCACCTTCGCCAGCCTGATGAGCCTCGGGCCCGAGACAGCGATCAGCACCGCCACCTTGGCCGCCGAGCTGGGGTACGACTCCTACTGGACGGCCGAGACCACCGGGCCGGAGGCCTTCTCGCTGCTGGCCGCGGTCGGCGCTGCCGCCCCGTCGCTCGGCCTCGGCACCGGGGTGTTGGCCCTGCAGCTGCGCACCCCGATGGTGGTGGCCATGGCCGGCGCGACTTTGCAGGCGCTGCACCCGGAGCGCGACATCGTGCTCGGCGTCGGGATCTCCTCACCGGTGGTCACGTCCCGCTGGCACGGCGTGCCCTACGGCGACCGTCCCCTCGCCCGGACGCGCGAGTACGTGACCTTGCTGCGGGAGTGCCTCACGGGCGAGAAGGTCGACTTCGCAGGCGACTTCTACCAGGTGAAGGGGTTTCGACTCGGGGTGCGGCTCGGCGAACGGAAGCCGAAGATCGTCATCGGCGCCCTCAACCCCAAGATGCTCCAGCTGGCCGGTGAGGTCGCAGACGGCGTGGCACTCAACTACCTGCCTGCCTCGCACGTGGCCTGGTCGGTGGCGGAGGTGCGCAAGGGAGGGCCGGCCGAGATCTACGCCTACGTGCACGCTGGCGTGTGCGAGCGCGAGGAGGGCGTCGAGCTGGCCCGCCGCGACCTCTTCTCCTACGCCGTGGTCGACTCCTACGCCCGGAGCTTCGAGCGGGCCGGCTACGGCGCCGAGGTGGCCGAGATCCGAGCCCGCCATGCCGAGGGCGACCGGGCCGGCGCCCTGGCCGCGGTGTCCGACCGCATGGTCGACGGCATCGACGTGATGGGCGATGCCGAAACGGTGCGCGCCACCATGCAGGCCTACGTCGACGCCGGCGTCGACGTGCCTGTGCTCATGCCGCTGCCGTGGGGGGCCGACCGACGAGCGTCGGCCGACCTCGCCATCCGCGCCGCGCTGGGTCGGGCCTGATGGAGCTGCGTGACAAGGTCGTGCTGGTCACCGGCGGGGCCAACGGCATCGGCCGCGCGCTCTGCCGGAGGTTCGCGGCCGAGGGCGTGCGGGGGTTGGCCGTTGTGGACAAGGACGCCAAGGCCTCGTACGAGCTGGCCCTCGAGCTCGGACCGGTGGCCATCGGGCTGGCGGCCGACGTGGCGCGCGAGGCCGACGTCATCTCTGCCGTGCGGTCGACCGAGGAGCGGTTCGGCCCCATCGACCTGCTGGTGTCCAACGCCGGCATCGGCACCAGCGGCGGCGTGGAAGCACCCAACGAGGCGTGGCAGCAGATCTGGGAGGTGAACCTGATGGCCCACGTGTACGCGGCGCGGGCCGTCCTGCCCGGCATGATCGCCCGGGGTGAGGGCTACCTGCTCAACACGGCCTCGGCGGCCGGGCTCCTCACCAACATCGGGGCCGCGCCCTACAGCGTCACCAAGCACGCGGCGGTGGCCTTGGCCGAGTGGCTGGCCATCACCCACGGCGACCAGGGCATCAAGGTGTCGTGCCTGTGCCCGCAGGGTGTGCGCACCGACATGCTGCTGGCCGGCGCCGCGGACCCCGCCGGAGCGGTGGTCTTGGCCCAGGGCGCCATCGAGCCCGAAGAGGTGGCCGAGGCAGTGGTGCGGGGCCTGGCCGCGGAGACCTTCCTCATCCTCCCTCACCCGGAGGTGCTCACCCACGTGCAGCGCAAGGCGGCCGACTACGACCGTTGGCTCGGCGGGATGCGCAAGCTCCAGCGGCGCATCGCGGACTCGTTGTCGTGACCCCGCGCGGGGAGCCTGAGCCGAGCGCCCTGGCCGACACAGCCTTGGTCGAGGTGGGCCTGCGCGCGGGTGACCGTGTGCGCTTCCGGCGCAGCGATGGCGGAGCGTGGCGGGAGGCGAAGGTCGAGCGCCGTGAGCGTGATGGCTCGATCGGCGTCCGCGACGAGCGGGGCGCAGCCCGAGCCATCCCCATCGATCGGCTCCAGGTGCGCGCCACCGGTCCCCGCGGCGGCGCCAGCTGGGAGCTCGTGGCCGAGCGCGCCGCGCGCAGCGAGCAGCTCGGGATCTGGTAGCCGTGGTCCAGCCGCCGTGCGCGTCGGCTGATGCCTCGTGCATGCATGTGAGGACGCTGCGGAAGCGGTAGACCATCCGTCATGACGCGGGTCGGGTTGGTCCTCGGCGCGGGCGGGATCGTCGGGCAGGCGTTCCACGCCGGGGTGCTGGCCGCCCTCGAGCAGCACCTGGGGTGGGACCCGCGCACGGCCGACATCATCGTCGGGTCCTCGGCGGGTTCGGTGACCGGAGCGGCGCTGCGCCTGGGCGTGTCCGCCGCTGACCTGGCGGCCCGAGCCGCCGGCGAGGTCGTCTCCCCGGGAGGGGCGGCGTTCCTCGCCGCTGTCGAGGGGGCGGACCAGGACCTCCCTGCCCCCTCACCTGGCGACCTGCTGCGCGGCTGGCGCCTTCCGCCCCGCGCGCTGCTGAGCCAGGCCGCACGGCGCCCCTGGGCCCTGCGGCCCGCAGCGGCGGCCAGCACGGTGCTGCCGGCCGGGCGCTTCGACCTGCGCGAGCGCACCCGAGTGCTCGATGCCCTCGGCACGGCCTGGCCCGAGGGTCTGTGGCTGTGTGCGGCTCGCCGACGCGACGGCCGTCGCGTGGTGTTCGGGCGCGAGGGTGCACCTGCGGCCCGGCTGTCTGACGCCGTCGCGGCGTCGTGCGCCATCCCTGCCTACTTCGCCCCGGTCGCGATCGGGTCGCGCCGATACGTCGATGGCGGCGTGCACTCCCCCACCAATGCCGATGTCCTCGTGCACGCGGGCCTGGACGTGGTGATCGTCGTCTCCCCGATGTCGGCTGCTCACGGCGCATCTCGTCTGCCCGACGCACCGGTGCGCTGGTCCGCTCACCGACGGCTGGAGGGCGAGATCCGTCGCCTGCGCGCGCAGGGCACGACGGTCGTGCGCTTCGAGCCGAGCCCCATGACGCTCGCAGTGATGGGGATCAACGCCATGGCGGAAGACCGCTCCGCCTCAGTGGCGGAGGTCGCGCTGGCCGACGCGGCGGCTCATGCCTCCTCGGCCCGCACGGCCCGCCGCCTCGCCCCGCTCGTCTCGCCCAATCCGCACGCGGCCTGAGGTCGATCCCCGACTGTGCCAGCCTCGGCCGGTGGACCGACCGACCGTGCAGCTGTACGAGACGCAGAGCGAAGAGTACGAGCGGCGACGCACCCCCGATTTCGTGACCGAGGCCCACGCGTTCGGCAAGCGCTGCGCGGCCGGACCCGTGGTGGACCTCGGGTCCGGACCAGGGTGGTACACCGCCGCTCTCGGGCCGTCGGCCATCGCGCTGGACGCCGCCAGAGCGATGCTCCGCCGCACCGGCGAGATCACTCCCTCTGCAGCGCGGGTGCAGGCCGATCTGGCCCACCTCCCGTTTCGAAGCGCGACGCTGGCTGGGGCATGGGCGCGCAACAGCTATGTGCACCTGCGCTCGACCGAGCTGCCGATGGCGCTGCACGACCTGCACCGGTCGCTAGCGGTGGGGGCGCAGATCGAGCTCACCTTCTTCGGCGGGGAGGGCGAGGGCCGCGACCTGTTCCCTGGCGATGACCTCCCCGGCCGCTGGTTCTCGACCTGGCCGCAGCAGCGGCTCAGCGACGTCGTGGTGGGGGCGGGGTTCGTCATCGACGAGCTCACCTCCGTGGAGCGCCGCCACGGTCATGTCGGCCTCACCGTGCGGGCCACGCGCCCGACGGGCCTGGCCGATCTCGTGGCGCCGGGCCTTCGCCTGCTCGTGTGCGGGCTCAATCCGAGCCTGCGCTCCGCCGAGGCCGGCACCCCCTACGTGACCCCCGGCAACCGGTTCTGGCCCGCCGCGCTGGCCGCCGGTCTCGTGAGCCGCGACCGCGATCCTCGTCATGCGCTGGATGCGCACGGCATCGGCATCACCGACCTCGTGAAGCGGGCCACCCCGAGGGCCGACGGCCTGGCGAGGGGCGAGTACCAGGATGGCCTCGACCGGCTCGACCGGCTGTGCGCCTGGCTGGAGCCCGCCTCGGTCTGCATGGTCGGGCTGGCCGGCTGGCGGGCGGCCGTCGACCGCGGGGCAAGGCCCGGCTGGCAGGAGAGGCGTCTGGGGGGGCGCCCGGTGTACGTGATGCCCTCCACGAGCGGTCTCAATGCCGCCATCCCGCTGCCCGCTCTGGCGGAGCACCTGCGCACGGCCCTCGCGGGCACCTGACCGGCCGGTCACCTACGGTGCC
>Ga0062383_10000576_pt1 | contig 9736 bp, 8 predicted proteins | sample DOMMetBare3Fresh_FD_59508 | JGI IMG/M metagenome (GOLD analysis project Ga0062383, IMG submission 59508) | Wetland sediment microbial communities from St. Louis River estuary, USA, under dissolved organic matter induced mercury methylation -... | ecosystem: Environmental > Aquatic > Freshwater >... | reverse complement strand
CTCGACGTCATGCTCCCGGACCTGGACGGGTTCGACGTGTGCAAGCGGCTGCGCTCGTCGGGCGACCGCACGCCCGTCCTCTTCCTCACCGCCCGCGACGGCACGGAGGACAAGGTGCGGGGGCTCACGCTCGGGGGTGACGACTACCTCGTGAAGCCGTTCAGCCTCGAGGAGCTGGTGGCGCGCATCACCGCAGTGCTGCGCCGCAGCGGGCTCGACCCTGCGGCCGAGGAGCTGCGGTGCGGCGATCTCGTGATGCACGACGACGCCCACCTCGTCACCAAGGGTGGCCAGGAGGTGGCCCTGTCGCCCACCGAGTACAACCTCCTGCGCTTCCTCCTGGTGAACCGCGGCCGGGTGATGTCCAAGGCACAGATCCTCGATCACGTCTGGGACTACGACTTCGGGGGTGACGGCGGGGTGGTGGAGACCTACATCGGGTACCTGCGGCGCAAGCTCGACACCGCCACACCCCGTCTCATCCAGACCATCCGTGGCGTGGGCTACACGCTGCGCGCTCCTCACGAGGGCTGATGTCACTCCGCGCTCGTCTGCTCATCGGCACCGCACTGATCGCGGCGGTGCTGGCCGTCTCCGCGGTGGTCATCACCCGCAGCACCCGCGCCCACCTGATCGACCAAGTCGACGCGCAGCTCCGGAGCGCGGGGCCACAGCTCAACGAGCGGCCGGGGGGACCGGCCGACAGGGACGACGGATCCCCCCGGCTCAGCAACCTGTACATCGGGGTGATCTCCGCCGGCGGTGAGCTCACCACGATCTCGGCACCGGATCTCACGGGTGACACCGCACCGCAGCCGATGGTCGACCTCGCGGCTGTGCAAGCCCTCCGGAACGGACGCAGCGTCACGGTGCCCAGCGACGACAGGCGGGTGGACTACCGGATCCAGGCCCGCAACCAGCTGCGCGCCGGCGCCATCACCGTGCTGGCCCTCCCACTGGACGGCGTCGACGAAGCCGTGCGCCGCCTCATCGCCGTCGAGGCCGCGGCGACCTCGGCCGTGCTCGCCGTGCTCGGCCTCGTGATGTGGTGGCTGATCCGACTCGGGGTCAGGCCCGTGCAGCGCATGACCCAGACCGCGCAGGCGATCGCCGCCGGTGACCTCTCCCGCCGGGTCCCAGAGGGCGCCCGCGGCACAGAGGCCGGCCAGCTGGGGGTGGCGCTCAACGGCATGCTCGAACGGATCGAGGATGCCTTCGACCAGCGGACGGCGTCCGAGACCCGGCTGCGGCAGTTCGTCGCCGACGCGTCCCACGAGCTGCGCACACCGCTGGCCACCATCCGCGGGTACGCCGAGCTCTACCGCGCCGGGGCGCTTGATCAGCCAGCCGAGCTCGGCGACGCGATGCGGCGCACGGAGCAAGAGGCGATCCGCATGGGGTCGCTCGTGGACGACCTGCTGCACCTGGCTCGGCTCGATCAGGGCCGACCTCTCGAGCGAGCCCCCGTGGACCTCGTCCAGCTCGCCGAGGACGCCGTGCGGGACGCCTTGGCGGTCAACCCGGAGCGCGCGGTGCGAACGGTGGCGGCCGGTCCCGTGACCGTGCTCGGCGACCAGGCCCGCCTTCATCAGGTGGTGGCCAACCTCCTGGCCAACGCCCTGGTCCACGCTCCTGGGGCCGCCATCGAGGTCAGAGTCCGCGACGAAGCCGACAAGGCCGTGATCGAGGTGGCCGACGAGGGCCCGGGCATGAGCGGCGGCGATGCGGCGCGCGCCTTCGAGCGGTTCTACCGCGCCGACGCCTCCCGCAGTCGGCACCAGGGTGGCAGCGGGCTGGGTCTGTCGATCGTGGAGGCCACGGTGCGGGCGCACGGCGGCACCACCTTCCTCACGACCAGCCCGGGCCAGGGCACCACCGTTCGGGTCGAGCTGCCCCAGCGTGCCCCCCTGGTGGCAGCCCCACCGTTCAGCGGGTGACGGAGTCGGCCACGTCGCCGGCCAGCTCCTTCATCCGGGCCAATCGCGCCTTGAGCTTGCGCGTGAGCACCGGCTCTCTGGCAGGCGGCAGCGCTCCGCGGCGTTCGAGGTAGAGCGCCTTGGCGGCACCCATGAGAGGCGTGGCCACGAGCGCACCTGGCACTCCAGCCGCCGCCGCGCCCACCAGCGCCGCCAGCATCGTGGTGGGTGGGGTGAGGTTCACGGCGCGACCCACGATGGCGGGACCCACGACGTTGTTCTCGAACTGCTGGTAGCCGAGGAACACCGCCGCCGCGATGACCGCCTTGAGCGGGCTCTGGGTGAGCGCCAACAGGACGAAGAAGGATCCCCCGAGAAAGCCGCCGATCTGCGGGATGAAGTTGGTCAGCGTCGACCAGATGGCGGCGATGGGCGCCAGTGGCACGCCGAGGGCCAGACCGAAGGTGAGGACCACCAGGCCGTTGAGGACGGCCACCAGCAGGGAGCCGGCGAAGTAGCTGCCGAAGGAGTGGTAGATGATCTGCCCCACCTCATCGGCCCGCGCCTGGCGCGATGGAGGGACGATCGCCCGCAACCGACGTACGAGCACCTCGCCATCAGCCAGCACGCCGATGGCGGTGATCACCACCACCACGGTGGACAGCGCACCTCCGAGGAGGCGCTCCCCCAGCTGCGCGAGGGTGCGGTCGTCGACGCGGGCGGGCAGGTCCTGGATGGCCGCCTCCACCTTGCCCGCCGCATCGGTCGACTCGAGGCGGGAGCCGATCACCGGCCAGCTGTAGAGATCGCGCACGGTCGCCGGGAGCTCACGGCTGAAACCGCGAGCCTGGTCCACCGCGGGCGGAGCCACCAGCAGCACCACACCCGCGAAGAAGAGCACCAACCCGCCGCCCACGATCATCGCGGCCGTGGTGCGGGACCGATCGAACCGCCGTTGCCACGCGCTCGCCAGCGGGGAGAGGGCGACCCCCAGCACCACCCCCACGGCCACGCGGGTGACCATGTCGGGCGCAATGGTGACGGTGGCCCAGATGGCCGCCGCCAACGCAGCCGCCACCGACAGCACCACCACCGAGGCCGGGTGCACACCGATGACCAACGTCGGGATGGGCGGCGTGCCCGCACCCTCCCCGGACGACCTGGTCACCCTCGGTACGGTACGGCGAGATGGCCAGCCCGACGGGGACCGTGGAACGGCGGCTCGTGCGACTGTCCGGCGCGGCCGCCGTCACCATCGTCGGCACGGCCATGGGCCTGGTGGTGGCCCGTCGGACCTTCGTCGCCGCCCACCGACCGCTGTCGTGGGCGGCGGCGGCTGTGGTCGCAGCCGTCCTCCTTGATCCGGTGGTGGATCGCCTCGCGGCGTACATCCGTCGCGTGCCCGCCGTGCTCCTGACCTTCGCGGTCGTCGGCGCGGCCGGCGTCGGCACCACCTACCTCGTGTTCCACGAGGTGGAGCAGGCCCTCAACCGCCTCCAGGAGGTGGCGCCCGACGCAGCTGCAGCCATCGAGGCCCGCGACGACCAAGTGGGGCACCTCGCCCGGGACTTCCAGCTCGGCGAGCGCGTCACGAGCGCCTCCCGTGTGCTCGACGATCGCGTGACGGGAGGCAGTGACGTCCTGCGCACCACCGCCGGCACCGCCCCCACCTACTTCGTGTGCGCGATCCTCACCGTGTTCCTCATGACCTACGGGCCACGCATCGCCAGATCCGCCCTGGATCAGGACCCGGACGAGGCCCGCCGGGCCCGGATCGCCGACGTCGTCGGCACCGCGGTCAGCCGGGCGAGAGCCGCGGTGGTGTCCACGGTCGGGACATCACTGGTGCTGGGGCTCGTCGTCGCCGGCGTCGCCAGCGCCCTCGACCTCCCGGCTCCGTCGGCGGTCGGGTTCGCCGCCGCCGTGCTGTCCCTGTTCCCCTACGTGGGCCTCACCGTGGGGTCCATACCCCTGCTCCTCCTCGCCCTCGGGTTCCGCTCCCTTCCGACCACCGCCGTCCTGCTGGTGGTGGTCCTCGTCGTGCAGCTGGTGGACTCGCAGCTCGTGCGGCCCCGCCTGGCGGCCCGCTCGGTGGAGATCGGCCTGGTGGTGCCGTGGGTGGTGGCGCTCGTCGGCTACGCCGTGTACGGCATCGGCGGCGCTGCCTACGCGACCGCCGCTGCCATCTTCGGGTTGGCCGTCCTCGACCGCCTCGACGAGGCCAACGAGACGAGGGCCGAGCACCCGGTCTGACACGCCCCGCGAGATCCCGGGCGGCTCACAGGTTCTGTTGAGGTTGGTTCGGCACATTGGGCGATGTAAGAACCCAACGAACAAGGAGAGTGACATGCCCATCAACCGCAAGCTCATGGGGGCCGCCGCCTTCTCCCTCGCCCTCACGGGCGGCGGGGTGGCCGGAGCCCTGCTCGGAGCTCCCAGCTTCTCGTCCGCTCAGGACGGCACGACCGCCACCACCGTGGCCCCGGACGCACCTGGTGATCACTGGGGCCCGGGACCGGACGGCGGCGCCGGCCTGGCCGTGGCCGCGGAGGCGCTCGGCGTCACCGAGGACGAGCTGCGCACCGCCCTCGAAGGCGGGCAGTCCATCGCCCAGGTCGCAGAGGCCCAGGGCGTCGACGTGCAGACGGTCATCGACGCCCTGGTCGCTGATGCGACGACCCGTCTCGAGGCCGCCATCACGAACCTCCCTGATCGCATGACCCAGCTCGTGAACCACGAGGGCCTCCCCTTCCGTGACGATCACCGCCCGGGCGGTCCCGGCGGCCCGCACGGCCGGGGCCCCGGCCTCGAAGCCGCCGCGTCGGCCATCGGCATCACGGAGGCCGAGCTGGGCACCGCCCTTCGGGACGGCTCCTCCATCGCGGAGGTCGCCGCCGCCAACAACGTCGACGTGCAGACAGTGATCGACGCCCTCGTGACAGAGGCCACCGACCACCTCGACCAGGAGGTCGCCGACGGCAACCTGACCGAGGCAGAGGCCACCGCCCGCAAGGCTGACCTCGAGACGCGGATCACCTCCATGGTGAACGGTGAGCGGCCCACCAGGCCGGCCGGGTCCCCCACCCCGGACGGCGCCTGACCCAGGCAGCCGCCGCCGCACGAAGGGCGCCCTCCGGGGCGCCCTTCGGCGCGTCTGCCGTCTAGTCGACCAGCTCCACCAAGTCGGCCACCACCAACCACAAGAGGGCGATGACGATCACCGTGGCCAGGGCCGTGTAGTGCCACCGGTAGCGGTGGTCGGCTCGCCAGAAGCGACGCACCGACGCCACGTTGGCGACGATGGCGACGACGCCGACCACGATCCCGATGGCGGGCGTCACGCCGGTGGCGAACCCGAGGACGGGGGCCACGAAGGGCAGCACGACGTAGGTGAGCAGGCACCTCGTCATGGAGATGAGCAGGGACGTCTCGACGAGCTGGCGGGCCGAGGCCTCTGTGGCCTTGGGGGCGTCGGTGGGAAGACGCAGGAGGCGCCGCATGCGGCGATCGACGGGCGACCAGGACGGAACCGGCGTCGTCACACAGGGCAGATCGAGGGTGGCCACGTGCGAGGACGCTAGCGGGCGAGCCGCAGCCGTCTCCAAGGCTCAGACGGTGGCGGGGCGGCAGACGCCGTCGGCCACTGCCGCGGCCGCGACGTACTCGGCCACGAGCGGGCCCACCCGGGAGTCGAACACTGACGGCACGATGTAGTCGGGCCGCACCTCGTCACCCACGACCTCGGCGATGGCCCGGGCGGCCGCCAGCTTCATGCCCTCGGTGATCGAGGTGGCGGCCACGTCAAGCGCACCGCGGAAGATCCCCGGGAAGGCGAGCACGTTGTTGATCTGGTTCGGGTAGTCACTGCGTCCGGTGGCGATCACCGCGGCCAGCCCGTCCGCCTCCTCGGGTCGGATCTCCGGATCGGGGTTGGCCATGGCGAACACGATCGGGCTAGGCGCCATCGTGCGGAGGTCCGCGGCGGTGACGATCCCGGGGCCGGACACACCGACGAAGACATCGGCGCCCGGCAGCACCTCCCGAAGCGTGCCCTCCCGACGTTCTGGGTTGGTGTGCTCCGCGAACCAGAGCTTGGCGACGTTGAGATCGTCGCGACCCTCCCAGATGGCGCCCTTGCGGTCGACGCCGATGATCTCCGCCACGCCCGCGCCGAGCAGGATCTTGCTGATCGCCACCCCCGCCGCCCCCACGCCGGCGATCACGACCTTGAGCGCGCTCATCGGCTTGTCGACGATCCGCAGCGAGTTCTGCAGGGCGGCCAGTGCGACCACAGCGGTGCCGTGCTGGTCGTCGTGGAAGACGGGGATGTCGAGCAGCTCCTTGAGCCGATCCTCGATCTCGAAGCAGGCCGGCGCCGCGATGTCCTCGAGGTTGATGCCACCGAACACCGGGGCGATCCGGACCACCGTGTCGATGATCTCCTGCGGTGTCGTCACGTCGAGGCAGACGGGGAAGGCGTCGACGCCGGCGAAGTTCTTGAACAGCAGGGCTTTGCCCTCCATCACGGGCAAGGCGGCTTCGGGACCGATGTCACCCAAGCCCAGCACCGCAGTGCCGTCGGTGACGATGGCCACCGTGTTGCGCTTGATGGTGAGGTCATGGACGCGGCGCTTGTCCGCCGCGATGGCGTTGCACACGCGGGCGACCCCGGGTGTGTAGGCCATCGACAGGTCGTCGTTGTCGAGGATCGGCATGCGCGCCAGCACCTCGATCTTGCCGCCGTCGTGCATGAGGAAGGTGCGGTCGGAGAACTGGACGATCTCCACGCCGTCGATCCCTTCGACCGCCTGTCGGACCCTCGTGATGTGCTCCTCCCCGGAGCAGTTGACGATCACGTCCTCATCGAGGTGCGCACCGCGCACGTCGAAGCCGCCGATCGCTGTGATGTTGCCACCCACTTGACCGATCGCGGTGGCCAGCTCGCCGAGCATGCCGGGGCGATTGGCCATGCGAACACGGATGAGCACGGAGTAGGCAGCAGTCGGTGTGGCCACCGGGGGACGGTACTCAGCCACCGGACCGGGACCCAAAGCCGATGCGCGGGCGCGGCATCGGAGGTGGGGCCCGGCAGTACCGTCGTGGCCGTGATCACCGCTGCGGGCCTCGCGCCATCCCGGCGCCTGGCGCCCACGGCCGTCGTGGTGGGGGTGAACGCGGCGCTGGTCGCCCTCCTCGTGGCCGCCGGAGCCATGGTCGCCCTGGCCCTGCTGGCACTCACCGGATGCGCGGTGCTGATCTCCCAGCGGCCGCAGCGGGGCGTCCTCCTGCTGGTCGCGCTGGTGCCGTTTGACGGGCTGCTCCTGCTGGTTCCCCATCCCGGCATCGTCGACGGCTGGAAGGAGGCGCTGACGCTGGTCACGGTGCTGGCGACCTTCGTCGCGCCGGTCACCGCCAGGGCCCGCGACCAGCGGGCCGCGCCGAGCTGGCTGCTGCCTGCGGCCGGGCTGCTGCTGGTCAGCGTCGTGTCGGGGGCCGTGGTCGGGGGGCTCGCCGCCATGATCGGCATCAAGATCGGCTTCTTCTACCTGCTGGCCGCCTGGGCCGTCTGGCGATGTCCGCTCGATGCCGCCGAGCGCGACCGGTTGGTCACGATCGTGCTGGCCGGCGGCATCATCACCGCCCTCTACGGCGTGGCCCAGCAAGCGATCGGCGCCGCTGGCCTGGTCGATCTCGGGTACGAGTACAACACGACGGTTCGCTTCGCGGGCGGGTTCCTCCGCTCGTTCTCCACCTTCGTGCAGCCCTTCGGCTTCGGCTTCTACCTGATGGCGGTGGTGCTCCTGGCCCTTCCCGGCTCCCTGCGTGACCCGAGCCGCCTGCGCTCCCGGGTGCTGTTCTGGTCGCTGCCTCTGCTCACGGTCGGCATCGCCTCGACGGTCGTGCGCGGTGCCTGGCTGGGCCTGGCCGTGGGCGTGGTCTACCTCGCGGCGGCCCGCCACCGGTCGCTCCTGCTGCTGCTGCCGCTCGCGGTGGTCGCCGCGTTGCTGCTTCCGCCGGAGGCGGCCAGCTCGGCGTTGTCGTCGACCAGCACCGGGCAACGAGCCTCGGGCTGGAGCCAGAACCTGCACGAGGTGGTCCGACACCCCTTCGGAGCTGGCATCGGGAGCAGCGGCGCCTCGGCCGAGAAGCTGGCCGAGCTCGGCCAGACCTCGACGCCGGTGTACCAGCCGGACAACCAGTACTTCCTGGCCCTCTACGAGCTCGGGCCGCTCGGTCTCTGGCTGCTCGCGCTGCTGTTCGGGTCGGCCTTCACCGCCAGTCGGGCCGCGGCCCGTTCCATGGGGGGCACGGATGGCGATCTGGCGCTGGGCACCACCGCCTTCATCGTGGCCGCGGGGGTGGCGTCGACGGTCTCCAGCTTCCTGCAGATCTTCCCGATGGACGTGCTGTGGTGGGTGCTGCTCGCCCTGGTGGCCTCCCTCCAACGGGAGGCCCACGTGGGGTGACACGTTTGGCGGGGCATCGTAGGGTCCCGCCCGTGGAGCCACGACCGGAGAGCCCAGCCGAGCGCGACCTGGAGATGGTCGTCGAGATGGTCGTCGAACAGGTGGAGGTGGACCGCGCCCGGCTCGACGCGGTGGCGGCGCGCCTCGACGCCCTCGAGCTGGAGGTGCCGCTGGGCCAGGTCGAGATGCAAGAGGAGATCGACCGTCTGGAGGCGCTGCTCGAGTCCGCAGTGACGAGGCTCGCGGAGCTCGAGGCGGCCGAGCCACCCGCGCCGCGCCCGCGGGGCGTGATCGGAGCCCTTCGGGTCGAGCGGCCCCTCGCCGGCGGGGACACCCCAGACTGACGGGGCCGCTCAACTCGGGTGCACATCCCGACGATGATGGACGTATGGGCTCGGTCCGTCGCCGGTTCGTCGCGATCGTGGTCACCGGTGCGATCGTGGGCGTCTCCGCCCTGGTGGCAGCGAACCGGGCGGGCCAGGATCCCACGGTGTCCACGGTGCCCGGTGCGGCCACCACCACGGTGGCGGCGGGGCGCGTCGGGTTCTCACCCGGCGCCGACATCCTCTGGGCCACCCCGGCGGACCAGGCACGCGAGCTCGACCTCATGGCAGCGACGGGCGCCCACTGGCTCCGCCTCGACTTCCCGTGGCCGTCGATCGAGCCGTCGAGAGGTCAGTCGAACTGGGCGCCGTTCGACACCCTCGTGGGCGCCGCTCACCAACGAGGCTTCGAGATCGTCGGGCTGGCCGGGTACGCACCCGGATGGGCTACCCAGGCCGCCTCGCCCGGCGCGCCGCCAGTGGATCCAACTGCCTATGGACGCTTCGTCGGCGCTCTCGCCCAACGCTACGGACCGCAGGGGGTCCACGTCTGGGAGCTCTGGAACGAGCCGAACCTGCGCAGCAGCTGGAGCGCCGATCCGAATCCCGCGGCGTACGCCGTGCTGCTCGAGGCCGGATCGGCGGCGGCACGGGCTGCGGACCCGCTCGCGCGCATCCTGAGCGGCGGACTGGCTCCCGCCACCGACGCCCGCGACGGGAGTCAGATGAGCCCGATCACCTTCGTCACGGGCATCTACTCCGCGGGCGCCGGCGACTCGCTCGATGCCGTGGCGATCCATCCCTACAGCTACCCCGCGCTGCCCCGTGACACCTCGACCTCGTCCTGGAACACCTACCAGCGACTGCCCCTCGTGCACGATGTGATGGCCGCCAACGGTGATGGCGAGAAGCAGATCTGGCTGACCGAGTTCGGCGCGCCGACCGGAACGGCCAACGGCGCCGTCAGCCTCACGGCCCAGGCCACGATGGCGCGTGAAGGTCTCCTTGGCTCCCTCGGCTGGTCGTGGAG
>Ga0062383_10000573_pt1 | contig 9746 bp, 10 predicted proteins | sample DOMMetBare3Fresh_FD_59508 | JGI IMG/M metagenome (GOLD analysis project Ga0062383, IMG submission 59508) | Wetland sediment microbial communities from St. Louis River estuary, USA, under dissolved organic matter induced mercury methylation -... | ecosystem: Environmental > Aquatic > Freshwater >... | reverse complement strand
CGCTTCCCCCTGTGTCCTGGCCACCATCCCGCTAGTAGTCGGTTTTGTCGGTGGATACAGCGACGGTGACCGGGGCAAGGCGTTCCGTTATTCCCTGGTCTTTGTCTTCGGGCTGTCGCTAACCTTTACTGCCTTGGGTGCGACAGCCGGCTTGCTGGGAACCATGTTCGGAACTCTTGGTGGCCCGTGGTACCTGATTGCAGGTGTTATTGCGCTTGTCATGGGTGGCCAGTTGATGGGGCTGTACGAGATCCGCTTCCCAATCAAGCGCGATTTCAAGCCGAAGCAAGGCGGTATTGTGGGTGCCTTTCTGCTGGGGCTGTTTTTCGGGGTTGTCTCATCACCCTGCGCCACTCCGGTACTGGTCGTGCTACTGACCCTGGTGGCCGGCAAGGGTCAGGTGCTATACGGCATAGCGCTGTTGTTCTGCTACGCCATTGGCCATTGCCTGTTGATGCTCTTTGCCGGAACCTTCACCGGATTTGTGGAAGGATTTGTCAAAGCACGCGGTGTGGTCAATTTTTCCCTGTGGGCCAAGCGGGTCAGCGGGATGGTAGTTGTCTTGGTTGGTGGCTGGTTCTTGTGGCAGGGGCTATAATTCAGCCGACAATTCATTACGTTCAGAGGAAAAACTATGATCAAACTGATATCAGTTCTAATCGCTCTGTTTCTTACACTCTCCGTTTCTCTCTCAATTGCCGACGAAATAAGGATCGCCACCGGTCAAACCTTTATCAATGCCATCTTTGATCCGATCAGAACACCGTTTAAAGCCAAAACCGGTATTGACATCAGAATCCTGGTGGGTGGACCGGCGCCTTCTCTGGGGGAACTTGAAAAAGGAAACGCAGAAGTTGCCGGTGCCAGCCTTCCTTTGGATATTTGGCTTGATCTGTCCAAAAAAGCAGGAATACCGGTAAAGGGGATCAGTGCCTACACGACCTATTCTCCCATTACAGAAAAGGGACTGTTGATGGTGAACTCCGAAAACAAGGTTAATTCGCTCACAAAAGAACAGCTCAAGGGTATTTTTACCGGAAAGATTCTGAACTGGAAAGAAGTCGGTGGTGACGATGCCCCCATACTGGTTGTCTGGCCTGCACTTCCCTCCGGCTCATTGGCATTGTTTCAATCCCAGATTTTGGATAATGAAGCGGTGATAAAGAGTGTTTTAGATGTGGGCACCATGTCAGACACCCCTGATGCCATTGCCGGCACTGTAGAGGCAATCGGTATTGTAAATGCTGATTCTACTCGAAGCGGTATTAAAGAAGTTGCGCCATCCATCGAACGTCCGTTGACCCTGGCATATAAAGGCAAACCTTCAGCCAACCTTCAAAAACTGTTGGATTTCCTGAAACAGGACGGCAAGCAGTATTTTAGACATCGATTTTAACTCACTCAAGAAAATATTCAGAGCCATGGTGCCGCTGTTTCACAGTTCTCTTCCGGTAAATTGGATGACGCGATTCAAGACTTCCCTGACTTTTTCAAAAACAGTGTCATCATCCTTATCATCGTCATCTTCAGTTATCGTGGGTGACCAGACCTGTTTTACCGTACTCAAAGAGACATAGTGGCGTGAAGTTAGTTGATCATAGGTATCAGTAACACCGCAGCAGATGGCCCTTTTCCACTCACCCTTGCTTTTCTTCCGCCATTTCTTTTTGAATTCACTAAATGACATCTGGTCGCCAAAGTTCATCTCACTCACGTCAATGGCAGTTGATTTGCCACGCTGATCAAGGTGCACCTTTTCAACATAAGCTACATGCCAATATTTATCTAAGAAAAATATGGCAACATCCCCTTCAGAAACATCGTCAAGAGCCTTGTTATTCAGGGCTGTTATGGCAGCAGTACTTTGGGGGATCGGAAAAGTTGGTATTTTGCTTTTGATGTAATCAACGCAATATCCCCCTTTTTTCATCCAGTCATCACAGTTGCAGCCGGCATGGCAAGGTGTCGAAAGTACACAGATACATACGAGAACGATTAGTACGAGATCGAGATTTTTCATAGGTTCGCTGGTATTCTTATCCTTTATTCGGGATTGAACGATAGTAGGCACAGGTAAACGACGGTAATGGCGCACACGTTGTAAAAAACGCGGACGTGCACGACTATGTCGCAGCGCTGGCAATGGCAAATAACCGGGCCGCCCCATGCCTGATACAAAGACTGAAAAATCAGAGTATTCGGGATGATTTACTTAGGTTCGCAGGGAAAATACAGGGGGTGCTCGTGGGGGAAAGGGACTCTGTTTAAAAAAGTAGGGTGGTAAGAAAAAACAATGGACTTCCGGAGTATGATCTTCTGTTGCCAGAAAATAACAAGCATGCGGTTCTGAGAGAGCTACATGATCTGTCTCTGCCTTAACAATTGATTGTAAAGCTGTAGTAACCGGGGTTTTATCCAAAACCGCGCGACGCATCGGCTTTGGTGCGCGTGGCTTTGAAAGGTTCGGTACCTTGGTTCCCATAAAAACTAGCAAGAATGGGATAACCAGGGTTAAAAATCTGATGCTGCGACTATGTATTTCCAACCGAATCATTGCCGCAAGGTATCAGATTCCTAAGTTCAATACAAGTTGATTGAATGTATATCGACTGATGTTTACGCCTAGCTTCAAGCGTGAGGGTCAATTACTGATTTCGTTAGTAATCCGGCCATCACTGACATGGAAAATCCTGTCAAATCCCTCGACCATGCGATGATCATGGGTGACAACGAGGATGGCGGAATGGTTTTCTACGGCCAGCTTTTTCAAAAGTTCCATGACGTTTCTACCATTTTCAGTGTCGAGAGCGGCGGTTGGTTCATCTGCCAGGATTACCTTTGGTTTGTTTGCCAAAGCACGTGCGATGGCAACCCGTTGTGCCTCTCCACCGGAAAGCGCCGACGGATAACTGTTCAGTCGGTGTCCAAGATTGAGCGAAATAAGAAGTTCGGTTGCCCGGCTTTTTGCTTCCGACCTTGACAGATGGTTGATTTCCAAAGCGATCATGACATTCTCGATGGCGCTCAGAAAGGGAATCAAATTATGATGCTGAAAAATGAAGCCTAACTTTTCACGCCGCAAACGTTTCAGATCGAGCCCCGACCTCCACCCCTGATCAGCAACAACAGCCCCATCAACAACTACCTTACCGTGGGTCGGCTCATTAATCAGGCCGATGCAAGTCAGCAGGGTGGTCTTACCTGAACCCGAGGGACCAAGGATGGCAACCAGTTCACCTGGCCTTACCTGGAACGTTGCATCGGCAATAGCGGTAACCGCAGTCTCACCCTTACCGTAAATTTTTGTAAGTTTATCAACTTCAATTGCGTACATGGATTTATCCACCCAGCGCCTCCGCAGGCTCGACCTTGAGCGCTTTTCTGATCCCCACAAAGCTTGCAATCATGCAGATCGCCATGACAATCGCGAAAAGTACCTGCAAGTCGAATGACTCCAGGACAATCCGGCGGGGGAACTTTTCGTACGTCAGTAAAATCAGCACATAACCAATGACATACGCGATTATTCCCATCAGCATCGATTGTTGAAGAATCATACCGACTATCACGCGGTTCTGCGAGCCGATCAGTTTCAGGGTGGCGATAACCTTGATTTTGTCGAGGGTCGAAGTATAGATGATCAGCGAGATGATGACCGCCGAGATCACCAGCAATATGATCCGGAACAGCCCCAACTGCATTCTTGCTTTCTCGATCATCCCTTTGGTAAGAATTTTGGTCTGCTCTTCAACCGAGAGGGGACGGAAATGGTTCCAGCGCCTGATTCGTTCCTGCACCTCTTTCAGATTTGCGCCCGGCGCCAAGCGTGCCACGACCGTGTTCACCGTGTGGGTTGATTCGGTAATGCCGGAGATGTTCTGCTGCAGGTATTTTGCCTGGGCCGGGGAAAGTGTTTGAACAGCTGAAAGATTCGCTCCGATCCGCTCCCGGTCGTTCCTGATGGCGTCATTACCCTTCTTGAACTGAATCTCCTGAGCATCGGCAAGGCTCATGTAGACAGCCGGATCCCCCCCTGACGAAACCACCTTGCCGGTGATACCCACCACCGTATAGTCATGGAGTCCCAGACGGATCTTTTCGCCGATCTCCATCTTCATTCCCTTGGCAACCACCATTTCGTAATGCTTTTGGCGGATATTCCGACCGGCAAGAATCACCGGTGGACCACCGAAGCCGTTCAGGTCATTGCCAATCAGGAAAAAACGGAGCGGCTTGTCCATGCGATCAATCTGGATGGTCTGAAAAGAGAGCGGGGATGCCTCTGCCACGCCGGGCACCGCTTTTATGCGGTACTTGATGTCTTCCGGGATGCGAGAGTTTTCTGCAAAGGGACCATTGGTATCCTGCTGCACTACCCAGATATCGGCGTTGGTAGTATTGAGAATGGTTAGCGCATCGGCAAACAGTCCTCGGTAGATTCCTCCCATGCTAATGACAACCCCGAGCAAGAGCCCCAGGCCGATGGAAGTCAGGATAAACCTCCCCCGGTGATAGCGTATGTCCCGGATAGCGAGATTCATTTTGCTACCTGTACGTTCATATCTTGCTGGAATTTTACCATCTCAGGAACAGGCGCCATTGCAATCTGTTCCCCGCCATCCAGACCGATTACTATTTCGGTAAAGTTACGCCGGTCCGCAATACCGATGGTAACTTCCCTGAAAGCAAGCTTGCCACTCCTGACTAACCACACGCCACGTTTTTTATCTTTGGTGACAATAGTCGCAGAGGGGAGTGACGCTGCTTCTTTCTTCATTGCTGCAACAATGTAGACATCGGACTGTTCACCCAATCGGAAGTTTTTCAGAGGTTCATTGAATGCCACATCGACTTCAAGCTCTTCGGTAACCCGGTCGCTTTGATGCCCGAGACGGGCAACCTGGCCGGGAAGTTGTTCACCGGGTGAGGAGCGAAGCGTGATCATAGCCTTCTTGCCGACCACCACCCCTTTCAACTGGGATTCGTCCACGTTGGCTTTAACCCAGATTGTGCGCGGATCTGCCAGGGTAAAGATTGACGCCCCCGGTGAAACGGTGGCCCCTTTTTCCAGGTCGCGGCTGATGATGATGCCGTCCAGAGGGGCGTAGATCAGGGTATCGGCAACCCTGCTTTTGGCAAAACCAACACTGGCACGACCAGCTTGCTGCTCCATGCGCACCGCCTCAACAGCGGCCTTACAGCGGGCAACCTCTTCCCTGGCAACCTGGCAGGCAGTATCATACTGTTCGGCCTCCAGCTTGGAGACGAGGTTCTTCTCTGCCAAAGTTTTGTAACGTTGGGCATTTTTTTCAGAGAGTGCCAGATTTGACGTGGCTTTTTGCAGATTGGCCTGTTCCGCACTAAGGTTGGCCGCTGACTTGCTTAGTCCAGCCTCGGACTGCTGTTGCTGATGGCGAAAATCGTCATTTTCCAGTCTGGCAAGAAGTTGACCCCGCTTCACCCGATCACCCTGGTCGGCGTAGAGTTCCACTATTTTGCCGGTAATCTTGCTTGAAACCCCAACCACCACTTTGGCCTCAACCGTTCCGTTACCGTAGACCTGGGCGGTGAGGTCACGCTTCTCAATACTCACGACCTTTACCTTTGGCGGCGCTAACAGCGTGATTTTGACAATCATGCCGGCAGCCACAAGAACAATCAGCCAGAGCAGATACTTTTTCTTGCTTGCCAAACTTCTTAACAGATCCATGTATCTCTCCTTAATGGTGATTCCTATTGTTTGCCTACAGCCCGATCAAGTCGTGCCAGTGCAATGTAATAATCGTACGTTGCCTGAATATTGGCTGTCCGGGCATCAAGTGCCTGGGACTGCGCATCGGTTACCTCGATGATGCTGCCGACACCTTCAAGATAGCGTCCCTCTGCCAACGATTTACTTTCATTGGCTGCCGCAACTTCCTTCTGGCTCGAGACTATGCGGGCAGCGGCCTCGTTTCCCCCCAGCCAGGCTGATTCGACTTCCTTGCTGATTTGCAGTTTGAGATTGTTCTGTCGAGCCTCGATTGAGTTGATGTTTGCAATCGCTTCCCGGACCTGTTGAATCGATGAGAAGCCGGAAAAGAGTGGCATGGTCAGATTCAGGCCCACTCCCCAAACATTCCCCTGGGGGGGGAAATCCCGCTCAGCATAGCCGGCGCTGGCGACACCAGAGAGAATCGGCAGAAAGCTGCTTTTGGCAGACTTGAGGTTGCCGGATGCTGCTGTTCTCAGTGCTGCAAATTGTTGCAGTTCAGCGCGGTTGTGCTGGGCATGCTGTTGCGACAAGCTTTTCTCCGGCAATGGCAATAAAACAGAGGACGGTTCAACCAGGCTACGCTCGCCTATGGATGCAATCCCCATGGCATTGGCAAGTTCAAGCCGGGCTATTTCCCGGTTGTTTTCTGCCCGTATCAAACTCGTTTTAGCAGCAAACAGTGTCGCTTCACTCCTGGCCACATCAACCTTGGCTCTGATCCCCTGACTATAAAATTCCTGTGCTTGCCTGAAAATTTCCTGTCGTGACTTGACAGTTTCCTTGACCGCAATTACCTGCTTTTCTGTGGCAAGAAGTAGATAATAGGCATTCCTGACACGTAACGTTAAATCCTGCCGGGTAATGGTAAGGGCTTTTTCTGCTGCTTCGCGATTACCGCGTGTTGCTGCTACCGTTCCGGAAGTTCGTCCAAAATCATAGATGGTTTGTTTCAGATACAAACCGGCAGTATTGGTTTCCAATAACCTTATGCTTTCCTGCGCAGCAACAAAAGTCTCCCCTCTACTCCAGTCGGCGACAAAGCTTATCTGTGGATAATAATTGGCAAGCGCCTGAACGGTTCTGGCCTCGGCACCGAGGAGGTTCTCCCTCGCTTCTGCAATTTGCGGGTGGTTCTCTATGGCTGTGGCAACAGCCTCGTCAAGAGTCAGTATTTCCACGGCATAGCTGCGAGCAGCAATCAGGACTAACAGTGTCAAACATACAAGTGTCGTTTTCATGTATTTCCCACTCTCGCGATAGATATTTGACGCTGCGGATTCAACAAACAGCGTTGGCACCAGTGGAAGTTCAATGGTGTTACTTATGCCCCACCGGAAGACATATCATCCGGTCCTGCATCATGTTTTTCTGAATCAAATCGAGAAACTTCTGCTGTTGGCTTTTATCGAGTGTTGCCTTCTCCTGCAGGATATGATCCGCTACCATTCCTTCGATCTCTGCCTGAATCCTACTAATTTCAGACAAGGTCGACTTTACAGCCGGGATGTCGATTGTATCGGCGCGCATAAGAGTAAACAGGCCGTTTCTCTTGGTGACAAGCTCCTGCCGTTTACGATCAACTAGAGCACGAAACGGCAAGGCTTTCTCGCGCATTTTATTGACCTGCTCGGGCTGCAGTGAAAGTTCCTCAAATAAAAACTTGTCTTTGCGAACCTTGAAACCGAGGGGAGTTACCCAGAAGGCGTTTTTTGTGTAATAAAAATAGCCGACCGCTCCAAGAACCGAGATATTGAATATCAAAGAAACGGCAAGCGTAATCTTCAGAATGCTGATCCTCATTGTCGCCCCTCCGTCATGGCAAGATACGCCCCCCCCAAAGAATCAGGCGGCAATGCCTCAAATGTTTCAAGTGAAAGAGCCGCAATAACCTGTTCTCCCTTATAATGCGGGGCAACCGCACTGATCAGCATGCCGCCTGACATGATACCGGCCGTGATGGCCAACAAGAAGACACCAATTTCAGCAAACCGAATGAACATGGGAAAAAATGAAAATCCTTGTGCCGGCTGACTCTGTAGACGTCCCAAGACCTTTGCCCGAAATGCGGGGGGGGCGGAAAACTTCCGGGCATCTTTAAACAAGCCTTGAACCAGCTGCAACTGTTCCAGTTCCGCTCTGCATCGATCACACTGAGCCAGGTGAGCTTCGAGCAGGGCAACTTCTTTCGCTCCAAGCTCGAGATCAAGATAGGTCGAAAGATATTTAACGACATTTGAGCATCTCATCGTTGCTCTCCTTTCTGTTAAACGAGCCATGTTCATTTTTGTTCCACAATTTTTTTCATGTTTTTATTTAATTCTTCCCGCGCCCGATAAATCCTTGATTTTACGGTGCCTACAGAGACATCAAGGATCTCCGCAATCTCTTCGTAGGAAAACCCCTCCAATTCTTTGAGGATAATCACCACCCGATATTTTTCCGAGAGAAGTTTCAAGGCAGCTTGTACGTACTGCATTGACTGTTTGGTGGCATAGACTGATTCGGGTGAAGGAGCTTGCGAAGGGAGAGTGTCAAGATGGGTTTCGTTGTCAGCCAAGAAAAAAAACGAGCGAAGGGAGGATTTCCTTTTATGGTCGAGGCAGGTATTGACGCCGATACGGTAAAGCCATGTGTACACGGTGGCCACCGGGGAGAAGTTCTTGAGCCCCTGATGTGCCTTTATGAACGTATCTTGTGCTGCATCCTCAGCATCTTGAGGGTTCTCCAGCATGTAGCGGCACAGGCTGTAAATCCTGTCCTGGTATCTTTGAACAAGTACCCCAAAAGCAGAACTATCGCCATTTTTAAATTTTTCAATTAAGCGAAAATCATCCAAGTAATATTCTTTCTGCAGGAATGTAACGCTGCTTACTCATAACGTCAGCTACTTTCAATGAATCAAGAAGGAGTGTCTACCGTAATCGAGCCAGATTACTTCCAGTAGTAGAAAAAACGGTACATTGTATATTCCTTTATATTCAATTAATCCAGCCGGACATGATTGCAACACCGCTTGCCACTGATACAACTATCCAGAGGACGACACCCTGGGTCAACGGATTTATACCGGCTTTACCAACTACTTCCCGCGTCAGGCCGCAGCCGATCAGGAATAGTGTCACTACCAGGCTCTGTTTTGCGATGCCGTTGAGGATGCACCAGACTTTATCAAACTGCGGCAACGTCGTTTTGATGGTTGCAGTGGCAATAAATCCGATGATGAACAGAGGGAATTTCACTTTTCCTTCCGACTTGGTGAACCAGGCAGCACACAGTGCGGAAGGCATGATCCATAATGCCCGTGCAAGTTTTACAGTTGTCCCGACTGCCAGGGCAGTGCCACCGTAGGCAGCCGCCGCTCCCACCACACTACTGGTATCGTGGATCGCCAGAGCTGACCAGAGTCCGAACTGTCGCTGTTCCATTTCCAGAAAGTGCCCAACAAGTGGAAATAGAAGCAAGGCCAGGGAATTGAGGGTGAACACAGTGGCCAAGGCAACGCCGGTTTCTTCATCCTCCGCCTTGATAACCGGGGCCATGGCAGCAATGGCGCTGCCACCGCAAATGGCAGTCCCGAAAGAGATCAGGAGGGATGTACGCTGGGGAGTTTTGAAAAGTTTACCTAACAGATGTCCCGCCAGCATGGTAACGCTGATACTAATGGCCGTGTACAAAAAGGCATCCTTACCTGTTTTAAAAAGCTCAGGCAAATGCATGCCGAACCCTAGGCCAACCACCGAGGCTTGCAGGAGACGCCTGCTCCAGAGGGAAGTGTATATTCTCCACGGATTGCCCGTAATGATACCGAACGTAATTCCGGCAATCAGCGCGATCGGGGCACTTACGAAAGGGCAACAGCATGCCAGTATCAGTATCAAAAACATCGCTTTAATTTTAAAATCAGTCTTCACTGTGGACTCCTTTGTTACATTTAGACATAATGTCCGCCAGTAGAATAAAAAAAAAGACTCGCCCCTTGCTAGCGTGGGTT
>Ga0062383_10000572_pt1 | contig 9747 bp, 9 predicted proteins | sample DOMMetBare3Fresh_FD_59508 | JGI IMG/M metagenome (GOLD analysis project Ga0062383, IMG submission 59508) | Wetland sediment microbial communities from St. Louis River estuary, USA, under dissolved organic matter induced mercury methylation -... | ecosystem: Environmental > Aquatic > Freshwater >... | reverse complement strand
TGATGATAAAGAATAACTTTTAATGTTCCGGGCAAGGGAAAATCTATCTGCTGGTTTACTATAAAAATATAATCAGCAGCAGCATCGCTTATATTCCATTTATCACTGGCTTCATCATAAGTGTAACCGATACTTTGCAAATGTCCGGGAGTGATTTTATCAATCTTACTTAAGTCAGCAATAACCACAGGCACATGTTTACTTCCAATATTGTCAATAGGAAATGTTTCTCTTCGTTGGTAATGAAAAGGATCATAACTGATTTTTTCAATCACTGGAACTGACTCCCGGCTCCCGACTCCCGACTTCCGACTCTCAATTTCATACCTCTTCACAATATCCCTGCACACCGGTATTTCCAGTTCGGGGTCTTCAGTTAAAGATACACGGATGGTATCGCCAAGACCGTCTTCTAGTAAAGTGCCAATACCTATTGCACTTTTTATTCTTCCATCTTCGCCATCTCCTGCTTCTGTCACACCAAGATGCAACGGATAACATTCTGCAAATTCATCAAACATGGTTTTTACCAGCAACCTGTAAGCCTGTACCATGACCTGCGGGTTACTGCTCTTCATACTGAGTACGATATTATGATAGCTTTCATTTCTTGCAATCCGCAAAAACTCCATGGCGCTTTCTACCATACCCATGGGCGTATCACCATAGCGGCTCATGATACGATCGCTTAAAGAACCATGGTTGGTACCTATCCGCATGGCAGTTCCATACTCTTTACAAATTTTTACCAGGGGAGTAAACCGTTCACGAATGCGATCTATTTCTTCTGCATAGTCAGCATCTGTATATTCAATCAGTTCAAATTTTTTCTTATCTACATAATTGCCAGGGTTTACTCTTACTTTCTCTACAATCCTTGCAGCAATTTCTGCGGCATTGGGTGTAAAATGAATATCAGCAACCAGGGGCGTATGAAAACCTCTTTTGCGTAATTCATTTTTTATATTAAGAAGATTTTCCGCTTCGTATTTTGATGGAGCCGTAATCCTCACCAGTTCTGAACCAGCTTCTATGCATCTTATACTTTGCTCGACTGTGGCGAGGGTATCCATAGTATCCGTAGTCGTCATGGTTTGTACCCGGATAGGATTAAAATTTCCAAGAAGCAGGTTACCGATTTTTACTTCCCTTGTTTTTAATCTTTTGTATACCGTTAATGACTCGCTGTAAAACTGCATAAATAAAATCGTGTTTTTCGTATCGCCAAAACTATGAAAGAAAAACAGGTACAGAATGTATAAAATTCTTGCTACATTTTTCCTTTTAAAAAGCCAAGTTGATTGAGAATTCCTTTAAGTATATTCATTCGTATTGAAGGTATATCGGCATTGGGATCCGCTGACTCAAAATTCAGTACATAAAAATAGGGATGGTTATTTTCCTCTACCCAACCCACTATCCAGGCAAGATGATTGCCGTTTTCAGTTTTTCCCCAGCCTGTTTTGTATCCCAACCTGTAATTCGCATTATTTTCAAAAAGCATGGCACGTTTTACAATATCCTGGTTTATACTAAAAAAAGGGAGCTGGTTGAAATATAATTTTTTTACAAGACCGAGTTCTTCGTCGGGAGTTATTTTTAAAGAATTGTCTAGCCAGAAAGTGTCGATAGCTGTTGTAATTTTTTTAGACCCATAGCCAATACTATCAAGCCAGGATTGCATTCTTTCTTTTCCGATACGCCGGGCTACTTCCTGGTAATAGGGAACGCTGGATACACGGAAGGCCTCATACATGGTTAAATCTTTATTCCAGCTTTCCACTTTTCGCTTTACACCATCCCATTTTATCAGCATGCTGTCGTTTACAATTTTTCCCTCCTGCAAGCCGATGAGAGAATTCACAATTTTAAAAGTAGAAGCAGGCAAGTAACTGCTGTCGCGGTATCTTTTCAGGTTATAAAAAGTAAATTCATTAGTGGCATTATTGTAAAGACCAAAGCAGCCCTGTACTTTATTTTCAGTAAAATATTTTCCCAGTTTGTCATCTTCTTTGAAATTTTTAGGAGAGCAGGAATAAATTAAAAGAGCAAGGAAAAATACTGCTACAATTTTTAACATGTATAATGATTTCCGGCAAAGGTAAGCGGCTGAGAATTTATTAATAAAGGGATTTACTGAAACCAGGAAGTATTAAATAAAAAAAACTCCGCTTTCGCGAAGTTCATCAAAGAATAAAAATATCCTTAATCTTACAGGTAAATGCCATTTTTCAAGCGTTGGTGTTTTACACCATGGCAATCTCTTTTTGTTGCAGCACAGGAACTAAACATAACGGCCATTAAGGATCCTGCAAGCAGGAGGAACATCAGTTTTTTCATTTTTACATTTTAAATAAGGGTAAATAAAAACTGGTATTCAAAGGAAAGGATTGGGGAAAATTGGTGTTTCAGAGGGAGAACGAAAATACTATGCCATAATTGTAAATCATAACAATTGTAACAATATTTATTTTAGCTTTAATGATTTATAGATTGAAATCAGGGGAGTATCGTATTTTCCCTAGTTTTTAAACAAATTTCATTCAAATTTTAAAAAATCTTTTATGAAACTATTTTTAATTGCTGTTTTTATCAGCACAACGCTTTTTGCCTGTAACAACAATAAAAAAGCCGGTGATGTTACCATTAAAGGCAAGGATGGCGAAACGGTTACCGTTAATACCAATGATATGGCAAATGCCGCTAATGAAATGAAAAACCGTAATGAAGAATTACAGAAGCTTACTCCGCTTTCCCTGGATGAGTTGAAGGCTTTATTACCGGCAGAAATAATGGGTGCAGTAAGAGACAATATGGAAGCAACAAAAATGGCTGGTCTTGCAAATTTTTCAAAAGCAGATTATAAAATGAATGATTCCACGGAAATTTCATTAACAGTGTTTGACTGTGCCGGTACCGCTGGTGCAGGTTATTATAATATGGCTTTTTTCGGTTTAATGAATTTTGAAAAAGATAATGAACAAGAATACACCAAAACTGTTGTGTTTAATGGAGAAAAAGCAATTGAAAGCTGTCAAAAAGAAAGGAACAGATGTGAGTTTACTTATTTTGCCGGCGACAGATACCTTGTACAATTAAAAGGAGAAAATGTAAGTATAGAAAAATTAAAACAAGTAGCAGGTGGTTTGGGAATAAAATAAAATACTCAACCAATAAAAAGACGGGCAGGATTTGCCCGTCTTTTTTTATTAAACTACGCAAATAAATCTCCTGTGAAGTTCTTAGGATAACACACCCAGTTCTTTTCCAATTTTTGTAAACCCTGCAATAGCTTTATCCAAATGATACATTTCATGAGCTGCGCTGAGTTGCACTCTAATTCTTGCCTGGCCTTTTGCCACCACAGGAAAAAAGAAACCTATTACATAAATGCCTTCATCTAAAAGCCGGGAAGCAAATTTTTGTGCCAGCACTGCATCGTATAACATAATAGGGACTATTGGATGCTCACCGGGTTTTATGTCAAAGCCAGCTTCAGTCATTTTTTCCCTGAAGTATTTTGTATTTGATTCCAGCTTATCTCTTAGTTCCGTTGTTTCAGTAAGCATATCCAATACAGCAATAGATGCACCTGTTATAGATGGAGCAAGTGTATTGCTGAAAAGATAAGGCCTTGATTTCTGACGGAGCATTTCAATAATTTCTTTTCTGCCACTGGTAAATCCTCCGCTTGCTCCTCCCAAAGCTTTACCTAATGTACCAGTGATTATATCAATTCTTCCCATAACACCTCGGTATTCATGAGTGCCCCTGCCCGTTTTTCCCAGGAAACCTGATGAATGACATTCATCAATCATAACAACTGCATCATATTTATCTGCCAGTTCACATATTTTATCCAGTTGAGCAATGGTGCCATCCATACTGAAGCTTCCATCTGTAACTATAATTTTGCTGCGGCAGCCGGAAGCCTGTTTTAATTTTAATTCCAGGTCATTCATATTATTATGTTCATAGCGCAACCGCTGCGATTTGCATAACCGAACCCCGTCAATAATACTTGCATGATTAAGTGCATCAGAAATAATTGCATCTTCTTCACCAAACAAAGGTTCAAATACACCACCGTTTGCATCAAATGCGGCAGCATATAATATAGTATCCTCCGTGCCCAGAAATTCAGAAAGTTTTTTTTCCAATTCTTTATGAATATCCTGTGTACCACAAATAAATCTTACACTGCTCATACCATAACCATGAGTATCTATAGCCTTATGAGCCGCTTCTATTACCTTGGGATGTGAAGAAAGACCGAGGTAATTATTTGCACAAAAATTTAAAACGGTTTTCCCTCCAACCGTAATTTCCGGCCCCTGTGGACTGGTAATAATTCTTTCGGTTTTATACAGGCCGGCAGCTTTTATTTCGTCTACATCTTTGGCAATTCGGGTTACAAAATCTTCGTTCATATAATTATTATTAATGGGCAAATATAAATAAGAGATGCCGGGCTAAATCACAGCCCTGCGACTCACACCTTGTTTTAAGCATTTTGCCAGCTAATAGACACTTTTCGCCTAAATCAACTTACTCGGGACTTAATGATAATTTAAATTTGCTGTAACATTTTACGAAATACCTTCGTCAAATGATAAAACTGACAACCATGCAAAAGAGAAATATTATCAGAATAGCCCTTGTCGTACTGTTATTTTCAGTCAGTTTTATCATGTTACTGGCATCTTCAAATAAAGCAAATACTAAAAAAGCATGTGCTGAATCCATGGAAGAGTGCTGTAAAAAGGACAATAAAAACACTTCAGGCGAAATGATCTGGGAAACTCTTTCCCATCAATTTTTTACTTTTTCTGATATTTCTAACTGATAGTCAAAGCTTCCCGTTTTATATTTTTTAAAGTTGAACTGTAACATTTCCTTTTGTAAAGCGTATTACATTACAAAGCAGGGCGTTAATTACCTTTACCTGCTGAAAGAATCAAGCTGTTTATGACTGAAAGGGAATACAATGAATGTGTAAATAATTACTCAGATAATGTGTATCGCTTTATCCTGAAAAACCTCAGGCATGAAGAGGATTCACGAGACGTGGTGCAGACTACTTTTGAAAAAATGTGGATTCACCGGGAGGAGATAGATGCGACAAAATGTAAATCATACCTTTTTACAGTAGCATACAGGCAGATGATTGACCATATAAGAAAAATAAAAAGGATACAATTGAAAGATGAGTTTAACGAAGGAATGAAAGTGCAGTATAAGCCGGCGAATAACCTGAAGAAAATATTAGATGAAGCATTAGCCAGGTTGGGGGAAACACAAAGAACATTGGTACTGCTGAAAGATTACGAAGGCTATAGTTATGAAGAAATAGGGCAAATAACCAGCCTGAGTGAAAGCCAGGTAAAAGTGTACCTGCACAGGGCCAGGGTACAGTTAAAAGAATACCTGGTAAAAATTGAAAACGTAATATAAACGCTATTAACTTATAGCTGTAAGCAAGAATATGATTATTAATCGCCATAATTACGAAGAGTTTTTTATCCTGTACTGGGATAATGAACTTACTGCTGATGAAAAAAAGCAGGTGGAAGTTTTTGTACAGGAAAATAAAGACCTGCAGGAAGAGTTCCGTTTGTTTGGCGAAACCCGGTTTGCTCCTGAAGCAAATATTTTATTTAAAGAGAAAGAGTTATTATTAAGCAATAAGAATTCCTTAATTAATTTTTCAAATTACCCGGAACATCTTCTTTCGTATATAGACGATGAATTGACAAAGATTGAAAGAACCGAAGTTGAAAAGTTTGTAGGAAAACATCCTGCTGTTCAGCAGGAGCTTGCTCTTTTACTAAAAACAAAACTGCAACCTGAAACAGAAATTGTATTTCCTGATAAATCGGTCCTTTACAGAAAAGAAGAAAAAGTAAGAATAATTGCACTGTACTGGAGAAGGCTGGCAGTTGCAGCTATTATACTTCTGATGGCAGGACTGGTTACATTCAGAATTATTAACAACACAAAGAAAGACGGGCAACCTGAAATTGCTAATGTTGTTCCTCCAAAAGAAAATAAGGCTGATGAAAATAATCCTGTTCAAGTTTTAGCAAACCAAGATTCAAAACAACAGGAACAAAAAAAGGCAGAAGATAAAAAAATTAAAAAATCTCAGTTTGAAAAACGGGCAATTGAAAATCCTGTTGTAGCATTAACCGAATTGAATAAAAATAATTTACCCGAACAAAAGAAAACCAGCAACGAATCTTTGATTGCAAGTACAACTACTAATACCCAACCTGATGAAACTGTTAACCCTGAATTTAAAAAAGCAAATAATGATGCTATAGCCATTGCAGAGCCAGATAAGAAAAATAATCTTTTTGACAATTCAACTGTAACTATACCTGCTTCTCCTTCGTTTACTAATTATACTCCTGTCGAGAGTGGTAAAGAAAATGAAAGCAAGGGCGGTTTAAAAGGATTCTTAAGAAAAGCAACAAGAGTATTTGAACACCGCACAAACATTAAAACCACAACCGACGATAACAAACTGCTGGTGGGAGTATTTGCAGTATCATTAAAATAATTTTTAAAGACTAAATCAATTTACACATGAAAAGGATTTTACTTTTGTGCATGGCAGCTTGTGTGTTTACTACAAGCTTTTCACAGGATGAAAAAAATGACACTATCCGGATTGGGGGCATGGTTATTATAAAAAAACCAGGCAGCGAAGGCCGTGAAATTCATACACGCAACGATACCCTGAAAATTCCAAGAAGAAAATATAAAAATGAAAACCTGACTACTAACTGGTGGATAGTTGACCTCGGTTTTTCTGCACTCAATGACAAAACAAATTATTCATCAGCAGCTGCGCAATCTTTTGCCCCGGGTATTACAGAAGATTGGTTTGAGCTTCGGGCCGGCAAATCAAGAAACGTTAATGTTTGGTTTTTTATGCAGCGGCTCAATATGATAAAGCATGTGGTGAACCTGAAATACGGAATGGGTCTTGAACTTAATAATTACCGGTTTGATGATGAAACAATCCGGTTTCAGAAAAATCCAACTAGGATTATAAAGGATATTAGTCTTGCCGGTGCAAAGAAAAACAAACTGGCTGCAGACTATCTTACTGTTCCCATGATGCTGAATTTTAATTTTACTCCTAACCGCAAAGAGGGTTTTGGGTTCAGCGCCGGTGTCAGTGCAGGTTATTTATACAGCGCCAGGCAAAAAACAAAATTGGGAGACAATAAAGACCAACTTAAAAATGACTTTGACCTGAAGCAATGGAAACTCTCTTATGTAGGTGAGTTGATGCTTGGGCCCGTAAAACTATATGGCAGTTATGCCATGGATAATATGTGGGATAAGGGTCTTAGCCAAACACCCTATAATATTGGCTTCCGGTTGAGCAACTGGTAGAGTTCTTTGTATTCTCATGATATAGACCGTCCCGGCAATTTAGTCGGGGCGGTTTTTTTTCAGTAAAAAAATCAATGGTAAATTTTAGTGGTTTATCCGAAACACCGTTCAAGAATTTTTCAGGTAGAAATCCTGCTGCCCGATCGTAGTGAGAAAATTTTTTTTTGCAAACGTCGCGTTAAAACAACTAAGCCTGTCAAAATAAAAAGTTACGGCATGCCGTTTGAAATGTACAAAGTCAAAATAAAGACAGCTGAAATGAAAAATCATTTTGTATTAACAACGGTTTTGCTTAGCAGCGGGTTATTTACCTCAAATCAATCTACTAATACAAAATTTAACCTGGCTCCGCCAAAAAATTCCGGACCGGTTGGCGCTGTTTATATTCTTATTGACAAATCTGACTATGAACTGAGCATTTACGATAACCAGGGATGGTATGCTACTTACCCCGTTGTTTTTGGCAATAATTCACTTTCGGATAAAAAAATGGAGGGAGACCGGAATACTCCTGAGGGAACATTTAAAATTACTTCTAAAAGAGTACATGATAAGTGGTATCGCTTTATGTCCATTGATTATCCAAATAAAGAAAGCTGGGAAAAATTTAACAGGCGCAAACAAAAAGGTGAAATTCCTTCGTCAGCTAAAATTGGAGGAGGCATCGGCATTCATGGCACATGGCCGCATGAAGATTTTCAAATAGATCGTTACAGTAACTGGACGCTTGGTTGTATTTCTATGAAAAATGAAGACGTGGAAGAAATTTATAAATTTATTACCCCCGGCACTAAAGTCGTTATTCGCCGTTAAGGATTTTTTAAAAAACCAGCTACAGCATTTCTCCATTTTTCTGCATCTGCATTTAATAAGGATACATGACCCGCTTCATGATATTCTACCAAAGTTTTTTTTGAAGAAATATTCTTAAAAATATTTTCTGTTTCTTTTTTCAACACATATTCATCCCGGGCACCCCACTGAAGCAGCACCGGGGAACTGATACTTTTTACATACTTTGTTGTTTTATGTCCAAAAGCCCAATACCCCTGCTCTAATCCCGCCCAGAATGTTACAAAAAATCCAAAAGGTTCATCGGGAAAACCAAAAACACGGGCCCTTGCACGAATATGATCCTGCAATCTTTCAAAGGGCATTTCAAGAATTACTTTTTGTGGCGAAATATTGTATTCATAAACTGCCCGGGTAATACTTACCGCACCCATGGACATACCCCAGAGTATGATATTGTTTTCACCCTTAGTTTTTACATAATCATAAGCAAGCTTTACTTCTTCTGCTTCTTTCATCCCTATTGTACATACAATACCGCTGCTATTGCCATGTGCACGAAAATCTATCAGCAATGTATTATAGCCCATGGAAAGAAATTCATACGCTTCATTTAAAGCAAACCCTTTATTGGAAGATAATCCATGAAAAAGAATAACTGTACCCACAGCCGAATCCGCTTTCATCCACCAGCCATCTATTTTGTTTTTGGAAACAGTAACTAGTTGAACAGAATCATACGGGCCAGGTGGGTAATAAACAATCTGTGATTTTGGAAATTTTCTTCCCACCATCAACCGCCAGGTCCGGAGAAAAAATTTACCTGAAGAAGATGGAAGATTTCTGACCCTGTCATCATCATAAAAATGAGTAATGCGGTGGGCATGAAATGCTGCACTGATATTGATTAAGATCAGTTGTACCAGCAATACGCGGAGTATCCATCTGAAAATTGGTTTTATTTTATTATTTACTTGTTGGTTTTTCATGAACTGGAATCCAAATCAAAAATAGTTTTTCGTTTTTACAAGATGCTGAAAGAATGTGGATATTTTCTTAATGTAATTATCAAAGGAGATTTTGCCAGACTGAAATGAGCCGCTATATTCGCTGCCAGTATTTATTACTTACCCAACACCATATTTCGAAAAACCTTTTAAAGCAGCTGACCCGGCTGCTTTATTTTTTAAATAGGTTTGATAAAAATTATATTCTGCCGTTTTTTATTTCATCAACAACAGTTGGATCCAGCAATGTAGAAGTATCACCTAAATTATTAGTTTCTCCTTCTGCAATCTTTCTTAATATGCGGCGCATAATTTTTCCACTTCTTGTTTTTGGTAAACCAGAAACAAACTGGATTCTATCTGGCTTGGCAATGGGGCCAATTACTCTTGATACGGTTTGCAGAATATCCTGTCGTCTTAATTCTTCATCACCATGATGCCCGTTATAAATTACAAATGCGTAAATGCCCTGCCCTTTTATATCATGAGGAAAACCAACTACAGCACTTTCCACTACACCCGCATGCATATTAATTGCATT
>Ga0062383_10000565_pt1 | contig 9826 bp, 9 predicted proteins | sample DOMMetBare3Fresh_FD_59508 | JGI IMG/M metagenome (GOLD analysis project Ga0062383, IMG submission 59508) | Wetland sediment microbial communities from St. Louis River estuary, USA, under dissolved organic matter induced mercury methylation -... | ecosystem: Environmental > Aquatic > Freshwater >... | reverse complement strand
ATGCTGCTGGCCATGGTCGAGGATATCCGCGTCGTGCTGCTGCGCTTGGCCAGTCGGACGCAGACCCTGCGCTTTTATGCGGCGCATCCCGACGACCTACGGGTGCAGGTTGCCCGCGAGACGCTGGAGCTTTATTCGCCGCTGGCCAATCGTCTCGGCGTCTGGGAACTGAAATGGGAGCTGGAAGATCTCTCCTTCCGTTTCCTCCATCCCGAGATCTACAAAAAGATCGCCAAGATGCTGGACGAGAAGCGCAGCGAGCGCGAACAGTTCATCACCGATGCGGTCAAGAACGTACGCAGCGAACTGGAAGCGGCCGGCGTGATGAATGCCGAAATCTACGGCCGGCCGAAGCACATCTACAGCATCTGGAACAAGATGCGGAAGAAAGGCGTCGAGTTTTCCGAGGTCTACGATATCCGCGCCCTGCGCATCATCGTCGATGACCTCAAGGACTGCTACACCGCGCTGGGTATCGTACATAACCTGTGGTCGCCGATCTCCAAGGAATTCGACGACTACATCTCGAATCCGAAGGGCAACTACTACCGTTCGCTGCATACCGCGGTACGCTGCCCGGACGGGCGCAGCCTGGAAATCCAGATTCGCACCTGGGAAATGCACAGGCATGCCGAACTTGGCGTGGCGGCGCACTGGCGCTACAAGGAGGGCAGCAAGCGGACGACCGAGGACGACTACGACGAGAAAATCGCCTGGTTGCGCCAACTGCTGACCTGGAAGGACGAAGTCGCCGACAGTTCGGACTGGATCAATCATTACAAGCAGGCGGCGCTTGACGAGACGCTGTATGTGATCACGCCGCAGGGCAAGGTGGTCGATCTGCCGCAGGGCTCGACACCGGTCGATTTCGCCTATCGTGTCCATACCGACCTCGGCCACCGCTGTCGCGGCGCCAAGGTCAACGGGCATCTGGTGCCGCTCAACACGGCACTGGAAACCGGGCAGCAGGTCGAGATCGTGACCGCCAAGGTCGGCGGGCCGTCGCGCGACTGGCTGAATCCGACGCTCAACTACATCCACACCAAGAGCGCGCGGGTCAAGGTCAGGGCCTGGTTCTCGAATCTGGCCCTGGAAGAAACCCTGGCCGAAGGCCGGGCGATCGTTACCAAGGAATTGCAGCGGGCCGGCCAGACTGGCGCCAATATCGACGATCTGGCGCAGAAACTCGGCTTCTCGCGGGCCGACGACCTGTATATCGCGGCGGCACGTGGCGAAATGAACCTGCGCCAGTTCCAGTTCACGGTGCGCGGTGGCGATCCGGGGGCCGACAATCTGGTGCCGGACGAGGTGCAAACCCGGCCGAGCAAGCCGGTGGAAGGCAATCAAGGCATCCTGATCGTCGGTGTCGACAAGCTGCTGACCCAGTTGGCGCGTTGCTGCAAACCGGCACCGCCCGACGAAATCCAGGGCTTCATCACGCGCGGCAAGGGCATTTCCATCCATCGCATGGATTGTCCGAACTTTGCCAATCTCTCGGCGCTGCATCCGGAGCGGGTCATCGAGACGGCCTGGGGCGGGCAGACGACCGGGGTTTTTGCCACCGACATCATTGTCGATGCGCACGACCGCCAAGGCTTGTTGCGCGATATCTCGGAAATCTTCACTCGTGAAAAGCTCAACGTGGTCGGCGTCAACACCCAGTCAAAGCAGGGCAAGGCGCACATGAGTTTCACGGTCGAGATTACCAATCTGCAGCAGCTGCAGCGGACGCTGACGCTGGTTCACGATGTCGAAGGCGTCGTCGGCGTACGGCGAGCTTGAGCGTTAACGGGAGAAATCGATGAAGGGCAATTTTCTGGCGTTGGCGTTGGTCGTGGTGGGGGGACTGGCGCTGGCGGTCAATCTCGATCTGCTGGAAATCGATCTTGTCGCCTTGCTCCGCCAGTGGTGGCCGCTCGGCCTGATCGCCCTGGGCCTGGCGCTTTACCTGACGCCGGATGGCGAGGGGCGCAAACACTGAGTTCGATGGGCTGGTGATTGCCAGCCGCGCTCAGTTTTTCAGCGTATCAATCAAGACAAACAGTCGGCGATAGAACTCGGCGTCGATCACCGTTTCTTCGCCGACCTTGACCAGTGAACTCTTGTCGGTCGGCCAGGGCACCGAGATCGAGCCGATCCCGGCGACGCTCAAACCGGTGCTGCTGCCGCCCGATTTCAGTTCGTAGCGGGTTTGCAGGGCGTTGGCATAGACCGTCGAATCGCGCCCGGTCGGCAGGCAGACCAGCGTAATCCGCAACTGCACCTGGTAATCGGTCTGCGGCTGGAAGAACTTCGAGCCGCGAATGTTCAACGGGGCGGAGGCATCGACCTCGTAGCCCTGGCTGAGCAGGGCGCGCTTGCCGTAGTCGCACAACTCCTGCGGTTTGAGTTCGCTGTGGAATTGGAACGGCGTTTCGGCCTCGAAGGCTTCGGCCCGATAGGCGGGTGTCGGCGAAGTGGTGCAACCGGCGAGCGCAAGCAGGGCCAGACAGTTGAGCAGCAGTGGATGCGACAGGCGAAACATCGGGCGATCGGTAATTGGGATCAATCTTGAGGCGTCGTATCTTACCGCAAGCCGGTGAAGCTGCCGTGACAGGCTGTGACGAAGTCCTTTCCTGGCGCTTCGCCTTATGTCGGGCAAACCCCAAAAAATGCTGTAGGAAATCCGACAATCCCATGTTGGTGCGTTTGCGAATCCTTGCCAGATCTGCATTCTGGCCCGGGCGTGGAATTTGCTGTGAGGGGGTTACACCCCACTTCAGAGCAAAACAACATGACTCCAGAACTTCGTGCTTCGCTGATCGCCGGCCTCAAGGATGGCAGCATTGTTCCCTACCTCGGACCGGGCGTCCTGGCTGACGTGAAAAATGCCGCGACCGGTGCCCCGATCCCGGCCGACAGCAATTCGCTGATCTACGCCATGAACGATGGCAAGCCGATGGCGCCCAAGCTGATGTACGAGTTCCCGCGTGCGGCGATGAATGTCGAGCTCAAGCGCGGGCGCAGCGCCGTCACCAAGTTCCTCAATCGTACCTATGGTGAAACCGCCTGGACGCGCGGCGCAGTGCATGAATGGATCAAGGATCTGGCGCCGCACTATGTGATTGACATCAACCGCGATACGCAATTGCAGGACTCCTACGCCGGCGTCCCGCACAACCTGATTGTCGGCATCGCCCGCCTTGGCGGTACGGATTTCCGCTACAAGCTGTATTTCTGGGATGGCGCCGCCTATCAGAAAAGCACCGAGCTCAAGGCCGATGCGCCGATCCTGTTCAAGCCGATGGGTACGCCGAAGCCGGAAGCCAATTACATCGCCTCCGATGCCGATTACGTCGACTACATCACCGAACTGATGGGCGGCTTCTCGATTCCGCCGCTGGTCAAGGCGCTGCGCAAGGACAAGCAATACCTGCTGCTCGGCTTGCGCCTGAATCGCGATACCGAACGCATGGTGATGGCCGACATCATCTATTCCGCCGCCCAGCCGGCCGGTTGGGTGTTGATCAAGGAACCGACCGACAAGGAGCGTCGGTTCTGCAAGAAGCTCGGCCTGCAACTCGTCGAGGCCGATGTCTTCGATCTGCTCGAGATTGCCGTGGCCGCCTGAAGAATTTCAAACCTGTAAGGAAACAACATGTCGCTTGATCGTTACGAATCCCTCTTTTTCAATGCCAATTTCAAGGAAGCCGCCAGCGAAGCCGGCCTGGTAGCCTACCGCGGCGAACTGGTCCTTCAGGAAGGCGAAGTGGCCGACGCCCAAGGTCGTCGCAAGCCGCCGACGGATGTCCTGAAGCAAGCCATCCTGCTCGGTGACGCGAATGGCCTGAAACTGATTTCCGGTTCTCTCGACGAACTGCAGCAGTTTTCTTTCGTGGTCGAGAAATTCGGGCCGGGCTTTGACGCTTCGACCATCGCCGTCTTTTTCACGGTCAATATCCCGACCGGCTTCACGACCACCGTCAATGGTGCCAAGGTCGCCTTCATCCCCTTGGTCCAGGGCATGGTCTGGAACGAACTGGCCGACCTGGTGGCGCTCGACAAGGGCGACTTCAAGGGCTTGAGCGCTGCCGACAAGGTGGAGACGGTTTATTCGGCACTGAAGTCGTACAAGTTCAAGTTGTCGGAATCGACCGTCGAAGAAGCGTTGAAGACAACCAACCACGCCAAGCGCGAAACCCACGGCGCCATCTGATGCGCTGGGACGAGTCGCGATATCGCCTGGGGGTGGCGGACATGGATGCCACCCACCGGGAATTCGTCGAACTGGTCGATGCGCTGCAAGGCGCATCCGACGAGATTTTCCCGGAACTGTTCCGGCGCCTGGCCGAGCATACCCGGCAGCATTTCGAGCATGAAGGCAAACTGATGAAAGCCAGCCGTTTCCCGGCCATCGGCGAGCACCACAGCGAGCATCTGCGCGTGCTGGGCGAACTGGCGCATTTCGGCCGAGCCGTGGCGGCCGGTCGCTTGAATACCGCCAAGGCATACATCAAGGCCTTGCCAGCCTGGTTCGATACCCATGTTGCAACGATGGATGGGGCGCTGGCCGCTTGTCTGAAGCACAAGGAACTCGGCTGAAAGGCTGACTGGGCAGGGCGTCGTTACGGTCTGCCAGACCCGGGCCGGGAGGCGCGCTGTGGTAGACTTCGTTGGATAATCAGTCCAAGCAACAGCAGGGGGAAAATTGGCAGCGAAATGGTCTTTGCGTTTCGGCGTGCTATGGGTTTCAGTGCTTTGTCTCGGGCTCTTCGGCTGGGTTGGACTGGATTTGCACCAGTCCCGCGAGCGCGAACTGCAAACAGCCGAGCGCTCGGGCGCCACGCTGGTCAAGCTGCTCGAAGGCCATTTGCAGGGTTCGGCCAAGACGGTTGATCAGTTCCTGCTTGAGTTTACCCACCGCTTCCAGTTTTCTGTCGTCGATCGCGTTCCGCGTGCCGAGCTTGAACCCGAACTCCAGCAATACCTGAAGCGCCTGTCGGAGGCGCACAGCTTCCGGGTCGCCGATGCCGACGGGCATTATCTTTACGATGCCACCGGCGTGTTGGCCGACATCAATATTGCCGACCGGCCGTACTTCGAACGCTTGCGTGACAATCCGACCCTGGGTCTGGTGATTTCGCCGCCGCTGGTTTCCCGGGTAACCAATGACGTGGTGATCGTCTTTGCCCGCCGCCTGGTCGATCGTGCCGGCAATTTTGCCGGGATTGTGCTGGGCACCTTGCGTGCCGATTACTTCGAACGCTACTACCGCGACCTCGATGTCGGGCGGGAAGGCTCGATTGCCTTGCTCAGCCGGGACCTGGAGCTGTTTGCCCGCTGGCCAAAGCTGCTCGGGCAACAAGGGGTCAAGCAGGATAACCCCGGCTTGGTCCAGTGGCTGGCCTCCGGACAGACTTTTGGTACCTTCCGCCAGCCCGCCTCCGCCGAAGATCGCGCCCGGATTGTCATTTCCCGCGTCGTCGAAGGATTTCCACTGGTGGTCAGCGTCAGTTTCTCGGAGCGTGAAATTCTCGCCGAATGGCGGCATCGGGTAACGATCTATGCCGTACTCGGCACGACTTTGCTGATTGCGCTGCTGGCCTTGATGCGAGCCTGGCACCGCGGCTACCGCCAGGTCGAGGCGCTGGCCGGAAAAATGACCCGCGCCTTTGGCGAGAAGGCCAAGCAAGGCCGGGCTTTGCTTGACTCGATTCCTGATCCGGCCTGGCTGCTCGACAATGACGGGCGCTATCTCGCGGTCAATGAGGCTTTTTGCCGCTATCGCGGGGTGCCGATGGATAGCGTCCTTGGCAAGACGGTGGACGAGCTTTTTCCGGCCGAGGAGGCGCAGCGCTTGCGTGCCGGGCAACTGGAGGTTTATCGCAAAGGCGAGCCGGTCCGGCAGGTCCTATGGCTGGACTTGAGCGGCAAACGTCGGCCGTTGGAGTTCCTGCGCGTACCGGTTTATGGCGAGGACGGGCAAGCGACTGGCCTGGCCGGCGTGGCCTGGGACATGACCGAGCGTTTCGAGGCGGAGGAGCGGCAACGCCTGATCACCCATTTCTTCGATCATTCGAACGATGCGGTGCTGATTCTCGACAGTCAGCGCAATGTGGTGACCCTGAACAAGGCGGTAAGTGCGCTCAGCGGCTATGAACTGAGCGACCTCAAGGGCAAGCCGCCGCGCTTCATGCTCGATGCCAGCGAAACCTCGGCGGTGCTCGACGGCATCGTGCAAGCGCTTGAGGAGCATGGCGTCTGGCGCGGCGAACTGAATGCCGTACGCAAGGACGGCAAGGTCTTGCCCATCCGTTGCAATATCAGTGCGATCCGCAACGACGAAGGCGAGATTCTCAATTGGGCGGTATTCGTCACCGACCTCTCCGAGCGGCGTGCCGCCGAGGCCCGTATCGAGTCCCTGACCCATGTCGATCAGCTGACCGAACTGCCCAATCGCCAGGGCTTTGCCCGTATCGTCGGCGACTGGCTGACGGCCGGGTACAGCGGCGTCCTGATCGTCATCGACCTTGACCAGTTGAGCCGGGTCAACGATGCCTTCGGCCACGAAGCCGGCGATGCGATGTTGCGCCGCATCGGCAATCGCTTGCGTAAATGTCTGCGTGATGGCGATGCGCTGGGGCGCCTCGGCGGCGATCAGTTCGGCGCGCTGATCACCCAGGGAGGAGGGCCGCAAACGGCCGCCGTGGTGGCGCGCAAGTTGCTCGACTGCGTGGCCCGACCGGTGATGATCGAAGGCAGCGATGTCGTGTCCACGGCCTGCGCCGGCATCTGCCTGCTGGGCGAGGATGGCAGCGACGTAGCCGTGCTGCTGCGCAATGCCGATGCCGCTTTGCACCATGCCAAGAGCGCTGGGCAGGATTGTTTCCGCTTCTTCTCGGCTGACATGAATGTACGGATGGCCGAGCGCCTGCGTCTGGAAAGCGATTTGCGCGGCGCGCTGGGGCGTGGCGAACTGTCGCTGCATTACCAGCCGCAGGTTGATCTGGCTAACGGTGAGATCATCGGTTTCGAAAGCCTGCTGCGCTGGCAACATCCGGAACTGGGGATGGTATCGCCGGTCAGCTTCATCCCCCTGGCCGAGGAGAGCATGCTGATCCTGACCATCGGCGCCTGGGTGCTGGAAGAGGCCTGCTACCAGAACAAGGCCTGGCAGGATGCCGGCATGGCGCCCAAGGTGGTGGCGGTCAATCTTTCCGCCGTGCAGTTTCACAGTGCCGACGTGGTGGCGACGGTGTCGCGTGCCCTTGAGGTTTCCGGCCTGGAAGCGCGCTATCTGGAACTGGAAATTACCGAGAGCGTCATCGTCCAGGACCCCGAGCGGGTGGTCCGCATCATGGAAGAATTGAAGGCGCTGGGCGTCAAGCTGTCGATCGACGATTTCGGTACCGGCTACTCCAGCCTGTCCTATCTCAAGCGTTTCCCGATCGACAAGATCAAGATCGACCGGTCTTTCGTACGCGATCTGGAGCGCAACAGCAACGATGCGGCCATCATCCGCATGGTGATCGGCATTGCCGCCGAGCTGGAGCACAAGGTGATTGCCGAAGGCGTCGAGACGGTCGAGCAACTCGAATTCCTGCAACGCCACGGTTGCGACGAATACCAGGGCTTCTATTGCAGCAAGGCGCTGCCGGCCGTGAATATTCCCGATCTGGTCAGCCGTACGACTGTCGCCGCCTGATTCAGCGAGTTTCGGTCGGTACCGTTTCCCGGGCCAGCTTGAGCAGGCTGGCAGCCTGCCGTTCGCAGGCCAGCCGGACCTCGGGATCGAGGGCGCGCAGCCAGCGCTTGGGGATGGCGTCCAGTCCGTACCGTGCGCCCGCCAGCATGCCGGCAATGGCGCCGGTGGTGTCGGCATCGCCGCCGCGATTGACGACGTCGATCAGGCAATCCTCGAAACTGCTGGTGTCGAAAAAGGCTTGCAGCACGGCTTGCAGGGTTTCGACGACATAGCCGCTCGGATTGTCGCGGCGTTTCTTGTCGAACGCGAAGACCGGGTGCTGGCTGACCAGCGTATCAGCCCGGGTTTGGCGGACTTCGTGCGATTCCCGCCCGGCCAGCAGGTCTTGCACCATCAGGATCAGGGTTTCGCAGGCGGCGTCGGAATGGACGTTGTGGTGGGTGACATGGGCCTGCGCCCGGCTGGCCGCACGCACGGCTTCGCTCGTTTGGCCATGGCAGGCGATCGCCACCGGCAGCACGCGCATGGCTGCCCCGTTGCCGGCGTCGTGCTCCGAAGCCGCCGCTTCCGGGTTGCCGTTCTTGCGGAACTGGATCAGGTTGCGCCGCACGGTGTTGCCGATATCGACCGGCTTGGCGCGCATCCAGGCATCAAAGGCTTCGGCGGCCGCTTGGGCATCGACGCCCCGGGCGGCCAGGATGGACTCGCCGAGGGCGAGGGACATCGTTGTGTCGTCGGTGACCTGGCCGGCTTTCAGGCGCAGCCAGCCACCGCCGGTGATGTCGCGGTGTTCGCCGTGCTGGTGACGGATTTCGTTCGGCGTCAGAAATTCGACGGTGGCGCCCAGGGCATCGCCAATTGCCAGGCCCAGATAGGCCGCCGTTGCCTTGCCCTGCAGGGGCGAGTCCCACGGTGCCGGCGCGACACGCCGTCGAACGGGGGCGGTACGGGCGATCAGTTCTCCGGTCCAAAACATTTTGCGTGCTCCTGGCATTCGCCGCAGGACGGGGCCGGGCAGAGGTAGATGCCTTCGCTGGCGCAGAACTGGCGATAAAGGAATTTCTTCCACTTCATGTCGCTGCTGTTGGCGCTCGCCAGCGCAGTGAAATTCAGCCACATCAGCTGGCTCAGTTCGTTTCTGTCCTGCAGGCCGAGGTCTTGCCACAGGTGGTCGCGGCCGGCGCAAGCCGTGGCCACGATGTTGGCCAGCCAGAGTTCGGAAGCGTTCTGGCGGGCGCGATGGTCGAGCAGCAGTTTCTGCAGGTCCGACCATTCGGGAATCGATTCGAGTTGCCTTTCCGGTCCGGGGATGTCGAAGCCCGGGAAGTAGGTGTCAAGCAGGTATTGATGCACTGCATGGCCCAGGCCGAGGTGGGCGGGCAGGCAGCCGGTGTCGGCAATCTGGCCAGCGATCAGGCTGGCCAGCAGCGGACGGTTCGGATCGGCCGCGACTTTCGCAGTTGCCGGCGTGGCCAGCAGGTCGGCGAGCAGCACCTTGCGATAGGGCAAACGATCCGGACCGTTCATGATTGCCTCGCTTATTTGCTCGGGTATTCGACCAGGATGTCTTCGTCGCGGACGATCATCTGACAGGCCAGACGCCATTGGGTCGGCGGGATGTCATCGACGTACATCTGGTCGACCTGGGCCTTGGTGATGTGGCCGAGTTCGAGCAGGGCGGCGACTTCGCGGGCATTGAGCGGGCCACCCATCGGGGCGCGCTTGCCGTCGACCGAGGACACCTTGACCAGGCAGGTGCCGCAGTTGCCTTCCTGACAACCGAAATCGATCGGGATGTGATGTTCCTTGGCCAGGGCCAGGATGGTCTGGGTGTGGCTGCCGGCAACGGCGTAAACCGTCTTGTCCTTGTGCAGCGGGCTGCTGAAAGTGATGAGGGCCATTGAATGGTTCTCCTGATGAGCGGGTTGAGTTGAAGTTCTCTGTTGGGATTGGGCGTGCTTTTAGTCTTATGCGGGCTTGACGACGATTTCGCCGCCGATGATCTGGGCCTGGCAGGCCAGGCGGTGGCCGCGCGGGGCCAGGTTGTCCTTGAGCACCTGGTCTTCCAGGATGCTGGGCGGGGCGAGGTTTTCGCCACCCGATACGATCTTGGTCAGACAGGTGCAGCATTCACCTTCACGG
>Ga0062383_10000561_pt1 | contig 9862 bp, 8 predicted proteins | sample DOMMetBare3Fresh_FD_59508 | JGI IMG/M metagenome (GOLD analysis project Ga0062383, IMG submission 59508) | Wetland sediment microbial communities from St. Louis River estuary, USA, under dissolved organic matter induced mercury methylation -... | ecosystem: Environmental > Aquatic > Freshwater >... | reverse complement strand
GGTAGAGCAGGGGACTGAAAATCCCCGTGTCGGCGGTTCAAGTCCGTCTCTGGCCACCATAGAGAACACGAAGGACCGGTCCCTGTGGGCCGGCCCTTTCTTGTTCCGCCGAGCCGACAGCCCCAGGTACCCGCTCGTCGCACCGACACACCGGCCAGAGGCAAGAGCTGGTTGGCCCTCTGCGTTCGCGGGTACGGACGCTTGGCACGAGTGTCTTGGTGGTGGGCGAGCGGGTTCTCCTCGACTGTTGCGCGTTCGCCATCGCAGGGACCGGCAGTCGATGTCCCTTGGGGGCGGGTCGAATGGTGCGCACGGACGCAGCGTGTTCTGACCGATCGGCGGGAACGGTCCGACACTGGGCGGCGAGCGCGCCTCTGCTTCTCCTGGTGATTTCGGTCTCGATCGCAGGCATGGCCTGCACGGCCTCGAACGGCTCCCCCTTGGCGACCAAGAAGGTCACCATCGCTACCACCCAGCTCACCGGCTCCGCCGCGATCTACGTGGCGCGGCAGAAGGGGTTTTTCGCGGAGGAAGGTATCGATGCGACACTGGCGGTCTACGCGTCGGGCGGGCTCGCGGTCGCTGCGCTCGCCGACAGGAAGGCCGACATGGCCACTGCCGCCGAGACGCCGATCGTTCGCGCCATCCTGAGCGGCAAGCCGTTGGTCGTGGTGGCCACCATCTCGGAGGTCGAGCACTCGAATGTGCTCGTCGCACGCAAGGCCGCGGGAATCGCGGCCGCGAGCGACCTGGTGGGAAAGCGCGTCGGAGTGGTGCGCGGCACAGCCGCCGACTTCTTCCTCCATATCTACCTGCTGGCGTCCGGGGTCGATCCGAAGACGGTGTTGATCACCGCTCTCAAGCCCGACGAGGCCGTGGATGCCATAACGAGCCAGCGAGTGGACGCGGTCGCCATGTGGGACCCGTATGTCACGACGATGGTGAATCGGCTCGGAAGCGATGCTCTGGTCTTGGACGAACCCGGCCTCTACACCATGTCTTGGAACGTGGTCGCCAGCCGTGACCTGACGAAGAGCGATCCGGAGCTCATAGCGCGCGTCACTCGAGCGATAGCGAAGGGCACCGACTACACCGTGCAGCACCCCGACGAAGCGCAGGCGATCACATCGAAGGCGACGGGAATCGACCTCGCGACCACACGCGCCAAGTGGGCCGACTACCGATCGGTGGTCGCGCTCGATCAGAGCCTGCTGCTCTCCATGGAAGACGAGGCACGTTGGATGCAGTCGGTTGAGCCGACCGGCCAGCCCGGCATCCCGAACTTCCTTGACTACGTCTACACCGGGGCGCTCAAGACGGTCAGGCCGACAGCCCTGGGGATCATCGAGTAGCGGCGGGGGCCTCGTATGCGGATCGCGACGAGACTGAGACTTGCGGCATTCGTGCCGGCGCTGATGGCGGTCTTGATGGGGGTGGGCCTGTTCATCTCGTATCGCGAAGCGACCGTGTTCCAGGGCCGCCAGGCCGTCGCGACGCAGATCACCGGGGCTGTCGCGGACCTTCGGGACAGCTCGGTCGCGTACCACGCGAACCCTGAGGATCGTCCCCGGGAGCAGTACCTGATCGTCATCGACCGGCTGACGCGCATCGTGGAGGACGCGTCGTTCGACGATGCGGCACAGGCCGCGCACCTGAAGAACATCCGGATGGTCGTGCCGGATCTCAGAAGCCTGTTCGCGCAACTGGTCGCCCTCAACGGACCGAACGCCGGTCAGATGGACGCGGCCCTGCGGCAGGAGGCCGAGGAGCGGTTGACGGCGCAGCTGTTCGTCCGCAGCCGGTCCGTGCGGACGGAAGCCACCGCCCTGGCGGACCTCATCTCGCAGGACACCGTGAACGGGCAGCGGGACATCCTTGTGCTGACGAGCGTGGCGGTCCTGCTTGTCGCGGCCGCGACTTCGTTCGTACTCATCGCGATCGTGCGCAGGGTCTCCACGTCTCTGTTCGCGCTGCACAGCGGCGCGGAGGCGATCGGTACCGGGAACCTGGCGTATCGGATCAACGGACTGCCCGGAGACGAACTGGGTGATCTGGGCGAGTCGCTGAACCGCATGGCGGGGCAGCTGGAATCGCTCACCGTCTCAAAGGGCGCGCTGGAAGACGAGGTTCTATCACGCAGAGCTGCGGAAGACGAGGTCAGGCGACTGAACGCGGGCCTCGAGGAGCGCGTCATGCAGCGGACCGAGCAACTAGAGGCGGCGAACAGGGAGCTCGAGGCGTTCGCGTACTCGGTCTCGCACGATCTTCGGGCGCCGCTTCGCGGGATCGACGGCTTTGGACACGCGCTTCTGGAGGACTACGGGGATTCCCTGGATGATGAAGGGAAGGACTTCCTGCGCAGGATCAGGAACGCCACGCAGCACATGGGGCGGCTCATCGACGACATGCTGAAGCTGTCCAGGCTGACGAGAGCCGAGATGCGATGTACCTCGGTCGATATCTCCGGGCTGGCGACGAGGTCCGCAGCGGTTCTGGCCGAGGCGCAGCCGGACCATCACGTGGACACGCGGATCGAGCCCGGCATCACCGTGGTCGGCGACCCGGACCTGATGGTGGTGGTGGTGGAGAACCTTCTGGACAACGCATGGAAGTTCTCCGGGCACAACGATGACGCGATGATCGAGGTACGCAGCGCGGCGGTCGGGAGCGGCGAGCGCGGCTTCCTTGTCCGAGACAACGGGGTGGGTTTCGACATGGCCTACGCGGACAAGCTGTTCGGGGCCTTCCAGCGTCTGCACCGTTCGGAGGAATTCCCGGGGACGGGCGTCGGGCTTGCCACGGTTCAGCGTATCGTCAATCGGCATGGAGGACGGGTGTGGGCGGAAGCGGCCGTGGATGAGGGCGCGACATTCTATGTGGCGCTGCCCGAGCGGGTACCCGGTGATGAGAATGAGGAGGACGCTTCATGAGTGCCGCCGAGGAACGGAAGATCCTGCTGGTGGAAGACAACGCGGACGACGAGGCGCTGACGATCAGGGCGCTCAAGCGCAACAACATCGCCAACGCGATCGATGTGGTGCGCGACGGTGCGGAGGCGCTCGACTACATGTTCTGCCGCGGCGCGTGGTCGCAACGCGATCCTGGAGTGCTGCCGCAGGTCGTGCTGCTCGACCTCAAGCTGCCCAAGGTGGGCGGTCTCGAGGTGCTCAGAGCGATACGCGATGACGAGAGGCTGCGCCTCATGCCGGTGGTGATCCTGACCTCCTCGACGGAGGAGCAGGATATCGTCAAGAGCTACGGGCTGGGGGCGAACAGCTACATCCGCAAGCCGGTCGACTTCGACCAGTTCAGCGAAGCGGTTAAGACTCTGGGGCTCTACTGGCTCGTTCTCAACGAGACACCGCCGAAGTAGGGAGAGGCTGTGTCCGAGGCTCTGCGATTGCTGATCATCGAGGATTCCGAGGACGACGCGCTGCTCGTCATCCGGTCTCTCAGTAAGGCCGGATACGATGTTGACGCGCGTGTCGTGGAGACCGCCGACGATCTGCGCGCAGCTCTGGACGGGGCTCGATGGGACATCGTGGTCTCCGACTACAGCCTGCCTGCCTTCGACGCGCCGGCCGCCCTTGAGATCGTGCGCGCCATCGACACCCACCTGCCGTTCATCGTGGTGTCCGGCACGGTGGGCGAGGAGCTCGCGGTGGCGACGATGCGCTCCGGCGCCCAGGACTACGTGATGAAGGGCGCGATGGCACGCCTCGCTCCCGTTGTTGAACGCGAGCTGCGCGAGGCGAGGATCAAGCGCGATGCCGACGATGTGGCGGAGGCGCTCAAACGCCAGTTCCTCACGCTGCGAGCCATCAACGAGAGTATCGGGAGTCCTGCCTTCTCGCTCGACGCCGAGTACTGCTACACGAGCTTCAACACCGCCCATGCCGGCGTGATGCGTGCCCTCTACGGGGTCGAGATCGCGATCGGCGCGAGCATGCTGGAATCCCAGACGGTGGCCGAGGACCGGGAGACCGCCAAACAGAACCTCGACCGCGCCATAGCGGGCGAGTCCCTCGTCGAAGAGGCATTCTCGGGCGAGGCCGACGCACGGCGCTACTTCGAGGTCTCGCACACCCCGATCTTCGACGACGAGCGCAACGTGGTCGGCGTATCGGTCGTCGCTCGTGACGTGACGGAGCGCAGGGCCGCGGCGGAGGCGCTGCGAGTGCACGCCGAACAACTCGAGGCGCTCGTTCAGGAGCGCACCGAGTCGCTGTCGGAGGTCAACGAGGAACTACACTCCTCGAACGAGGAGCTCAGCCGACTCAACAAACGCTTGGAGTCGACCAACGCTCAGTTCGCGGTCACCAACGATGCGCTTCTGGCCGCGAACGAGGAGCTCGACGAGGCAACACGCGCGAAGAGCGAGTTCCTGGCGTCGATGAGCCACGAGCTGAGGACGCCGCTCAACTCGATCATCGGCTACTCCGGCATCCTTCTTCAGGGCCTCGCAGGCGAACTGAACGCAGAGCAGACGAAGCAGCTGGAGATGGTGAGCGTGTCGGGCAGACATCTCCTTGCCCTCATCAACCAGATTCTCGATCTCGCCAAGGTGGAGGCGGGGCAGCTCGAGTTGCACCCGACGTCGTTCGACACGTCGGAGTTGGTCAAGGAGGTCACGAACACGTTGCGTCCTCTGGCCGCCGAGAAGGGTGTCGAGCTCGTCGGCGAGGTCTTGGCGGGCGCGGAGTCGCTGCATTGCGATCGCACCGCGGTCGAGCAGATCCTCATCAACCTCGTCGGCAACGCGGTCAAGTTCACAGACGTCGGCCGCATCTGCCTGCGCGCGACTCGCGAAGACCCCGACATTGTGTTCGAAGTGAGCGACACCGGCTGCGGTATCCCGAGCCAGGACATGTCGCGCATCTTCGAGAAGTTCTATCAGTCGAACGTGCCGGGCGCGAAGCCGGCGGGCGGAACGGGGCTGGGACTCTCGGTGTCGCGACGTCTGGCGGAGCACATGGGAGGCGGCATCGAGGCCAACAGCGAGGTCGGCCGCGGCTCCATGTTCCGGGTGCGGCTTCCCGCGGATCCGCGTCTCTCACGCTAGGCCGACGGACTGAAGACCTTGTGTCGGCGGTTCAAGTCCGTCTCTGGCCACCATAGCGAAGACGAAGGACCGGTCCTGTCGGGCCGGTCCTTCTTGCCTGTCCGACCGCGGCCCGGCGGAATTTTGTATCAAACAAATGACACATAGCCACGCCTTTGCTATCCTGCTTGTGTCGGTAAGGTGATACAAGGAGGACGCGATGTCGACAATGGCACTAGGGCTGACCGGCATCACCATGACCCTGATGACCTCCGGTCTGGCGGGCCTGGGCGTTCTTGTCGCCGTCGTGGTCGTCTGGGCGGTCCGGCGCTCCCGGGCAGTCGTGTTCGACGAGGGCCGGTACCCCGGTCTGGTCGCGTTGCGCCGTTCGACTTTGGTGGCCCGCTACGTCGGTCTCGCGGCCGGCTGCGTCGCGCTCGTCGCGGCGGCGAGCATCGGCAGGTTCGGCCGGGGCCTGTTCCTGGCTCCCGGCGCGGCGGGCGCCGTCCTGATCCTCGCGGTCATGATCGGCCAGCAGTCGGCGCACGGGAGCGCGCGCACACGGGGCGTGGCCGGGGTCGAGCACCGGCGGATCCTCGACTACGTGCCGCGTGCGCTCGCGGTCGTCACGCTGGCCGTGCTCGTGTGCCTCATCGTCGCTGCCGCGTGGACGACCAGCGTGGCAAGCGTCGACGAATCGGGGTTGTATCGGGAGTTCACCGCGCAGGAGACGGTCCCCGTCGCGATCGAGCGGGGCGGGGCGCAGTACCCGGCGTCGTTCACCCTGGGCCCCTTTCCTGGCGGCTACTACACTTCGCAACTCGCCGTCGGGCTGCCGATCGTCCTGGTGCTCGGCTCCGTCGCCCTGTGGCTCACGACCAGGCGCCCTCGCAACGGATCGGATCCTGTGCTCGTCCGAGTCGACGATGCGCTTCGCCGGCAGACGGCGGAGGGCATCGTGGCCGCCGCCGGCCTGGCCTTCAGCCTCAGCCTCCTCGGGGTGGCTCTGAGCGCCGGCATCGCGGTAGGGGGGATGGCGGGGCTGGGCCCCCACTACGCGATCGGCGCGGGGGCGTTGGGGCTGCTCGCGCTCGGCTCGATCGCGGTCGCCTCGTGGTGTGCCGTGCTCGTTCTCGTCCCCGGCGGCGGGACGGTGAAGCCGTCATGACCGTTGCGCTGCGGCTGGACGCCCACGACCCGACACCGGCCTACGAGCAGCTTCGCCGGCAGTTCACGTTCGCGATCGCTTCGGGATCTCTGGCACCCGGGACCCGGTTGCCGACCGTCCGGCAGCTGGCGGCCGATCTCGGCATCGCGGCCGGGACCGTCATGCGAACCTACTCCGAGCTTGAGGGGGGAGGCCTCGTTGTGACCCGCCGGGGAGGCGGCACGATCGTGGCCGCCGCAGTCGGCGCGGGCTCGCAGGCGGAGCGGGAGCAGCTGTTGGCGTCGCAGGCAGCGTCCTTCGTGGGACAGGTGCGTCTGCTCTGCATCCCCGACGAGGCGATCGTCGAGGCCGTGCGGTGTGCGCTCGTGTACGGGGGGACCGACCGGTGAAGCCATAGGCATCCGTCGGCGGCCCCGCGGCCGTCGCCGATCCAGCGACGCCGCCAAAGGACCGCCGTTCGCCCGCCGTTCGCCCGTTCGGCGCCCGTCCGACGCCGGCGTATGGTCCGCGAGTCCACGGGCATACATACTCAGGGTGTGACTCCGGGGGCACCAGTGAAGGCGGCGAGAGGCGTTCTCTGTGCTCGACATGCGGACCGTGCTCGTGACCTACGTCGTCTCCAACGCGATCTGCGCCTTGGTGATGGCGCAGCTCTGGTCGCAGAACCGGCGGCGTTCTGCCGGCCTGGGACTCTGGATGGCGGACTTCGTCCTGCAGTTCGTGGCGCTGCTGCTTGTCGCGATGCGTGGTCTGGTGCCCGACTTCGTCTCCATGGTGGTCGCGAACACCTTCGTGATCGGCGGCACGATGCTGCTGCTCACAGGTCTGGAGAGGTACCTGGGCAGACCGGGCCGTCGTATTCAGGACTACGCCGTCCTGGGCGCGTTCGTGATCATCCAGACCTACTTCGCGGTGGTCCAGCCGAACCTGGTGGCGCGCAACATCAACATCTCGCTCGGGCTGCTCTTCGTCACGGCAGAGATCGCATGGCTCCTGCTGCGTCGGGTCGCCCCCCAGGACCGGCTCGCGACCAGGTCAGCGGGTCTGGTCTTCGTCGCGTACGGCGTCGTCAGCCTCACCCGGGTGGGCGTGATGCTCTTCGAGCCGAGGGTCGAGGACCTGTTCCGGTCCGGGGTGTTCGACACCGCCTCGGTGCTGTCGTACGAGATGCTCTTCGTCGCGCTCACATTCGCACTGCTCCTGATGGTGAACCGCCGGCTGTTCGGGGCGCTGCAGCAGGACATCATCGAGCGTGAGCGCACGGAGGAGGAGCTGCGGCGTAGCGAGGAGAAGTTCTCGCTCGCGTTCCACAACATACCGGACGCGATCACGCTCACCACGGCGGACGAAGGCTCGATCGTAGAGGTCAACGACCGTTTCTTCAGGATGACCGGGCTCACCAAGAACGAGATCGCGGGCAGATCGACCGTCGATCTCGACCTGTGGGCCGACCCCGCCGAGCGGGACCGCTTCGTCGAGCAGCTGCGCGCACAGGGACGGGTGCTTGACTTCGAGACCGCGTTCCGTGGGGCCGCCGGGGTCTTTCCCGCGTCGGCCTCGGGAGAGGTGATCGAGATCGCGGGAGAGCAGCGGATCCTCACCGTGATCCACGACCTGACGGAGCGCGTGCGCGCCGAGGACGAGATCCGACGCCTGAACACCGAGCTCGAGGCCCGCGTGCAGGAACGCACCGAGGAGCTCCACGCGGCCAACGAAGAGCTGCACATGACGAATGACGAGCTCGCCGCGCTCAACGCGGAGCTCTGGGACGCCAACCGGCGGCTCGAGGAGGCCACCCGCGCGAAGAGCGACTTCCTTGCGGGAATGAGCCACGAGTTGCGGACCCCGCTGAACTCCATCATCGGCTTCTCCGGCGTACTGCTGCAGGGAATGTCGGGATCCATCGACGACGAGCAGCGCCGCCAGATCACCATGATCAACAACTCCGGCCGGCACCTGCTCGAGCTCATCAACGGCGTCCTCGATCTCGCGAAGGTCGAATCCGGCGGGACCCTCCCCGCACTCGACGATGTCGACATCGGGGCCCTGGCCCGAGAGATGTACGAAACGGTTCTTCCGATGGCCGCCGCCAAGGGCCTTGAGATGCACTGGGAGGGTCCCGACCAGCCCGTGGTGTCGAGGACGGACGGGCTCCGCGTCGGGCAGGTCCTGCTGAACCTGCTGGGCAACGCCGTCAAGTTCACCGAACGCGGATCCGTCACCACCACGGTGGGGACCACCGCCGCGGGCGCGTTCGTGGCGGTGAGCGACTCGGGATGCGGGATCGGGGCCGAGGACCTGGAGCGGATCTTCGACGACTTCTACCAGGTCACGCCTCGTCAGGGTGGCAAGAGCAACGGGACGGGCCTCGGCCTTGCGGTGTCCCGACGCCTGGCCGAGTCCCTCGGGACCCGCATCGACGTCACCAGCGAGCCGGGCGGAGGCTCCACGTTCACGCTCAGCATTCCGGACGTGTCGGTCGCCGATCCGGCCACATCCTCGGACTGACGCTCCGGGCCGCGGTGGGGCCGCGGCCTCCGACCTCCCGCTCGGTGGGCGGCGTGGTCGGGCCGCGCCGTGGGCGTTGCCTACGGCTACGGACCGTCCGCGCGGCGCGCGATCGCGACGAGGCGGAGTTCCATCAGCCGGCGAGCGTAGTGACGGGCGAACGGCATCGAACCGGCTCTCGACAGCCGCCGAAGCGCGTCTCTGAGTCCCTCACCGCGCGCGGGCGTGGACTGCGTGCTCGACATGGCGGTCCTGCGGGCGTCGCCGCGGCTCTCGGGGTCGCGCACGCCGAAGTAGACGAGCGGGCCGAGGATCCGCACATGGGCCTCCGGCAGGCTGGCGATCTCGAGCACCTGGTATCCGCTGGCGACGAGAAGCCGTGTCAGCGTCTCGGCCGTGAAGTGGAACAGGTGCTGCTCCGGGCGCAGGTCCGCCCACGCCGAGCCGTTCACGCGGGACTGCACCGAGCCGAAGTTCGGCACCTCGATCAGCAGCAGCCCGTTCTGAGCGAGGACAGGCGCGACCTCTTCCCGCAGGAAGCGATCGGGGGCCGGTATGTGCTCGAGCACGTGGTTCATGGTCACGGCGTCGAAGGGAGCCGCGAACCCGGCCTCCGATGGCGACCCCGAGAAGACTTCCAGACCGTGTCGGTCGGCGGCGAAACGTGCGGCGTCGGCCGAGAGCTCGCACCCCGCCACGTCCCAGCCTCTCTCGCGCGCGCTGACAAGGAAGTTCCCCGTCGCGCAGCCGATGTCGAGCAGCCTACCGCGCTCAGGTCCGTGCTGCTCCAGCAGGTTGAGCGAGTCGTCGAACCGCGCCCGGTCGTAGGCACCGACACGCGCGTCTCCGACGTAGTCGACGCCGTGTTCCGACCGGCCGGTGAAGTAGTCCTCGCCGTAGATCTCGAGGAGTCGCTCGTCGCTGGGCTGCTCTTGTGTCGACACCAGACCGCATGTCGAGCACCTGACGATGTGGGTCCCGTGGACGGAGTACACCCCGTCAACGCTGTCGCCACCGCACAGAATGCACGGCATGTCAGTCCGCCCTTCCTCGCGCGGTCGCACGTGCCAGAGCGTCTCCCACGTTCGCGGCCTCCTGCACCCGGAGCACGAGGAGCAGACCGAAGTAGGCGGCGACCGAGGCCG
>Ga0062383_10000557_pt1 | contig 9876 bp, 8 predicted proteins | sample DOMMetBare3Fresh_FD_59508 | JGI IMG/M metagenome (GOLD analysis project Ga0062383, IMG submission 59508) | Wetland sediment microbial communities from St. Louis River estuary, USA, under dissolved organic matter induced mercury methylation -... | ecosystem: Environmental > Aquatic > Freshwater >... | reverse complement strand
GAATGCCGCCTATATTGAAGCGCAGATGAAGGACATCAAGAGCGGCGCCCGCAACAACGGCCAGACCGCCGCCATGAAGGGGGTCATGGACTTGGTTAACGACGAGGAAATCAAGGCCCTGGCCGATTACCTCTCGAAACTCAAATAAGCCGGAAAACGCCCGCACTGACGGGCTTATGACCCACATCAAGGAATGCTGATATTGCCCACGGGACAATGCGTCCAGCCTTCCGATCAACCCGTTGCAAAGGACATCAACATGAAAGCATCACTCCTCTTGATCGGCCTGCTCAGTGCAGGCGTCGTCTTCGCCGGCCCGCCGGCTCCGCACAAAGAAGGCATCGAAAGCAAGGATTACAAGTGGAACGCCGAAGGCGGCGAAAAGATGGAGGCTCTGCACAAGAAGGGCAGCGTCAAGAATGGCGAGGAAGTCTATGAAATCTGCGGCGCCTGCCACCTGCCCTCCGGCGCCGGTCGGGCCGACGGCACCTTCCCGCAACTGGCCGGCCAGCACAGCACCGTGCTGATCAAGCAGATGGCCGACATCCGCTCCGGCGAGCGCGACAATCCGACCATGTACCCCTTCGCCTCGACGCTGACCGACCCGCAGGAACTGGCCGATGCCGCTGCCTACATCCAGAGCCTGTGCATCCCGCTCGAACACGGCAAATACGAAGGTGCCGACGCTGCGATGATGGTTGCCAAGGGCAAGGAACTGTACGAAAAGGAATGCCTGGAATGCCACGGCAAGACAGGCGAAGGCAACAAGGAAAAGTTCTATCCGGTGATCGCCGGCCAGCACTACAAGTACCTGCTCCGCCAGATGACCGAAATCCGCGACGGCAAGCGCCGCAATGCCAATCCGGACATGGTCAAGATCATCAAGAAGTATGATGATCAACAACTGATCGCCATCTCGGCCTACCAGTCGAGCATGGTCATGCCGGGCGCAATGTGCAAGCCGAAGGCAGCCAAGAAGAAGTAAATGTAGTCAGCTTGATCGCACCAGCCGTCGTCGCCCCGGCGCCGATGGCTGGTAAAGCAAGGATGCCCGCCAGGCAGGGCAGGACGGCGGGAAACAAGAACAGAGAGCAGCAACATGAATAAGCAAAACAAGATCATCGGCGGCCTGACGCTGATTTCCCTGATCTGTCTGGTCGCCGCCTATTTCGCGCCGATCTGGTGGGTCTCCCTGACCGCCCCCAATTACCCGGCCGATGCTTTCCCCGATGGCATCCGCATCCACTTCCATTTCGACGGTGTCTACAACGGCTGCAAAGCGGCCGGCAAGGGCACCCGAATGGCCAACGAGATCATCCAGAAGGATCTCGCCGCCGAGGACGAGCGCTACAACCCGGTACTCGACGCCCAGAAGAATGTCGACAAGGGCGCCGAAGGCCTCGACTGCGTCCATGAAATGAACACCATCAACCACTACGTCGGGATGTTCCCGATCGCCACCGGCGCCCCGGTCGAAAAACCGCTCGCCAAATTCTTCTTCGGCTTCTTCGCGGTGATGCTGCTGGCTTTCGCCATGCCGGCCCGCAAGGCGCGTCTGATCACCCTGTCGGCCGGCTTTGCCGCCGTTACCGCCTGGATCATCGGCGACCAGTTCCTGCTCGGCCACCTCGAAAGCCACGTTCAGGCCTACATGCAGGAGTCGGGCACCTTCTTCAAGGACATGGATCGCATCGCAGCGTGGGGCAATAACGTACGCAACGTCTCCAAACTCGTGATTTTTGGCCTGATTGCCGTGATGGCCGTCGTCATTGCCGGCGTCGCCAAGATCCGCCCCTTCCAATTACTGCTGGCCCTGGTCCCGGCCCTGCTACCGGTCTTCTTCGTCATCACCTACGCCGGCTGGCTGTGGTTCTTCGGTCACAACCTGCACCCGTGGGGCGCTTTCACGGTCAAGCCCTTCATGCCCACCGTCTTTGGCGAAGGCAAGGTCGCCCAGTTCTCGACCTTCTCCTACCCCTACTGGGGCTACGGGCTGCTGCTGGTGATCTTTGCCTGCATGATGCTGGCTCTGCTGATCCGTCGCAAACAGCTGCGCGAAGGCCAGGCCGAGTAAGCCACCATGGCGCTGCTCAACACCCTGACCCGGGCGACGCTGGCCACCGCGTTGAGCCTGACTTTCTCGCTCGGCATTTCCGAGCAGGAACGCCCGCTGAACGGCACCACCGGCATGTCGACGCGGGTCGACATCGACCGCCCGAAGCCGACCTACATGCTGTCCGAGCGCGACAAGCGCGTGCACGGCCTGAAGCCCTTCCAGGCACTGATCGATGCGGCGCCCGCCGGTTCGGTCCTCAAACCGCCACCCGGCATCTACGCCGGCCCGGTCAGCATCGACAAGCCGCTGACCATCGACGGCAATAGCCAGGTGACCATCGACGCCGGCGACAAGGGGACGGTGATGATGCTCAACACCGGCAATGTGGTGTTGCGCAATCTCCACCTGACCGGCTCCGGCGACTCGCACGACACCGATGACTCCTGTCTCGACGTGCGCGGCAACAACAACCTGATCGAAAACGTCCGCATCGACAACTGCCTGTTCGGCATCGACCTCAAGCAGTCCAACAACAGCGTGCTGCGCGGCAACAGCATCCACTCCAAGAACCGCGAACTGGGCGTCCGCGGCGACGGCCTGCGCCTGTGGTACAGCCACGACAACCTGATCGAGAACAACCAGATCATCGATTCGCGCGACATGGTGGCCTGGTATTCGAACAAGAACGTCTTCCGCAACAATGAAGGCCGGCGCAGCCGCTACTCGATCCATTTCATGTTCGCCAACGACAATGTCGTCGAGGGCAACCAGTTCTACGACAACGCGGTCGGCGTCTATTTCATGTACACCGAGGGCGGCGTCGTGCGCAACAACGTCATCTCCCACGCCACCGGCGCCACCGGCATGGGCATCGGTTTCAAGGAAGCCTCCGGCACGCTGATCGAGAACAACGAGATCATCTACTGCGGCATCGGCATCGGCTCCGACCTGTCCCCCTTCCAGCCAGAAAGCACCATCGAAGTACACGGTAACCGCTTCGCCTACAACGGCATCGGCATCCTGTTCAACAGCGAAACCGGCGGCAACAACATGCGCGACAATATTTTCGAGGGCAACCTGACCCAGGTCAGCTACGGTGGCCGTGGCGACAACAACAATAACGAACGCAATTTCTGGGAAGGCAACTACTGGGACGACTTCCAGGGCTTCGACCGCAACGGCGACGGCGTCGGCGACCAGCCGCACGAGCTGTATTCCTATGCCGACCAGATCTGGATCGAAATGCCGATTGCCCGCTTTTTCCGCAGTTCGCCAGTGCTTGAACTGCTCGATTTCCTCGAGCGCCTGGCGCCCTTCTCCAAACCCGACCTGATCCTGCGCGACGACAAACCGCGCTTCGTCAAGCCCAGCCGGAACGTCTAGCCATGAACGCCCCCGCCGACCGTCCGAAGAAACCGGCCAAGCCGGCCGTTTCACTGGAAAAGGCACAGAAGGCCCGTCGCAAGTTTCTGCACTCGGTCGGACTAACCGGCGGCATCATCTGTCTCTCGCTGCTCGGCTACGTGCCCGTGGTCAATGCCCGTCATACCAGGCTGCGGCCGCCCGGCGCGCTCAACGAGAGCGATTTCCTGTCGTCCTGCATCAAATGCGGCCAGTGCGTCCAGGTCTGCCCGGTTCAGGCCATCAAACTGGGCGAAATCGACGACGGCTTCGGTCTGGGCGTACCGCACATCGACTCAAGGCAACAAGCCTGCGATTTTTCCTGCGATGCGGTGCAGTGCATTCTGGCCTGCCCGACCGGCGCCCTGACCTACGACAAGCCGGCCTTCCTCGATGTTCGTGAAGGCGCCAAGCTGGCCGCCGCCCCGATCCTCAAGGCCAAGGCCAAGGATGCCGAAAGTACGCTCAATCTCAAGGAACGGACCGGCCTCGCCCGCCTGGTCCGCCCAGAAGCCTGCCTGGCGGTACAAGGCAAGGGCTTCAAGGGACAAGCCCGGGGCAACGGCTTCACCGGCAAGATGCGCTTCATGGAAGTGGACCGCTGGAAGCCGATCCCCTTGCGCGACCATCCCTACGATCTGGATCTATGCGACCTCTGCGTCCGCGAATGTCCGATCGGCAATGCCATCGAGCTGCGCCCGATCAAGGATGCGACCGGTGTCGCCCGGATGACCCCGGTCGTTCTCGAACCCTGCGTCGGCTGCGGCGTCTGCGAAATGGTCTGCCCGGTCGAGCCGACGGCAATCGCCATTGACGCCCAAGCCCTTTGGAAAGCCTGAGATGAGCCGCTTTATCGACCTGTTCAAGGGCATGCTCGGCGCAGCCCCGGAGAAACCGGAGAAGGTTTCGGAAAAGGTGCAGCAGATCATGTTCCTCAAATACGAGGACAAGGATCGCTATATCAAGGAAAAACTGCACGCCCGCGACCACCATGTCATCAGCCACAAGTGGCGCAACCGCCGCTGGGCGGTGCTGCTCGTCGTCAACTTGCTGTTCGTCGTCTCTTTCTGGCTCGATATCCAGATTCTCGAAGGCGCACTGACCGCCTCGCGCTTCGTCGGCTTCCACCTGATCGACCTCAACTCGGCATTGCAGGTGATACTGGCCCACAAGCACCTCATCGTCAATCTGGTGATCGGCACCTTCACGGTCTTTCTGCTCTGGGTGCTGCTCGGCGGACGCAGCTTCTGTTCCTGGGTCTGCCCCTACCACCTGCTGGCCGAATGGGCCGAAGCACTGCACCTCAAGCTGGTTGCCAGGAAAATCGTCACCGACCACGAATTCCATCGCGGTACCCGCACCGTGTTCTGGCTGCTCTTTTCCCTGCTCGCCATCGTCACCGGCTACACCGTCTTCGAAACGCTGTCACCGACCGGCATCCTGTCGCGCGCCCTGATCTACGGCCCCGGCCTGAGCCTGGGCTGGATCGCGCTGCTGCTGCTGTTCGAGATTTTCTACTCGCGCCGTGCCTGGTGCCGTTACATCTGCCCGATCGGCCTGACCTACGGCGCTGTCGGTGCGCTGTCGCCGACCCGGGTCAGCTACCACGTCGAACACTGCTTCCACGAAGGCGATTGCCGCAAAGTCTGCCTGGTGCCACACGTCCTTGACGTCACCATCAAGGGCCGCGCCAGTGACGAAACGATGGGCCTTGGCCCGGACTGCACGCGTTGCGGCTTGTGCATCGACGTCTGCCCGACCGGCGCCTTGCGCTATGAGGTGAAGGGCCTCTCCAAGCTCCTGTAGCGCACAGCAGTGGGCCGCGCAGAGCCCACTGCCAAGGATTGGGAAAACCGGCGCTCCGAACGGCTGAAGGCTGCTTTTCGCGGCGCATCTCGCCCATTGGAGCGGAATCGAAGGGCTGCAAACCGGTGCAGCCCGCTTCACACTGTTTCCTTACCGTAAAATTTTTACAATTCCCCAAAAAATACAATTTTTGCGGACTATTGCGCATTAAAGTTCATGCCAATCGTTGAGCCGACCACAAGGTCGAAATCAATGTTCGCAACGCCTTGATGCCATTTGCCGCGTGACCGTGACAGCCGAAATTGATTCACCATGGCTGCCGCACGGATGGCGCAGATATCTTGCATTTCGATACGTTGCCTACGATCGCAAAAACACGAAGGGTGATGGAAATGCGGCTACCGGGTACGCTGAATACCGATCGATGAAAATGACAAATTCATCCGGAATTCGCAACCTTGCATTGGCACTGCTGCTGGCGCACCAGTCCGCTCTGCATGCCGAAGAGCCCGAGCGCAGTTTTAGCCTGAACGGTTTTGGAACCCTGGGGGCCACCCGCTCGACTTCCCGCGAGGCCGGCTTTGTCCGCGACCTGTCGCAACCGCATGGCAGCCAGGGAAGCTGGAACGGCAATATCGACAGCCTGCTCGGCCTGCAAGCCAACTGGAACGCAACCCAGCGCCTGGCATTCGTCGGCCAGGCCATCTCCCGCTACCACAACGGTGGTAGCTATTCGCCCGAATTGATGTGGGCCTTTGCCCGCTATGACCTCAACGGCAACCTCAGCCTGCGCCTCGGCCGTTTAGCCACCGATTTCTACCTTCTCTCCGAATCGCGCCAAGTCGGATACACCTATTTGACCGTACGCCCGGTCACCGATTTCTTCGGTCTGCTGCCTTTTTCCCACATCGACGGCGGCGATGCCCAATTCACGACCCCGCTGGGTGACGCATTGCTGCGCGGCCGCCTGCATCTGGGATGGCTGAACGAATCCCTGCCGCTCGCCGATCGCGAATGGTCGCTCAAGGGGTCACGCATGGCCGGGGCCAGCATCGGGCTCCAACGTGGCCCCTGGACGGTCAGACTGAGTAGTTCCGAAGTCCATTTCAAACACGATCTCCCGATCAACGACCTGATCGCCGGACTCAATAGCGTAGCCGCGTATTACCCGGGTGCGGCAAACGCTGCCAGCCATCTCGATGTCGCCCACTCGCGAAGTCGTTTCGATTCAATCGGCTCGATCTATGAAAACGGTCCATTTCAGGCCCAGTTCATGTGGAGCACCGTTCACCACAGCACGGCCGCCTTTCAGAACTGGAAGGCCGGGTATTTCCTGGCCGGCTACCGAATTGACCAGTTCACCCCTTTTGCCAGCTATTCCTGGATACGCTCGAAACCGCGCAACATGAGCAGCGGCATTCCCCCCGCTGCCGGTCTCGACGTGCTGAATGCCGGCGTATCTGCCGTACTGGCCGATAGCCACAGTCAGCAGCAAACCACCTCGCTGGGCGTGCGTTGGGACATGCAAACCAACGTCGATCTGAAATTCCAGGTCGATCTGATCCGTGGCAAAGCGGCATCGATCTTTCCGTTTCGCGACGAACGCAGCAACTGGGACGGGCAAACCAAGGTTTTTTCGCTGGTTCTCGACTATATCTTCTGATCGACCATGCGCCTTCGCTTACTAAGCTGCCTCGCGATTTGCCTGCTGGTAATCTTCCCGGCCCAGGCGGATATCGTCGTGGTTGCGCGTAGCGAAAACGGATTCGGTGCCTTGAACAAAAGCGAGGTCATCAATATCTTCCTCGGCCGCTATCGACAATTGGCCGGCGGGCAAATTGCCGAACCCGTGGACTTGCCGATGCAATCCGCCGAACGAAATATTTTCTACGAACGCCTGATCGGCAAAACCTCGGCGGAAATCAATGCCTATTGGGCCAGATTGCTCTTCACCGGCCGGGTCAGCCCGCCGCGGCAAGTCGACAACAGCGAACAACTGATCGAGATCCTGCTCAACAGCCCGAGAACGATCGGCTATCTTGATCGCAGCAAGGTCGACCGTCGGCTGCAAATCGTCTTCGAATTGGGAAGCAAATGACAGCCTGGTGGCGGAAAAGCCTGCTCTTTCGCACAGCCAGCGGCATTATCGCAATCACCCTGGTCGTCGGCGGCCTCACCGTATTGCTGCTCTCCTTTCTGCTGGCTCTTGAAAGCGAACGCGATGCCTACAAACGCCTCGGTGAGCTACTCGACACGGTCGAAAACACGGTACGCATCGCCAGCTTCGTCAACGACGAGACCCTGGCAAGGGAAGTCGCGCAAGGCTTGCTGAAAGCGCGCGAAATACGCCGCGTCATCATTCGAACGCATCAACAGGAACTGGCCTGGATCGAGCGACCGGCAAGCCACGACCGGACAAAACGCGATCAGCCACTACAGCGCGATATTGTTTCCCCCTTCGATCCCAATCAGGTCTTGGGCAACATTACGCTAAGCCTCGACCCGGAGGTCATCGAGCAGGCCATTGCGGCCGGCCAGCAGCGCATGGCCGTTGCCATCGGACTGCTCATCCTCGGACTGGCGATTGCCGTCGTGCTGCAGGTCACCCGCCAGGTCATCAAGCCGATCATCAGCTTGTCGAAACGACTGACCGAACACGATGCCACCTCGGGTACGCAACTCGCGGCCCCGCGCGGGCACGAACAAAACGTCCTCGGCAACCTGACCTCGGACATCAATGCCCTTTGCGCCCGACTTGTCAGTACGATCAAGCAAGAGCAAGCGTTACGCCTGCAACACGAAGTCGACAACCTGAAATACCGGAGTATTTTCGACAAAGCCAAGTCCGGCATTTTCGTGGCGGACCGAACCGGACTTATCGACTCCTACAATCGATCCATGTCCCGGCTCTGCGCCTTGCCACCACCGACCAAAGGCCAGGGCTACTCGCTGACCGCACTCCCCTGGCTGAATCCGGCACAACTGGTTGCATTCATCGAACAGTGCCTGAGCCGCAGCGTCGGACTGGCCGAGGATTTCGAGTTATCACACCCGGCCCTCGGCTCGCGCTGGCTGAACCTTTCCTTGACCCCGATCAGCGAAGACGTTGTACAAGGCATCGTCAGCGATGTCACCGAACGAAGGAAATCGGAGAGTATCGCCCGCCGCCTGGCGACCAACGATCACCTGACCGGCCTGCCGAATCGGCAAGGTTTCGAAAATTACTGGAAGGAACAGATCGCCAGCCACCCCGATGAGCCATTTGCCCTGCTTTTCATCGATCTCGACGGCTTCAAGCAGATCAACGATGCGCTCGGCATCACCACCGGCGACAATATCCTGATCGGCATGGGGGCCCGCATCGCCGCCAGCCTGAAAGAAACCGACTGGCTCAGCCGGATCGGCGGCGATGAATTTGCCGTCGTGCTGCCGGGTGCGAATCATCTCTCGACCATCGAGAAAATCTGCCAACGCCTGGTCAAGCAACTCGGCGAGTCGTTCATGATCGATGATCAGGAGGCCTGCCTGGGGGCCAGCATCGGTGCAGCCTTCTTTCCTTTGGACGCCGACAACCTGGCCATGTTGCTGAGCAATGCCGAACTGGCCCAAACCCATGCCCGTCAATCGGGCGGCCGGACCTGGCGGCTGTTCGATCCATCCATGGCACATGCCATCAAACACCGCCACCAACTGACCAATGATCTTCGGCAAGCCATCGAGCACGGAGAATTCCGCCTTTTCTACCAACCCATTGTCGACATCCGGCAGCATCGCGTCATCGGTGCAGAAGCCTTGATCCGTTGGTTCCACCCGGTGCACGGCTTGGTCCCCCCCGACAATTTCATCGGATTGGCCGAAGAGACCGGACTGATCAGCACCATTGGCGAATGGTGCCTGCGTACCGCCTGCCAGCAGCTCGCCGCCTGGCGGGCACAGGGTCACGACCTGCGCATCACCATCAATGTCTCGGCGCGCCAGATTCCCGATGGTCTCCCCCCCAAACTGATCGCCGCCATCGCCACCGAGCACGGTATTCCGACCGACCGGATCGGCCTGGAGATCACCGAAAGCCTGCTGGTCACCGACGCCTGCGCAGCCCAGGACTGGCTGGCCGATGTCAGGCAATTGGGATGCCGGGCCTATCTCGACGACTTTGGCACCGGCTATTCCTCGTTGTCCTATCTGAAGCGCTTCGAGGTCGATGCCATCAAGATCGACAAGCTATTCGTGCGTGACATCAACAACGACACCCATGATCGCGTCATGGTCGACGCGGTGATCATGATGGCCGGCAGCTTCGACTTGAAGGTGGTTGCCGAAGGCATCGAAGAGCCGGCGCAGTTGGAAACCCTCAAGCGCATCGGCTGCGACTTCGGGCAGGGTTTCCTTTTTTCCCGCCCCTTGCCGGCTGAGCAATTCCTTGCTCAAATTGCCCTGATCGATGCAGCGTCCCCGCAAACAGCCGCACAGAGCGAACAATCGCTGCTGGTTTTTTGATCCAAGTTCAAGGATAGCTGCACTCGGCTACCTACAATCCCGCCCATGATCCAGTTCAAGAACCTAGCCAAGACCTTTCGCCGCGCCCGCGTACTCGACGGCATCAACCTGGAAAT
>Ga0062383_10000547_pt1 | contig 9964 bp, 11 predicted proteins | sample DOMMetBare3Fresh_FD_59508 | JGI IMG/M metagenome (GOLD analysis project Ga0062383, IMG submission 59508) | Wetland sediment microbial communities from St. Louis River estuary, USA, under dissolved organic matter induced mercury methylation -... | ecosystem: Environmental > Aquatic > Freshwater >... | reverse complement strand
CGGCGCTGGGGTATCGTCTTCAAATCCCTGGGTTTGGTTTACCTGGTGATTGTCCTGTTCGCTGTGGTTGATTGGGGTGTGGGGTCGGAGCACGAAGGGCGTCATACGGCCATGGTCAACCTGACAGGGGTGATCGAGGCCAAGGGCGAGGCCAATGCCGAAAACCTGATCGCAGCCTTGCGTGCCGCGTTTGAAGAAAAGAATACGGTTGGTGTCGTGTTGCGGATCAATAGCCCGGGCGGGAGCCCTGTTCAGGCGGGAATGATCAATGACGAGATTCGTCGTTTGCGCGGCAAGTATCCGGACAAGCCGCTTTACGCGGTGGTTGAGGATATCTGTGCTTCCGGTGGCTATTATGTTGCGGCGGCGGCGGACAAGATTTACGTCAACAAGGCAAGCATTGTTGGATCGATCGGGGTCTTGATGGATGGATTCGGCTTTACCGGAGTCATGGACAAGGTTGGAGTGGAGCGCCGCTTGCTGACGGCTGGGGAAAACAAGGGGTTTCTTGATCCGTTTTCACCTCAGGCCGAAGGGCACAAGGCCCATGCCCAGGTCTTGCTCAACGATATTCACAAGCAATTCATCGATGTCGTCAAAGCCGGTCGTGGCAAGCGCTTGAAGGAAACGCCCGACATGTTCTCCGGCTTCATGTGGACCGGTGTGCAGAGTATTGAACTGGGCTTGGCTGATGATCTGGGGACGGTCGATTCGGTGGCGCGCGACGTCATCCAGGCGGAAAAGGTCCTGGATTACTCGGTCAAGGACAATATTGCAGAGCGCTTCGCCAAGCGTCTTGGGGCGGGCGCGGTGCAGGGCTTCTGGAGTGGCTTTTCCGAAAGCGCATTCGGGGCGCGCCTTCGGTAAGGCTCAGGCGAGGATCAGGAAAACAGTCGGACGCCGCTCAATTTCGGGCGGCGTTTGCTTTTTCCACTGCTGAATCGTTCGTGTCAGGACCGATTCGCCCGGCAGGGTCAGGTCGGTCGCGACGGTCAGGCGTGTGCTGGGTTGGCAGGATTGCAGGATGGCGTCGAACATCGCCCGGTTACGGTACGGTGTTTCAATGAAGAGTTGGGTTTGTTTGCGCTTTCGTGACTCGCTTTCCAGTTCGCGAAGTGCCTTGCTGCGGTCGATTTCCTTGGCGGGCAGGTAGCCTTGAAAGGCGAAGCGCTGGCCGTTCAGGCCCGAGGCCATGAGGGCCAGGAGCAGGGAGGATGGTCCGATCAGCGGTGCAACACGGATGTTCTTTCGTTGTGCTGCCGCAACGAGGTCGGCGCCGGGGTCGGCGATCGCCGGGCAGCCCGCTTCGGAGAGCAGGCCGACATCGTTTCCAGCGAGCAGTGGCGCAAGTAGGTGCTCGATGGCATCGGCTTTGGTGTGTTCGTTCAATTCCTCTAGAAGGAGTTCTTGAAGCGGGGTGTCGGTCGCGGCGGCCTTGAGAAAGGCTCTGGCTGTTTTGGCCTGTTCGACGACGAAATGCTTGAGTGGCCGAATGGTCTCGACCACGTTGGCGGGCAGTGAATCAAGCGGCGGGGTTGGTCCGAGTGGGACCGGGATCAGGTAGAGCGTGCCGGGCTTGCTCACAGGATGCTTACTCCCTGGTTGCGCAGCATGTCGCAAAGTGCGATGAGAGGCAGTCCGACAAGTGCGTTGGGGTCGTCGCCTTGCATGCTGCGCAGAAGGGCGATGCCCAGTCCTTCTGACTTGGCCGAGCCGGCACAGTTGTAAGCGGGTTCGCGGCGAAGGTAGTTTTCAATTTCCTGTTTTCTGAGTTCGCGAAAGCTGACCAGGGTCGGGACGCCGCGGGTTTCGCAGGTATTGGTTTGGGTGTTGAGCAGGCTCAAGCCGGTAAAGAAATTGACTGTCTTGCCTGATAGTTCGCGCAATTGGGCGACGGCATTTTCGTGGTTTCCCGGCTTGCCGTAGATTTTGCCGTCGATGGTGGCGACTTGGTCGCTGCCAATGATCAGGCTATCCGGAAAGGCTGTGGCAACTGCTCTTGCCTTGGCTTCGGAGAGCCTGAGGGCCAGGGCTTCGGGTTTTTCGTTGGGCAGAGCGGACTCGTCGGTGCGCGGATCGGTTGTTTGAAAGGGGAGTCCAAGTCGGCCGAGGAGTTCGTGGCGATAGGGGGAGGTTGATGCGAGTATCAGGGGGAGGGGCATAAATATATGTTGCAACAAGGCGTTGCGCAGACTTCTTGAAGCGCTACTTTGTTTTGACTTGGAGAGCCAAAAATAATATCATCTTGGGTTTAAGTCGCAACAGCTCAAGATTGAAAAGAATAACGGATGCTTTCGTGTTTGCCAGAGAAGGGCGGGTTCTGAATGGAACCTTTGCCGTCTCGAGTTTGGAACGCCTGCATGATTTGCTGGTTGATGTATCTGGCGATGTAAGTTTCCAGATTCAGGGTTTCAAGGGTGGGCGAGGAGAGCTTCTTCTGCAACTGCAAGTGACGGGGTTTCTTCCGTTGGCTTGTCAGCGTTGTCTGGAAGTCGTTTCTTTTGAACTTGATGTCGATAGTCTGCTGGAAGTGATTCCGGAAGGTGCCGACATGTCGCAAGACGAGCTGGAGGACGACACCCGGGATTTCCTGCCGGTGGCGGGCGAACTGAATGTGGCCGAGTTGGTGGAGGATGAAATTCTCCTGGCACTTCCAGTCGCGCCGCGGCACGAAAAATGTGGTTTGCCTGGTGCGGCAGATGCTGGCGAGCGGATTAATCCGTTCGACGCTCTGGCCGGGCTTAAAGGCAAGCCGAACTGATTTTTTTGGAGTATTAACATGGCCGTTCAACAGAACAAAAAATCCCCTTCCAAGCGTGGCATGCATCGCGCTCACGACTTTCTGACCGTTGCTCCGCTCGCTGTCGAGCCGACCACTGGCGAAACGCATCTGCGTCACCATATTTCTCCGAACGGTTTCTACCGTGGTCGCAAGGTTCTGAAGGCCAAGGGCGAGTAATCGTTAATTGAAAGGCAGGCGGTTCGTTTCGGACCGCCTGCCTTTTCTTTTGCCATGACAGCCCGCATCGCTATTGATTGCATGGGGGGTGACCACGGTCCGTCGGTGACGGTTCCCGCGGCTATCCAGTTTCTTGCGGAGCACTCGGCGGCAAGTCTCATTCTGGTTGGGCAAGAAGGGGTTTTACGTCCCTTGTTGGCCGGTCGGGCTGATGATTCGCGCCTGCGTGTCGTGCATGCCTCAGAAGTGGTGGGGATGGACGAGTCGCCTTCGCTCGCGCTTCGAAACAAAAAAGACTCATCCATGCGTGTCGCCATTAATCTCGTCAAGTCTGGCGAGGCGGACGCTTGCGTTTCGGCCGGTAATACTGGCGCATTGATGGCGATTTCCCGTTTTGTCCTCAAAATGTTGCCAGGGATTGAGCGACCAGCAATTTGTGCGCCCTTGCCGACCGTCAATGGTCATACGCACATGCTTGATCTGGGGGCAAATGTTGATTGCACGCCGGAGCATCTTTTGCAGTTCGGCATCATGGGGGCCATGCTTGTTTCCGCGATGGAGCACAAGGACCGTCCAACCGTTGGTGTGCTGAATATCGGTGAAGAAGAGATCAAGGGTAATGAAGTCGTCAAGGCGGCCGCCGAGTTGTTGCGTGCCTCCGGTCTGAATTTCATTGGTAATGTGGAAGGTGATGGCATCTACAAAGGCGACGCGGATGTAGTGGTTTGCGACGGCTTTGTCGGAAATGTTGCCTTGAAGACCTCAGAGGGGTTGGCGCAGATGCTTGCCAACTCGCTGCGCGAAGAGTTTAAGCGCAACTGGCTGACCAAGCTGGCGGCCCTGATTGCCATCTCGGTATTGAATAACTTCAAGAGGCGCTTCGATCATCGTCGCTACAACGGGGCTATCCTGCTTGGCCTTCGGGGGATTTCGGTGAAAAGTCATGGTTCGGCTGACGTTCTTGCCTTTGGGAATGCCATTGGGCGCGCCTACGAAGCAGCCAAGAACCAGGTGGTGGAGCGTATTGCCGGCCGTGTTGCCGAAATGACTGCTGTGGCGCCAACTGGTGCCGGGGAGAATTCCTGATGTTTGCCCGTCTGATTGGGACTGGTAGTTGCCTGCCCGGCAATCCGGTGAGTAATGATGATCTGGCCGCTCGCGGCATCGATACCAACGACGAGTGGATTGTCACCCGAACCGGTATTCGCAGTCGCTATCTGGCCGAGCCCGGCACGACGTCGAGTGAGCTGGGTCTGGTTGCTGCCCGGCGGGCGCTTGAAATGGCAGGTGTTGCTGCGGCAGATCTCGATCTGATCATCGTTGCAACCTCAACACCGGACTTCATTTTTCCGAGCACGGCTTGCCTGATTCAAGGAAAACTGGGCAATAAGGGCGCTACGGCATTTGATGTTCAGGCGGTCTGTGCCGGATTTGCCTATGCGCTCGGTATTGCCGAAAAGTTCATTCGTTCCGGTAGCCACAAGAAAGCACTGGTCATCGGTGCTGAAGTATTTTCGCGCATCCTTGATTGGCAGGATCGCAGTACCTGCGTTCTTTTTGGAGACGGCGCCGGGGCGGTGGTGCTGGAAGCCTCGGAGAAGCCTGGTATTCTCGCTACGGCAATGCATGCCGACGGAAGCCAATGCGGCATCCTCAACGTACCTGGGCAAATCAGTGGTGGCCAAGTGACGGGGGATCCTTTCTTGCGTATGGACGGGCAGTCCGTATTCAAGTTTGCCGTGCGAGTACTGGCTGAAATTGCCGAGGAAGTTTGCTCTGCGGCTGGTATTCAGACCGGCGATGTGGACTGGTTGATTCCCCATCAGGCCAATATTCGCATCATCGATGCGACCGGTAAAAAGCTGGGTGTGAAGCGCGACAACGTGATTGTGACCGTTGATCGACATGGCAACACCTCTGCCGCCTCGGTTCCGCTGGCGCTGGATGAGGCCGTGCGTGATGGGCGTATTCAACGCGGCCAGAAAGTGCTGCTCGAAGGCGTGGGTGGGGGCTTTACCTGGGGCGCTGCCCTGCTCGAATTCTGATTTAGGAGACCGTAGCATGTCTTTTGCGTTCGTATTTCCCGGTCAAGGCTCGCAGAGCGTTGGCATGATGTCTGCTTATGGCGACACGGCTGTCGTGCGCTCGACGTTCGACCAGGCATCTGCAGCACTAGGCGATGATCTCTGGGCAATGGTTGCGGAAGGGCCGGCCGAGGTGCTGACCCAGACGGTCAATACCCAGCCGGTGATGTTGACGGCGGGTGTTGCCGCTTGGCGGCTGTGGCAAGAAAAAAGTGGCAAGCTGCCGGCGGTGCTGGCCGGGCATAGTCTCGGCGAGTATTCAGCCTTGGTGGCCGCGGGTGTGATTGAGTTCAAGGATGCAGTACCACTGGTGCGCTTGCGTGCTGCGGCGATGCAGGAAGCCGTGCCGTTGGGTACGGGAGCGATGGCGGCGGTCCTCGGCCTGGATAACCCTGGAATCGTTGCCGCCTGTGCTGAAGCGGCGCAGGGCGAAGTGGTCGAGCCAGTTAATTTCAATGCCAATGGTCAGACGGTTATCGCCGGGCACAAGGCCGCGGTTGAGCGGGCTATGGAGGCCTGCAAGGCAAGGGGGGCGAAAATGGCCAAGGCGCTGCCAGTTTCGGCACCTTTCCATTCGTCGTTGATTCGTCCTGCGGCCGATAAGCTCTCGGCCCGTCTTGCCGAATTAACCCTGTCTGCTCCGCAGATTCCCGTAATCAATAATGTTGATGTCGCAATCGAAAATGATCCCTCCCGGATCAAGGATGCGCTGGTGCGTCAGGCTTACAACCCGGTGCGCTGGGTTGAAACGATCCAGGCCATGGCAGCGATGGGCGTCACGACTGTGGCGGAGTGCGGTCCTGGCAAGGTATTGGCTGGTCTGACCAAACGTTGCGCTGATGGTGTGGTTGGTGTCGCGCTGGCTGATGCGGCGGCGATCGAAGCCAATCTCGGATTGGAGTAAGTGATGTTGAACGATAAGGTCGCATTGGTTACCGGCGCAACGCGCGGCATTGGCTGTGCTATCGCGCTGGAGTTGGGCAAGGCTGGCGCAACCGTGATCGGTACGGCGACGACCGAAGAAGGTGCAGCAAAGATTTCAGCCTATTTGGCCGAGGCCGGCGTAAAGGGTAAAGGGGTGGCGCTGGATGTTTGTAATGTCGCCCAGACTGAAGCAGTGTTGAGTACCCTTGCAACAGAGTTCGGCGCAATCACGGTTTTGGTTAATAATGCCGGCATTACTCGCGATAACCTTGCGATGCGTATGGGCGATGACGAATGGGATGCGGTCATCGAAACGAATCTGAAGGCGGTATTCCGACTTTCGCGTGCGGTAATGCGTGGCATGATGAAGGCCCGTTTCGGGCGTATCGTCAATATCACGTCAGTTGTTGGCTACGCCGGCAATGCAGGGCAGGCAAATTATTGTGCTGCCAAGGCCGGGGTGGCTGGGATGAGTCGTTCGCTGGCGCGTGAACTGGGTAGTCGGAACATCACGGTCAATTGCGTTGCGCCGGGGTTTGTTGCCACCGACATGACGCACGCTTTAACTGAAGAGCAGAAGAAGAGCATGCTTGCTTCGATTCCGCTTGGTCGTGCTGGTACGCCCGAAGATATTGCCGGTGCGGTCAGTTTTCTGGTATCCCCGGCAGCTGCTTATGTCACCGGTACGACAGTACATGTGAATGGCGGTATGTTCATGGATTGATTTCCCGAAGCCTTGGCTTTTGGTAAACTTGTAACGTTTTTTTTCGTACCCCTTAGGGGAAGGAGCTTTTCTAATGGATAACATCGTAGAGCGCGTCAAGAAGATCGTCGCCGAACAACTGGGCGTGAACGAAGCGGACATCAAGAATGAGTCCTCCTTTGTGGACGATCTGGGCGCGGATTCCCTGGATACCGTTGAACTGGTCATGGCACTGGAAGAAGAATTCGAGTGCGAAATTCCGGATGACCAGGCTGAGAAGATCACCACGGTCCAGCAAGCTGTCGATTACATCCTCGGCAACAAGAAGTAATCCAATTCTGGTTGACCCAGGCAAGGCCGGCCACAATGGCCGGCCTTGCCGCTTTTGCTTTCGGAGTGCACCTTGGCACGTCGCAGAGTCGTAATTACCGGTTTGGGCATCGTTAGCCCGGTCGGAAACACCGTCGAAGAAGCCTGGCAGAATGTTCTTGCCGGCCGCTCCGGCATTGCTCCCATCACCAAGTTCGATACCTCTACTTTCCCTGTGCAATTTGCGGGTGAAGTGAAGAACTTTGATATCTCCCAGTATATTTCCGCAAAAGATGCGCGTCGGATGGATCATTTCATCCATTTTGGCCTGGCCGCTGGCATTCAAGCGGTTCGCGACGCCGGACTGGATAAGGAAAATGCAGCCGATCCAGAGCGGGTCGGTATCGCGATTGGTTCCGGCATCGGTGGTTTGCCTCTGATCGAGGAGACCAAGGAAGAGTACATTGCTGGTGGCGTACGCAAAGTTTCTCCATTTTTTGTTCCGGGCTCGATCATCAACATGATCTCGGGCAATCTGTCGATTCAGTTTGGCTTCAAGGGCCCGAATATCGCCTTGGTGACTGCTTGTACGACGGGAACGCACTCAATCGGTGAGGCTGCTCGGATTATTGAGTATGGCGATGCTGATGTCATGGTTGCCGGTGGCGCCGAATCGACAGTTTCACCGCTTGGAATGGGGGGCTTCTGTGCCGCGCGTGCACTGTCCACTCGGAATGATGATCCGACCACTGCCAGCCGGCCTTGGGACAAGGATCGTGATGGTTTCGTGCTGGGCGAAGGGGCGGGGGTTCTGGTTCTCGAAGAATATGAACACGCCAAAGCTCGTGGTGCAAAGATCTACGCCGAGTTGGCTGGCTATGGTATGAGCGGTGACGCTTATCACATCACTGCGCCGAACACTGATGGTCCGCGCCGCAGCATGCTCAATGCCTTGAAGAATGCGGGTATTACGCCGGGCGATGTGCAGTATCTGAATGCACATGGTACCTCGACGCCGCTTGGTGACAAGAATGAAACCGAGGCAATCAAGCAGGCTTTCGGCGAGGCTGCCTACAAGGTTGTGGTTAATTCGACCAAGTCGATGACTGGTCATTTACTTGGTGGTGCCGGCGGTATTGAATCGTTGTTCACTGTTCTGGCAATTCATAACCAGATTTCGCCGCCAACCATTAATATCTTCAACCAAGATCCCGAGTGCGATCTTGATTATTGCGCCAACGTGGCGCGTCCTATGAAGATTGATGTGGCGTTGAAAAATAACTTCGGTTTTGGTGGAACGAACGGGTCGCTGGTCTTCAAGCGCATCTGAGTCAGATCCGGATAGCTGAGCAAGAGCGGTGCGGTTTCCGATCACAATCGGGCTGCATCGCTCTTATTTTCTGGATCTGGTCATTCTTTTGAGTGCCATGCTGGCTTCGGTCACGGCGCTTCTTTGGCCGCTTTTCTCGATGGCGCTGCCTTGTCTGGTGCTGATCGTTTTGCTTTCGATTCTGGCTTTCCGGGGGCTGGATATGCCCGTTCTCGCGCTTCGTCTTGAGCGAGGTGGCCAGATCAGTGTCTTGCTAAATGCCGAGTCTGAATATTGCCCGGTTGAGCTATTGCCGAATGCCACCGTGCATCCGTGGGTGACGGTATTGCATCTCCGGTTCCCTGGCGGAAAAGTCAAAGCCCTGGTTGTCACGGCTGGGAGCCTTTCGGCGCATGACTTTCGTAGGTTGCGGGTGTTCTTGCGCTGGCAGGCCGAGTTTACTGATTCGGTATCCGGCGCTTGAGTACGGTGTTTTTCGCTTTGAGCAGCATTTCAGGATAGTCCCGCGAGTAGTGCAGGCCACGGCTCTCCTTGCGCTGTAATGCGCAACGAACAATCAGATCAGCGGTAAAGACCAAATTGCGTAGTTCGATCAGGTCGTGGCTGACGCGGAAGTTGGCGTAGAACTCGTCAATCTCACGCATCAGCAAAGCGATACGGTGTTTGGCGCGCTTAAGGCGTTTGGTGGTGCGAACGATCCCGACATAGTCCCACATGAAGCGCCGAAGTTCGTCCCAGTTGTGTGAAATGACCACTTCTTCATCGGCATCGGTGACGCGGCTTTCATCCCATTTTGGTAGTGCTGGCAGGACTTTCGCCTGCTGATTCAGGATGTCATTGACTGCCGCCTCGGAGAATACGATGCATTCGAGCAGCGAGTTGGAGGCCAGTCGATTGGCGCCATGTAGACCGGTACAAGAGGCTTCGCCGGCAACGTACAAGCCTTCGAGGTCAGTTCGTCCCTTGAGGTCGCTGATAATGCCGCCGCAGGTGTAATGCGCTGCCGGGACGACCGGGATTGGATCGCGGGCAATGTCGATGCCGAGTTCCAGGCAGCGTGCATGAATATTCGGGAAGTGGTTGAGAATGAATTCCTCACCCTTGTGCGAGATATCGAGAAATACGCAGTCGACGCCACGTTTTTTCATTTCAAAGTCGATGGCGCGGGCAACGATGTCACGTGGAGCCAGTTCGGCGCGTTCATCGTGTTCCGGCATGAAGCGGGTGCCATCTGGCAGACGTAGGATGCCGCCTTCGCCGCGTACTGCCTCGGAAATCAGGAAGGACTTTGCCTGAGGGTGATACAGGCAGGTCGGATGGAATTGAATGAATTCCATATTGGCGACACGGCATCCTGCGCGATAAGCCATCGCAATACCGTCGCCGGTTGAGGTGTCGGGGTTTGTCGTATAGAGATAAACCTTACCGGCGCCGCCGGTTGCGATCAATGTATTCGGCGCGCCGATCGTGGTGACTTCGCCATTACGGCTGTTGAGTACATAGGCGCCAAAGCAGCGTTTCTCACCGGTACCCAGTTTTTCGCCGGTAATCAGGTCGATTGCAATATGGTTTTCGAGAACCGTGATATTCGGTGTGTTGCGTACTTTTTTGGTGAGAGTGTCCTGAACGGCCAGTCCGGTGGCGTCGGCGACATG
>Ga0062383_10000538_pt1 | contig 10008 bp, 10 predicted proteins | sample DOMMetBare3Fresh_FD_59508 | JGI IMG/M metagenome (GOLD analysis project Ga0062383, IMG submission 59508) | Wetland sediment microbial communities from St. Louis River estuary, USA, under dissolved organic matter induced mercury methylation -... | ecosystem: Environmental > Aquatic > Freshwater... | reverse complement strand
TAATATTTCAGATTCAAAAACTGAGTTGTACTGGCAAGTATTAAACAATGCATCCGTAAAATCTTTTATACTTGAAAAAAGTATTGATGGAAAAAATTTTGAAAATGCAGGGCTTATATTTTCAATAACAAAACATGGGGAAGCGCAGTATAAATATGCAGATCAGATACAGGGTTCCCCACCGTCATTTATTGAATACAGGATTAAGATGAATAATAAAAATGGTTCAGTTGTTTATAGTAAAATACTCCGGATTAATTGTGAGTTACTCCTGCAACAAGGATTAGTGGTTGTTCCCAACCCGGTTCGGGATAAATTCCAGGTAACGGTAAATTCGGCTATAGCTCAACAGGCAGAAATAATATTTTTAGATATGCATGGCAGGCCCGTTATAAAAATGAATCAGCAGATAAAAATGGGGTCAAACCAGTTTGCCATGACAGTTAATGAGCACTGGCAACCTGGTGTTTACTATGCATTGATAAAATTAAATCAGCAGACATACAATGCAAGGTTTGTTGTACTAAAATAGTTTGATTCTTGTTTTGGTTAATTTAAAAACCTCCTCAGCCGTGGGGAGGCTTTTTTTTAAAAATTATTTACAGGGGCAGCAAGTACATTTGCAAATATGTACACGTTGAAGAAATCTTTGGGCCAGCATTTTTTAAAGGATGAAAACATTTGCAAAAAAATTGTTGCCGCACTTGAAGCGTTTCCGCATCAGCAACTGCTGGAAGTTGGCCCGGGTGGCGGGGCATTAACCAAATATTTACTTCAGTTAAATGATGTCGATTTCAAAGCCGTAGAACTTGACACGGAAAAAGTGGGGTTTCTTTTAAAAACATATCCTATCCTGGAGGGAAAAATTATTCATCAGAATTTTTTGGATATAGAAAAACCATTTGAAAATAATTTTACAGTCATCGGCAACTATCCTTACAATATTTCTACCCAGATTTTGTTTAAAATATTAGACTGGAAGGAGCAGGTGGATTGTATAATCGGCATGTTTCAAAAAGAAGTGGCGCTGCGGATTGCTGCAAAAGAAGGCAATAAAGTTTATGGGGTAAGCAGTGTACTGGTACAAGCATATTTCCATGTTGAATACCTGTTTGAAGTGCATGAAAAATGTTTTACACCACCCCCCAAAGTGAAAAGCGCTGTAATTCGATTGACGCCGGCGAAAATAAAAACAGAAATGAAAGATGAAATTTACTTTTCAAGACTTGTAAAAGCAGCATTTAACCAAAGAAGAAAGACTTTAAGAAATGCAGTAAAGGATTTATTTGAAGCGGAAATACTGAAAGAAGAAATTTTTAATAAAAGAGCAGAACAACTGACTATACAGCAGTTTGGGCAATTGACTTTTAAAATGAAATAAGACAGCAAATGGGCAAAGTGATAATTACAGCAAAGGCACATGAATCTTTTATAGAGAAACTCAGGAAAAAAGGGTTTGATGTTGTTTATTCCCCGGCAATAAACTACGCGGAATTAAGTGGAATGCTTGATGGGGTGGTGGGGTTAGTTGTAACAACAAGAATAAAAGTTGACAAACCCCTGATTGAAAAAGCCAAAGAATTAAAATGGATTGGTCGCCTGGGCAGTGGTATGGAATTGATTGATGTGGACTATGCTGAAAGCAAAGGAATAAAATGTGTCAGCAGTCCTGAAGGAAATAGAAACGCTGTAGCAGAACATACGCTGGGTATGCTGCTGGCATTAAAAAATAAAATCTGCAGCTCACAAAAAGAAATTGAAAATGGTAAATGGATACGGGATGAAAACCGGGGTACAGAACTTTCAGGAAAAACTGTTGGTATTATCGGTTTTGGAAATACAGGCAGCGCATTTGCCGGTTTATTAAGTTCTTTTCATGTAACTGTACTGGCTTATGATAAATATAAGTTTGGATTTGCAAAAGACTATATAAAAGAAGCAAGCCTGGAGCAGGTATTCCGTTACGCTGATGTTATAAGTTTTCATATTCCTTTTACGGAAGAAACCTTTCATATGGCTGATGAATCTTTTTTTAATTCTTTACAAAATAAACCATGGATTTTAAATACTTCAAGAGGAAAAATTTTAAATACGGCTCATTTAAAAAAAGCAATTGAAAAAAACCAGGTTGCCGGTGCCGGGCTTGATGTTTTGGAAAATGAAAATCTTTCAACGTATAATGCTGAAGAAAAAGAATTATTGAATTGGTTACTCCATCAGCCTAATATTATTATCACCCCACATATTGCCGGTTATAGCCAGGAAGCCTTTTTAAAAATGGGGGAGGTCCTTTTGGAAAAGCTTAACCTACTATAGCATTTTATTGGGAATTCTTTTTTACCTTTGTTTTATACAATTACAACGCTTCAGCTAACCCTGAGGCGTTGTTATTTTTTTTATTTTAAGATAAAGGAGGTTACTATGAGCAGCTTTAATTATGTGACAAAAGAAACTTTGGAAAAAATGCAGGCTGAGCTTCAGCGTTTGAAATCAGTGGACAGGCCTGCTGCCTCTAAAGCAATTGCTGAAGCTAAAGAAAAAGGCGACCTGAAAGAAAACGCAGAATACGATGCAGCAAAGCAGGCACAAGGTTTACTGGAAGCAAAAATTTCGCAGTTTGACAGTATGCTTGCCAATACAAGAGTGATTGATGAGAGTTCAATAGATACCAGCAAAGTATCCATACTTACCCGTGTTACGCTTACTAACCTGGGTACAAAAAAACAAGTAACCTATCAGATAGTCAGTGAAAATGAAGCGGACCTCAAACTGGGTAAAATATCTATAACATCGCCAATTGGTAGAGGATTGCTTGGTAAAAAGCCAGGTGAAATAGCTGAGGTTAAAGCACCGGCGGGTGTGCTCAATTTTAAGATTGAGAAAATCACTATTTGATGTTTATTTTTAGTTTTGTGATTTGAAAATCATCATTGAAGTGTTTTTTGTTTTAAATCTTAAATCTAAAATCTACAATCTCAAATCAAAAATATTTGGCAGCATGACTATCTTTTCAAAAATTATCGCCGGCGAAATTCCCTCCTATAAAATTGCTGAGAATGAAAAGTTCTTTGCCTTTCTCGATATTTTCCCCTTGAGAAAAGGACATGTACTGGTAGTGCCAAAAACAGAAACTGATAAATTCTTTGATCTGTCAGATGAATACCTTGGCGAAATGCTTGTATTTGCCAAACCCATTGCAAAAGCCATTGAAAAATCTTTTAACTGTAACCGTTGTGGTATTGAAGCGATCGGCCTTGAAGTACCTCATGCCCATCTGCATCTTATTCCAATAAACACAGCAAATGATTTAAATTTTAACCAGGAAAAATTAAAATTATCTGCAGAAGAAATGAAACATATCCAGGAAAAAATAATTTCAAACCTGTAATCATTTTTTATTTTCTCCGAAGGAGTCCTTCGCGACCATCATCATAATTGCTGCTATAGATTCAATGCCCTCCCATAAATAACTTATTTGTACATTTTCATTTTCCGCATGCTGGTTATTATCGTAATTAACAACCGGTACAGAAATTACTTTGGCATTTAATGTTTTTTCAAACAGGTATAAAGGCAGGCTGCCACCTGCCGATGGTAAAAGAACAATTGGATAATTAACCGTTGCCTGTACCGCTTTTATCATATTCTGTACAATGGGCAAATCAAATGAAGTACGTTGCGCAGGATATCCATCGCCTTGTTTTATTTTTATAAGATTGGCAAACTGCAGTCGTTCTTCATCGCTTGGCTCATGGTCAATAACATGAAACCCGTTTTTCTCAATATGCCTGATTACTTTATTAATTTGTTTGTCTACTTCATTGCCCAATACTAAACGCAGGTCAAGTGTTGCTTCAGCTTTGGTGGGAATAATATTTGCAGCTAACTCTCCTACATCGGCACTGCGGATACCATTTATATTTAATGTAGGTAAATGAAGCAATTCAAGAAATGATTTGCCCCCACCTTCGGGTAATGCGATGCCTAATTCTTTTTTCAAAGTCTCCTCTATGTTCGGGATTTTTGACAAGGCTTCTTTTTCGCTGGCGGATAGCGGAACTACATCATCATAATAACCATCAACCAATACATTTCCTTTTTCATCTTTCATACTTGCGAGCAGTTTTACCAGCTTCAGCGCCGGGTTGGGTGCCCAGTTGCCATAGTTACCGCTGTGTAACGGACGTTTGGGTCCATACACGGTCAGGTCCATATTCACATCACCGCGAACACCAAAAGCAACCATCTTTTTTCCCGATACATGCCTTGGCCCGTCTGCTATGATCCATAGATCGGCCTGAAGTTTTTCTTTATTCTTTTTAAAAATTTCTTCAATATGAGTAGATCCCATTTCTTCTTCACCTTCAAAAAAGAATTTGATATTATTTTTAAGCACAGCACCCGTTTTAACCAAGGCATCATACGCATTCAGTATGGTCATTACACCCGCTTTATCATCAGCGCTTCCTCTTCCGCTTAATCTCCATTCCGGTAATATTTTATTTGTATTCGAAATAATTTTTCCACCTTGCTCAATTGGCTTATCAATAAAAACAGGGTCAAATGGTTTTAATCCTCCAATCCATTTGGCAGGATTAACCGGCTGCCCGTCATAATGAGCATAAAATGCAAGTGTAGTAGTGGCACCTGCAACTTTTACTTCACCATATACGGCCGGGTTTACTTTGGGAGTAGTGCCTTCAAGAAATTCTGTTTTTATGCCCCGTTGTTCCATCATCATTTTTATAAAAGCGGCATTGCGTAGAATATTTGCTGTGTCTTTTGTTACATTCGGAATGGAAACAAATTTTACATACTCGTCAATAATTTTTGTTTCATTATCTTTTCTGAACTGATTTACTTTTTGTTGCTGTGTTTGTGAAAAGCAAATTGAGTTGAGGAGGAATACTAATAATGAAAGTAAAATATGTTTTTTCATAACTATAATATTTATTAAGCCATCTTGGTTACTACTACCTGCCTGCCGGTAGGCAGGTTAAACTTTACTTGCGACGCTCCATTCATCTTTGTGTAATTCTATTCAGCAATCGTAACTTCGAAATCATTAATTTTTTTCTAATCAATATTTCATATCTAAGTCGTTACGTCCAAATTCCCAATTACGAATTCCTAATTCCTTTTTTTATCCTACCCGGATTCTTAGTAAGAAACTCTTCCCAACCCTTTAATCTGCCCGCTGTTTTCAGTGCAGGCCTGTCCTGGAAATGATGACAAACAGCAACAGCCAAAGCATCTGTGGCATCGAAATATTGCGGTTCTTCTTTTAATGATAACAATCGTTGCAGCATTTTCCATACCTGTTCTTTATCAGCATTGCCATTTCCTGTAATGGATTGTTTTACTTTTTTGGGACTGTACTCTGTTACCGGCAATCCGGCGCTGATGGCTGCGGCAATGGCAACACCCTGTGCTCGGCCAAGCTTCAGCATGCTTTGTACATTTTTTCCAAAAAAAGGAGCTTCAATGGCAAACTCGGTAGGTTTATGTTTTTTAATCAGTTCTTCTACTTTTTTATGTATCAGTTGCAGCCGGATATAATTGTCTTTTTTACCGGAGAGTTTCAGCACATTCATGTCTTTCATCATCATGGTTGTGCCTTTCACTTCAATAATGCCATAGCCCATTAAGAGGGTGCCGGGATCAATACCGAGAATTATTTTTGCTGTCTTTTGCAAGTGGGAAGTTATTTTTACAGAACCCCGCTCTTAGCGGGGCGGGTTTATGAAACTAAACAAAAATATCAAAAACTTTATCAACTATGTGCTGGGGCCATTATTGTTTATATGGTTAAGCTGGTCCATTTTTAACCAGTTAAAAAATCAACCGAACCTGGAAGAAAGCTGGCAAAAGATAAAATCATCATTCAGCAGCCCGTTACTTTATAATTTAATTGCAGTAATTATTTTAATGCTTGTCAATTGGTCGCTGGAAGCTTTGAAATGGAAAATATCTGTACAGCAGGTACAGCCTGTTTCATTTTTAAAATCATTGAAAGCAATTTTTTCCGGAGTTTCATTTTCTGTAACTACACCCAACCGGATGGGTGAATACCTTGGCCGGGTATTATACATGAATGAGGGGAACAGGTTAAAGGTTATTTCACTTACAATACTTGGAAGTATCAGTCAACTCATCATTACATTATTGTTTGGTGTGGCAGGATTAATTTTATTAAAAGGTAAAATAATTTCTTCCGGTTTATCCGGCTGGCCTACCTGGATTAACCTGGTTATTACCGGCAGCCTGATTGTTTTGTTTTTTTTAACAGTATTTTATTTCAGACTGGGTTGGTTGATAAAATGGATCGATAAATTGCCGTGGATTAATAAATACAGCTGGCTTATCAATGAGTTGGAAAAATTGAATGCAACTTTGCTTGTAAAGTTGTTGTCTGTATCAGCATTAAGGTATTTTGTTTTTGGTTTACAATACTATCTGTTGATTCGATTTTTTGGAGTAGAGGTAACCTGGTGGCAGGGTTTTTGGTCAATGGCAATAGTTTTTTTCATCATGGCTGTAATTCCAACGATTGCTTTATTTGAAATAGTTCAGAAATTGTATGTAACACGGGAAATATTTGCAATTTTTACAGTGAATACTTTGGGAATAGGGTTGGTCACCTCCACAATCTGGTTTATCAACCTGGTGGTGCCCGCAGTGATAGGCAGTTTATTTATATTAGGCATTAAAATATTCAGAAAAGAAAATGAAATTACTTAACTCCATTTTTGCTGTAAGTATTGGAATTATTTTTTCGGGTGCCGGCAATCATAAAATTGCATACACTGAAAAAACAAACATCCCGGCTGAACAAAACCCGGAATTTTGCGGCATCACCAACACAGCATTCCAGGCAGGTGAGCAGATTACATTTCATGTTTTTTATAAAGTAATAGGTACATACACACATGCAGGCACAGCAACATTTACTACAGACCTGGAAACATTTAATAACAGGCCTGTTTATCATGTAACCGGTGATGGAAAAACAAAACCATCTTACGACTGGATTTATAAGGTAAGAGATAGATATGAAACATTTATTGATACAGCTACACTGCAACCCTTGAAATTTATCCGAAACGTAAATGAGGGAGGTTATAAAAATTATGAAACAATAACTTTTAACCGTGCGGCAAACTCTGCTGTAACCAATAAAGGAGTATTTAAAGTACCGGATTGCATCCAGGATGTTCTCAGCGCCATGTACTATGCACGCAATGTTGATTTTAATAAATACAAACCGGAAGATAAAATTCCTTTCAAAATGTTTTTAGATAATGAAGTTTTCAATATGTATATCCGTTACTTGGGTAAAGAAACTATTAAGACCCAATATGGCCGGTTCAAAGCAATAAAATTCAAACCATTGCTTATAAAAGGAACCATTTTTGAAGGGGGTGAAAAAATGATAGTGTGGGTAAGTGACGATCCGAATCATGTAGTATTGCGTGTAGAAAGCCCGATTGTGGTGGGCAAAGTAATGGTTGATATGATGGGGTATCGCAACCTGCGATATCCCCTTACCGCATTGATAAAGCTAAGAGGGAATTAATTTTAAAACCTGTTTTGTTTAACTTACTACAGTATTTCTTCCAGCATAAAAAAATCTTTCGGTCTTATTCCCTTTTCTGTTTGTTCAAGATTGCAGCATTCATGCACCCGGTCATGTTCAAAGAACAGTGTATAATCATTTTCAACAGCTTCTCTAAGAAAAGATTTTTTTTCATTCAGCGTTGTCAGTGGAAACATATCATAACCCATAATATACGGCAAGGGGATATGACCAGCTGATGGCAATAAATCAGCCATAAAGACTACTGTTCTGTTTTTATATTTTATTTGTGGCAGCATCATAGCCTGTGTGTGGCCATTTACAAAACGAACAGAAATGTTTTCAGTAAAAATTGTCTCACCCAACTTTTTATTATCAGTGTTCTTAACTTCAATGAACTTTAATCTGCCACTTTCCTCAATCGGTAAAATGTTTTCTTTTAAAAAAGATGCTTTCTCTCTTTCATTAGGATTCACGGCCCAATCCCAATGGGCTTTATTACTCCAGTAAGTGGCATTTTTAAATGCGGGCACTAATTTACCTGCCTGTCCGGCAGGCAGGTTTCCTTCACGAACTATGCTGCCTCCGCAATGATCAAAATGAAGATGGGTCAGAAAGACATCTGTAATATCATCTTTATTAAATCCATATCTGGCAAGTGATTTTTCCAGTGTATCATCTCCATGAAGGTGATAATGACTAAAAAATTTCGCATCCTGTTTATCGCCGTTACCATTATCAACAAGAATCAAACGATTACCATCTTCTATCAGCAAACAACGCAAAGCCCATGAACAAAGATTGTTTTCATCAGCCGGATTTATTTTATTCCAGATGCTTTTAGGCACAACGCCAAACATAGCGCCGCCATCTAGTTTGAAATAACCTGTGTTAATAGAATAAAGTTTCATTTTGATCTCCGCTTTTCAAATTTTATTAACTGCTGACAAGTCCCCCTTCAGGGGGATTTAGGGGGCTTTTTTGTGCCGCACGGGTGTAGAGCAATAAAAATAACCCAATAATAAAAAATATCATGACAGCCAATACCGATAAACGTTGTGACCCGGTAAGCTCAGTAAAATACCCAAAGAAAAACATGCCAATTACGATAGCCACTTTTTCTGAAACATCATAAAAACTAAAAAAAGAAGCTGTGTCTTTTGTAACCGGCATAAGCTTGGCATAAGTAGAGCGACTCAATGATTGAATACCGCCCATGACAAAACCCACTACTACTGCTAATCCATAGAATTCGTAAACTCCGTTTTTAGGAATCATATAACCAATAATACAAACGCCTATCCATATTAATACGCAAACCATCAAAGCTTTCATATTGCCAATGACTGATGAAAGTTTAGAAATAGTAAATGCACCCGGTATCGCAATCAATTGAATAATTAATATGGCAATGATGAGGTTGGAAGTAGGGATTGCCAGCTCACCTTTACCGTAAAGTGGTGCAGAAAGCATAACTGTTTGCACTCCCATATTAAAAAAGAAAAAAGCAACTAAATATCTTTTTAATACAGGGATTTCAATAAGCTGGAGCCAGACTTTTCTTAATTCTTTATAACCATTTGTCAGGATATTTTTTTGTTTACCATTACCTGCCGGTTCAGATTTCGGTAATCTGCGTAATGAAAACTGGCCAAAACCCCACCACCAGATGCCTACCATTAAAAAACAAATCCTGAATTGAATAGTGGATGCATCATTCTTTGTTTCATCACCGCCAACAATGCCGGGAAAGAAAACAAGAACAAAACAAAGCAATTGGAGAATTACACTTCCGATATAACCAAATGCAAATCCTTTGGCACTTACCTTGTCCCTGTCTTCAGGTGCGGCAATTTCAGGAAGAAAAGAATTATAATAAACCAGGCTTGCCCAGTAACCAACACAGGCCACTATCATACTCAAAAGTCCTAACCATAAATTGGATGCGGCGGCATCAGTTCTGCCGGTGGGCGTATTGAAAAAAAACAGGGAGATACATGCAAGACTTCCCATCGTAAGAAAAAAATTCATAAAACTTTTTTTATTGCCTTTGAAATCAGCAATAGAAGAAAGTATGGGAGAAATTATGGCTACAATTAAAAATGCCAGTGCCAGTGTATAATTATACAAAGATGTGTTTACAAATTCTCTTCCAAATAAACTCACATAGTGTGTTCCATTCTCATCTACACGTTCTTTGGAGATGGCTTCATAAAATGCGGGGAAAATAGTGGAAGTAATAACCAGGTTATATACCGAATTGGCCCAGTCGTACATGGCCCAGCCATTGATTACTTTTTTGGATGCTGTTTGCATTCAATTGATTTTAGTGAAGGGAAGATAAAGAGAAAAAAATTATCATGCATCCATGACTCCGCTAAGTATAATAGCCAGTAAAATAATACCGCCAATTATTCTGTACACACCAAATG
>Ga0062383_10000536_pt1 | contig 10013 bp, 6 predicted proteins | sample DOMMetBare3Fresh_FD_59508 | JGI IMG/M metagenome (GOLD analysis project Ga0062383, IMG submission 59508) | Wetland sediment microbial communities from St. Louis River estuary, USA, under dissolved organic matter induced mercury methylation -... | ecosystem: Environmental > Aquatic > Freshwater >... | reverse complement strand
CGGGAGTGGCGGGGTGAATTTCATAACAAACGAAAAAACGGCACGCTGTACTGGGAACAAGCCTCCATTTCGCCGCTCTACGACAAACAGGGAAAGATTAACGGCTATCTGGCGATCAAGGAAGATATCACCGCGCGCAAGGAAACGGAGCGGGAGCTGGCCGAGAGCCGGGCTGAGCTGGAAAAGAACCATGCCGAGCTTGAGTTGCTGTTCAAACAGGTGGCGCAGGGTAAACGGGAGTGGGAAGAAACCCTCGACCACCTGCCTGACTTTGTGATTTTGACCGATGCCGATAACCGGATCCGGCGTTACAACAAGCTGTTATCCGATATAACCGGCAAGCCGATTAACGCTCTGCTGGGGGCGGACTGGTGTGATCTGTTGGCCGATTCCGGTTTCCGGTTCAGCAGTTTCAACGGCAAGGAGGGGGAACTGCAGCACGAACCGTCTGGCCGGGTGTACGCCATCAATGTGCTGGAAATTACCAATTTCGAAGCGGTCGTGGAGGGACAGGTGGTATCGCTCAATGATATCACCGAACTGCGAGCTACTACGGCTGCGCTGGAAAAAGCGTACAGCGAGCTGAAAAACGCCCAGATGCAGATTTTTCAGCAGGAAAAACTTGCCTCCATCGGCCAGTTGGCTGCCGGAGTTGCCCATGAAATCAACAATCCGATGGGATTCATCAACAGTAATCTGGGGAGTCTGGACAAATACGTGGAGCGGATCAGCGCCTATCTGCGCTTGATCGATGAAGAGTGTCAAGCCGGCGCTTCGACCATTTCCCCCGAAATAGCAGCCGCACGCAAGCGGCTGAAAATCGACCGGATTCTTGATGATGCTCACCAGCTGATTGTGGAAAGCCAGGACGGGGCAGCCCGGGTGCGGCGGATTGTCCAGGATTTGAAGAGTTTTTCACGGGTCGATCAGGCCGAACGGGCGCTGGTTAACCTGAATGAAGCGCTGGAAACCACGATCAACATCGCCTGGAACGAAATCAAGTATCTGGCGACGTTGAACAAGGAGTTCGGCGACGTCCCCGACGTGCTCTGTTATCCCCAACAGCTGAACCAGGTATTTCTCAATCTGCTGGTCAATGCCGCCCATGCTTTGGGGGAAACCCAGGGGATCATCACCGTGCGCACCTGGAGTGATCCGGAACATGCCTATGTTTCTATCTCCGATACCGGCTGCGGCATTGCGGAAGAGAATATACAGAGAATCTTCGAGCCGTTTTTTACCACCAAGGAGGTTGGCAAGGGAACCGGGCTCGGGCTTTCGATCTCCTTTGACATCATCAAAAAACATGGTGGTGAAATCAACGTGGCAAGCGAAGTTGGCGCAGGGACCACCTTTACGGTACGCTTGCCGATCCGCCTGCCGGAGTAATGCAAATACGAGAGGAGAGGGGGGGCGATGAACAACAACCATAACTCGACAACCAAACAGACCCCGCTCCTGGAAAGCGCCGGCTGTCCCACTTCTCCGCTGCTACGGTTGCTGACCGGCTGCGGCTTGTTGTTGCTGATCATCCTGCTCCTGGCCTCATTTTCCCTGATCAAATCCCGTCAACAACGGCTGGACGATATGCGTACCGTGGCGCAAAGAAATGCGGCGGTGCTGCAGCAAGCTATGGCGGTTACGGTGGGAAAAGTCGATCTGAGTCTGCTCAATACGGTTGACGAACTGTACCACCAGCTGCAGACCGGCGGCATTGATCCACACCGTCTGGAAGTCTACCTGGAACAGCAACACCGGCGTCTGCCGGAGCTGGAGAGTTTACTGGTCAGTGATGCCAGCGGCATTGTCAGGTACGGCAGTGGCAAGGCAGCCGACAAGCCGGTTTCGATTAGCGATCGTGACTATTTTATCCGTCTCAAGCAAAACCGGGACGCCGGTTTGCAGATCTCACATCCGCTGATTGGCAGAGTCAGCGGCAGCCGGGCGATTGTTGTTGCCCGTCGTCTGAACGGTCTGGATGGCTCGTTCCGTGGTTGCGTCCTGGGAGTGGTGGCGCTGGATACCTTTACCACCATGATTTCCCAGCTGCCGCTGGATAACAACGGCCTGGCTGCCTTGCGTCTTGAGGACCATTCGCTGCTCAGTTATTACTCTCCCCATAAATCAGCTGGGGTGCATCCCTCTGGTTCACAGGTCATCAGCCGTAAATTCGAGGCCATGCTGCTGCGCAACCCGGCCGGCGGTGACTACCGGGCAATCAGCACAATAGATGGTGTGGAACGACACTATTCCTACCGTCGGGTTGGGAGCTATCCGCTGTACATCAATGTGGGGATGGCCATCGATGATGCCCTGAACGAATGGTATTCGCAGGTCGCCTGGACAGCGGCTGCCATTGTTTTTTTTATTGCCTGCGCCTCGGTTGTGGTTGTGACGACCCAACGCCACTGGAGAGAAACCGTGGCTGCTTTCAATAATAACGAGGAACTGCTGGTAATCAGCGAACAGCAGCGGGATAGTCTGCAGCGCTATCAGCAGGCGTTGCAGGACAGTGAAGAGCTGCTCTCGCGCTTCATGCGCCATTCACCGATCTACTGCTATATCAAGGAGGTGGAGGGGAACGAGAGCCGGGTGCTCAAGGCGAGTGAGAACTTCTACGATATGATCGGTATTACCGCCGAGAAAATGGTTGGTAAAACCATGCATCAACTCTACCCGGCTGAGTTTGCCGACAAGATTACGGCCGATGATCTGCTGGTGGTGGCCCAGAAACGGGTGATCCGGGTGGAAGAGCAGCTGGGGGAGGGGACCTATATCACCTATAAGTTCCCGATTGAGCTGCATCCCGGAAAATGGCTGGTGGCCGGTTACACCATAGATATCAGTGACCGCAAAAGAGTTGAAAACGAGATGCACGAACTGTTGTCCCAGACCGAGCGTTTTCGCGCCGCCCTGGATACCATGTCTGCTAACATCTATATGAAAGACCGGCGCTCCCGTTACATCTACGCCAACAAATCGATGCTGGAAATGTTCAAATGCTCTAGCAGCGAGCTGATCGGTGCGGAAGACTCCACTTTTTTCCCTTCCGAGACGGCCCTACGTTTGAGCGAGATGGATCAACGGGTTTACAATGGTGAAAAGAGCATGGAGGAAATTGAAGTCCTTACGGAAGGGGAGGGGAAACGGATTTTTCTGGAAATCAAATCGCCGCTCTACAGTGATCTGCATAAATCGATCATCGACGGGGTGGTCGGTATCTCCACCGATATCACCCGCATGAAGAAAGCCGAAGAACAACTGCGCAAGATGCAGATGCAGTTTCAACAACAGGATAAGCTGGCAAGCATCGGGCAGCTGGCAGCCGGGGTGGCCCATGAAATCAATAACCCGATGGCGTTTATCGGCAGCAATATGGTCACCCTGACCAGCTACGTGAATAAATTTGAAACCTACATTGAAACGCTGGAAACTGCGCTGAAGAAAACCAATGGCGGCGTCCTCCCGGAGAGCGTTTCCGAGCAGTATACCTCCCTCAAGCTCGGCTACGTGATGCGTGATATTTCGCTGTTGCTGCAGGAGAGTAATGACGGTGTTGAACACGTCAAGCAGATCGTGCTTGACCTGAAGACCTTTGCCCGCCCGGATGTCTTGAAAACCGCTGCTGCTGACCTGAATGCCTGTGTGGACAGCACGCTGAATATTGTGTACAACGAGCTGAAATATTTTGCCAATATCATCAAACGGTACGGAGAAATCCCCAAAATTCAGTGCAACGTGCAACAGATCAATCAGGTGATCCTCAATCTGCTGGTCAACGCTTCCCACGCCATTCAGGAATTGGAAATCCAGTCCGGCGATATTGTCATCACCAGCTGGCTGGAGGGGGATGATGTCTGTCTCTCGGTTGCCGATACCGGTTGCGGTATACCTCCCGAACGGTTGTCCAAAATATTCGATGCTTTTTATACCACCAAGGAGGTTGGCAAAGGAACCGGACTCGGACTTTCCATCTCCGCCGGTATCATTCGCAAACATGGCGGTGAATTGTCGGTGATCAGTGAAGTCGGCCAAGGGACCACCTTTACGGTGCGCTTGCCGGTGAAAGAACAGCAGGTCAGCAGGAGCGCGGCATGAACAGCACACCCAACAATCAGGACCGGCAAATGGAAGAGCGTCTGAATCAGCAGATCCGCTTTACCCAGGAATTAATCAATGCCATTCCGAATCCGGTGTTTTACAAGGATCGGGTTGGTCACTACGTTGGCTGCAACCGGGCCTTTGAACTTTTCTTCGGCATCGGACTGCTGGAGCTGACCAAACAGAGTATTTGTGGCAATAATCCCCCCCAACTGAGCGGCGGGATTCATCGGCAGATGGAAGTCGAGTGTCTGGCCACCAACGAAGCGAGGCGCTATGATGCCATGTTGTTAAATGGTAGTGGCGATACCTGTTATGTGCAGATCACGGTTGCTCCCTATCTGGTTGACAAGGGGAAATCGGGCGGGTTGCTGTTTACCGTTACCGATATCAGTGCCCTGAAACGGAACGAAGAGAGCCTTAAAAATATACAGGGACAGGTGATTCAGCAGGAAAAACTCGCCTCCATCGGCCAGTTGGCTGCCGGGGTGGCCCATGAGATCAACAACCCCATGGGGTTTATCGGCAGTAATCTCACCTCGCTGGGTAAATATGCCGATCGGCTGGATCAGTACATTGCCGCGCTCCAATCGTCACTCTTTTCCTGTCCTCAACATCCCGATACGGTCGAGATCGACATGTTGCGCCAGAAACTGAAGGTTGATTACATCATCAGTGACATGCGCGAGTTGATCAATGAAAGCCTGGACGGCGCCGCACGGGTGCGGCGGATCGTGCAGGACCTGAAGAGCTTTTCACGGATTGATCAGGTCGAGCAGTGTTCAGCCAGCCTGAATGAACTGTTGGAGACCACGCTCAATATCGCCTGGAACGAGATCAAGTACATCGCAACCCTGGAGAAACAGTTTGGCGAAATCCCCGAGATTGTCTGTTACCCGCAACAGTTGAACCAGGTGTTTTTGAACCTGTTGGTCAATGCTGCCCAGGCCATGGAACAACAGGGGGTGATTACGGTGCGAACCTGGAGTGACGACGGGGCGGTCTATGTTTCGGTGGAGGATACGGGGAAGGGGATGACGGAAGAGGTTCGCAGCCGGGTGTTTGATCCATTTTACACCACCAAGCCGAGCGGCAAGGGAACCGGGCTCGGTTTGGCTATTTCAAGCGACATCGTCAATAAGCACGGTGGTGAAATTTCGGTTGCCAGTGAAGTTGGTAAGGGGACTACCTTTACGGTGATGTTGCCGATACATAGATCAACAACCAGACAGGAGCAGGCAGATGACAACCTATAGTGAACCGATCAAAATTCTCTGTGTCGATGATGAGCGCAATGTGCTCCGCTCGTTGGAGCGTATTTTTCTGGATGATGACTACGAAATCGTACTAGCCAATTCCGGGGAGGAAGGGCTGGCGGCGCTGGATGAGAGCGGACCATTTCAGGTGATTGTCTCCGATTACCGTATGCCGGTCATGAACGGCGTTCAGTTTTTAACCAAGGTGTATGAGCGTTGGCCGGAAACGGTGAGAATCGTGCTTTCCGGGTATGCCGATGCCGGTGCCATCGTGGAGGCGATCAACCAGGGGCATATCTACAAATTTATTCCCAAACCGTGGAATGATGAGGAATTGCGGGTAACGATCCAGAACTGCCTGGAACGCTATTTCCTGCAAAAGCAGAACCGGGAATTGGTTGAAAAACTGGCGGCTGCCAACCAGGTGCTGGAAGACAAGGTGCGGGAACGTACCGAACGCCTGGAAGTGCAATTGGCGGCGCTCGATTTTTCCCAGCGTCTTTTTTCCCTGCTTCCGGTGGGGGTGGTTGGTGTCGATGAAAATAACATGATCGTGGTGTGCAATACGGTGGCGATTGAACTGTTGAACAGTGTTTGTAACATAACCCTGGGGGGAGATGTGAACAGTTCCTGTAACCTTGCCTTCTCCACCCTGGTGCAGAGGGTTCGGGATGAAAAACGGCTGGATGGCACGATTGACTTGAACGGAAGATCATGGCGGGTGTTGGGACAAAACTCCCGGATCAACGATAGTGACGCCACCATTCTGGTTTTTGTGGAGGTCGCAGCATGAAAACGGTTCTGTTTGTGGATGATGAGCAGTCGATTCGCAATGCCATTGAGCGGATGTATCTGGAACGTGATGATATTCGCTGCCTGTTTGCCTCTTCCGGTAAGGAAGGGTTGGAAATGCTGGCTTGTGAGGAAGTTTGGGTGGTGGTTTCCGATTATCTGATGCCGGAAATGCGTGGGGTTGAGTTCCTGTCAAAGGTCAAGGAAAAGCGTCCGGAAACGGTGCGGATCATGATGACCGCCTACGCCGATTTGACCATTGCCATTGATGCCATCAACAAGAGCGAGGCGTACCGCTTTGTCACCAAACCATGGAATAACCAGGAGCTGATGGCGGTGGTGGATGAAGCGTTGATGCGCTATCAGCTGCTGCAAACATTGACCAGCAAGGATGAATCGCTCTATTTTTCCCTGGCCCAGACCGTGGAGTTGAAAGATCCCTACACCAAGGGGCATTGTGACCGGGTGGCGCAGTACGCGACCCGTCTGGCCCATCTGGTCGGTCTGCCGGAAGAAGCGGTCAATGATATCAAGCATGGCAGCTGGCTGCACGATTGCGGCAAGATCGGCGTACCGGAGGGGGTGCTCAATTTCCCCGGCAAACTGAACGACGATGATATGGAAACGGTGATGCAGCATCCGCGCTGGGGATCAGAAGTCGCCCGCCAGGCCCGCATGTCCGAAACGGTGATTAATGTGATTTTGTATCACCATGAACAGTTCAGCGGCCAGGGGTATCCCGCGGGGTTGAACGGGAACGCCATACCGCTGGAAGCCCGCATTGTGGCGATTGCCGATGTGTTTGATGCCCTCTATTCCGATCGTCCCTATCGCAAGGCGTACAGTTTTGAACAGACGATGAAAATAATGAATGAAATGACTGCCACCCATTTTGATCCTGAGCTGATGAAGCTCTTTGTGGCGATTGCAGAGGAGGTGCGTTCCCATGGCGGAAGTTGAACAGACGATGACGGTGCTGCTGGTTGATGATGAGGAAAATATTCTCCGTTCGCTGACGCGGCTGTTGATGGATGAAGAATTTGAGGTGGAAACCGCCAACTCGGGTGAGGCGGCGCTGGAAAAACTCAAGACTCTCCAGCAGGTCGCCTTGATCGTATCCGACCAGCGCATGCCGGGGATGAATGGCGCCGAGTTTCTCGGGCGTTCCCAGGAATATGCGCCCGATGCCCTGCGAATTCTCCTGACCGGTTACTCCGACATCAACGCCACCATTGAAGCGATCAACAAGGGGGGCGCCTATCGCTATATTTCCAAGCCGTGGAATGATGAGGAACTGCTCCAGACAATCCGGGATGCGATCCGCCAGTATACGCTGCTGGCGGAAAACAAACGTCTGAACGCCGTGGTGGCGGCCCAGAACCAGGAATTGCAGGAATGGAACTCCAATCTCAAAAACCGGGTATTGCAACAGACCACCGCCATCCGGATCAAAAGCGAAGATCTCCAGAAGTCACTGGAACGCTCCCACGCCAGTTACCTGGGGATGATTGAAGCATTGTCACGTCTGGTGGAGATGCGCGGAAAACGGACCCATCAGCATTCCCAGAACGTGTCCCAACTGGCTGTCAATGCCGCCAAGGAGCTGGGAATTGGCGGTGAAGAACTGGAAACCATCAGAATCGCCGCCCTGCTGCACGATATCGGAAAAATCGGAATTTCCGAACGGATTCTCGGCATGGCGCCGGATGTGATGAGTCCCGAGGAGTTTCGCGAATACAGCCAGCATCCGGTGCGGGCCCAGTTGCTGCTTGACCGGATCGAAGAGTTGCGGCCGGCCGGGGTGTTGATCCGCCATCACCATGAAAACATGGACGGCAGCGGTTTCCCTGATCAATTGGCCAACGAGGCGATCCCGCTCGGTGCCCGTATTATTGCCTATGCCAATCAGATCGATAAGGCTGCCATGCAGAGTGTGGATGATGTGGCTGAACAGGCGATCGCCAGGACCAGTCTGAATGTGGGGCAGCAACTCGATCCGGCATTGCAGAGAGTATTCAAGAAAATTACCCGCTATTACTACTTCTCCAAGTCTACCCATGAACTCCATCCGAGCGGCGGGGTCGAACTGGAGTTGAAGCCGGAAGAGTTGCGGGTGGGAATGATGCTGGCCCGCAGTGTCTACAGCGGTTCCGGTCTGTTGCTTTTGCAGCATGGAGTGGCGCTCGATATGGTCATGATCGATTCGATCCGGCGTTATTACCGGATTGATCCGCCTGAAACCGGGATTTTTGTGCTGGTGGAACGCTAGCGAATGCTGCTGATTCAGGAAAAACACGAGTCTTGTCATGATTGAATTTGATGAACAACATATGCGGATGGTGCTGAAGATTGTGTACTACGGACCGGCCATGTCGGGAAAAACCACCAATCTTCTGGCACTGCATGATCAGCTCGCCATGGAGGGGCGTGGTGAGTTGATGCTGCTGGATACCACCGAAGATCGCACGATCTATTTCGACCTGCTCCCTTTTTTCTATGTCTCCCCCAGCGGCATGAAAATCAAGCTCAAGGTCTATACGGTACCGGGACAGGTGCGTCATGACGCCACCCGAAAAGCGGTCTTGCAGCGGGCGGACGGGGTCGTGTTCGTTGCCGATTCCCAGACCAGCCAGATGAACGTCAATGGGGAGAGCTTTGCCAACCTGGAGCAGAACCTGGCCATGGTCGGCATCTCGTTGGAACGGTTACCGCTGGTGCTGCAATTTAACAAACGGGATCTGGGGGAGATAACGCCGGAGAGCGAGATCCGCACGTTCTGGGAGGGAACCGGATTGCCGGTCTGTATGGCTTCGGCATTGCAAGGGTGGGGAGTCCAGGAAACCTTTGCGGAAATCTTGCGGCGTACCTTTGATGCAGTTAATGCCCGTTATGGGCTGACCGGGCGTTTCGATGTCGATCGGGAAGCATTTATCGCTTCGGTCATGCGTCCATCGCCCGGTTTGAAGGGAGTCTAGCCATGCAGACCCATCTGGAGTTTGTGGTCGGGGAGGAAAAACGGCTCACCGAAATTATTTCGCGCATGGAAATCGAGCCGCTCTTGCGCAGTCTTGTCAAAGCCGGTGTGCAGTCGGGAGCCGTGCTGGATGAGGATAATCTGCTGATATGTCAGGAGGGGATCAGCGATCCGCTGCTGACAACCGCGACCTTCTCCTATCCCTTGCTGGTGGAGGGAGAACCGAAAGGGGAGTTGCGGGTCGCTACCAACCAGGAAGGGGAGGTGGCGGTTGCCTTGGCAACCCTGGTCCGGGATGCCTTGCAGCTGATGATCAACAACAATCTCAAGCGGATGCTGACCACGGAAATACATACCGCCATCGTGCAGGAATCGTATCAGCAGCTGGTGGAAAGCAATAAACAACTCTCCGCCTCCGAATGCCGTTATCGTGAGCTGGCGATCTCTCTGGAACAGCAGGTTCAGGAGCGAACGCTAACCTTGCAACAAACCTACAGCCGCATGTTGCAACAGGAAAAACTGGCGGCAGTCGGCAGCCTGGCGGCCGGCATGGCGCACGAAATCAACAATCCCAACGGTTTTATCCGCAGCAACATCACTACCTTCGGACGATATTTCGAACGTCTGAAAGAGATGCTGAACCACATGCAACTGCTGATTGCCGCCAATACTCCCCTGCTTCAGCTGCAACAGGAGTGTGAGACGCTGCGTAAAAAGCTGAAACTTGATTTTGTCATGGCCGATGTGGCGCAGCTTGTGGAACAGTCGCTCTCCGGCTGTGACCGGATCGCCCGGATTGTGGCGTCGCTCAAGAGTTTCTCCCATGTTGACGAAACCGGCCTGGGTGATGCAAACATCAACGATGAGCTTGATAACCTGCTGGTGGTATT
>Ga0062383_10000532_pt1 | contig 10041 bp, 6 predicted proteins | sample DOMMetBare3Fresh_FD_59508 | JGI IMG/M metagenome (GOLD analysis project Ga0062383, IMG submission 59508) | Wetland sediment microbial communities from St. Louis River estuary, USA, under dissolved organic matter induced mercury methylation -... | ecosystem: Environmental > Aquatic > Freshwater >... | reverse complement strand
TTTTATTGCCGAGCATCGCCTGACTGGCTGGTACTGGCGAGTCGTCACCCCCGGTCGGGTCGGCCCGGGCGATACGCTGGAACTGCAGAGCCGGCCGGCTGACTCGCTCAGCCTGGCGGAAGCCATGCTGCTCTGGCAAAGCCACCGGCCGCCTCCGGCGGCGCTTCAAAAGCTGGCAGCTGCCCCCGGCCTGGCCAGCCAATGGCTACAGAAAATTCAACAACGCCTGAACTGGTTGCAGCAAAACCCATAAGAGAACCCACCAACGGGTTCCACGTGAAACTGGAGAGAGACTTGCATCAAGACGAAACGCATCGCCTGTGGACACGGCTTTTCCTGCCTTTTGCCGCCGGCTATTTCCTGTCCTACCTGTATCGCACCGCCAATGCGGTGATCGGCCCGGTGCTGGCCCGCGAGCTGAATCTCGGCGACAACGCGCTCGGCCTGCTGACCAGCACCTACTTCCTTGCCTTCGGTGCGGCCCAGTTGCCCCTCGGCATGCTGCTCGACCGCTTCGGGCCGCGCCGTGTCGAAGCCGGTCTGCTCTTGCTGGCGGCGGCCGGCGCCGGCATCTTCGCGCTGTCCGACCACCTCAGCGGGCTGGCCATCGGCCGCGCCCTGATCGGACTCGGCGTCTCGGCCTGCCTGATGGCCTCCTTCAAAGCCTTCAGCCAGTGGTTTCCCCCCGAACGGCAAGCCTCGCTGACCGGCTGGGTGATGGCCTCGGGCGGACTCGGTGCGCTGGCCGCGTCGAAACCGCTGGAAATCGCCCTCGACTTTGCCAGCTGGCGCCAAATCGCCCTTGGCCTGGCCGTGGCCACTTTGCTGGTCGCCGCCCTGCTCTGGCTGCTCGCTCCCGACAAGGCCAACGAGAACAAGAACGCCAGCGCCCCCGGTACCGGCCTGGCGGCCCAACTGGCGGGCGTCCGGATGGTCTTCGTCAGTGCCCACTTCTGGCGCTATGCCCCGATGGCCTTCTGGTTCACCGGCGGCTTCATGGCCATCCAGGGTCTGTGGGCCTCGCGCTGGATGATGGTGCTCGAAGGCATGAGCCGCACCGAGGTCGCCTCCCGGCTGACCCTGATCAGCGGAGCGATGCTCGGCGGCTTCCTGTTCATGGGCTTTTTTGCCACGGCACTGGTCCATCGCGGCATCTCGCTGGAACGCATCTACCGTTCTGCAATGCTGCTGGCCACGGCGGGGTTCGGACTGGTCTGCAGCGCCCCGCAACTTGCCGGCAACCTGCTCTGGCCACTGCTGGGTGCCTGCTTTTCACTGTCCAACATCGGCTATTCGCTGGTCGCCCAGGCCTTTCCCCCCGCCCTCTCGGGGCGGGCCAATACGGCGCTGAACCTGGCCGCCTTCGCTGGTGCTTTCGGCCTGCAATGGGGCATCGGCGGCCTGGTCGATGTCCTGCAGGCCGCCGGCTGGCTGGTTGAAACAGCTTACCGGATGGCCTTCTTCGGCATCTTAGGCGGCCAACTGCTGGCCTTGAGCTGGTTGCTGCTCGCCGGCCGACGGCGCTGATACGGCCAGATCGACCTGCTGCAGGTTCCCGACCTCACCGGATTCGGACAAATAGACGCCGGCGGCACGAATCTGGCCAAGCAATTCGTTGTCGCTGTTTTTCAGTGAAAACGGCGCCTCCACGGCACCGGTGTACAAGGCACCGACACCACGCTGACTCAGCGAACTGAAGCGGTCGCCCGACCAGATGGCCAGTTGCTGGTAGGCCGGGTCGGCTTCATCGATCCAGCCGTTATGGTCGCTGTCGAGCTGGGCCAGATCGGCAAAGCCGTTGCCGCTGGCGACACCGAACAGTTCGCTGCCGTTGTCCGCCTTGCCGTTGCCGTTGCGATCGAAGACCAAGAAGCCGCTGCTCGCGCCCAAACCGGGGATTTGTTCGGCACGACCATCGGCATTCAGATCGAAGCAGATCCGCTCATCGGTCAGCTCGCAGGATTTACCGTCGAAACTGAGCACCAGGGGATCGTGCAAGGCCATGCTGCCCGACTCGCTGCTGCTCTTGGTACTACGGTAATCGCGGGCCAGATCGAGCGAGAAATCGAAATTGATCTGCCGGCCATCGGCTGTCTTCACACAGCCCTGACCGCAGACATTGGTCGTTTCCGACTCGCTGACCGTTTCGGTGATGCTTTTCGACCACTGGATGCGCTGCCCGGCGGCCGGGCTGGTGCTTTCTGCCGGCAAACAATCGTCGGCGGCAAGGTTTTCCCCGGATTTCTTGCCGTCGATTGCCGCCAGGATGGCATCGACCAAGGACTGCAGCAGCCTTTCGACCCGCTTGCGGGCGGCAATGGCGTCCTCGCCGCTGCTCGCGGCAAGACTGTTGAACAACTGGCGAAAGTCCTGTGTCGTCTTGATTTCAGTCGAATGGCTGTAACTGGCTTCGTGGCTGGCCGCAAGATTGACCGTCGATTCCTGGATTTTCATGCTGTCCTCCTGACAGGGATTGGGAGGACTCCACTGCAAGGGACGTGCCGATCAGAACTCGGCGGGATCCACTTCGATATGCCAGCGTAACTTCGAGGGTGCTTTCAGCCCTTCGATAGCCTCCCGCCAGGCCGGCAAGAATGCCTGCAAGGCTGGCCGGGAGTGCGACTCGGCCAGCAACTGGCCGCGTTCGAGATTGGCCAGACGCGCCATCCGCATCGGAATCGGATCGTAGATGATGACGTTTTCGTGCTCGGCGATCACCGGCAAGGCCGCCGCCGCCTTCAGGAAAGCGATCGAGTCCGACATCTCCGGCCCTTCGGCACGCAGCATGGCCTGGAAGGCATAGGGCGGGAAACCGGCCTGCTCGCGCTCCTTGAGCAGCGTCGCGGCGTAGCCCGGGTAATCGTGCCGGACCAGTGCGGCATAGAGCGGGTGATCGGGATACTGCGTCTGAATGATCACCTCGCCCTTCAGCTCGGCCCGCCCGGCCCGCCCGGCCACCTGCATCAACTGCGCAAACAGGCGTTCCGGCGCCCGCCAGTCGGCGGCAAACAGGGCTGAATCGGCCCCCAGCACGCCGACCAGCGTCAATTTCGGGAAATCGTGCCCCTTGGCCAGCATCTGCGTCCCGACCAGGATATCCGCCTCGCCGCCATGAATGCGTTCGAGCATGGCTTCCCACTGCTTGCGGCTCTTCACCGAGTCGCGGTCGACGCGCAATACGCGGGCCTCAGGAAACTGTTCCTGGATCCAGCCCTCAAGCCGCTGCGTGCCGCGCCCGAAGGGGTGAATGTCCTGATTGCCGCAGGTCGGGCAGGACTTCGGAATGCCATGCTCGAAGCCGCAGTGATGGCAACGCAGACGGCGATCGGCCAGATGCAGCACCATGTTGGCGGCACAGCGCTTGCAGCGCGATACCCAGCCGCAGGCCGGACAGGCCAGCACCGGGGAGTAACCGCGCCGGTTGAGAAAGACCAGGCTCTGCTCACCCCGCGCCAGACGCTCGCGGATCGCCACCAGAAGGGGTTCGCTGACCCCTTCCTTGAGCACCAGGCGTTGCGAATCGAGGATATGGATGGCCGGTAACGAGGCTTCCCGATTGGCCCGTTCGCGCAAGGAAAGCAGCTTGTAACGCTTGCTCTGCGCGTTCGCCCAGGATTCCAGCGACGGGGTGGCCGAGCCGAGCAGAATGGGAATGCCCAATTGGTGAGCCCGGAAAACGCCGACATCGCGCGCCGAGTAGCGCATGCCATCCTGTTGCTTGAAGGACGCGTCGTGTTCCTCGTCGATGACGATCAGGCCGAGCCGGGGCAAGGGCGTGAAGATGGCCAGGCGGGTGCCGAGCACAATGCTCGCCTCGCCGCCAAAAGCCGCCCGCCAGTTGCGCTCGCGCGCCGCTTCGGCCAACTCGCTATGCAGCGACACCACCCCGGTATCGGGAAAACGCGCCCGGACCCGCCCTTCGAGTTGCGGCGTCAGATTGATTTCCGGCACCAGCAACAAGACTTGCTTGCCGGCCGCCAGCGCCCGCTCAATCAGGCGCAGATAGACTTCGGTCTTGCCGCTGCCGGTGACGCCATGCAGCAGATGGGCCGAAAAACCGGCGTTCGGATCGATCGCCTCGATTGCCACCACCTGCTCGGCAGTCAGTTCAGGCCGCGGGGTCGGGGCGATTTTTTTGCCGGCCCGACCGTTACGGCGATCCGGCGGATCGAGGCGTTTCAGCCCGACCGGCAGGGCCTGCATGATCACTTCGCCGAGCGGTGCCTGGTAATAGGCGCTGGCAAAGTCGCAGAGGCGAAAAAAGTCCGGCGGCAGGGGCGGCAGATCGCGCAGGATCTCGCCGGCCGGTTTCAGTTGCTCGATCGGCCAGTCGCTCTCGGCCGGCACCTCGACGATGACCCCCAACCGCTCCCCCCGCCCGAAAGGCACCCGCACGCGCAGGCCGATATCGGCCTCTGTCGCAGCTGCGGCGGCGTAGTCGAAAAGCCGGTGCAAGGGGAGGTCGAGGGCAACACGCAGAACGGGCATCAATCAACCGACGTTTGCCGTCAGCACTCCTGGAAATATGGCGAAAAATCGGGCCGGAAACGGTGAAAAAAGAGGCGGTTCAGCTTGTCCACAGAATCTGTGGATAACTTTGTGGATTTCTTTCGGCCATGCCTGCCAAGTCACCGTCCTGTAAGGAGTCTGTTACTTTGCCGAAATATTGTGCAACATGGAAAAACGTTTATATTCAATAGTTTGACTAAACGCATCGCTGTCAAGCGATTTTCCCGATTTATTTCTGATGAGGAATAAGGCGCTGTGCATAAGTAGCCCCTTACCCCTCATTTATGGATATTACTTACGTAATACGCGGCTATGTCCGTGCACCGCTTCGACCAGGGCCGTGACGCTTTCCGGCGGGGTGTATTGCGAAATGCCGTGACCGAGGTTGAAGACATGGCCGGTATTGCCCGGGCCGAAGCTGTCGAGCACCTTCCTGGCTTCCGCGGCAACGATTTCCGGTTGGGCGAACAAGACGTTCGGATCGAGATTGCCTTGCAACGTGACCTTGTCGCCAACCCGGCGGCGGGCCTCGCCGAGATCGATGGTCCAGTCCAGACCGACCGCATCGCAACCGATGTCGGCGATCTTCTCCAGCCACAGGCCGCCATTCTTGGTGAACACGATGCTCGGAATGCGCTGGCCGTCCTTTTCCTTCTTCAGGCCGGCAACGATGCGCCGCATGTACTGCAGCGAGAATTCCTCGTAAGCGGCGTTGGACAGCGAACCGCCCCAGGTGTCGAAGATCATCACGGCCTGGGCACCACTGTCGATCTGGGCGTTCAGGTAGGAAATCACCGAATCGGTGGTCACCGACAGGATGCGGTGCAGCAGGTCCGGGCGGTTGTAGAGCATGCCCTTGATGTGGCGGAAGTCGCTCGATCCCTGGCCTTCAACCATGTAGCAGGCCAAGGTGTAGGGGCTGCCGGAGAAACCGATCAGCGGCACCGAGTAGTCCAGGGCGCGGCGGATTTCGGACACGGCATCCATGACGTAGCCGAGATGCTCGTAGGGGTCCGGTGCGGTCAGGTTGTTGATCGCCCATTCCTCGCGCAGCGGCCGCTCGAATTTCGGCCCTTCACCTTCGGCAAAGTAGAGCCCGAGGCCCATCGCATCGGGCACCGTCAGGATGTCGGAAAACAGGATGGCGGCATCGAGGTCGTAGCGCGCCAGCGGTTGCAGCGTCACTTCGCAGGCCATCGCCGGCGATTTGCACAGATTCAGGAAATTACCGGCCCGCTTGCGGGTCTCGCAGTACTCCGGCAGGTAGCGTCCGGCCTGGCGCATCAGCCAGAGCGGGGTGTATTCGGTCGGCTCTTTGAGAAGGGCGCGCAGGAAAGTGTCGTTCTTGGGTCGGCTCACGTCGGACTCCGCCAGAAAATCGGAAAGGCGGGATTATCCGCCATTCCGGCTGCCCGGTCACGGTCTGCGCACACCTTGCCGGCAGGCGCCGCCTCCCCGCCCGGCTCGACCACGCCACTTATTCTTCGCCGCGCTTGCCGAGCTTGACGTCGAGCTGCTTCAACTTGCGGTAAAGATGGGTCCGTTCCAGCCCGGAGCGCTCGGCCAGCTTGGTCATGTTGCCGCCTTCGAGGCGCAGGTGATGCTCGAAATACAGCTTTTCAAAGGCATCGCGGGCCTCGCGCAAGGGCTGGTCGAGCAAGGGCAGCAGCGAGGCCAGTTCATTGTTGCCGCCCTGCTCCTGCGGCATGACGCGGGTCACGTCGTCGGCGGTAATTTCCTCGTCCAGCGCAGTCAGCGCCAGATTGCGCACCAAACCGTACAGATCGGTCCAGCTGGCATCCGGCAAGGCCTTCCAGGGCAAGGTGCGCAAGGCATTCAGGGCACTGGTCGAGAAGCGGCGCGGCTGGACTTCGCCGCGTTCGACAAAATTGGTCAGCAACAGGCCGGCGATCTCCGGCAATTCGTCGGCATGGCCGACCAGCGACGGCAAGGCGATCCAGACGTCGCCCAGGCGGGTGAGCAGCTTACTGTCCCAGCCGGCTTCGCCCAGGCTGGTCAGCGGACGGGCCAGTGCGGCAACCAGTTGCAGGTTGAGCTTGTCGAGCCGTTCGACGGCATAGGCCAGGTTCATCTGCTGCATCTTGCCGAGTACCGACAGGTCGGGGACGAAAATGACACCGCCGCTGACCTTTTCCAGCATTTCCTGGGTCAATGCACTGCTGATGCTGGACAAGTCGAGCCATGGGGCGCGCGGCGGTTGCAGCGTGCGGGCACAGATCTCGGCCATGCCGCCGGTGGCGCCCTTGAGCAACAACAGCGGCGACTTGGCCGCCGCCTGCTCCAGCCGGCGCTTGAATTCCTTGATGAAGGCCGAGCGGCTGAAGGCTTCCAGCGTCAGCGGCGGGCGTTGCGGCGGCACGTCGTGCTTGAGCGCCTTCTGCACCGTGGACAGCAGCTTCTGCAGGGCGATCGGCTTTTCCAGGAAATCGAAGGCACCGAAGCGGGTGGCTTCGACTGCCGTATCGATGGTGCCGTGACCGGACATCATCACCACCGGCATGTTGAGTTGCCCCCCGGCATGCCACTCCTTGAGCAGCGAAATGCCGTCGGTGTCCGGCATCCAGATATCGAGCAGAACCAGCTCGGGACGCAAATCGTTGCGTACCCGGCGAGCGGCGGCGGCGTTCTCCGCCAGGCGCACGTCGTAGCCCTCGTCGATCAGGATTTCCGAGAGCAGTTCGCGAATGCCGACTTCGTCGTCAACGACCAGAATGATTGCCATGTTTGGCGTCCTCTTCCTTCACCAGGGGCAGACGAATGTCGATCCGTGCGCCGCCCTCCGGTGCATTACTGATTTCAATGGTGCCCAGATGTTCTTCGACAATTTTCTTGACGATGGGCAGACCCAGGCCGGTACCGCGGGCCTTGGTGGTGACATAGGGTTCAAAAATGCGCGGCAGCAGCTCGCTTGGAAAGCCCGGGCCGTTATCGGAAATGAGCAGGCGCGCATTGCGCCCCGCCACTTCGGTCAGGATACCGATCCGGCTGTCCTCACGCCCTTCGAGGGCGTCTTCGGCATTGCGCAACAAATTGTGGATGATCTGCCGCAGCTGCGTCTGATCGCCGAGCACACAGGACAGCCCGTCTTCAAGGCGGGTTTCGATCCGCGCCGAGGAGCTTTCGTAAAGACCGAGCACCTCGCCGATCAGCGCGTTGAGATCGAGCGGTGCGACTTCCGGCGCCGGCAGGCGGGCATAGTCGCGGAAATCGTCGACCATGCGCTTCATCGCCTGGACCTGGTTGATGATGGTCTGTGTGCCGCGCGCCAGCATGTCGGCATCGCCATTGCTCAGCTTGCCGGCCAGCTTGAATTGCAGGCGCTCGGCCGAAAGCTGGATCGGCGTCAGCGGATTCTTGATTTCGTGGGCCAGACGGCGGGCCACCTCGCCCCAGGCGGCACTGCGCTGGGCGGCGATGATCCGGGTGACGTCGTCGAAGACCACGACGTCGCCGCCACCACTCGCCTCAGGCAGGCGGGAACCGCGCAGCAGCAAAACCTGCGGCATGCCGTTGGGGCGCTCGAGTTCCAGCTGGCCCTGCCATTCTGCTTCCTCGGTGGCCGAGAAATGTTCGCGAATGAAGGTGCCCATGATGCTTTGCCGCGGCCATTGTTCGACCGCCTCGCCGATCAGTCCATCGAAATCGTCGTTGAGGATGGTCAGGGCGCCTTCATTGACGGTACGCAGCACGAAGCGCCGGTCGAATACGAGCACGCCAGCCGACAGGTTGGCCAGGATCGATTCCAGGTAACCCCGTGCGGATTCCAGTTCGGCCCGGTGACGTTCGGTTTCGTGACGGGCCTCGTTGAGCTGGCGGGTCATCCGGTTGAAGGATTGGGTCAGCACGCCCAGCTCGTCGCCGCTATACACCGCCTGGCGCGGCGAGAAGTCGCCCTGCGCCACCGCCTGCGTGCCTTCGGCCAGGATATAGAGCGGCGCCGCCAGGCGTCGGGCCATCACGAAGGCCAGTGCAAAGGCGCCGAACAGCGCGACCAGCACGGTCAAGGTCAGGGTCAGGGCATAAATCCGGGTCAGCCCTCCGCGCGCCAACTGCAGTTCCTGATAATCGCGATACACCCCCTGCACGGCCTCGGCATCGTGCGCCAGACTGGGCGGTACCGGCTGGATCAATTGCAGGATGCGCGGTTCCTCGAAGACATCGCGGGTCGCCACCGAGACCAATACGCGCAGGTAGAGCTTGCCGCCCTCACCCTCGACCGAACTCAGCAGGCGCGCACTGCGCGCCTGCTTGAGCTGGCTCTGGGTCGGCATATCGGGAAGCAGGCTGCTCAATTCGCTGGTCGCACTCGACAGCAACTGGCCGCCGACCGAAAACAGCGCCGCCGACTGCACCCCCTTGTCTTCGCGCAGACGCAGCAAGGCCGAACGACGCGAGGTCTCGGCAATATCGGAGAGCTCGCTCGACATGCTGCGCGCCTTGTCACCGAGATCGGCAAGCAGGGAATCAAGCGCCGAGCGCCCCAGGTGCAGGCCCGACTCCAGTGCCTTTTCAACCCGTACATCGAACCAGCTTTCGATCGAGCGGGTGACGAACTGCACGGAAACGCCGTAAACCAGCGCTCCGGGCAAGACCGCAATGACGCCAAACATCAACATCAAACGCAGCTTGAGGCGGGCGCCGAAAACCTGGGCCTGGTAATCGCGCCACAAGGAACGCAACTGCCAGCCGACCAGACCGACCATGCCCAGCGCCAGGGCCACATTGAGCGCAATCAGCAGGGGATAGTTGCGCGAGAAGATGACCGTATCGGCGGCCGTCGACATCAACAGCAGGAACCAGAGTATCCCCCCGACGGCTGCCGCCAGCGCGCCGCCAGCGGCGACAAACCGCCTCACTTGGCCTCCACCGCGGCAGGGGCCGGTGCCGCAACGGCGGGAACCGCCGCGGGCAACGGCAAGGTCGCCGGCCACAGCTTCCAGTCGGAGTTGAAACTCCAGTCCTTGTTACCGAGCGCGGTAATCTGGAACGGCCGCGGCAACTGGGTGATGTCCAGGCGCAGGCGTACCGCCGCCTGATAGGCCTCGCCCGGTTTGACGTTCTTGTCGGTCTTGTCGATGACCGTCCAGTTACGCAACCGCGACAACATGCGCAAGGCTTCCGACAAGCTGGCGAAGGACTGGTGCAGAACGCCGGTGGACAAGCGATATTGCCGGGTCAGCGCGTGATAGGACAGGCGAAAGGTCTGGCTGCGACTGACCAGCTTTTCATCGAGGAAATACCAGCGCGGCCGCGACAACTCGAAGTCGACCACGAAATGCAGCATCACGCCCTTGTTCACCGCCTCTTCCAGCCGCGGGTTCAACTCGAAGTTGAAATCGGCAGCCAAGGCGTAGCCATCTTCGCTCCAGACCACTTGCTGGTTGGCGATTTCAATTTCGGCGGCGCAACTGACGGCCGGTACGAAAACCAGCAACATCAGCCAGAGGCGCAGCCGCTCAAGCAAGGTTTTCGAGAAGACAGTAGTAGAAACCATCGTGTTCGGCAGTGGGA
>Ga0062383_10000520_pt1 | contig 10126 bp, 8 predicted proteins | sample DOMMetBare3Fresh_FD_59508 | JGI IMG/M metagenome (GOLD analysis project Ga0062383, IMG submission 59508) | Wetland sediment microbial communities from St. Louis River estuary, USA, under dissolved organic matter induced mercury methylation -... | ecosystem: Environmental > Aquatic > Freshwater >... | reverse complement strand
GCGGGCAAGTCGCAGGTCGCCGCCAGGATTGCCGGACGTTTTGCGCTGGTGCTGCTGAGCAAGGATGCGATCAAGGAAATCCTGTTCGACACCCTCGGGACCGGCGAGCCGCGCTGGTCGGGCATGCTGTCGAACGCCAGTTTCGCCGCGCTGTTCGCGGTCGCCGGGCAGATCCTGCAGGCGGGCGGCGAGGTGCTGCTGGAGGGCAATTTCCGCGCCGGCGAGCACGAACCGAAGCTGCTGGCTTTGTTAGCTCTCCGGCCCTGCAGGGTGACGCAGGTGCTGTGCCGGGTTCCGGAGGAGGCGCGCCTGCAGCGGCTCGCGCAGCGCGCCGCCCGCGCGGAGCGCCACGCCGGGCATCTCGATCGCCTGTTCCAGCGGCGCAGCGCGCAGCGCGCCGGGCGCGATAACGACTTCCTCGATCTGCCCGGCACGCGTATCGTGCATGACACCGCAGGCAACGCTGACGAAGCCTGGGCACGGCTGGTGCCCGATCTCGAAGCGCTGTTACAGACAGCAGGTGAGCGCACATGAACTATCGTCTGTTAGGTCAGTCAGGCCTCAAGGTCTCCGACATCTCGCTCGGCACCATGACTTTCGGTGCGGTCGATACGTTCGGCGATGATGCCGCAACCTCGGCCAGCGTCTACGCGCGTTACCGCGAACTGGGCGGCAATTTCATCGATACCGCGAACATCTACGCCCAGGGCCGCAGCGAGGAAATTCTCGCGCCGCTGATCGCCCCGGAACGCAGCAAGGTCGTGCTCGCCAGCAAGTTCACGATGAGCACCAATCCCGGCGACATCAACGCCGGCAGTAACTCACGCAAGAACCTGCAGCAGGCGCTGGACGCGTCGCTGCGCCGGCTGAAAACCGACTATCTCGATCTCTACTGGGTGCACGCCTGGGACCTGTATACGCCACTCGATGAACTGCTGCGGGCGCTGGATGACGCGGTGCGCGCCGGCAAGATTCTCTACACCGGTTTTTCCAATGTGCCGGCCTGGGTGGTCGCGCGGGCGCAGACGATCGCCGAGCTGCGCGGCTGGACGCGTTTTGTCGCGCTGCAGCTGCAGTACAGCCTCACCGAGCGCACGCTCGAGCGTGAGCTCCTGCCCTGCGCCGCCGCGTTAGGTATGACGATTACCGCCTGGAGTCCGCTGGCGGGCGGTCTGCTATCGGGCAAGTACCGCGCTGATGGCGGCGAGCAGCCGTCCGGCCGGCTGACCACCACCGCCTGGGGCCGCAACATCATGAATGCCCGCAATTTCGGCATTGCTGCGGCCGTGCAGAAAGTGGCCGCGCGGCTTGGCCGCACACCCGCGCAGGTCGCGATCCGCTGGCTCATGCAACGGCCGGGCGGCGTGATCCCCATCATCGGTGCGCGCAATCCGAAGCAGCTGGACGAGTTGCTGGCGGCGGCGGAGTTCACGATCGACGCCGCAGGGCTCGAGGAACTCGAGGCGGTCAGCAGGATCGAGCCTGGCTATCCGCATACCCTGTTGCAGGGCCATGTTCGGACCATGATCCACGGCGAGCAGCTCGCCAAACTGCAGCTGACGTGAATTCGCTATCGCGACAGGGCGTGATATTCCTCGTTAGGCATCATGTCGACGGCCGTGGCCATGCGGTTGGTCATGTTGAAGAAGGACGCAACCGCCGCAATGTCCCAGATCGCCCGATCGTTGAATCCGGCGCGCCGCAGCGCCTTGCGATCTGGTTCGCCTACCTCCGCTGACGCCACGGTCATCTTGTGCGCGAAGTCGAGCATGGCGCGCTGCTTGCGCGACAATTTCGCCGCGCGATAATTCATGACCAGCAATTCTCCCAGCGCCGGGTCGCCGGACATCTGGCGCACCGCCTGGCCGTGCGCCGTCAGGCAGTAGTAGCAGCGGTTGGCGGCCGAGACGACCACCGCGATCATTTCGCGCTCCAGCTTGCTGAGTACGGAGTCTTCCAGCATCAGATCGTTGTACATGCCCATGAAGGCGCGCAGCTTGGGCTCCGAAAAGCTGTAGGCCGCCAGCACGTTGGGCAGGAAGCCGATTTTTTCGTCGCAGACAGCGAAGTACTTGCGCAGGTCGGCGGGGAGCTCGGAGCGCTTCGGAGTGCGCAATTTGAGAGCGGTCAGGTGCCCGGCTTGCGAGGGATAGCGTTTCGACATGGTCCTGGGGCTCCGTTGACTGGCCTTCTGACGGGCGACGCGGGTCGCATCATCCGGCAATGGCCGCCCCGCTGCCAACTGTTCTGTGATGCCTGCCACAAGTTGCCCATGGAGCGCGACGACCACGTTACGTAAACTCGGGGGACCATGGCCGCTGTTGTCCAGCCAAAAAGCGATCCCCTGAATGCCGCCCAGCGTCGCGCTGCGACCTATGGCGAGGTGTTGCCGGATCGCGCCGGCGTCAGCGCCGGACCGTTGTTGATCATCGCCGGAGCCGGCACCGGCAAGACCAATACCCTGGCGTATCGCGTCGCGCATCTGGCCATGAACGGCGTGGATCCGGCGCGCATGCTGCTGCTGACGTTCAGCCGGCGCGCGGCGCAGGAAATGCGCAAGCGGGCCCGCGACGTCATCAAGACCCAGGCCGGTGATTTGTTAGGTGACAAGGCGCAGCAGTTCGTGCAGCGCCTGACCTGGGCCGGCACGTTTCACGCGATGGGCAATCGCGTGCTGCGCCACTATGCCAGGCACTTGAGTCTCGATCCCTCGTTCACCGTGCTGGATCATGGCGACGCGGCGGACCTGCTCGACACCCTGCGCACCGAGCTGGGCTTTGCGGAGAAGACGCAGCGTTTTCCCCGCAAGGACACCTGCCTCGCGATCTACTCGCATCGCATCAATACGCAAAAGAAACTGACCGAGACGCTGACCGAACAGTTTCCCTGGTGCGCCGACTGGGAACAGGACCTGGTGAAGCTGTTCCGCGCCTATGTCGAGCGCAAGCAACAGCTGGCCTTGCTCGATTACGACGACCTGCTGCTGTACTGGTATTTCATGATGCAGGACGTGCGGCTCGGCAGGCACCTGAGCCAGAATTTTGATCATGTGCTGGTCGATGAATTCCAGGACACCAACTTCCTGCAGGCGCAGATCCTGTATGCGTTGAAGCCGGACGGGCAGGGGCTCACCGCGGTCGGCGACGATGCCCAGGCGATCTACAGTTTTCGCGGCGGCCTGATCGACAACATACTGGGCTTCCCGGATCGGTTCACGCCCAAGGCGGAAATCATCGCGCTGGCGCAGAACTATCGATCCACGCAGGGAATACTCAACACCGCCAACGCGTTGATGGCCGACGCGCCGCGGCAATTCCGCAAGCACCTTATTTCCGGCCGCGGCGATGGCGCGACGGCAAAGCTCGTGACCACCGACGATCTGAGCACACAGGCCGAATTCATCTGCAACGAGGTGCTGCGGCGGCGCGAGCAGCAGATGTCGCTGCGTTCGCAGGCGGTGCTGTTTCGCAACTCGAATCACAGCGACCTGCTGGAAATCGAATTGACCAAGCGCAAGATACCGTTCGTCAAGTACGGCGGCCTGAAGTTCCTGGAAACGGCTCACATCAAGGATTTGTTAGCTATCCTGCGCTGGGTGGACAATCCGCGCAACGATGTCGCGGCCTTCCGGGTGCTGCAGCTGCTGCCGGGGTTCGGCCCGGTCAACGCGCGCAAGGCGTTGGAGGCTTTCACCGCCGCCAACCGCGCCTTCAAGTCGCTCCGGGAATTCGTGCCGCCACCCGAGAGCAAGCAGGCGTGGGTGCGGTTCGTCGATCTGTTGTTAGCCCTGAGCGATCCGGAGCGGCCCTGGTCCGGCCAGCTGCATACGGTGCGCGAGTGGTACAAACCGCACTTCGAACGGCTGTACGAGCATTTTCACACCCGCGTCGGCGACCTCGATCAGCTGGAGTTGCTGTCAGTTCAGTACCCCACCCGGGAGCGCTTCATCAGCGAGCTGACGCTGGATCCGCCGCAGGCCAGCTCGGATCTCGCCGGCCAGGCGCTGCAGGACGAAGACTACCTGGTGCTCTCCACCGTGCACTCCGCCAAGGGCATGGAGTGGCAGGCGGTTTACGTTATCAATGTCGTGGACGGCAGTTTTCCCTCGGAATTCGGTGTCGATCGTCCGGACCTGCTGGATGAAGAGCGCCGTGTGCTGTACGTGGCCATGACACGCGCCAAGGACCAGCTGTGCCTGATTTCCCCGCTGCGCTTCCCGGTTACCAGCAAGGCGCCGCAGAGTGACGCGCATGTCTATGGCGGCCGCAGTCGCTTCATCACCGACAAGGTCCTGAAGACACTGGAAGCAATCACCTTCCATGGCAGTCACGGCGGTGAAGGCGATCTCACCAGTCTGTCCGGCGACAAGCTCGATATCAGCAGCAAGCTCAAACAGCTTTGGTAGCGTTACTGGCCGGCTGCGCCTCGCGCTCGAGCAGCGCACGCTTGCGGGTCAGGCCCCAGCGATAGCCGGCGAGCTTGCCGTCGGCCCGCAGCACGCGATGGCAGGGCACCAGTACCGCAACGCGATTGCGCGCGCAGGCCGATGCGACTGCTCGAATCGCCCGTGGTTCATGCAGCGTTTCCGCGACCGCGCGATACGAACGCGTTTGCCCGACCGCAATGCGTTGCAACGCGCCCCAGACACGAATCTGAAAGGCCGTGCCGCGCAGGTCGAGCGGTATGCGCGACAGCGGTGCGCCATGGCCGATGGTTGCCAGCAGCGCCGCCATCCACGCGTGCAGCCGCGAACCGGGCTCGGACTTGCCGGCATCCCGCAGCGCGGCCCGCGGGAACTCCGTAGCTAACAACTGGCACAGGCTCGCCTGGCTGTCGCCGAATTGCGCGAAGCAGACTCCCTTGCGGGTCGCGGCAATCATCAGCCAGCCGAGCGCCGAGCGCTGCGCGAGATATTCGATGTCTTCGCCCTGCGCGCCGCGGCGAAACTGCGTTGGCGTCATGCCGAGCGCGCGCTGCGCCGCACGGTAGCCATCGCTCAGCGAGGCGAAGCCGGCATCGAGCAGCGCCCGGCCGATTTCGCTGCGGCCACGCAATAATTGCCTGAGACGGCCGAGGCGCGCTGCCTGCTGAAATTCCCGAGGCGAAACCCCCAGGGCCTGCTTGAAGCGCCGCTGGAAGTGTGCCGGCGACATATGCGCACGCCGCGCCAGGGCGGCAAGGCCGGCCACGCTATCCGGCTCTGCTAACAGAAATTGCGCGACTGCGAAGACCGGCCGGTCGATCGCGTTGCCAGGGGCGTCCGGCCGGCAGCGCTTGCAGGCCCTGAAGCCGGCGGCCTCGGCGGCGCTGGCATTGGCAAAGAAGCGCAGATTTTCCGGCCTGGGCGTGCGCGAGCGGCAGGGCGGCCGGCAATACACGCCGGTGGTAATGACTCCGTAGAAAAAACGCCCGTCCATCGCCGGATCGCGCGCCATCACCGCAGCCCGCATGCGCGTGTCTGTTAGCTTCATGGGACTATTCTAGGTTGAGAGAACAGGCTGCGCCTCGCGATTCTTGTGCAGTAATTACCGCCAGCCTGTTGCCTTCAGACCACGATCAGCGGCTCGTCCATGTCAGCCAGCGGCCGGGCGCCGTCGGCGGTGATTTCGACCAGGTCTTCCAGGTGACAGGCGCCGAAACCCACGTCGAGGTGCGGGAAATCCACGGTCAGGGTCATGCCCTGCTCCAGCACGAGGTCGTCCTTGAGCTCGAACGGACTGTCGTCACGAAACGGCTCGTCGGTGTGCTGCAGGCCGACGCTGTGCGGATTGGCGACGGTGAGATAGCGGTAACCGGCCCTGGCGATCGCGTCGAGACCGGCCTGGCGGATCTCCGAGTACTTGCGCCCGGGCCGCAAGGCCTCGAAAGACGCCTGCCAGCCGATGCGCAGGGCCTCAACGCGCCGGCGGACTTCGGCGCTCGGCTCGCCAACGACGACCGTACGGCCGAAATCGCCGTGGTAATGCTGGTAATGACTGACCGCATCGATGAGCAGCGGCTCGCCGCGGCGCACTTCGCCGTGCGGCAGCAGGCCGGTGCCACCAGCCACGACGAACACCGTCTCCGCGCCGCGCTTCGCAGTTTCGATCCGGAACAGGGTTTCGATGTCGCGCATTGTCATGCCGACCGTGATCTGGCGCGCGGTGGCAATTGCCGCGGCCGCGTTACGCCGCGCGGCTTCGCGCATCAGGCCGAGCTCGACGTCGCTCTTCACCATGCGCAGGCGACGGAACAGATTCGGCAGGTAGCGGCACTCGACGCCGTCCAGGCCCGCGACGGCTAACAAACCGGCGAGCCGCGGATCATCCGTGGCGACGCGCGCCCGAGTGAGGCCGCAGTCGCGCAACGCGCGCGCGATGCCATGGATAGTCGTGGCGGCCTCGTTACCGGCCGCAGCGCGCGAAGCCATGACCCAGCCGCGCTGAATTGCAGACCAGTCGGTCTCCCGGGCCGATACCGGCCAGGTGCTGGCGTGCACGCCGGGAGCGTCCGGGTTGTGCAACGAGCGGGGGTTCGCGGGCGCCGTGACTGGAATGATTCGCTCGGGGTAGTCACGCTCGCGCAGCGACAGGCGCCAGAGTTGCGAGGCGGACGTTATCAGCGCGGCGCCGCGGGAATGTTCGCGCGGCAGCACGGCGGCGCCGGCGAAATCAAAACCCATCTTGTGCAGCACTGACCAGAAGCCGCTGCAGTAGTAGACGTTGACCGGGTGCACGGCCAGCAGCGCTTCGACGCCTGCGGCGCGCATCAGGTGTTCGGCGCGCGGCAGGTTAACGAGGCTGCGTCGTTCGTCCATCAGAAAAACAACCCCGCGCTGGGCGGGGTTGCCAAAATTAACTTTGTTTCGTCAGCGTGGATCAGCGTCGTGGTGGACCACCTGGCCGCGGACCACGTGGGCGCTCCTGCGCCTCATTGACACGCAGTGGACGGCCGTTCATTTGATAACCGTTGAGGCCCTGAATCGCCGCTTGCGCTTCGGTTCCCGGCATTTCAACGAAACAGAAGCCGCGCGGCTTGCCGGTTTCACGGTCATTGATGAGTTTTACCGAGTCAACTTTGCCGTGACGCTCGAAAAGCACACGAATATCAGCCTCGGTCGCGGAAAAGGGCAGGTTGCCCACATAGATCGTCGTCATCCAGACACTCTCAAAAATACGAACAGCGGCGCCGTCCAGCAAAGCTAACAACGCATGCTCGCGTAACAGATAAATCGCGTGCCGCCGGCGCCAGGCGCCCGCAGCTCGCACCCGCCACACCCCGTCTGAAACCGGGGCATGAACGGGCCGGATGTTACCCCCCGGAATCGGCTCGGGCAAACCCCCGGCGGGATTCTTTGCTGCAACGCAACAAGGAATCCCGCATGCGTATTCCGTTAGCGCGCGGGTGCGGCCGGCGGCGGCACTTTCTTCTTGAAATAGGTCCAGCTGGTTTCGTTGGGCCGTGTGTCGTCGAGCGCCGGTGGGCGCGTGTAATCCGGGTAGTTGGCTGCGATCTCGTACTTCATCACTTCAGGCAGTTGCGCAAAGTTGTCGAGCTTGCGTCCGGCGGCGTTGATGTAAAAGAGTCCTGCGCGATCGCCCATCTCCATCCACGGCAACCACGAGGACATTCGTACCCAGGCCACGTTGACAGCTGCATTGGGTTTCTTCGGATCGGTCAGGTCATCGAGCCTGCCGAAGAAATTGAACATCTCGGTCGCATGGTAGGTGCCGCCGATGTACTTCTGGTAATCACCGGCTAACGGATTGGTATAGAACAGCGGTACCGTCAACGTGTTCCACCAGTTGTCGCCCTGGATGGTGCCGGTGAATTTCGCAAACGGCGCGGGATTGCCGTCGGCGTCACGCGGGAACATCCAGCGCTGGTTGACCGGGTCGTTAGCCACGTGCAGCACATCGACCACGGCGCCGGTCCAGGGATTGGTCCATTTGCGCAGCAGCTGGCCGGACTTGTGATCGACATAGAACAGCACTTCGCGCGACAGCAGGCGCCAGCCCGTGCCTTTCTTGTCCTCGGTCTTCGAGGCGCAGGTGCGGATGTTCATGCCTTCGACATTGAACAGCTTGCGATCCGCTTCACCCGGCACCCGGCTGAAGGCCTCGCCGTGGAAGTAGTACACCGACGGCTCGCCGTCGATGAGCGAGCACTGCACCTTGCGCGCCGCCTGGGTGGCGCCTTCCGGCGTGCCGAGGTCAATGCGCTGGGTCTTCACGGCGGCCGCCGGTGCCGCGCCTAACAACATGGTCGCGCAGGCGGCGCCAGTCGCGAACAACATCTGCAATTTCGATTTCATGACTCTTCCTGTTAAGTAACGGTCAGTGGGCCAGCGGTGTCAGGTAATCTTACCTTCAGTCTTCAATTGCGCATAAGTCTTCAGGTACCGTGCAACATCCGGGTGGATTTCGGACACTGGCCTGCGATCCCGGACCAATTCCGACATGACCCTTTGCGTAAAAGCCGCGAGGTCGTCGTGGCGCCGTTGCGCTTCGTCGGGCGGCGGCTGGTGATTTTCAACGGCGCCGGCCGGCAGGACTTTGCGGCTGGCCAGCTCGGATTCCAGTGATTGCAGCCGTTCGCGCAACAGATAGACCTCGGCGCTCAACGCGAGAATCGCGCCGACCGCGTTGTCCATCGGCAGCCCGCTGAGAAAGTCCGGCTCCTGGCCGATGACGGGCCCGGCGAGCGGCGGATCAAACGGCTCAGCGGCCATGTGGCGTGCTAACGCTCAAACACATAAAGATTCCAGTGGTTGGGGGTGACAGGCGCCTTGCCTGCCCGGACCACGGAGCGGTTCAGGCGGTCGAAGGTCTGGCTGTCCGCTTTGGTGAATCCCGCTGCCAGTGCCATTTCCTCGATCGGCGACTCGTACCAGGGCGTCGCGTAGGTTTCGTTGTTGGTAAACGCATGCGAGCGTTGCAGCACGTTCTGGAAAGGATCGCCGGGTCGCAGGTGAAACTCATGCCCGGCAAACAGGCCGCCCGGCTTCAGGATGCGCGCGGCCTCGCGCAGCAAGGCGGGCGTTTCCGTCGCCGGCAGTTCGTGCAGCATGAAATTGAAGAAGATCAGGTCGAAGTGCGCATCCGGGTAGTCCATGCGCGCGAGATCCTGTTGCGACAGGTACAGCGTCATGCCGCGCTCGCGCGCGCGCTGGTGCGCGAGCACCAGGCAGGGCGCCGACAGGTCGACGCCGTGGCATTCCGATTGCGGGTGCAACTCCTGCCAGGTGATCAGCGCGGCGCCGTGTCCGGTGCCCCAGTCAAGTACGCGCTGGTATCCGCGCTTTGGCAGCGCGTCGAACAGGATGCGGTAAATGCCACTCGGGTCGGCATGCGAAGGCACCGTGGTGCGCCGCCCGATTTCGTAGCAGATGCCATCGAGGATATCGTGCGTGACGCCGCCGGTGTGCTGGTGAAACGGCACGTAGCGGAAGTAGTCCGGTTCGACCATATCCGGGTTGAGGCGCAGCTCGCGCGGGTCCGCGGATGTCGCCGCGTTCTGCAACGCCTTCGTCAGGCGCGCGCGCTGCGCGTCCACCGTTGCGAAAATACCTAACGTCGGGCGGTGGTACTTGAAGCGCTGCAGGTTGCGATACAGGAAATTGTAGAACTGAAATTCGGTTAGCGGCGCCAGCAGCGCTTGCGCCTGCTGCCAGTCTGCCGGCGGCGGCTTGCCGCTCGCGGTGACCGCGCATTCGTACTGATCGTGCATCTGGCCGACCAGTTGCTGCTCGGCGAAATTGCGCGCGGCGCGCAGGAACGAGTGATAGGCCCGGAAATCGCGGCTTTCCTGCACCATCAGGGGCGCGTTGCCGGGACGATCCTGCATTGCGGCGTTCATACAGGCTCCCAGACTGCCACAGATTCAGAGTGGCACGCGAGCGCCGCAGGCGGCCACTGCCAAGCTGCGGTGCGAAGCCACCCGGGGCTTGCCTCAGGGACGCGCTTGCCGGAAGCTCAACTTGATTATATGGGCGGCGGTCGGAGTGGAACCCATGGGCGAAATCGTTGCGCCGGACGGCAGTGCGCTGGCGGCTGCGGTGGTTGGCAGTCGCTCGCTCGAGGCCAGCCTCGCTTTCTACGTTGACTGCATCGGCTTCGACGCCGGGCCAGTCGCCGTCTGGTCGGGC
>Ga0062383_10000517_pt1 | contig 10161 bp, 6 predicted proteins | sample DOMMetBare3Fresh_FD_59508 | JGI IMG/M metagenome (GOLD analysis project Ga0062383, IMG submission 59508) | Wetland sediment microbial communities from St. Louis River estuary, USA, under dissolved organic matter induced mercury methylation -... | ecosystem: Environmental > Aquatic > Freshwater >... | reverse complement strand
ATTGCCATTCGCTTAGATGGGCTTTGCTGAATATTTTGTGTATTGCAAGGACATTGTTTTGTAATTTTGTGGGAAATCAACCTTAATTTAAGTGGCCTGCCTTCAAAAAAGTTCGGAGTTGGACTATTTTTAAGTAATTGAGAGTGTCTGCTTACTCGTAACCTTAAAGAGGATGTTATGGATATTGCCGAATTACTGGCTTTTTCAGTTAAAAATAGCGCGTCGGATTTACATTTATCAGCCGGATTGCCGCCCATGATCAGGGTAGATGGCGATATTCGTCGTATCAACATCCCTTCGCTGGATCATAAAGCAGTACACGCGCTGATTTATGACATCATGAATGACAAACAGCGCCGTGATTATGAAGAATTTTTGGAAACTGACTTTTCTTTTAATTTGCCGGGTGTCGCCCGGTTTCGTGTCAATGCATTTAATCAGGATCGGGGCGCTGCCGGTGTATTCCGTACCATTCCTTCCAAAGTTCTGAGTCTAGCGGACTTGAACGCCCCCAAGTTTTTTGAAGAACTGTGTAAAAAACCCCGCGGCCTGATACTGGTTACCGGTCCAACCGGTTCAGGCAAATCAACGACTCTGGCGGCGATGATCAATCATATTAATACCAACGATTATGCGCATATCCTGACGGTTGAAGATCCGATCGAGTTTGTACATGAAAGCCAGAAATGTCTAATAAACCAGAGGGAAGTCCATCGTGATACCCACGGCTTCAATGAAGCATTGCGTTCGGCCTTGCGGGAAGATCCCGATATTATTCTGGTTGGCGAAATGCGTGACTTGGAAACTATTCGACTGGCGTTGACAGCCGCCGAGACAGGCCATCTTGTGTTCGGTACATTGCATACCACTTCAGCAGCCAAGACAATAGATCGTATTATTGATGTGTTCCCGGCAGCTGAAAAGGACATGATCCGAGCCATGTTGTCGGAATCGTTACAAGCGGTAATTTCGCAGACGCTGCTTAAAAAGATAGGTGGTGGCAGAGTTGCGGCTCACGAGATAATGGTGGGGACATCGGCGATTAAAAATCTGATTAGAGAAGCTAAAGTCGCACAAATGTATTCTGCCATACAAACCGGACGTAAGGACGGTATGCAGACTCTGGATCAAAACTTGAAAGAGCTTGTTGACAAAAATCTGATTACTGCAAAAACTGCGCAGGTTAAAGCAGTCAATAAGGATATGTTCATTTAAGGAGACGACCATGGATTTTAAAGCGCTGCTTTCACTGATGGTGCAACGAAAAGCATCCGATTTATTTATAACAGCCGGACGGCCGCCGACCATAAAAGTTGATGGAACTCTGGTTGAGGTTTCAAAAACGCCGCTGACAGCGGATCAGGCGCTCAAAATTATTCAGAGCCTCATGGATCAGCGGCAAAAGGATGAATTTGACAATACCAAAGAGTGCCAGTTTGCTTTTGGTGAGGAAGGCCTTGGACGATTTCGGATCAGTGCCTTTATCCAACGCGACGCTGCGGGGATGGTATTGCGTCGCATCGAAACGCATATCCCTGATACCGAGGCTTTACATCTGCCGCCTATTCTAAAAAAACTGATCATGGAGAAACGCGGGCTGATCATTTTTGTCGGCGGCACCGGCACCGGTAAATCCACATCATTGGCGTCATTGATCAAACATCGCAATCAAAATAGCAGCGGCCATATTATTACTATCGAAGACCCGATAGAATTCCAGCATCCTCATCTGGGCTGTATTGTCACTCAACGTGAAGTCGGTATCGATACAGAATCCTATGAAGTTGCATTAAAAAATACCTTGCGCCAGGCGCCGGATGTAATTTTAATCGGCGAAATAAGATCCCGGGATACCATGCAGAATGCCATTACCTTTGCAGAAACCGGACATTTATGTTTGTCAACACTGCATGCCAACAATGCCAATCAGGCTATTGACCGGATTTTGCATTTCTTCCCTGATGAGATGCACGATCAGTTGTTGATGGATTTATCCCTTAATTTGCGCGGAATTGTTGCCCAACAGCTCATTAAAAGAGCAGATGGAAAAGGACGTTATCCGGCCGTAGAAATTATGGTAAATACTCCATTAGCCAAAGACTACATCCGCAAAGGTGAAATCGATAAGCTCAAAGAGTTAATGAAAAACTCTCGTGAACAAGGTATGCAGACTTTTGATCAGGCTCTCTTTGATTTGTATATTGCTAATAAAATCTCTTATGACGACGCCTTGAACGCCGCTGATTCCAAAAATGAAGTGCGTTTGAAAATTAAACTGTCAGACGAAAATAAAAACTCTTACGTAAACGAAGGCATGATGTTAACGGAAACTGATTCTGATAAAGGGATGCTTTATTAAGGAAACCTCTATAATATTCATCGAGCAAGCGATGCCCAGTTATTTCCAGGGGTTTTTGTTAAGCATTGCAGCTCATATAGCTCAAGAAGCATGATGATGAGGCTGTCTGGTAATTTAAAACGATAATACCATTGTTCTAAGTCTCGATGTTTACCTATCGCATTGCATATTTTGGTAATCGGAATATTTAGCAGCGGCGCTTGTTGTGATGGTCTGTCGCAGTGTTTCATCCCTGCTCAACTGACCTGCTATCAAATCAACATTCCGTTATGTACTAGCAGAAAGTATAGGAAGCGATAGCCATTTTTCCATTTACAGCCGGCGATCGACTCATGAATCGGGATTTTTCCAAACTTGTTGACCGATCATTTGATGTGCTTGTTTGCGGGGGTGGCATCTATGGCGCCTGGACGGCCTATGATGCTGCCTTGCGTGGTTTCAAAGTCGCCATAGTCGATCAGGGCGACTGGGCTTCTGCCACATCATCTGCTTCCAGCAAACTAATACATGGAGGGCTCCGTTATCTGGAGTCATTGGATTTTAAGCTGGTTAAAAAGTCATTGCGAGAACGCCAGATGCTGATGAAGGCAGCGCCGCACCGAGTCTGGCCGCTTCGTTTCGGGGTTCCGGTTTTTACCGATAGCCGGTTTGGCAGCATTCGTCTGATTGTGGGTTTAACGCTTTATGACTTATTGGCCGGTATTGCTGGTACCGGTGAAGCCCATCGTCATTTTAGCCGGTCCGAATTTGCCCATCATTTTCCTTGTCTTGTGCACTCAAAATTGCGCAGCGGTTTTACTTATCTTGACGCCCAGACCGACGATGCCCGATTTGTCCTGGAATTGATCGATGGCGCGTCAGAAGCAGGCGCCATTTGTGTTAATTACTGCGAAGCGACCGATTTTATCGATCATCAGGGCCAGGTTTGTGGTGCGCGCTTGCATGATAAGGTAAGCGGCAAAGCCGAGCGCGTTCATGCACGTCAAATCGTCTATGCAACCGGCCAATGGCTGGCTGGAGAGCAGCTGGCGCAGGTGAAATTAACCAAAGGCATTCATCTGATCCTTCCCAATGTGCTGGGAAGCGAAGCCTTGCTGTTAACCGCCCAACAGGACGGGCGTGTTTTTTTTATTATTCCGTGGTACGGTTTGACTTTGCTGGGTACTACCGATACGCCTTATACCGGCGATGTTGATCGGTTGACCATCGGGAAAGACGATATAGACTATTTGTTGAACGAGGCTAACCGCGCACTAAAGGTGCACTGGACGGAAGCGGACATCATCGGCCGTTATGCGGGATTGCGCGTGCTGAAACAGAGTCAGGCATTGACCCCTTCTGCGATGAGCCGCGATTGGGAGCTGAAGATTGCTGACAATGGCCTGCTAGTCTCGGCCGGCGGCAAGTTTACCTCAGCTCGGGAAGATGCGGCGCATATTGTTGACACTATTTGCCACAACCTGAAGCGGGACAAACCTTGCCAGACTTTTGCTCGCCCGTTTCCCTGGTTGCCGGATGCCGATTTTCAACAATGGCAGGAATCTGCCGGGCTCGAGGCGGCGAAACTAGGTATTGATGATGTTTGCGCGCATTGGCTGATACGCAGGCACGCTAGCAGGGTTGCAAAGCTATTTGCATTGGTTGACAATAATCCTGAACTGGCCAAACGGATTTTTCCCGAGCTGCCTTTTATTTACGCCGATTTGATTCTGTGCGCCCGTACTGAAATGGTTATACATTTGGAAGATGTTCTGAGACGGCGAATGCCCTTGCTGGTATTAACTAAAATGACCCGGGCGGAAATTGCTCATTTGGCCGGGATCGTGGCTCAGGAGCTTGATTGGAGTAGGAATAGGATGGAAGAGGAAATCGAAAACTGTAGCCGAAAATGGCTGGAAATTGCTGTTTCTTGAAACCTAAAATACATAGTTTCGGAGGTCGAAAGCCGCTTACAATCAAATCTCGCTTTTTTGATACATAAACTAACAAGAACTGAAACTTACCTGCGAATGTCCGGAAATACTCAAAAGCCTTAGCAAGGTAATGTTTTTATAAATTATCAATCAGGAAAAGAAGATGAAAAAAATAGTTACAACCTTGATCATCATTATGTTGTTTGGCGGTCTTACTTTTACCGATGCTTCTGCCAAGAATATTCCGTCCTTTAATCCGGCGGTATTCAATCCTGCTACCTATCTTAATAGTGCATTAACATCAATTAACATGACCGGCTTTCTGGTAAAAAGTGGTGCCTATAAGGAGTCGGAAGATCCTTTAATGCGCAGAGGCACGCAAAATACTGATTCCCCTCAAGGCGTTTTTTTAGTTCTGCCGTTTGTTCTGACGGTGGTATTTTTTATTGTGCTGTTCACTACCAAAAAAAAATGATCAGTTTACCTTAGCAACGTCGATGGTCGACACACCTTTTCCGGTTTGTGGATAAGCACTTGATGTCGAGACGGGTTTTGGCAAGTTTTTGTTTTCCGAGTCTTACAACATAGAGCGAACGTGTCTGACTGTGGTGATCATTGCTTGTTAGCGGCACCTAAAAGTATGCCTCACCTGCCGTTGAAAAATCGCTCCTGGTTACCTTTTCATCGGATTAAAATAAAATATTAGCCCGGGTCTATCGTTAAGAAGCGGCGGTAGCTAAATTTAAAAAGCCGGAAGATGTCTTAACGCGCAGAGCCACTCAAAATCTGGAAAGTCCTCAACGAATAATTTTGCCATGCTTTTTCTTTTAACAGCGTTTTTTTTATTATTGTTTTTTATAAGAAAATAGTTGTTTTCGGGGGTTATCTCATGTCCTCTTCTGAATGATGACTTGAAACGGAGGTTATAGCTACGTTAAAGTAGTCGTTGATTTTGGCAATAAGCATAACGCCTGGTAACGAAACCATACCCATTGCACTTCAAATTTCGTTTTTTGACCTCTACGCCCAATCTTCTCCAATGGCAGAGTGATTAAGGTGGTGGAATTTTAAGTGTGAAAGGTATAAAAACCGGAACCAAAGCCGAAGGTTGCTTCTGATGATTGGACAGGCATGAGGAAAAACGTGTGGCAGTTATAAAAATATCACCGGAACAAATCACCAATAAAAAACGCAGGGGCCCTAAGGGTCATTCGGTTGATCCGGGCGCATTGGCGGAGGTGCGCAGCCTATTAGGCAGCGAGTCCAGGCAACGGGATTTGTTGATCGAGCATTTGCATAAAATTCAGGATCGCTACCAGTATATTTCATCCAGACATCTGGTGGCTCTCGCGCACGAAATGAATCTTGCTACTACCGAAGTTTATGAAGTCGCTTCTTTCTATCATCATTTTGATGTCGTTAAGGAAGGCCAAATTCCGCCCCCCTCATTAACGGTTCGCGTCTGCGAATCATTAACTTGCGAAATGATGGGAAGTAATGATTTAGTGCATGCCTTGAAAAATGGCTTGGGCAACAAGGTCAGGGTACAACGAGTTCCCTGTGTCGGGCGATGTCAGCATGCTCCTGTTGCCGTGGTAGGACAAAACCCTATCGATCGGGCAACGTTAGAATCTGTTTCTGCAGCCGTTGCTGGCAATGACATTAAAGCAAAAGTTACCAACTATATTGGTTTCGATCACTATAGGGAGGAGGGCGGCTACCAAACGTTGAAGAATGTCCTCGAAGGTAAAATCAGCGCGGAAAGCATTATCGAAAAAATGGAAAATTCCGGTTTGCGTGGATTGGGTGGTGCAGGTTTTCCAGCCGGTAGAAAATGGCGTATCGTTAAAGGCTTCACTGGCCCGCGTTTAATGGCTGTCAACATTGACGAGGGTGAGCCTGGCACTTTTAAAGACCGTCATTATCTGGAACAGGATCCTCACCGGTTTCTGGAAGGTATGATGATTGCTGCATTAACAGTCGGCTGTGATGAAATTTACGTTTATTTGCGTGATGAATATGCTGGTTGCCGAGAAATTCTGACAAAAGAAATTGCCTTGCTGCAAAATAATCCGCTTTCCGAAACCTATAAATTGCCACCGATACATTTACGCCGTGGTGCCGGAGCTTATATTTGCGGCGAGGAATCGGCGATGGTGGAATCCATCGAAGGCAAGCGCGGCATGCCGAGGTTGCGGCCACCTTTTCTTGCCCAAGTCGGGTTATTCGGACGGCCTACGCTGGAGCATAATATGGAAACCTGTTATTGGGTAAGAGACATTATCGAAAAAGGCCCTGAATGGTTTTCTTCACATGGCAGAAACGACCGCAAGGGGCTGCGTTCCTTTTCCATTTCCGGAAGAGTCAACAAACCAGGCGTCCATTTAGCACCCGCTGGTATTACTGTCCGCGAACTGATAGACGAATATTGCGGCGGTATGCAGCAAGGGCATGAATTTTACGGCTATTTTCCTGGCGGCGCTTCTGGTGGAATTTTGCCTGCAAGCATGGGCAACATTCCGATGGATTTCGATACGCTGAACAAATACGGCTGCTTTATTGGTTCTGCCGCCGTGGTGATATTCTCAAACCAGGATAGCGCCCGAGCGTTAGCTATAAACGCCATGAAATTTTTTGAGGATGAGTCTTGCGGGCAATGTACGCCGTGTCGGGTCGGAACAGCCAAAGCCGTCGACTTGATGAAAGAACAAAACTGGAACCAAGAGCTGTTGGAAGAACTCTCACAAGTTATGATGGATGCATCAATTTGCGGGTTAGGACAGGCTGCACCGAATCCTTTACGTTGTATCATGAAATATTTCCCGGATGAATTGTAACCAGTTTTTAGGCAGGAGAGTAAGCGATGGCTGCTAATCCAGAATTTTTGAATAAACCTTCAGTCAACTTCATGATGGACGGTGAAGCGATGACTGCTTTTGACAACGAAACCATTCTTCAGGTCGCCAAACGCCATGGTAAGGAAATTCCTCATCTTTGTTACAAGGACGGATTACGCCCGGACGGCAATTGCCGCGCTTGTATGGTCGAAGTCGAAGGCGAACGAACTTTGGCTCCTTCCTGTTGCCGTAAACCAACGGAAGGTATGAAAGTTCAGGCGCAAAGCGACAGGGCAATAAAATCTCAAAAATTGGTACTTGAATTACTCAAATCCGATATGCCCAGCCAAGGTAAATCACCTTACCGATTGGATTCCGAGCTTGATATTTGGGCGGACAAACTGAACATCGGAACGCCTCGTTTTCGCGGACGCACTCAACCCGCAGCTGATTTATCGCACCCGGCGATGGCAGTAAATCTGGATGCCTGTATCCAGTGCACTCGCTGTGTCAGGGCATGCCGTGAAGAGCAGATGAATGATGTGATCGGTTATGCAAATCGAGGCTCTCATGCTGAGATTGTTTTTGATATTGCCGACCCGATGGGCGCGAGTAGTTGCGTAGCCTGCGGCGAATGTGTACAAGCTTGTCCAACCGGCGCATTGATGCCGGCCAATAATGTCGGCTTACAAGTCGCCGACAAAACCGTTGACTCGACTTGTCCTTATTGTGGTGTCGGTTGTTTGATCAAATACTACGTTAAAGACAACAAGATTCTTTACACCGAAGGCCGCGACGGTTATACCAATCATTTACGTCTTTGTGTCAAAGGCCGTTTCGGGTTTAACTACATTGACAATCCGTTACGCCTTACCAAACCACTTATCAGACATTCAGGTGTGGCTAAAACTACGAAGTTACTGGACCCCAATGATCTTGATAAGGTTTTTAGAGAAGCAAGCTGGGAGGAAGCTTTGGATTTTGCCGCTTATGGTTTAAAAAAAATCCGTGATGAAAAGGGCAAAAAAGCGCTTGCTGGTCTGGGTTCAGCCAAGGGCAGTAACGAGGAGGCATACTTATTCCAGAAACTTGTACGAACCGGTTTTGGTTCAAACAATGTTGATCATTGTACTCGCCTATGTCATGCATCTTCGGTGGTAGCCCTGCTGGAATGTCTGGGTTCGGGCGCGGTATCCAATCCAGTCTCAGATGTCAGTCTTGCCGACGTTATTATCATTATTGGCTCCAATCCGACCGTAAACCATCCGGTTGGTGCAACTTTCATGAAAAATGCGGCAAAAAAAGGTACCAAAATTATTTTAATGGACCCGAATCGCAGCGCGATTGCAAAATATGCAAGCCACGTTTTACAGTTCCGCCCCGATACCGACGTTGCACTGCTTAACGGCATGATGCATGTTATTCTGGATGAAGGCCTTCAAAATGATGGTTATATCGAGAAAAACACTGAAGACTTCGAGCAGATGTGGGGTCATTTGAAAAATTACAGTCCGGAACATGTTGCGCCTATTTGTGGTATAGATGCCGAAACCATTCGCGATGTTGCCAGACTTTATGCAACATCAAAAGCATCGATGATTTTTTGGGGCATGGGTGTTTCTCAACATATTCATGGCACAGACAACGCCCGCTGTCTTATCGCGCTGGCATTGATGACCGGGCAGATAGGCAGGCCTGGCACCGGTTTACATCCGTTACGCGGCCAAAATAACGTACAGGGTGCATCAGATGTGGGCTTGATTCCTATGGTTTATCCTGATTACGAGCCGGTTGAAAATCCTGCATTCCAGGCCAAATATGAAAAGCTATGGGGCGTTTCATTAGATTCAAAGCGAGGCCTGACCACAGTGGAAATGATTCATGCCATTTTGCACAAGGAAGTTTATGGCATGTATATTGAAGGCGAAAATCCTGCCATGTCAGACCCCAATCAAAATCATGCGAGGGAGGCTTTCGCGGCACTTGATCATTTGGTTGTTCAAGATATTTTTCTCACCGAAACAGCTGGATTTGCCGATGTTATTTTGCCGGCATCCGCTTTCTATGAAAAAACCGGAACCTTTTCCAATACCGACAGACGCGTACAAATTGGAAGGCAAGTGGTTGATCCGCCTGGAGACGCCAGGCAGGATCTGTGGATAATTCAGGAAATCGCCAATCGGCTGGGATGCACGTGGAACTATAACGGGCCGAAAGATGTATTTAATGAAATGCGTCAGGCCATGATAAGTATTGCCGGTATGACTTGGGAAAGGTTGGAAAACGAAGATTCGTTGACTTATCCTCTGGAAAATATTGGCGATCCGGGTGAGCCCATTATATTTACCGATGGATTTCCTACGGCAACCGGGAAAGGTAAATTTGTTCCTGCCGAGTATATTCATGCAGACGAATTACCGGATAAAGAGTATCCATTGATATTTATTACGGGACGGCAGCTTGAACATTGGCATACTGGCAGTATGACCCGTCATTCGACGACCCTGGATGCGATTGAGCCGGATCCAGTCGTTAATATCCATCCAGATGATCTGAATAAACTTGGAGTTGAAGCCGGTGATGTGATCACTGTTGAGTCGCGCCGAGGACGAATTTCTGCCTTTGCGAGAGCAGATAATGGTATCCAAAAAGGCTGTGTCTTTATGGCTTTTTGTTATAACGAGGCAAGCGCCAACTTACTGACCAATGAAGCATTAGATCCTTCCGCAAAGATTCCGGAATTCAAATTTTGCGCGGTTAAAGCAAGTCCTGGCGGGGTCATTGGAACGCGGATCAATTAGTGAATAAAGTAGCGATCATATCGCCACCGCTTCGCGGGGTGGGGGCGATATGTCAAATATTCAAGTCAAAATAGTCAGGCGCGATTGTCAAAATGGTTGTGTCGCAAATTTTATGAAAAGCCGAGGATCACCTTTCTTCGGGCAAAAATATCCTGCGAATGCCATGAATTGTTAATAAGCCGGAACGTTCTCTTCTGACAATTGTTTTTTTCGGATCATGTGGGCGGTTTCGATACCGTCGAGGGTTGCCT
>Ga0062383_10000516_pt1 | contig 10164 bp, 9 predicted proteins | sample DOMMetBare3Fresh_FD_59508 | JGI IMG/M metagenome (GOLD analysis project Ga0062383, IMG submission 59508) | Wetland sediment microbial communities from St. Louis River estuary, USA, under dissolved organic matter induced mercury methylation -... | ecosystem: Environmental > Aquatic > Freshwater >... | reverse complement strand
AGCACGCGGGGAGAATCGCTCAGTTGGCGGCGTTGAGCGCCCGATCGGTCAGCGACAGCTGCTGGCGGAAGCACTTCTTCAGCCGGTAAAGCTGCGCCGGGCGATGCGCCTTGCCCGTCTCCATGGCGCCTTCCACCGGTTCGAGGATGTCCAGCTCATCGAGCTTGCGGCGGAAGCTGACCTTGTTGATCGGCTCGCCGAGAATGGCTTCGTACACCTTCTGCAATTGCGGCAAGGTGAAGTTCTCGCCGCACAGATACACCGGCAACGACGAATAGCTGCTCTTGTTGCGCACCCGCTGCACCGCCGCCTCGATAATCTGCAGGTGGTCGAACGGCAAGCCCGCGAGCGCCTCGACCGGCCGCAGTTCGAGCTCGGGATGTCCGCCGCCGGCAATCACCGCCTCCGGCACCAGCGCGTAATAGGCCACCGAGATCGACCAGCCGCGCGGGTCGCGGCCGAGTCCGGAAAAGGTCGCCAACTGCTCCAGATAGGGACTGGCAATACCCGTCTTGTCGTGCAACATCCGTACCGCCGCTGCCTGCGTATCGGCATCTTCGGCAACGCGGATATAGCCGCCGGGAAGCGCCGCCACGCCGGCAAAAGGCGCGTGGTCGCGTTTGAGCAGCGCGACATGCAGGCAGCTGTCCCGGAGGGTCATCAGGACAACGTCGACGGTACAGATGATGTCGTTCAAGGGCTGGCTTTGGCTGGAAAAAGAAACATGTTAGCGCGAAAGAATCGAGGATAGAGCCAAGCCCATTTCCCCAGGGCATCGCCGGATGCGCGAAACGAAAGCCTCAACCTGCCCGGCGGAAAGCTTCCCGGCCAGATAAAGCGACAATCCGCAGGCCGGCCCGCAAGTGCCGAGTTCAGCGCTGGGTTGGCGTGCAGATTTCGACCAGCGTGCCGTCCGGACAACGAACGAAGGCAACCAGTTGCCCCCAGGGTGTCCGTTTGGGCGCTGCCAGCTCGATGGCGCCGCAGGCCAGGGCTTGCCGGTGGACGGCCGCCACGTCCTCGACGAACAGACCGATTTCGACACCCAGCGGCCGCGCGCTTTCCTGCCCGGAAACGTAGCCTTCGGGCAGCAGTTCCGCCATCAGCGCGTGCGAGGCAAAGGCCAGCGCAGTCGAGCCGGTATCGAGCTCGCCGTAACCCGCCGCCTCGTCCAAGAAACTTGTCTTCAAGCCGAAGGCCCGTCCGAAAAAGTCCAGCGATGCCTTGACGTTATCGACATAGACGATGGTGTATCCGAATTTCATGGTCAATTGCTCCCAATCAGCGTTGCATCAATGCGAACACGCCCCAGCCGAGGTATTCGCGGGTATAAGTGGCATAGCGCACGGGTTCGGCGGTCAGCTGGGCGCGAACCTCGCCGGCCAGTTCGTCGTCAGGGTTGGCCGCCAGCCAGCGGCGCATGGTCAGCCACTTGGCCGCCTCGTAGCGGTCCCAGCCGTTCTGGTCGGCCAGCACCATTTCGACCACGTCGTAACCCAGTTCGCCGAAAGAGGCGAGCAGTTGCGGCAGCGTCAGGAAGTCGGCAACCGAACGGGCCAGGCAGCCTTGGGCTACCGCCTCCGTCGGCGGCAACTGCCGCCAGTAGGGCTCACCGATCAGGAAAAGGCCACCCGGCCGCAGGCTGCGCGCCAGCAAGGCCAGAGTCCCGGCAACACCACCACCGATCCAGGTGGCGCCGACACAGGCCGCGACATCGACCGGCGCCTCGGCGACAAAGCCGGCCGCGTCGCCATGGATGAAGCGGACGCGATCGGCCACACCGAGTTCCAGCGCCCGGAGGTGTGCCTGTTCAGTGAACAACTGGCTCAGATCGACACCGGTGCCAACGACGCCGAGATCGCGCGCCCAGGTACACAGCATTTCGCCCGAACCGCTCCCCAGATCAAGCACCCGCGCCCCGCTCTCCAGCCGCAAGGCCGCGCCGAGCGTGGCGAGCTTGTCCGGAGTGATCGGGTTGTGAATGCGGTGGGCGCTTTCGGTGATGTTGAAGATGCGAGGGATGTCCATGGTGGAGTCCTTTGGGGATGATGGGTAACGAAGAGCGCAATTTGCCGCCTGTCTCGCGCAACCTGCATCCCGTAGTCCGTACTGCTGAAGCCTGCCAACAGCATTGCGCTGCTTAAAGGTACGAGACGCTCACTTGCGCCGGTTCTGAAATCGCCCAAGACGTTTGCGTAAGTCCGTTAGCATAACAGCCCCTGCTGGAGTTCGTAACAACGACACGCGCTGTTGATGCGCTCCATGGCAGCCCGCAGTTAATTAGTTGCAATATTAAACTAACAAACCTAAAGTGCACTCAAGCGCAGGTTCCAGCGCTGGTATCCAAGGAGAACGATCATGGCGAAGCAGCGTATCCATCTGGTCATCATCGATCCGCAGAACGATTTCTGCGATCTGCCGGCGGCCGATTGCCCGGTTATCGGCGGCGTTCAGCAGGCGCCTGCCTTGCCGGTGGCGGGGGCGCATGCGGACCTGTTGCGGGTCGCCGAGTTGATCCGCGCCGGCGGTTCGGGCCTGAGCGATATTTCGCTGACCCTCGATGCCCACCAGCGCGTCGATATCGCCCATCCCACCTTCTGGCGGCAAGGCGATGGCAGTGCGGTCGGGGCGTTTACGCAGATTCGCGCCGCCGATTTGCGGGCCGGGCGTTTTCTGCCGCGCCGGGCCGAGGCGCTGCCGCGCGTGCTGGCTTATCTCGATGCGCTGGAAGCGGCCGGGCGTTATGTGCACATGGTCTGGCCGGTGCATTGCGAAATCGGCGCCTGGGGGCACAGCGTCCATGCCGCCGTGCGCGCCGCCTACAACGACTGGGAAGAAGCCAATGCCGCCGTGGTGCACAAGGTGTTCAAGGGCAGCAATCCGTGGACCGAGCACTTCAGCGCGATCCAGGCCGAGGTGCCGGATGCCGACGATGCCGATACGCAATTGAACGCAGATTTCCTGGGCCGGCTGGCAACAGCCGACCGGATATTGTTCGCCGGCGAGGCGGGCAGCCACTGCGTGCGGGCAACGGTCGAGCACGTTGTGGAGAACTGGCCGGCCGGCGAACTGGGGCGGCTGGTGCTGCTCACCGACTGCATGAGCGCGGTCGGCGGTTTCGAGGCGCAGTACGCCGAGTTTCTTGCGGACATGCGGCAGCGCGGGCTGGGGTTGAGTACCTCGGCCGACATCCTGCCTTTATTGCAGCAGAACTGACCGGTGCGCCCCAGGCGGGCGCCCGCTGATGAATCCGAGAATAAAACGGAGAACAACCATGAACAGCACCCACGCACAGCTCCCCGTCGTCCGCAGCCTGCTTGAAAACGATCTCTACAAATTCACCATGTGGCAGGCCCTGCTGCACAGCCATCCCGGTGCCGAGGCCGAGTACGCCTTCGTCTGCCGCAACGCGCCGGCTTATCCGCTGGCCGAGCTGAAGGACGATGTCGAAGCCGAGCTCGACCGCTTGTGCACGCTGAGTTTCGCGGCCGACGAGCTGGCCTACCTGCGCAGCCTGCGCTTCATCAAGAGCGATTTCGTCGATTTCCTCTCGGTCTTCCGCTTCCAGCGTCACTTCATCCAGGTGACGACCGAAGGCGAGCAATTGCGCATCGTCGCCCGTGGGCCGCTGGTGCATGTCATGGCCTTCGAGATCTTCGTGCTCTACATCGTCAATGAGCTGTATTTCCGCCGCCTGCCGCAAGATGCGGCCATCCTCGCCACGGCGCGCCAGCGGCTGGCCGACAAGATCGCGCTGGTCAAGAACGATCCGGCACTGGTCGGCAACGAAACCTTCACCTTCGTCGATTTCGGCCTGCGTCGGCGTTATTCCGGCCCCTGGCACGACGAGGTCGTCCAGACTCTGGCCGCCGAACTGCCCGGCCATTTTCCCGGCACCTCGAACGTCTATCAGGCCAAGCGATTCAACCTGATCCCGATCGGCACGATGGCCCACGAATACCTGCAAGCCTTCCAGGCCTTCGGCTTTCGCCTGCGCGACTTCCAGAAGGCCTCGCTCGAAGCCTGGGTGCAGGAATACCGTGGCGACCTCGGCATCGCCCTGACCGACGTCGTCGGCATGGATGCCTTCCTGGCTGACTTCGACCTATATTTCGCCAAGCTCTTCGACGGCTTGCGCCACGATTCGGGCGATCCGGTCGTCTGGGCGGAGAAGGCCATCGCCCATTACCAGAAGCTCAATATCGACCCGATGACCAAGCGCCTGGTGTTTTCCGACGCCCTCGACCTGCCCCGCTCGATCGCCCTCTACAAGCGCTTCCTCGGGCGCATCCCGACCTCCTATGGGATCGGCACCAACCTGACCAACGATACGCCGCACAAGGCGCTGAACATCGTCATGAAAATCACCTCGTGCAACGGCCAGCCGGTTGCCAAGCTGTCCGACTCGCCGGGCAAGACGCTGTGCGAGGACCACACCTTCCTCGCCTACCTGCGCCAGGTGTTCCATCATCCCGAGGTCGTCTCATAGTTCCGACCCGCAGGAATCGGGCGCCCACTTGCCTTGGGTCATCTGATGCATGCAGCAGCCATAGAGCAGCCCGATCGACAAAATACCGAACAAGCCACTCTCGACTGCGGCGATCAGTCGGCATACCCTCGTTCAGTCATGAACCGCCGAAATTGAATAGTCAAAAGCAAAGGGGCTGGTTACTGTTGGCAACCAACAGCAACCAGCCCCGTTATCCTGATCGTTTGCTCGTGACAGCTTCAGCAGGACTCTGGATACCGCATCCTGAACCCCGTAACTGAAGCCAATTAGCGGCTGCGACGGCTGCGTACAACGCCGACGCCGAGCAATGCCAAGCCCATCAGCGCGATAGTTGATGGCTCCGGTACCTGATTGGCATCAGCCAGACGCATCGTTGGCCCAAAGATGGGGAATGAAAAACTGTTGACGGGGTCAGCCAAGCCCGTGCCATTGGCTTGCGCACCGCCGGTGAGGGTGATGTCGGAAATCGTGGAGTAGACTCCGCCCACTTGGGCCAGCGGTGTGGCACTCTGGAATACAGCCCCGATCCGGTAGTCTCCTGCGCCCAGGGTGAGCGCAGAAATCGACTCAAACAGCCATTCGCCGGTGAGATTTGCCGATGCAACCTGAGTGCTGGCATCGGTTACGGTCGTTGAAGCTAGCAAAGAACCGGCACCAGACCACAAACCGATCTGCACGGAGGGCTGGCCTAGACCGTTTGAACCTGCATCCCACATCCCCAAACCATCGATCCGGATTTCATTGCGAACCGAGAAACTCCAGCCAAAAGTCTGACCATTTCCGCAGGCGCCGCAAGGATTTGCCGACCCACCTGGCATCATGTCAAGAACCAAACTGGCTTTAGCGGGGGCAATCAAGGCCGCAGATATCGCGGCAGCACACAACGTCGATTTAATCCAGTTCTGCATAATGGGCCGATCCAATGTATAAAAATGATGGACAGGCCATTAGCAATATCCATACCACGCCCATTCAGCGCGGCCTTGAACGCCATCGACTACCCAAAGGAGAGTCAACTGTCAAAATTTCCGACATTCGACAATATCCACTGAGTGCCGGCCTATGGCCGAAATGCTCCAGGATCACCTGGGTGCCAGCCAGTCCCAGAGGACAGGCCGGGCGTTACATGGTTCAGTAGGTCGTGGCCGTATCGGTTGATATCAAATTCAAGCTAGCCTCTTCCACGACATCTCCGGAAAAATTCAACGTGACAATAGCTCGTAAACCCAACGTTTCTTCAGGGATTCACCGAATCGTCACTTTACTTTCATATCCTCTGCGCCCAGAATCCGCCCGTTATTTTTTGCGGAGACCCCCTGTGGGCCCTTGTTCGAGTGATGGTTGTCGCTCTGTCCAATTGACGAGCACGCTCTCGGCACGATAACGCGCAGTTTTTTCTGCCGCTATCTCGCCAAGAGCGGGATGCGGTACAGGAAGCCGGTTCAGGCTTCTCGCCAATTCCACCAACAATTTGCAATCAGGCCTTTCCATGCTTGACCGCACGGATAAGGCCTTGACCACGCCACATTCCCAACCGGCTTATCTGGGCAGGGGGAATTTTGCCGGATTGCAAAACACGTCCTCTGCATCGACTCTTCAGGGATATTTGCATTTCATTTCTCCAGGAGGCAGACCATGCGTTTCAGTTTCATTTTCCTGTCGGATATAGACCCGGTGCTTACCTGATGCACCACGTTGCCGCCGTGCTGGCCGATGGCAACCAACCGGCCTTCAAGACAACGCTGACAACAACGCAATGACGTTGATTAACGACCATGACTTTACAAGCAATCGAACACATCAATCTGGCGTCACTCGCCGACACCGCCCTCAGTTTGACTACGGCTTTCATTCTTGGCAGCTTGATTGGCCTTGAACGACAGTACCGGCAGCGAACGGCCGGATTGCGTACGAACGTCCTGGTTGCCGTGGGGGCTGCCATCTTCGTGGATATGGCCAACCGCCTGAATGGTCATCAAGGCGCTGTCAGCGTCGTTTCCTACGTGGTGTCCGGAATCGGCTTTCTCGGTGCGGGCGTCATCATGCGGGAAGAAGGAAACGTCCGCGGGCTCAACACCGCCGCGACATTGTGGGGCTCGGCTGCCGTCGGCGCCTGTGCGGGGGCCGATATGTTGCCGGAGGCGGTCATGGGCGCGCTGTTCGTGCTGGCCTCGAATACGCTGCTGCGCCCGGTCGTCAATCAAATCAACCGGCAGCCTATCGACACCCTCACGGTCGAAGTAACCAATACGGTTTATGTGATTGCCCCGCGCGCGCATCAGAAACAAGCGCTGAATTTACTCGAAAACGTTCTGGACAAGGCGGAGTACGGCACCCGTGACGTGCTCGTCCACGCATTTGGTGATGATGCCGTTGAAATCGAAGCGGTCCTGCTGGCATCTGCTGTTGAGGGTGAAAAGCTCGACCAATTGACCCGGCAACTTGCGGACATGCCGATCATCACACAAGCCTTCTGGAGCCCGAGCACAGCGGAGTGACGGGCCCGAAGACTCCTTCGGCCGAGCAATTCCCCTTTGATCACCGCGCAAAAACGGCAAGACCTCTGAACTTTTCGATCAATATTTCCCATGAAACATAGCGCATTAGCCTGCATCGCCTTTCTCATTCCATCGTTCGCATTGGCTGCACGGCCCTTCGTGACGGATGACGCGCGCTTGACCACGGGCGGCAGCTGCCAAATGGAGAGCTGGATGCGGATTTATCCCGACAGCAACGAACTCTGGGCGCTTCCAGCTTGCAATCCAACGGGTAATCTGGAATTCACATTTGGTGGCGGGCGATCAAAACCTCAAGGCGAGCAGGCGACAAGCGACTATGTCTTTCAGGCGAAGACCCTGCTCCGTCCGCTGGAGACCAATGGCTGGGGCATGGGTTTGGCGGTCGGAACAATTCGCCACCCGGAAATCAACCCGGGGCCGAACATGCTCGGCAACACCTATGCCTACATTCCTTTGTCGGTTTCTTTGAATGACGATGAGATCATTTTGCATGCGAATCTAGGGTGGCTGAAAGACAAGTCGTCAGGCCTCCACAGCGCATCATGGGGTGTTGGCGGCGAGTTCAAAATGCACGCCAAGTTGCTTGGCATTGCAGAAACGTATGGCGACAACCGCGGCATGTCCTATGGGCAAATAGGCATCCGTTACTCGGTGATCCCCGACCTGTTTCAGCTTGATGCAACCCTTGGACAACAGCTATCAGGCGAAGGAAACAGCCACTGGATTTCCTTTGGAATTCGCTACACCCCTGACCGGCTGTTCTGACTCGAAAAAAACTGCACAAGGCATTTCAGCAGGCTTCAAACGGCGTCCCCTCAACGCCTGCCTTGGCCGGTTGCCAAACACCCGTGCCTCTCTACGCAGCATTTGGCGCGTAAACATAAAAAAGGCCTGGTCACCCAGGCCTTTTTGCTTTTCATCGAGATGAAAAATCAGGCAGCAACCCTGCCCTTGCCTCTTGCCAGGCGGCGTACCACGGCCAGCATGCGATCGATTTCTTCGCAGGTGTTGTAGAAGGCCAGCGAGGGCCGGACCGTGGCTTCAACGCCGAAGCGACGCAGGATCGGTTGGGCGCAATGGTGGCCGGAGCGCACCGCGATGCCTTCTTCGTTGAGCGCCCGACCGACTTCCTCGGTCGAGTAACCGGCGAGGACGAAGGAAGCAACGCTGGCCTTGTCCGCCGCCGTGCCGATCAGGCGTACGCCGGGAATGGAGGACAGGCCGCGCGTGGCATAGACCAGCAGGTCGTGCTCGTAGCGGGCGATGTTCTCCAGGCCGATGCGCTCGACGTAGTCCAGCGCCGCACCGAGGCCCACCGCGTCGGCGATGTTGCCGGTGCCGGCTTCGAACTTGTTCGGGGCCGGCTGGAACAGCGTCTTCTCGAAGGTGACGTCGGCAATCATGTTGCCGCCGCCCTGCCAGGGAGGCATCTGTTCGAGCAGCGCCTTCTTGCCATAGACCACGCCGATGCCGGTCGGGCCGAAGATCTTGTGGCCGGAGAAGACGAAGAAGTCGGCATCCAGCGCCTGCACATTGACCCGCAAGTGGGAAACCGATTGCGCACCATCGACCAGCACCTTGGCGCCGGCCGCATGGGCTATGTCGATCACCTTCTTGATCGGTGTGACCGTGCCCAGTGCGTTGGAGACTTGCGTCACCGACACCAGCTTGGTCCGGGCATTAAGCAGTTTCTGGAACTCGTCGAGCCGGAGCTGGCCGCTGTCATCGACTGGAATGACGCGAATCTTCGCCCCAACCTGCGCCGCCAGCTGTTGCCAGGGCACGATGTTGGCGTGGTGTTCCAGTAGCGAGACGACGATCTCGTCGCCTTCGCCGATGTTCTGCACGCCCCAGGTCTTGGCGACCAGGTTGATGGCTTCGGTTGCGCCACGCACGAAGATGATCTCGTCGGCCGAGCCGGCGCCGAGGAAGCGTTGCACCTTGTTGCGTGCCGCCTCGTAGGCGTCGGTTGCCCGCGCCGCCAGTTCATGCGCCGCACGGTGAATGTTGGAATTCTCGTGGGCGTAGAAGTAGGCGAGACGGTCGATCACCGATTGCGGCTTCTGCGTCGTGGCGGCGTTGTCGAACCAGACCAGCGGCTTGCCATTTACCCGTTCGTTGAGGATCGGGAAATCGCGGCGCACCGCATTGACGTCGAAGGCCGGGCGAGCTGTCGGGCCGGCTTCCGGTACCTTGGCCGCATCCAGGAAGTAGAAATTCCCGGTATTGGCCGGCTGGCCGTGGGCAGCGACCGGCTCGCGATCGGCGGCAATCTCGGCCAACAGCGCCTTCAGTTCGCCTTCGCCAGGCAGCCCGAAAGGCTGCGCGACGACGCGGTTTTCCGGCACCGTGGGCGAAGTGCCCGACTGGGTGTAGGGGCTGGCCTCACCCAGGAAGTAGTAAGGCGACCCCGGCGGAGAAACCGGCAACGCGTCGGCGAACTGGCTTGGCGGCTGCGGTGGCGTGACGCTGGGCAACGAAGCCGCATAGGCTTCCGGCACGCCGAATTCGGCGCCGCCGCTGCCCACCGGATCAACCGGGTCCGGCGCAACCGGCTGTGGCGCGATGCTCGGGCCGGACTGGGCCAGGCTCAACTCCGGTGCAGCGAATTTGCCAAACTCGCTGCCGGCACCGAGCGAAGTCGGCAAGTCGTCGAACGAGGGCAGCGCGGCACCGGGCAAGGCGCGGAAGAACTCCGAGGCAAGCCGTCCAAGCGTGGCTTCGTCGGGAATGCCGGGCGCCGGAGCGCCGGACAGTCCCTCGACGCCATTACTTGTAGGTGTCGGGATAGTCATGGTACTTGCCGATCTCCACGTCATCGAGGACAGCCAGTGCATCCGGAACCAGCACGGCCAGCGAGCAATACAGCGAAATCAGGTAGGACGCGATGGCGTTGCGGTTGATGCCCATGAAGCGCACCGACAGGCCCGGCGACTGTTCGCCGGCCAGGCCGGGCTGGAACAGGCCAACCACGCCCTGGCGCTTTTCGCCGACGCGCAGCAGCAGGATCTTGGTCTTGCCGCCATCCACCGGCACCTTGTCCGACGGGATCAGCGGAATGCCGCGCCAGGTCAGGAACTGGGCGCCGAACAGCGAGACGGTCGGCGGCGGCACGCCACGGCGGGTGCATTCGCG
>Ga0062383_10000510_pt1 | contig 10201 bp, 8 predicted proteins | sample DOMMetBare3Fresh_FD_59508 | JGI IMG/M metagenome (GOLD analysis project Ga0062383, IMG submission 59508) | Wetland sediment microbial communities from St. Louis River estuary, USA, under dissolved organic matter induced mercury methylation -... | ecosystem: Environmental > Aquatic > Freshwater >... | reverse complement strand
AACCGGAGCTGGCGCAGGTGGTGATGGCCTCATTCGACCAGGTCGCCAAGGCGGGCGAGGCGGTCGCCGCGATCATCGCCGCCGGAATCATCCCGGCCGGTCTGGAAATGATGGACAAGCCGGCGACCGCGGCGGTCGAGCCATTTGTCCATGCCGGTTACGACCTGAATGCCGAAGCCATCCTGCTTTGCGAATCGGATGGCACGCCGGAGGAGGTCGCCGAAGAAATTCACCGGGTGATTGCCGTGCTCAATGCTGCCGGTGCCCGCGAGATCCGCGTTTCGCAATCGGAGGCCGAGCGCCTGCGTTTCTGGGCCGGGCGCAAGGCGGCGTTCCCGGCGGTGGGGCGGATTACGCCGGACTATTACTGCATGGACGGCACCATCCCGCGCAAACGTCTGGCCGAAATGCTCTCCGCCATTGCCGATATGGAGCAGAAGTACGGCCTGCGCTGCGCCAATGTTTTCCATGCCGGCGACGGCAACCTGCATCCGCTGATCATGTACGACGCCGCCAAGCCGGGCGAGTGGGCGCGGGCAGAAGCCTTCGGGGCCGAGATCCTTGAACTGTCGGTGGCGCTCGGTGGCTCGATCACCGGCGAGCACGGGGTGGGCATCGAGAAGATCAACCAGATGTGCGTCCAGTACAAGACGCCGGAACTGGAAGCCTTCCGCCGGGTCAAGGCGGCTTTCGACGAAGGCGGGCTGCTCAACCCCGGCAAGGCCGTGCCCAGTCTGCATCGTTGCGCCGAATACGGGCGTATGCATGTGCACCAGGGGGACCTGAAATTTCCCGAACTGGAGCGCTTCTGATGCGGCTGGAAAATCTTGCCGAGCAGATCCGCACCGCCTATGCGGGCCGCGTGCCGCTGCGTATTCGCGGCGCCGGCAGCAAGGATTTCTACGGCGGCATGCTGGCCGGCGATGTGCTTGAGGCCGGTGGCTATCGCGGCATCGTCGCCTACGAGCCGACCGAGCTCTACCTGACCGCCCGGTGCGGCACGCCCTTGGCCGAGATTGAGGCGGTGCTGGCGGAAAACGGCCAGATGCTTGCTTTCGAGCCGCCGCATTTCGGCACGGCAACGGTCGGCGGTTGTGTCGCGGCCGGGCTTTCCGGGCCGCGTCGTCAGCAGGCCGGGGCGGTGCGCGATTTCGTGCTGGGCGCAAAGCTGATCGATGGCACCGGGCAAATCCTCGACTTTGGCGGCCAGGTAATGAAGAACGTCGCCGGTTACGATGTCTCGCGCTTGCTGGCCGGCAGCCTGGGGACGCTCGGCCTGATCGCCGAAGTGACGCTGAAGGTCTTGCCCCGCCCGGTTGCGGAGCGGACCGTGCTGTTCGAACTGGACGAGGCAGAGACGATTGCCCGGCTCAATACCTGGGGCGGCTTGCCGCTGCCGATATCAGCCTCGTTCTGGCATCAGGGGCAACTAGTCTTGCGTCTTTCCGGCGCGGCCGCCGCGGTCGAGGCGGCGGGGCAAAAACTGGGCGGGGCCGTGCTCGAAGAGGGCGCAGCCTTCTGGCAGTCGGTTCGCGAACAAACCCATCCGGCGTTTTCGGCACCGGTGTTATGGCGTCTGGCCCTGCCTTCGACGGCACCGGCACCGGGCCTGGAGGGGCTGGCTGCCATCGAATGGGGCGGTGCGCTGCGCTGGTATGCCGGCGAGCAGAGCGCGGCCCGGGGCGCGGCTTCCCGACTGGGCGGGCACGCCGTACTTTACCGTGCGCCGGAATCCTTGCGTTGCCTCGAGGGGGCGTTTACCGCCTTGCCGCCCGCCATGCTCGCCTTGCACCGGCGCCTGAAGAAGGGTTTCGACCCCAAGGGCATTCTCAATCCTGGCCGCCTTTACGCGGAACTCTGAAAGCAGCGTCGATGGATACCCGACTCGCCGATTTCATCCGCGACAGCCGTGCCGGTCAGGTGGCCGAAGAAATCCTGCGCAAGTGTGTGCATTGCGGCTTCTGTACCGCGACCTGCCCGACCTATCAGTTGCTGGGCGATGAGCTGGACGGACCGCGCGGGCGCATTTACCTGATCAAGCAGGTGCTGGAAGGCCAGCCGGTGACGGAGAAGACCCGCCTGCATCTCGATCGCTGCCTGACTTGCCGTTCCTGCGAGACGACTTGCCCTTCAGGCGTCCGCTATAGCCATCTGCTCGATATCGGCCGGCAGGTGGTCGAGGCAAAATTGCCGCGCAAGGGGAGTGACGCGCTGGTTCGCAAGGTGTTGCGGCAGACCCTGCCGCGGCCGGCCATCTTCCGTCCGGCCATCCGGCTTGGCCAGATGTTGCGGCCACTGATGCCTTCGGCGCTGGCCGACAAGTTGCCGCCGGCCGGGAAATGTACTGCTCGGCCCTGGCCGGAAAGTGCGCTCCATCCCCGCCGGATGCTGGCCTTGGCCGGTTGTGTCCAGCCAACGCTGGCGCCCAATATCAATGCGGCAACGGCCCGTGTTCTCGACCGGTTGGGCATCTCCTTGTTCGAGGAACGCAAGGCGGCTTGTTGTGGCGCGGTGCGTTTCCACCTTAACGACCAGGCGGCCGCACGCGACGACATGCGCCGCAATATCGATGCCTGGTGGCCGCATGTCGAAGCCGGCATCGAGGCTATCGTCGTCACGGCCTCGGGCTGTGGCGTCCAGGTCAAGGAGTATGGGCACGCCCTGGCCGACGACGCGCGTTACGCCGCCAAGGCGGAACGGATCAGCGCCCTGTGTCGCGATCCTTCCGAGGTGCTGGCCGCCGAAGAGGCGGCGTTGCAGGCATTGTTGCCGGCTCGGCCAAATGACCTGGGTAAGCTGGCCTTCCATTCGCCGTGCACCCTGCAACATGGGCTGAAAATTCGCGGCGTCATCGAACGCTTGCTTGCCGCGGCGGGGTTCCAGCTGACGCCGGTGGCGGATGGCCATTTGTGCTGCGGTTCGGCGGGCACGTACTCGGTGCTGCAGCCGGCTTTGTCGAACACGTTGCGGGTCAACAAGCTGGCCGCGCTGGATGCCGGTGGACCGGCCCGGATTGCGACGGCCAATATTGGCTGTCTGACGCATTTACAGGCGGGCAGCGTTTTGCCGGTTCGCCACTGGATAGAATTGATTGATGAGGTGATGCAGTGAACGGAATGTCGGTCGGTGCTGCGGTAGAAACGTTGGGGGCAGATCAGGCGAAGAAGATGAAAAGCTTGATCGCCCGGGGGATCAAGATTCCGCCTCAGCCGCGCGTTCTGGATGAGTTGAGCAAGCATTTGCAACGCAAGGAATTCGATGTACGGGTGTTGTCGCGGACCATCAATCAGGACCCGGGGATCACCGCCATGTTGTTCAAGGCAGTGAATAGTGCGGTCTATAAACAGCACCAGCCATTCGAAACCGTTGGGCAAATCCTGCACGCAGTCGGCGTACGCCAGACTTTCAATCTGGTCCAGGCCGTTGCCATGGGCTGTGGGCATGGTCCGAGCAAGAATCCGCAGGTCTATGAGGCATTCTGGGCCCGCTCGCATGCGGTGGCTCAACTGGCGATGCTGATCGCCGATGACCGGATTTCAGTTTGTAATATCTTCCCCGATCAGGCCTACCTGGCCGGCATTTTTCATGACTGCGGTGTCTTGCTGCTCAGCCAGCGCTTTTCGGCCTATTGCGCCGATATGAATCTTGGCCAGCCGGGACGCTGGGTCGATCTGGCCGACGAGGACCGAAAATACAATGCCGACCATTGCGTAGTCGGCTATATCGTTGCCAAACATTGGCATTTGCCCGATTTCATCTGCGATGCGATTCGTTATCACCATTACATCGGCGATATCGGCCTGCATGCATCGCGTACGATGGTTGCCATTCTCCAACTCGCCATTGAAATCTACTATCGGGATCAGCGGGTGGATAATCCAGAGTGGTTGCAGATCAAAGCCGAAGTTTTGCCGGAACTGGGCTTGGGCGAAGATACCCTGCCCGAGTTTGTCGATGTCATCATGGAGCGCTTTCTTGCCTCTTCGCACTGAATCTGTCGAATTCGCGATGAGCCTGCTTGCTCATCGAGTCTGCCTTTCGTGCTATCTTTCCTGCCGAAAGGGGGGAGGATGCCGATAGCAATTGATGCCTGTGCGGCTCAGCATCAGGGGGATCGCAAGGAACAGCAGGATCGGGTTGCGATCATGCCGCATCCGAGCAAAAAGGGTGTGGCCCTCGCCGTTGTTGCCGACGGTATGGGGGGCCATACCGGTGGCGCGCTTGCTGCAGAGCAAGTGATTCATACCGCACGCAATAATCTTGGCCATTTCGCGCCGGCCGATGAAACGTCCTATGCCATGCTGGAAAGCAGCATGCGCGAGGCGCATACGATGATCAAGGCATCGCGTTTCATCAACGAAAAGGACCCGCACAGTACCGCCGTAATGCTGCTTTTGCAGCCGGGTAAGGTGACATGGGCGCATTGTGGCGATAGTCGGCTCTATTACTACCGGGGGCGGAAAATGCAGGAGCGGACCGTCGATCACTCCTACGTCGAACACCTCGTTGCTTCCGGGCGTATTTCCGCTGAACAGGCGTTGACCCATCCGAACCGGAATGTCTTGCTGACTTCCCTGGGGGGGCAGGATGAGCCGAAGTTTGATTTTGCCGAGGCGCCTGCCGTTGCCGGAGGCGATTCATTTCTGCTCTGTTCGGACGGCTTGTGGGCCTATTTCGACGAGGAAGAGTTGGGCGGGGTGGTGGCAGATAATTCGGCACGCGATGCCTGCGAAATTCTGATCGATCGGGCGCGTAGTCGTGGTCATGGCACAGGCGACAATATTTCCTTGGCCATTATCAAGCTGATTGAGGTTGCGGCCCCGAAGCCGAAACCTCCTGCCGGTTTCGTGCCGAGAACAACATATGGTTGAGCGGTTGTTGGCCGTAATAAAAAAGCGCCGCTAGGGCGCTTTTTTCATTTGGTGGCGAAGGCCTACTTGCGGCCCAGTCCGCCCAGCAAGGCAGCAACGACTCGTTTCGGCTTGTGGGGGTCCTGCTTGGCCGACACGGTTGTCGAGTCAGGGATTTCGCCTCGGGGCGCGGTGTCGTCATACGGTTTGCTGAAGTCGAAGCCATCGGCTGCAATCATCGGATTGCGCCGGGGCGGACGACGGTCACTGCGTTCCGGACGGTCGGCGCGTTCACTGCGTTCCGGCCTTTGCGCAAACGGCGCCTTGGGCGGCGGGGCGGCACTGCGCTTGCGCTTGTTGCCCGGCGGGTATTCATATTCCGGTTCCGGCTCGAAGCCGGCGACTTCGATCTGTTCGATCGGGCGCTTGATCAGTTTTTCGATATCGACCAGATAACCGACTTCGTGTGCCGAAACCAGTGAAATTGCATTGCCCATCTTGCCGGCGCGGCCAGTACGGCCGATACGGTGCACGTAATCTTCCGGCGTGTGGGGCAGTTCGTAATTGATGACATAGGGCAGATCGTCGACATCCAGGCCGCGGGCAGCAACATCGGTGGCGATCAAGGCATCGGTTTCACCGCCCTTGAATGCTTCCAGCGCCTTGATGCGATCAAGCTGGCTCTTGTCGCCATGGATGGCATCGGCCTTGATGCCGGCGCGTTGCAGTTCGCGGGTCAAACGCGAGCAGCCTTGCTTGGTGCGCATGAAGACGATGCACTGACGGATATCGCCGGATTTGAGCAGCTTGGTGAGCAGGCCGCGCTTGCCGTATTCCGAAACCGGATGGACACGGTGCGTGATGGTGTCGGAGACCTGGTTGCGGCGGGCAACCTCGATCAGTACCGGCGACTTCAGCATGGTGTCGGCCAGCTTCTTGATTTCTTCCGAGAAGGTGGCCGAGAACAGCAGACTCTGGCGCTGCTGCGGCAGCATATTGAGGATGCGGGTGACATCGGGGATGAAGCCCATGTCGAGCATGCGGTCGGCTTCGTCGAGAACCAGCGCTTGTACCGAGTTGAAGCTGACGCTCTTCGATTCGACGTGGTCGAGCAGACGGCCGGGCGTGGCGACGAGAATTTCGACACCCTTCTTCAGTTCGGCGATCTGCGGCTTGATATCGACGCCGCCATAGGCGCACATGGCGCGAATCGGTGTGTGCTTGCTGTAGGCCTTGACCGATTCGAAGACCTGCATCGCCAGCTCGCGGGTCGGTGCGAGAATCAGTGCGCGGACCGGGTGCTTGGCCGGCGACGGGCTGCTGCTGGCAAAAGGCAGGATGCGCTGGAGGATGGGCAGGGTGAAGGCGGCCGTCTTGCCGGTACCGGTCTGGGCGCCACCCATGATGTCCTTGCCGCTGATGACCAATGGAATGGCCTGGGCCTGGATCGGGGTCGGTTGGGTATAGCCTTCGTCGGTGACGGCGCGCAGCAGTTCGGGTGCGAGGCCGAGGTCGGCGAAGGTGATCTGGGGGAGGGCTTCAGCGACGGGGTCCGCCGCCGAGGGGCTGGCCGAGTCGCCAGCTAACGTATTGATTTCAGACATGGGCGAGAATTATACGCCTACCGTGGCGAGCATAGCCGCTTCTGTCGATTTGCCTGTCGTGCTTTGGCCGGCAGACTGTTCCACTCTTCAGATCTGACTGAGGACCGCTTCGAGTCGTTGGCGATTGATCGGTTTGACCAGGATGTCATCGAAGCCGGCCGCCAGAAAGCGCGCCTTGTCTTCCGGAAAAGCGTGCGCCGTATAGGCGATGATGGTTATCTCCATGCCGCCATTCAGTTGGCGGAGTTGGGCGCAGGTCGCTTCTCCGGAGAGGCCGGGCATGCTGATGTCGAGCATGACCAGTTCGGGAGGGGTGGCTGCCGCCACAATCAATGCGGCTTCACCACTGTCGGCCTCGACCGTCCGCCAGCCCAGCTTCTTGAGCAGGGCGCTGGCGAGCAGGCGGTTGGTCGGGTGATCGTCAACGATCAGGGCCAGGCGGTCAGTCATGGGGTTTGCCTATCTTCGGAAAGTGAAGCGTGAAGGTGGAGCCGATGCCAACTTCGGAATGCAGCGTGACCCGGCCTCCCATGTGTTCGACCAATTGGCGCACGATGGCAAGACCGAGTCCGGTACCGCCATGGGAGCGGGTCAGGAAATTTTCCAGTTGCTTGAATTTTTCGAAGATGATTTCCCGGCTTTCCGGGGGAATCCCGGGGCCGGTGTCCCGAACACTGATCGAGATTTCGTTTGCATCGACTTTGCTGGTGACGGAAATCGAACCTTGCTCGGTGAATTTGATCGCGTTGCTGAGCAGGTTGTTGAGCAATTGGCGTAGCCGGGTTGGATCGACATGCAATACCGTCGGTGCGTCTTCGGCAAGTTCGAGCCTGAGGTCGAGATGCTTGGCCGACGCACTGCTGCGGTGTACGGCAATGGTTTCTTCAAGAAAGTTGGCGAGTGGGACGTCGGCCGGACTAAAGGTCATTTCACCCGATTCGATCTTGGTCAGGTCGAGGATTTCGGAGACCAGTTTGAGCAGGTGTTCGCCGCTTTCATGGATGATCTGTGCGTACTCCTGCTGCGTCGGATCGGCAAGATCGGCCTTGAGCAGATCGGCAAAACCCAGGATGCCATTCAGCGGCGTGCGCAATTCGTGGGAAACCGTGGCCAGGAAGGCGGTTTTTAGGCGACTGGCTTCCTCGGCCTTCTCCTTGGCTTCTTCCAGGCGTTTGAAGGATTCTTCAACCGAGTCGGCCATGCCGTTGAAGGAGCGGGCCAGTTCGCCCATCTCGTCTGTCGAGGAGGCGTCCAGGCGGTGCTGATGATTGCCTTGCTGGAAGGCGCGGATGCCGGAGATCATCGAGGTGATGCGGCGCGTCAGCAGGCCCGCCATCCAAATCGCAATGCCGATTACCAGCAACACCATGAGCAGGGTCGAACCCCACAGACCGATTGCAGTCGAGGTCAGGCTTGTCTGAATGTCGTCCAGCATGTCGCTGCGCTGGGCCTTGAAGCTATGGTCCTTCTCGGCCACCAATGCAGTGATCTTGCCGGCCGTCTCGCTGGCGGCCTTGTGAAATTCATCGACGTTGGCGCCGATGGTTACGAAGCCGAAGCCTTGCGGCGTCTTGCCGTACTGGCCGGTGTAGTAAGGAATGGCCGCGGCAGTCGTGAGTTTCCACAAGCCGGAGAAGAAGATCAGGAATGACCCCGAGCCACCATGTTCGGTGACCGCATTCCAGCCGTCGCACTGTGGCGAGAAGTTGAGATAGCGACAATCCAGGCCGATGCTGCCGGCTTGGGCTTGTTCCTTGGCCGGTTTGCGCTTCAGATTCTGGTCGCGAAAAGGTGGGATGCCGGCCAGGAACTCGTCGGCCGGTTTGCCGCTGGCTTGCCATTCGGCGTAGAGCGCTTCGTCAAGCCAGGGAGCAACCGGTTTGCCGGTTTGCGGATCATAACCGGCGATCATGTAGTCGCGCGGATGAGAGATCGAGCGGCTCTTGTGATCCCAGATAAAGGCGTAGTTGCCCTTGATGGCATCGGCAATCGGCGTGTAGCGCTCCTCGGTCGGCATCAGGCGGTCAGAGAACTGGCGGATGTGATCGTGATCGAGGGCGAGGGTGACGTAGCCGACGATCTTGCCATTCTTGAGCATCGGCATGGCCCAGCGGATGATGCCGCGGAAACGTTTGCCGACCGGGTTTTCGGTGCCGGCGTAAGCGGATCGTTCGGGCTCGAAGGGTTTGCCTGCTTTCTCCAGCGCGGCGGGCAGGTAAGGGCCGATTTGCTGGGTCGGGACGTAGGCACCGATGACATCCGAGACGTAGATTTCCCCGGGCTTGAGCTTTTTCAGTTCGGCGAAATAGGTTTCGGCGCGGACAAAGGTGTTGGTCGGCTCGGCGACGTTTTTCAGGGTCTGGTCGGTCAGGTCGCCGGTGGTGACCTTGACGGTTTCCTGGCCGTTCAGGTCGACAAGGCTCATTTCGACAAACAGTGGGCGCTGTTCACTTTCGCCGAAATACTCCGGTGGCCGGGCGTGAAAGTCCCGGGCATTGTCGGGCAGGATGGCGCGGGTGACCTTGGCCTCGCGCTGAACTGGCTTTTCGGGTACCCAGGATTGGCCGTCCTCGGCCAGTTTCCAGCGACCATGTTGGTAAAGCGGGCGATTGCGCTGGCTCAGAAATCGGCGGAAGGCTGCTTCGTTCGCTTCCAGCGTTGCCGCCTGGCGGATGTCGCGGTCTCGGTCGTAGAGAAAATCGGCAATTTCCTTGGCCGCATCGGTGGTCAGGGATTCGATGGCTTCGCGCGAGCGCAGGTCGAGGGCACGAATCGAGTCGTTAGTGACGGTCTTGCCGACCGACTTGATGCTGTCGAGCATGTTGTCGGCCATCTCGGCGGCCCGGCTCGAAACCTCGCCGCCCAGTTGTTGCGCCGCATGCCAGGCGAACCAGGCGAGTAGAACAAGGGGAACAACCTTGATCAGGACGAAGATTGCTATCAGTTTGCCGCGGATGCCACCAAGGAAGGCAGGCAGCTTCATGGTCTTCCTCCTCGCCCAATATGATGGCAACGGGCTTGACTAGTGTTTGGCGGCGCTCTTTTCGGCCGGTTTGGCGTTAGCTTTATCGCTGCCTTCTTCGGTTGCAGCGGCTTCGGCTTCGGCCTTCTTGCGCTTCTTCGCGGCAGCGGGAGACTCGGGGGGCGGCAGTTGCGGAGCGACCGTCTCCAACTGGTTGTCGCGCATATAGGCATCCATTTCTTTCCAACCTTCGTAGATCGGAGCTTTGGGTAGCCAGTTGTATATCGAGTAGCAGTCCTCGATGGCTCGGCCGGATTGACGGCAGGCGCTGCCTACCGCCTTGCCTTCGGCTTGTTGGGCAGCTTCCTTCTTGGCCGGGTCTTCCAGGCCAAGCTTCTGATTGACCTGGTCGCAGGCGGTAGCGGTGAGCAGGATAAATGCGAGGAGGAGAAAGCGTTTAATCATTTCCTGCAATTTTCGCACAGATTTGGGGCAATTCAACTGTCCTGCGGTGGCTTTGCCATGCCGGCCCGGGAAGCTTGTTTCTCGCTAGCTTCCTCTTCGGCCCAGGCCGCGAAACCAGATTTCAAGGATCGGTCGGGCATAGCTCTCCAGCGGGAACATCGCCGGGTTCTTGGTCCAGTTAAAGAGTAGCCCATCGAGTTGGCCAATCAGCGCGATGGTTGCCTGGTGCGGTGTCAGGGCATCGGAGATCTGGCCTTTTTCCTGGGCCAGGGTGAAGGCACGTTGCAGTATGTCGATGTGATTTTCTCCTTCGTCGAGAT
>Ga0062383_10000509_pt1 | contig 10215 bp, 9 predicted proteins | sample DOMMetBare3Fresh_FD_59508 | JGI IMG/M metagenome (GOLD analysis project Ga0062383, IMG submission 59508) | Wetland sediment microbial communities from St. Louis River estuary, USA, under dissolved organic matter induced mercury methylation -... | ecosystem: Environmental > Aquatic > Freshwater >... | reverse complement strand
TGACAACTGACAACTGACAACTGACAACTGACAACTGACAACTGACAACTGACAACTGACCAAACACCAAAGACCAAAGACCAAACACCAAACCCATGTCCTTTATAGATCTTTCCCACACAATCGAAGACGGCATGACCACTTATAAAGGGCTGCCGCCCCCGATTATCACTGATTACCTCAGCCGCGCAGACTCGCGCAGCCGTTATGCGGCCGGCACTGAGTTTCAGATCGGCAAAATTGAAATGGTGGCTAACACCGGCACCTACCTCGATAGTCCTTTCCATCGTTATCCCGACGGCAACGACCTGGCGGCCCTTGAGTTGGACTCTCTGGCCGACCTTCAGGGTGTGGTAATCCATCACGTGAGACCCGCTGAGCGCGCATTGGAGAGAGCGAAGCTTAAGGACCTGCCAACAATCTCATCTGATTTACTTGATTCGCCTGCGAACAATGAACGTGGCATTGGCAGCGGGACGCTGGCAAATCTGGATGTCAAGGGAAAAGCAGTGCTTTTTCATACCGGCTGGGACATGCGTTGGCGAACGGAAGCTTATGCGAATGGCCATCACCCTTTCATCACTGCCGCCGCTGCTCAATCTTTGGTTGACGCGGGAGCGGCACTCGTCGGCATAGATTCCTTCAATATCGATGACACTGCGGGCGGCGATCGGCCCGCACATTCATTGCTGCTGGCTCAGGGAATACCAATTGTCGAACACCTCTGCGGCTTGCGCGACCTGCCCGACGATGGCTTTCGGTTCTTTGCCGTCCCGCCAAAGGTTAGGGGGTTCGGTTCATTTCCCGTGCGCGCTTTTGCTCTGCGATAACGCATACCCTCAGTTTGCGTCCGTGGGCAGCGCAACTCGCGCCCCCGGGCCTTTGACGATCAACAGCGCGCTAAAGGCAAATTCGCAGGGGAGCGGCTGAAAGTCTTAATATCAAAAGGTTTTTTCGTGACGGGTAGCGTAACCGCGTGATAATATGCGCCCAACATGAGATCGGATGTCATTATCATTCGGGTTGTCTTCACGGCGATATTAATCGCCGCGGGTTACGTACTCCGCCCGATCAAGGGTGAGCCCTGGATGTCGGCGGCCGTAGGGGCCCTGATAGCAATTTGCATCATTCTTTTTGAACTCCGGATCCGCCGCGCAACCCTGAAAACCTTGATTGGGGCTGCGGTGGGCTCGATCTTAGGTATTGTCGGGGCTTTTCTGATTGGCGAACTCATCATGCGCCAGGAATCGATGGCCCACGAAGTGAGAACTTTTCTCACGCTCGCCCTGGTCTTTTTCATGGCTTATGTCGGCCTGATGGTGGGCGGAGTGAAAGGCGATTACATCGAGCTGTCGGCGCTGGGCGGGATTTTTTCCGACAAGGCGAGCAAGCGCGATCTGAAGATCCTCGATACGTCGGTGATTATTGACGGGCGCATTGCCGATGTTGCCGAAACTGGATTTCTGACCGGGACGCTGATTATCCCGCAGTTCATCCTGCGCGAGCTCCAGCAGGTGGCTGACTCACCCGATTCCTCGAAACGCCAGCGAGGCCGGCGCGGTCTGGATATGCTGCACCGGCTGCAGAATAACAGCTCGCTGGACATTCAGATTGTGGAGACGGATTTTCCCGCCGTGCGCGAGGTTGATTTGAAGTTAATCGAGCTTGGCAAACAGCTTGACGCGGTTATCGTCACTAATGACTTCAATCTAAACAAAGTTTCTCAGTTGCGTGGTGTCAATGTTCTGAACATAAATGAACTCGCTAACGCGCTCAAGCCCGTCGTGCTGCCAGGCGAAGCTATGCGCGTGTTCATTTTGAAAGAAGGCAAGGAACACAATCAGGGTGTGGCCTATCTTGATGACGGCACAATGGTAGTAGTCGATAACGCTCGTCGCTTGATCGGGCGGAATACGGATATCGCAGTCACCAGCGTGTTGCAAACCACTGCCGGCAAGATGATCTTCGGTCGTCTGTGGGAAGAAGCGGAGAATGGCAGCAGCAATGGCGAGCACCGTACGAACGGGACCACCAAGCGTCCGGTACGCGAAACTCGCAGTTCAGTGACCCCCATCCGGATCACCGACCATACTGATCCCATCATCGATTAGAACGACGGCAACAGGCCTCCGCGGGTCGCTCGTTCTGGCTTAGAGTCTGTGGTTACCTGAGCAGGCTCAGACTGGGGCCCCGGCTCCTTCGTACAACCCAGGATTGCCGGACTGTCTGCCTATGAACGTTGCCATTATCGTTGCGGCCGGACATGGTAGCCGCATGGGCGGCAAGCGGGCAAAACAGTTCCTGGACCTCGCGGGAACCCCAATCATCATTCGTACGCTCACAGTGTTCGAGCAGTGCGAGGTCATCAAGGAAGTGATCGTAGTTTTGGCGGCGCCCGAAGCTGCCGGCTTCCTGACGCTGGCCGGCCAACATGGCTTGCGCAAAATCTCCCGGGTGGTTCCCGGCGGCAGGACCAGATGCGAGTCGGTGTTACGCGGTCTGGAGGCCGTTCGGGCCACGACTGCCGAGATAGTAGTCATCCACGACGGCGTGCGCCCCTTTGTTACCGCGGACGAAATAAGCAGGACCGTCGCGGCCGCAATTGCGAACGAAGCAGCAGTGCTGGTTGCCGAAGTGAATGACACCATCAAGGAAGTAGCCGGCAACCTGATTTTACAGACAATGGACCGTCGCACTCTGCGCCGCGCTTTGACCCCACAGTGTTTTCGCTATGACCTGTTGCGCCGCGCCTATGAGGGCGCCAATGTCCTGGATCCGGAGTTGACAGACGACAGCATGCTGGTCGAGCGTCTGGGAAAGAAGGTGACGGCAATCGAAGGCAGTCCGCGAAATATAAAAATCACCACCCCGGAAGATCTGGTAATCGCGGAAGCGATCATTAAAGAAGGACTGTGGTGTTAGGAAAGTTTGGACTTTGGTCTTTGGTCTTAGGTCTTAGGTCTTTGACCTTGGGTTTGATCGGTGTAAGTCACGAGACGACAACCGCCAAAGACCGAGTACCAAAACCCTAAGAACCCCAAGAACAAAGACCAAAGACCAAAAACCAAAGAAGACCAAGAACTCGTAAAATTTCCTATGTTCCGCATTGGTATCGGACACGACACTCATCGTTTGGTCGAAGGAAGGCCGCTGGTCCTTGCGGGAGTCACCATTCCCTCTGAGCGCGGTGGGGAAGGGCACTCCGACGCCGACGCTTTGTCGCACGCCATTGCGGACGCCATCCTGGGCGCCCTGTGTGAGGGTGACCTGGGCTTGCACTTTCCCGATCAGGATCCCCAGTGGAAAGATTCCGAAAGCTTGCAACTACTGTCCCGAGTCGTCTGGCTCGCTAATGAACGGGGTTTTCACGTTTCCAACATCGATGCCACGGTGGTGCTGGAGGCGCCGAAGTTGCGCCCGCACGTGATTGCCATGCGTGAGAAGATCGCCGAGGTCCTCGGAATTGAGGTACAACGCGTCAGCGTCAAGGCCAAGACCAATGAAGGTCTGGATGCAATCGGCAGAGGCGAAGCGATGGCAGTCCACGCGGTCGTGCTGCTGCAGAAATCCTGAATCCCGCAGGAGTCATCATCGATCTCTGGACGCTGCGAAAGCGGATCGGCTATAAGCTTAGGCACTAATGCGACCACAAGACATAATTCGCAAAAAGCGGGATGGCGAACCTCTTTCCTCTGATGAAATCCAGTTTTTTGTTGAAGGGGTAACGCGCAATCAGATTGCTGATTACCAGGTTAGCGCCCTGTTGATGGCTATCTACCTGAATGGAATGAATCAGGCTGAGCAGCAAACGCTCACCGAAGCGATGTTGCATTCGGGGATTATTCTCGACTTCACGGACATCGCAAAACCCAAGGCCGATAAGCATTCGACTGGAGGAGTCGGCGACAAAACTTCATTGATCATCGCGCCGCTGGTCGCCGCCTGCGGTGCCTGTGTGCCCATGATCTCCGGCCGCGGCCTGGGCCATACCGGCGGCACGCTCGACAAACTGGAATCGATTCCCGGATATAGAGTAAACCTGTCCATCAGGGAATTTCGCTCCGTGCTGGAACGCGTCGGCTATGTGATGAATGGCCAGACCGGGGAAATTGCTCCCGCTGATAGAAAGCTATACGCCTTACGCGATGCGACCTCGACTGTTGAATCCATTCCGCTGATTGTCGCGTCGATCATTTCCAAAAAAGGCGCCGCCGGCCTGGATGCGATGGTCATCGACGTCAAGGTCGGTAACGGCGCTTTCATGCGTAACGAGGCGCGCGCCGAAAGTCTGGCCCATGCGCTGGTGAGCACCGGCAATTCGTGCGGCATTCGCACCCGGGCATTGTTGACAGACATGAACCAACCGCTGGGCCGGGCGGTGGGAAATGCCAATGAGGTGCGCGAATGTTTGTCACTTCTGCGCGGCGAGGTCGATGGCAAGGCCCGTCCCGTGCTGGATTTAGCAATCGAACTTTCGGCCCACATGCTCGTGCTGGCCGGTCTTGAAAGTTCGCTCGCCAGCGCTCACGAGCGTTTGCAGATGGCCCTCGCTTCGGGTGCGGCCCTGGAATGCTTTCGACGCAATGTGGAGGCGCAGGGGGGCGAACCACGGGTCTGCGACGCGCCGGATCGCTTTCTTCCTTTGGGGCGCGAATCAGTTAAGGTAGAATCCACGCGCCCCGGATTCATCACCAGAGTCGACACCACAGAAGTTGGCCACGCGATTGCAGCCATCGGGGGTGGACGCGTGCGCATCGAAGACACGATAGATGCATCCGTCGGCTTCATGGCCGAAGTCGGCATCGGTGATGCGGTTGCTCCGAAACAGATTATCGGGACCGTGCTCTGTAACGATCTTGCCAAGGGGCGTGAAGCCGCAATGCGAATTCAGGCGGCTTACCAGGTTGATGAGGAGCCGCCGAGCGAAGTTCCAGGACTCATTAGGGAAGTAATTAACGAATGAAGCTGAAATCCATAGTCGCCTTTTTCACGCTCTGCCTGCTCGCACTGGGCAGCCTGGCCTGTCAAAACAAGGGTTACGCCGCCGACGATAAATCCAAGATTCATGTCGGGATTGTCTTTGACATCGGTGGCAAGGATGATCGTTCCTTCAACGCCGCCGCTTGGGCGGGCGTAAAATGCGCCGAATCAGGCAAGTGGCCCAACGGCGAACCCTGCGGCAAACCCGCCATGGACATCGTGCTGCGGGACATTGAACCCGGCAATCCTACCTCCATCGAGCCGGCCATGCGCGCGTTTGCCGAACGTGGCTATGATCTAATCATTGGTGTCGGCTTTGCGCAGGCTCCCATCATGGAAATGGTGGCCAAAGACTATCCGCACATTCATTTTGCCATTGTCGACGGGGTCAGCGAGTTGCCCAACGTCGCTTCGCTGATCTTCAAAGAGCACGAGGGCTCGTATCTGGTTGGCATGCTGGCGGCGCAAACCTCGAAGACCGGCACCATCGGTTTTCTCGGCGGCATGGACATTGGTCTGATCCATCGCTTCGAGAAAGGCTACGAGGAAGGCGCCAGGTCGATAAATCCCAACATCAAGGTGATCCAGAATTATGTAGGCGTCACCGACGGCGCCTGGAACAATCCCGGCAAAGGCAAGGAGCTTTCACTGGCCCAGATTGGCAAAGGTGCTGATGTGATTTTCACCGCCGCGGGCAATTCCGGACTCGGCGCTTTCGATGCGGTTGAGCAGGCAGGGAAAGTCAACGGGCGGGCCACCCATTTTGTGATCGGTGTAGATTCCAATCAGAACATGGTCAAACCTGGCTTTGTGCTCACCAGCATGGTCAAGCGGGTAGACAACGCCGTCTATGCAATTGTCGAGGACGTGGTGAACAAGAAATTCCAGGCCGGCTTTCATGTCTACGGTCTCGACAAAGATGGCGTTGGCTACTCGATGGATCAGTTCAACCGGGACTTGATCACCCCCGAGATGATCAAATCCGTGGAGGAAGCGAGGAAGAAAATTATCGCCGGCGAAATCAAGGTCACCGACGCGATGCTAAAGTAATAAAGGTTTTTGGCCTTTGGTTTGTGGTCTTTGGAATAACAGCAGTTGCTCGGCTCGCGAGAAGAACTCAGGCTAATCAGTCAAAACGGAGCCGAACTATGTCCAAGGCGAATTTTGAAAAACTTCGGATTTATCAGCTTTCCGAAAGTCTGGCGGACAAAATATGGCACGCAGTCGTGCGTTGGGATAACTTTTCCAAGACGACTGTAGGTAAGCAGTTGGTTCGCGCAGCGGACAGCATTGGAGCAAATATTTCAGAAGGTAGTGGCCGTGGAAGTAGCCAGGACTACCGGAGATTCCTGCGAATCTCAAGAGGTTCGCTTTACGAGACGCTGCATTGGTTGCGTCGTGCATATATGCGAAAGCTCCTGAATGCTTCGGAAATAAAAGAACTACGGGCCATTATTGCCGAGCTTTCACCAACTCTGAATGCCTATCTAGGTTCGGTTTCAAAGTCGGTGTCAAAAACCCAAGGAGACTAATAATCGAGAAACGTCGCCAGCAAGTCATGCGCTTAGATAGCCAAAGACCAAAGACCAAAGACCGAAGACCCAAGAACTAAATCAATGCTCGAACTACGCAACATCAGCAAACGTTTCGGGGCGGTCCTCGCCAACGACAACATCAACGTCAAGGTGGAGACCGGGACTATTCATGCCATCGTGGGCGAAAACGGCGCAGGCAAATCCACCGCCATGCGTATAGCCTATGGCTTTTACAAGGCTGATAGCGGCGAGATCTTGATCAATGGCCAGGTGCGCGAGATTCGCACGCCGCATGACGCTATCGCTCAGGGCATCGGCATGGTGCACCAGCACTTCATGCTGGTGGACACGATGTCGGTCGCGGAAAACATCGTGCTGGGCGCCGAACCGGGAAGTGCGCTGGCGTTGGATCTGGCAACCGCGTCGGCGCAGATTCGTCAGCTTTCGGCAGAGTTTAAGCTGTCTGTGGATCCCAACGCCCTGATCGAAAGTTTGTCGGTGGGCCAACAGCAACGCGTTGAACTGCTCAAGGCTCTTTATCGCAAAGCGCAACTACTAATTCTGGACGAACCTACGGCCGTGTTGACTCCCCAGGAGGTCGATGAGTTCTTTTCGATTCTGCGCAGCATGCGCGCACAGGGCAAGACCATTGTAATTATCACGCACAAGTTGTCCGAAGTTCTGGCCATCTCCGACGAGGTTACTGTCATGCGCGACGGCAAAGTGGTCGGCCGCGTAAAAACAAAGGATACGGATGCAGCGGAATTGGCGCGATTGATGGTGGGACGTGAGGTGCTGCTGCGGGTGGAGAAGCCCGACGCCAAAGTCGGTGGACCACGGCTCAAAGTTGTCGACCTCTCCGTTAAGGGTAAAGGGGGCACGGCTCGCGTAGACAATGTCTCATTCGAGGTTCGGGCCGGAGAAATCGTGGGCATTGCCGGCGTCGAGGGAAATGGCCAGACAGAATTGGTTGAAGCGCTCGCCGGCCTCGTGGAAGCTGGACAACTTTCAGGCAGTATCAACTATGAAGGCCGGGAGATCAGCCAACTCCCCGCGCGCGCGCGTCGCGAACTGGGCATCGCGCATATCCCGGAGGATCGTCACCGTCGTGGGTTGTTGCTGGAATTCAGTCTGGCTGAAAACGCGATTCTGGGCGTTCATTACCGGCCACCGGTGACGGCTTATGCCGGCCATGTTTTCCTTGATAACGCTGCCATTCAGGAACGCGCAGACGAAATCATTCGAGGGTTTGATGTTCGCCCCGCGAACGCTGCCCTGCCGGCCCGCTCACTTTCGGGCGGCAACCAGCAGAAGCTGATCATCGGTCGCGAGTTCAAACTCAATCCGGGTCTGCTGCTGGTTTCGCAGCCAACGCGCGGCGTGGATATTGGCGCGATAGAGTTCATCCATCGCCAGTTGGTGGCCCTGCGCGATGGTGGTTGTGCCGTGTTGCTGGTGTCGGCGGAACTGGAAGAAGTTACCTCTTTATCCGATCGTCTGCTGATCATTCATAAGGGTCGGATTGTCGGCGAAGTGGATCCGAAAGTAGCGACGGTGGAAGATATTGGACTGCTGATGACGCGGGGACACTAATTGAGGAAGGTATTTAGGTCTTTGGTCTTAGGTCTTAGGTCTTGGGACTCTTAGCTGCAAGACTTTGGAGAATGCAAAACAGAACTAAAACCAAATATCTAAGGCCCAACACCTAAGACCAAAGGCCCAAGACCAAAGACCAAAGTCCTAAGACCAAAGACCCAAGGCCAAAGTTCAAAGACCCAAACCATGAAACTTCTTCGCGAATTAGTCTTCCCGCTGCTTGCCGTTTTGGCCGCTTTTGTAGTGGGTGGAATCCTGATCCTGCTGATTGGCGACAGTCCTTTGCAGGCCTATAGGCTGCTGATTGGCAGTGCTCTCTCGTGGCCCGATGGCATCGGTTATACACTCTTCTACGCCACGCCTCTGATCTTTACCGGTCTCGCGGTGCTGGTGGCTTTTCGCTGTGGTCTGCTGAACATCGGCGCGGAAGGACAACTCTATGTGGCCGCTTTTGCCACCGCCTGGGTGGGTATCACCCTCGCGCAACGCTCTGCGTGGATACTTATACCGCTGTGTTTCCTCGCGGCAGTGTTGGCCGGCGGCGTCTGGGGCGCGATTCCCGGCATCCTCAAGGCCCGGTTTGGATCGCACGAAGTCATCAACACGATCATGCTGAACTTCATCGGCATCGCGCTGGTCAGCTACTTCACCCAATATCACTACAAGGTGCCGGGCGATCCGATCATGCAGAGTTCAGAAATTGGACCAGGCGCCCACATCGCGCGCCTCGGCCATTTCATTCCGAGTCTACCCGAGCGTATTCCCCTTAACCTCGCGTTCGTGCTGGCCCTGGTCTGCTGCGTGCTTGTCTATTTGTTTTTGTGGCGCACAAAGTGGGGTTATGAGTTGCGGGCCACCGGCGCCAGTCCGACCGCGGCTGAGTATGGCGGCATCTCGATTCGCAAACAGATAATAATTGCGATGACTATCTCTGGTGCGCTGGCCGGCATGGTGGGGATCAATGAAGTGCTCGGTTATCGCCACCGCTATTATGATGGCTTTTCGGATAATTACGGATTTACCGGGATTGCTGTGGCGCTGTTGGGACGCAATCACCCGTTCGGAGTTGTGATGGCTGCCCTCCTGTTTGGAATCCTGCAACGGGGCGGCATCTATGTCGATGGTTTTTCTGAGCACGTCACGAAGGACATCGTACAGGTGCTGCAGGGAATAATAATTCTATTTGTCGCCGCAGAAGCGTTCTTTCGCGGTCAATTCGGCAGCTTTAGTTTGCTGAAACGCTCAAAGGTGTGAATCGATGAAAGACCTCTTCACCATCGCGATGTTTTGGTCCACCATACGTTTGGCTACCCCGCTGGTGCTGGCAGCCATGGGTGGTCTGTTTTCAGAACGTTCCGGCGTCATCAACATAGCTCTCGAGGGTATGATGCTGGCGGGTGCTTTTACAGCCGCCGCAGTGACCTATGCAGCCGGCAACCCATTCGTCGGTCTGGCGGCAGGGATGGCGGCGGGACTCGTTATCGCTGCGATTCACGCAGTGGTCAGCATCCGCTACCGGGCTGATCAGGTGGTTACCGGCACGGCGATAAACATCCTCATGTTCGGCATGCCGGCATTTCTGAGCGGCGCCTTCTTTCTCTCTTCTGGTTCGACGCCACAGATTCCCAAAGAACAGCTCGTCCCCTGGCTTCCGATCATCGTCGCGTTCGCCCTCGTTCCCGTCATTTGGTACGTGCTTTACCGGACACCCTTTGGCTTGCGCCTGCGATCAGTGGGAGAAAATCCGGAAGCGGCGGATGCCGCTGGAGTGCCCGTCGCCCGCATGAGGTACTCAGGGGTGTTGTTATCGGGCGTGCTGGCAGGTTTGGGCGGCGCCTACCTTTCTATTGGCCAGTCTTCGCTGTTTACCCGCAACATGACTTCTGGCCGCGGTTTTATTGCGCTGGCGGCTTTGATCTTCGGCAAGTGGCGGCCCGTGCAGACAATGCTCGCCTGTCTGCTGTTTGGGTTTACGGAAGCCGTGTCGATACAGATGCAGGGCGTTTATAAGCTCAGCTCGGGTGAGGATATTCCAGTGCAGTTCGTGCAAATGGTTCCCTATGTGTTGACCATCATTGTGCTCGCGGGCTTTATCGGACATTCA
>Ga0062383_10000507_pt1 | contig 10228 bp, 9 predicted proteins | sample DOMMetBare3Fresh_FD_59508 | JGI IMG/M metagenome (GOLD analysis project Ga0062383, IMG submission 59508) | Wetland sediment microbial communities from St. Louis River estuary, USA, under dissolved organic matter induced mercury methylation -... | ecosystem: Environmental > Aquatic > Freshwater >... | reverse complement strand
GTGCGCGATCTCGCGGCTTTCACGCTGCGCTGCATCGAACAGGAAACCTCCGGCACGTTCAACGTGGTGACCAAACCGAAAACTGTGACGATGGGCCAGGTGCTGGACGAATCCATTCGGGCTGCCTCGCAGCTGGTAAAACCGAAACCCCGCTCGACGGTCAGCTGGATCCCGGCCGCTTTCCTCGCCAGACAAAAAGTCGAGCCCTGGTCCGACATGCCCGCGTGGTTTCCTGAGGAAGGCACCGAGGTTGCGGGCGCCGCGACGCCCATCGACCGCGCGCTCGCAGCCGGCCTGACTCTGCGTCCGCTGGCTAACACGGTGCGCGACACGCTGGCCTGGCATCTGAAGCGGCCCGAGGCGGAGCGCAGGAAACTGAAAGCGGGACTCGATGAGGCGCGGGAACAGGCGCTGCTCAAGGCCTGGCACGAGCGCAGCTAGCCGATGAACGTGCTGGAACTTGGCCAGCACAGCTTCGCGCTGCTGCGCGACGGCCTCGGCGGCGACGCGGATGCGCTCGGCATGTTCTGCGATCTGTTTACCGCCGACGGCGAATTATGGCTGCCGCCGACGCCTAACACGCAGAGCCCGTACCGGGGACCTGAAGCGATCAGAAAGCTGCTGTGCGGCTTCGTTCCGGCGCTCTACCAGGACGGGCTGCAACTGCGCCTCTACCAGTTGCTGACGGGCCCGGACCGCGTGCTGTTCCAGTTCGAAGATCGCGGCAGGAAACGTGACGGCAGCGACTACCAGAACAGCCCGTGCATTGCGCTGCGCTTGCGCGACCAGCAAATCGCCGGGTTCTGGGAATACTGGGGCGGACCGGGATTTTTCCGCGACCAGCTCGATGGCAGCAGCGCGCGCGGCAGCATCGACGCCGATGCGCAGGACACGGCGCGGCAGGCGATGTCACAGTTGATCGCGGGCATGGGTGGCTCGGCAGCGGCCATGGACGCGTTTCTCGCCCTGATGTCGGATGATGTGCGCCTGTGGTTTCCGCCCACAGCTAACACGCGCAGTCCCTACGTCGGCCGGGACGATGCCCGGCGCCTGTTCCGCGATTTCCTGATGACGATGTATCCGCACGGCATGGCGATCGAAATATTCCACGAGACCAGCGGCGGCACGCGCACGGCCTTTGAACTGCAAAGCCGGGGTGTGCGCAGGGATGGCAGCGTCTATGTGAACAGCCCCTGCCTTTGCCTTGATATCAAGGGCGGCAAGATCAATACGCTGTGGGAACACTGGGGCGGCCCGGGCTTTCACCGACCGTTAGCTCAGCCTTAGGCTACCAGGGCAGTTCTTCGCCGTTATACATCCAGTAGCGGCCCGCCTTGGCAAGGTCGAGGCCCGCGATCACCGCGCGCATGCCCGACACGCTGGTCGCCGCATCGATGTCGGCGCGCGGACCGCCCATGTCGGTGCGCACCCAGCCGGGATGGATCGGGATCGCAATGATCTGGTGCTTGCGGCCGAGGTCGATCGCCATCGAATGCATGACGGCATTCAGCGCCGCCTTGGATGCGCGGTACGCATACAGTCCGCCGATCGTATTCTTGGTCATCGATCCAAGAATGCTGGTGAGGCTGACAATTTTCTTCTGCTCGGACTGCGCGACATGCGTGACGAAAGCCTCCGCCATTTTCATCGGCCCGATGGTGTTGATGCGAAAGGTCTGTTCCCAGTCCTTGAAATCGGAAGTGCCAAACTTGCCGAAGCTGATGCCCTGCGCCGCAAAATTTCCGGCGCCCATGGTCCCGGCGCTGTTCAACAGCACATCGATGGGCCGGCCGCGCATTTTCTCCGCCAGCGCGTCGATCGCCGCGTGATCTGTGACGTCGAGCGCGACGATTTCCACCTGCGCGCCCGGTTTGTTAGCCTGGCCCGCGAGCGCACGCAGCTCCGGGCAGCGCTCCGGCGAGCGTGCGCAGGCAATCACCTGCCAGCCGTCGGCCAGATACTGGCGCGCCAGCTCCAGACCCAGACCCCGTCCCGCACCTGTAATCAGAACCGTCGGCATTGCTTGCACTCCTTTCGTTAGAATCTACACTCAAGCAGTAAAACTCGCCATGCCAACCCACTATCAAAAACTGATCATCCACCAGCTGACCGGGAACTTTCGCAGCGCCACCCGGGTGGTCGAGGAATCCTGGCGCGATCCGGGCCCGGGCCAGGTGGTAATTCGCAATGTCTACGCGGGTTGCAATGGCGTTTTCGACACCAACCTGTGCCGCAACAAGATTCTGTACGTCAATTCGACGCCGCCGTTCGACATGGGCATCGAGGCGGCGGGCTATGTCGCGGCCTGCGGTCCGGGTGTCACCCAATTCCGCGAAGGCGATGCGGTCGTCACCACCAAGCTTGGCACCGGCTATCGCGAATACCAGCTCGCCGATATCGACCGTGTGTTAGCTGTCCGGGCGCCGACGCCGGAAGTGGTCGCGCTGGTGCCGACCGGCATTTCGGGCATGGTCGGGCTGGAGCGGATTGGCGAACTGCGCGGTGGCGAAACAGTCGCGGTCTCGGCCGCCGCGGGCGGGCTGGGGCACATCGTCGTGCAGATCGCAAAACTCGCGGGCTGCCATGTGATCGGCCTGACCGGCAGCGACGACAAGGCCGCGCTGCTGAAAACGCTCGGCGTCGATCGCGTCATCAACTACCGCCGCGAGGATCTGCGCCAGGTCCTGGAGCGGGAATATCCGCGCGGCATCGACATCGCCTACGACTCCGTCGGCGGCGAGATTTTCGATGCGTTCCTCGACCACATCGCGATGCGCGGCCGGCTGATCATCAGCGGCCACACCTCGGACTTCGACCAGCCGGTGGAAAGCATCCCGCACCCGCGCATCTACCGGAAGCTGTACTGGAAATCTGCCTCCGTGCGCGGCTTTCAGAACATGGCGTTCAAGGAGTATTTTGCGGATGCCGCCCGGCGCATCCTCGATCTGCATTACAACAACCGGATCAGGGTGCTGGTCGAACCGACGCCTTTTGTCGGATTGGACAAGGCGGCCGATGCGGTTGAGTATCTGCTTTCCGGACGCAACACTGGCAAGGTTGTTGTGCAGGTAGGCAAGCCCTGAGGAGCGCACGATGAAATTCCCGAGAATCTTCCTGTCTTTGTTAGCTGCCGCCGCAGTCGCGACTGTCGGCTGCGCAAGTCCGCAGGCTTCGGTGCGCGACCGCGTGCTGGTGTTGGGCGCAAATGGCCAACTGGGCGCAGCCATCGTGCGGCTGCTGGTGACCAACGGCAGGCCGGTCACTGCCATGGTGCGCGAGAACTCCGATCGCACACGCCTCGCGGGCCTCAAGATCGAATACGTCACCGGTGATGTGACCAATGACGCCGATGTTGCCGCCGCCTTCAAAGGCCGCCGTTATGCCGCGGTCGTCGTCGCACTGCGGGTCAACAACGGCGACATCCATTTCTATGAAAAGGCACTGGCTCCGGTCAGCAAGTACGCGCAGGCCGCCGGCGTGAAACAGATCATCCATCACGGCGCGGTGGGCGCGGGCAAGAACATTGAGCGCATTCCGCATGAAGGCTGGGACCGCATTCCGGGCATTTACGACCGCATGCGCGACCAGGGCGTCGGCGAGGACCTGATCCGCGCCAGCGGTGTGCCCTACACCATCATCCGTAACGCGCGCATCTATCCCGCCGATGCGCCATCCACCGGCAGGGCGCAGCTGACCGAAGACGACAGCGTCGTGTCACCGATGACGCGCGCGGATCTGGCGATATTCACGTTGCGATGCCTCGGCAACAAATCCTGCTACAACAAGACCTATCACGTGAAGGATGACTCACTCGTCTGGCCGCCACCGGGCCGCGACCGGCCCTGAGATTTTGTGCGCGGCCGGCCGCGGCTTACCAGCGCAGCAGTTTCTGACCTAACAACCGCCCCATCGTGAGCGCGGGCTGCAGGCCCATGCCGCCGAGGAAGGCGTTGCCGTTCATCAGTCCGAAACCGCGCACTTCGCCCACCGCGTAGAGATTGCCAATCGCGCGGCCGGCCCTGTCCAGCACGCGGCAGTCCGGATCGGTATCGAGGCCGGCCCAGCCGACCACGGAAATGCCGTGGTGCAGGACCGCGTAGTACGGCCCCTTGCTGCCGAGCCTGAGCGGCAGGTGTTCGCGGCCGAACACGGGATCCCGGCGGCTCAGCACCGCGGCGTTGAACTGCTCGACACTGGCATGCAGGTTGCCGGCATCGATGTCGCAGCGTTCGGCCAGCAAATCAATCGAATCGGCGCTGCGGAACATCGCATGCACATTCCACAGGGGCCGCAGTTCCTCCGGCGCCAGCCCGAAGAAAAACGGCTTGGTCGCGGCATCGACGATGCCCTGATCGTAAACGGCCCAGAACGACATGCGCGGCTGTTTCAGCAACGCGTGTTCGCGCGCATCGACGCTCGGGTCATCCTCGCGCATGAATCGCCGGCCTTCGAGGTTGACGTACAGTTCCCACGGCTGGCGCAGCTGCGGCGTCAGGTTTGTCAGCACCATGTACTGATCGGGGCGTTTGGGATTCTGCATGCCGGCGAAAGTGCAGAGAAACTTGTCGCCGTGCTTCAGCACGCCGCCAGCCGCGAGACCGAGATCGTGGCCGCGGCCCTGGCTGTGCTCGCTGCACCAGCTGTAGAGCGGATAACCGGTGTACTCAAGAAATTTTTCGGGGTTGCGCGCGAACCCGCCGGTCGCCAGCACGATATTGCGGCCCCGCGCCTCGCCGGATTCCGGCCCCGACTGCCAACGCACGCCGACGACAGCTCCGGCTGTATCCCGGACCAGTTCTGTCGCCAGGGTATTCAGCCGCGTGGCCAGCCGGCCCGCGGCTTCCTGGCGCCGATACATCGGCAACAAAGCGTCGTAGATTCCGACCGCGGCGTTAGGTCCGAAATAGGTGCGGGCAATCTGATACGGCTCGTGCGCGAAATACACGATCGGATGGTCGGGCAGCACCGTGTAACCCGCATCTAACAACCAGTGCAGCGTGTCCGCGCAGCCATCGATGACCGGCTTGATCGCGGACTCGTTGACGGTGCCGCGCGAGATGCGCAGCACGTCCGCCAGGTGCCGCGCGGGCGAGTCCTGGATGCCCTTGGCCTGCTGGATGCGTGTGCCCGCTGCGCTGAGCTGGCCGGACGACCAATGCAGCTGGCCACCGAGGTGATCGTTTCCGTCGAGGACCAGCACCCGGCCGCCGCGCTCGGCGGCGCAGATCGCCAGCGGCATGCCACCGCTGCCGGCGCCAATGACAATGACATCCCAGATCGTTTCGTTCATCGCTGCGTCTCGCTGAAATCCAGCAACTCGTAGTTGGCATCCAGATGGTCCCATTCCATGCGAACGAACTGGTGCTGCGAACCGGTAACCCAGAAATGAATCGGAGAATAGCTGCGAAATGCGATGCTGAAATGCCGGCAGTCGAAATCGCCCGCCGCTACACGCACCGTCTCGTCACCGTGGTGGGCCAATTGAAACTCCGTGGTCGCGATCAAGGGCCCGGTGCCGCCATTGGCAGCGTTGGAGCTGACAGGCGAGCTGAGCCGCCCCGGATCGCGGCCGTGCCAGTGCTGCGCATGCCAGCCATCAGTGATCAGGGAATGCGTGCCAAAACAGATCGGCCATCCGTCCCAGTCCATGCGCTGGCTGACGCGGCCGTCACGCGCCGTCCAGGCCTCGCATTCGATGAACCCGGCGCCGAACCGAAACCAGCTCGAGCCGACAAACCTGCCGTGCTGGGCGAGCCGGATGAAGGCGTCGAGTGGCCGATAGTCGGCATCGATCGCAAACGTGACATCCCGCAGCAGTTCATCGTCCCACATCTCGCACTGGGCCCGCAGCGTGCGGGCGCCGTCGGCTGCGGTCGTGATCGCGAAACGCTCGCGGCCCGTCTGGGCGCCGCGCCGGAAATAGCCGATCAGGCCGTGAACCTCTGTGTCCATGGTGCTAACGCTGCCAGGCTCAAATCAGCTTGCGCTCCGTAACCTGCAATTCCTTTTCCGTCAGGCGGTAGAAATACAGCGGGATCAGCGACAGGCCGAAATAGATGCAGGGCAGGTACGCCGCGCAGTAGCGTATGCCATCAATGGTCTCCTGCGTCTGCGCAGGCGCCCTGGAGGTGAACCCGAACCACGCATAGCCGAGGCCGAGAATGGCCGGTGCGAATGCCGACGCGACTTTCTCCACGATGCTGTACAGGCCGGAAAACACGCCCTCGCGCCGCAGTCCGGTGCGGCGAAAGTCGTACTCGATCGTGTCCGGCAGCATTGATTGTCCCATCAGCAGCAGGCCCGCAGCAGAAAAACCCTTGATCGCGGCGCGCGCAACAAAGATCCAGATCGATTCCTCGGGACTCGCGATCAGCCAGGTCAGAGACGCGAGGCAGAAAATGACCGTCGCGAGCATGTAGCTCTTCTGCTTTTCGATGCGCTTCGCGATCCGCAGCCAGACCGGGATCGACAGCGTCTGCGCTACAAAGCTGGTGGCAGTGAAATACAGCATCCACATGCCCGGATCCTGCTTGGCGTACACGTACTTGATGACAAAAATTATCATCGCGGTGCCGGTGAACAGCCCGAACAGTTGCGTGAACTTGGTCCCCAGCAGGGCGACAAACGGCTTGTTGGCGAACCCGGTCCGCAACCTGTCCATGAACGACGGCGACTCGGTCTGCCGCGCCATCACGCGGGCTCCAGACGTGCCGAAGAACGACAGCGCCATGAAAAAGAATATTCCGAATCCTAACAGGACGCCCATCTTGCCGTAGCCTTCCGCACCGCCGCCAAAAAGCTCGGCCATGCGCTGCGCCGCGATACCCACCAGCGTGCCGATGCCGATGAAAAACACCCGGTACGACATCAGCTTGGTCCGGACCTTGTAGTCGTCTTCCATCTCGGACGGCATTGCCATGTAGGGCACGTTGAAGATCGTGTAGCCGGTGCCCACAGCGGCCAGCGCCAGCACCACCAGCACCTTCGACTCACCGATGCCGTTCAGGGCCGAGTTGAAATACAGCGCGAACGATCCGCCCGCGACGATGCCGCCTAACAGAAGGTACGGCCGGCGACGGCCCCAGCGTGTATGGGTCTTGTCGCTGATCATGCCCATGACCGGATTGCTGACCCAGTCCCAGAGCTTGGCGACCAGCAGCAGGCCGGACGCCGTCACCATGGCGATGCCAAGCACGTCGGTCAGGTAGAAAAGCTGCAGCGCGGCAAAGGCGTTGAGCAGAAACGAGGCGCCCAGAGTGCCAACCCCCCAGCCCAGGTGCAGCCGCCAGTCCGTCGTCGCCACCACGTGTTTGACATCAACCGCCATGATTCCCCCGATTTGCCGGATCGAAGCGCAACGTCCTGAGCACCGGCAGGCTCAACAGGTAACAGATCGAAGGCAGGATCGCAACGCAGACGTAGATCATGCGTTGCGCCGCGGGCGTCTGGGCTGCGGCGGACTTATCGTAACCGCCCGCATCCAGCAGCACGCCCACCAGCAGCGGCCCAAATGCGAACGCCAGTTTCTCGACCGAGCTATAGACCCCGGCCAGTACGCCCTCACGCCGCGTGCCACCCTGGTTGCGATCGATCTGCATCGTGTCTGTTAGCAGTGATTGCGCGGCCAGCAGGATCCCCGCGGTCGCGATACCGTAGAAAAATGCCCGCGCTACGATGATACCGCCTGGCTCGGCGGGGCGCGCCAGCAGGAAACTCAGCAACACGACCACGATAAGCACCGTGGCTGCGAACCATGAACGCGCATTGCCGAATCTCGCAGCGATCCTGAACCAGATGGGAATAAACAACAACGTGCCGAGGATTGACGCGATCCCAAATTTTGTCGCAACGTCTTTTTCCGCCAGGCCCAGTATGGACTTCATCAGGAACAGCAGCGACGCGAGCACCAACGCCGTCGCGATCATCTGCAGCAGCTTGACGAGCATCAATTTCATGAATGGTCGATTCTGCATCACGCTCGCAAACTGCCGCCACAGTGGTACCGCAGGCGCATGCCGCGATTCGCGCACCGGCGCACCGCGATCGATGCTACGGCTGGCGAGCACCGCGACCAGCATTGGCAACGTGATCAACCAGGCGACCACCGACCCCATGAACGCATAGCCCGCGCGTTGGCCGCCGCCCGCGCTTACCAGATACAATGCGCCCGCCGCTCCTAACACGATGCCGGCTTGCATGAATCCAACCCGGAACGACATCAGCCGCGCCCGCTCCGTGGCGCTCTCGCTGATCTCACCCGCGAGTGCGATGTAGGGTATGTTGAACAGGGTATACCCTGTGGCGTACAGCAACAGGCATCCCAGTTCCCAGGCGGTGATGTGCGCAGCCGCAAAAGCCGGCGGACTGAAAATCAACCAGAACGACAGACCGCAGAATATTGCGCCTAACAGCATCCACGGCACCCGCCGTCCCCAGCGGCTCGCGGTACGATCGCTGAGCATGCCCATCGGCGCATCGGTTACCAGGTCGTAAATCTTGCTGATGAAGATAATGGAGCCAGCCATGGTGCCGCTGATCCCAAGAATATTGACGAAGAAGAACAGTTGCATCGCGCCCAGCGCGTTCAGCAAGGTCGCCGTTCCCAGCGAACCAATCCCCCAGCCCAGCAGCAATCGCAGCGGCAGGCGTTCCGAATTCATGACAGCACCTGTCGCGCCGCGGCGTGTCCTGCAAGTCGGCCAAAAGTCGTCGCGGTCAGCAAGCCGTTGCCCGCCATGTAACCCCAGCACGACGGACCCGAGATGCCGCGCGCCGCGCCGCCACCGGCAAACAGGTTCGGCAGCGCGCTGCCGTTGTCGCGCAGTACCCGCCCCTCCGCATCCACCGCGAGACCTCCCTGCGTGTGAAACAGCGCGCCCGTGACCTTGACGGCATGGTACGGCGCAGCTAACAGAGGCTTGCCGGTGAAATCACGGCCGAAGTCATCGGCGCGCGCGCCGCGTCCGCAGCTCGCGACCTGGTCGCAGGTCGCGCGCAGCGCTGCCGCCGGCAGCGCGGTCAGGCGCGCGAGTTCCGTCAGATCCGGCGCGCTGACGATCGCGCGCGCCTCGACAGCATCGCGGTAATCGTCGAACTCCAGCATCAGCTTGTGCAGGCGCTCATCGTAGATGTCCCAGGCAAAGCGCCCGGGTTGCGCGACCACCTGCACGGCCTGCTCCGAGTAGCCCAGCGCTTCATTGGAAAAGCGCTCGCCCGCGGCGTTCACCTGGAAACCGCCTTCCATGATCAGCGGCCACAGTATGGGTATGCCGCGATCCATCGCCAGCCCGCCATGACCCTGGTAGGCATGGATGTCACGCACCGCCGCGCCTAACGCCAGGCCCCAGCGAATCGCATCACCCTTGTTGCCGGGATGCCCGAAGAACGTCGCAGGAACGATTTGCGGGATGAACTGCTGCAGCATCGCGGGGTTGCCGGCGAAGCCGCAGCAAGCCAGCACCAGCGTATCGCAGCTGAGGTCCTCGATGCTGCCATCCGGCCGGTGCACGCGCACGCCGCGCACGCGACCATCCATGGCGTCGGCGAACAACTCGCCGACCAGCGCATCGGTCAGCAGGTCGATGCCGCGCCGGTCGATGGCCGCCGACAGCGCACCCATGAGTTCGGCGCCGGTTCTGTTAGGTGAGCCGTGCATGCGTTTGACCGAATGGCCCGGATACAGGAAGCTGTCGACCAGCGACAGCGGCACCTGCTGCGCATCGATCAGCCATTCCACGGTCGCAGCCGACTCGCGCGCCAGCGCCAGAGCGATATCCGGGTCCGTCTGCCCGCGGGTCTTCTGCATGATGTCGGCCGCAAAGAGTTCCGGCGAGTCAGTAATGCCTGCGGCCTGCTGCAGCCGGGTTCCGGCGCCGGGGATCAGGCCGGTAGACATCGCCGTCGTGCCGAGCGCGCTGGCATCGCGCTCCAGCACCAGGACCTCCGCGCCCTGCTCGTGCGCAGCAAGCGCCGCTGTCAGCCCGCAGCCGCCACCGCCAACCACCAGCACCGGCACATGCGCGCTGTATCGGGCGGCGCCGGGATGCAAGATCCCGGAGCATTCGATGGGCTGAGACATCACCAGAGCCTACCGACCCGCCGGCACGCAAACAACGCGAATGCTCCCGCGCCCGCGTCTCGGTCGGCGTCCGCCGCCGCGCGCGCGCGCAGCTGCGTCCGCATTAGCATGTGGCCCATGAATACACCGACTCCGCCGGCCACAGGCCCA
>Ga0062383_10000502_pt1 | contig 10266 bp, 5 predicted proteins | sample DOMMetBare3Fresh_FD_59508 | JGI IMG/M metagenome (GOLD analysis project Ga0062383, IMG submission 59508) | Wetland sediment microbial communities from St. Louis River estuary, USA, under dissolved organic matter induced mercury methylation -... | ecosystem: Environmental > Aquatic > Freshwater >... | reverse complement strand
GCCACCAAGAGATGGCAGAATACTGCCATAAAAAAAGGCATGTCGCCCCGATGTAACTTCTTTGCAATAAAAATATTATCTGGCTGAAAATTTCCAGAGTGCCCTGATGAAAAGTGCTGCGGGTTCAGAGACCTCGCGCAGAACGTTGAGCGGTGAACTCAGCCGGCCCGCTACCGTTACAGATCGCGAGACGGGAATTGCTGAGCGGCGCGTCAAGCCCCGCCTTAGCGAACCGTTCCCGGCAAGAGCCCAGGGGCGGGACGCGACGGGCCAGAAATTTGACGACGAGTGCTTTCTCGACAACATCAGTTCAAGCGGATTGTATCTGCGGCTCCCCAGAGAAATGAACTCGGGCGCTGAGTTGAACCTGGTGGTTAAGTTTTTGAAAAGTGAAGACGCTGGCGCAACTGCTCGCTTACTCTGCCGGATATTACGCGACGAGCCTCAACCAGACGGCAGTCATGGGTTCGCCATGACGATTAAGGAGCACCAGTTTCTCTGAGGTCGCCTCATTAAGTGCGGCTGTGCTGACAGAGCCGACAGGAGAGGTGTCCCCGACGGGCCAGCCCGGTGAGGTGGAAACGACGACCGGGTTGCTTTGCTGTCTGGGCTTGCCGGCAGGCTCGAAGGAAGTCTTCGTAGAAGCAGCTGGGAATTGTGGATGATTAGTCCTCTATTACAACATCGATTCGTGCGAGCAATAGGCCTAAACCCGGTTTCGGGGCTTCGTCCCTCGGCTACCCAAAAACAGAAGGAGCGACTATCGGTTTACTCGCGGAATCTTGCGATGTACGTTGTGGCACCAGCACACTCTGAATTTTGCATCTTACTTTCATCCGGAATTATCAGATCTGCCCGCGGCGGATCGTTTCCTCGCCGGAAAAGCGCCGGCTAAATAACTAAATGCCGGTTCCCCGGCCTTCCCAAAAGGAGAAACTTTCCATGAAATACCCTGATTCCCAGATTCGCTCCAGCAAAGCGAAACTCTCCAGCTCTCGCGTGGCTGTTAGTTTGTTAGGAGTGTGTGTACTGCTGACGATACTAACGAGCAGCGCCTTTATGGCGCAACTTTCAGGCGCTATCTACACCACTGATGTCGGTTGTGGTGGTGTGAATATTAACCTTTACCCCAACAAGGATGCTGTTTACCTCAACGGCGGTCCCCAAAACCCAAACGGAGCTGGACTGGATCCAGGCAATTACTACGTTAAGGTGACCGAGCCGGATGGAACCCTGCTCGGATCAAGCATCGGTGGGCCTCTCGGTGATCAACCCGTACATGTACTGTCAACCGGCTACTTCGACATGTGCTATCAGTTGTCGGCAATCGTCAGCCCGCCAGGAGGCGCCCCCGCCCCCGGCTACAACAACACAACCAATAACGGCAACGAGTACAAAGTCTGGGTGTGTACGGACAGTCAGTTCACTCCAAGCAACTGCAAAACCGACAACTTTAAGGTTACCAGCGATGGCACTCCCACAGAAACCACGCTCCAGGTTCTCAAGTTCTATGATGCCAATCAAGATGGCATAAAGGATCCTGGCGAAGCGTACCTTGAGGGTTGGAAGTTTGACTTGAGCCCCGCCATCGGCACGAATCCGCTGCTCACATCTTTCACTGGTATTGCGAATCCCGGAGTATATACAGCTACGGAGCGTGATACGATCGAAACGAATTGGTTCGCGTCGACGAGTAAGACTCTGAGCACAATAGTTATTTCAGGCCAGACGTCGACGATCGAGTTCGGCAATTATTGCACTTTGACCCCGGGCGGTCACACGATAGGATTTTGGTCGAACAGGAATGGACAAAATCTGGAAACGGCCGCGGACTTCTTAGACCTCAATGCACTCTGTCTGAGGAACGCAGACGGCACGGATCGCGACTTCTTGTCCAGTCTCATAATCAACAAGAAGAACCTCAATACCTGGCTGCTGGATGCCAAAGCCGTAAACATGGCCTACATGCTCTCGGCGCAGCTTACAGCCACGAAGCTGAGTGTGACTCATGGATTCACGAATCCAGCCGTGATTGTAGATAACCCGAGGAACGTTACCGAGCTAATTGCTTATGCCGACAGTTTGCTGTGCGCGGATGGCTATACGCCAGGCGGTGATCCTAACCGGGCTGAGCAAGAGCGAGTAAAGAACATCCTTGACAAGATTAACAACGGCGGATCATTTGTACAGCCGAGTGCCGTCAACTGCCCCTACACTTTCTTACCATAGTCGTGTAGCGGATTCGAACTAAAAGGGTCGCCCTCTTTCGAGGACGACCCTTTTTCACGTTTCTCGGTCCGGCGACGTCGCTACTTATAGACGTTGACGAGCTGAGAAATGCCACTATTTCCTGCGGCGTCGTACGCTTTGCATTGCAGGACATGCGAGCCCGACTTGGCCTTGCGGGCATTCCACTTAGTAGTAAATGGCGACGCAGTTGAAGACGATACAAGGACTCCATCGACGTAGAGTTCATTCCTGATGACACCCAGATTGTCCGCCACGGTCGCGTAGACGGACACGCTCCCGGAAATGATTGCCCCGCCCGACGGCGAACTAATTGTTGCTGTCGGCGGAGTCGTGTCCGAAGGCGGGACACTGTTGCTGACTGTTACGCCAATGGAACAGCTGGCCAAATTGCCCACCGCGTCGGTGGCGGTTGCTATCAGTGTATGCGCGCCATTGGCGGCCGTAGTCGTGTCCCACTGGAACACATAAGGGCTGGCGCTATCCGTACCCAGGGAAGCTCCATCAATAGTAAGACTGACAGAAGTGACACCCACATTGTCACTCGCCGTCACACCGACGGTGATCGCACCTGAGACAATGGCACCGCCAGCCGGGGCACTAAAACTTACCGTCGGCGCTGTGGTGTCGGCTGAACCTCCGCCACTCGCCAGCGCCACTGCGCGGGCGGCGTTGACGCGACCCCAGCCATAGCTGGGATCCCACCCGGCAGCACCCAGGTCGTCAGCGGACTGTTTCAGAATGTCCTGCACTTGCGTTGGAGTAAGGCTTGGGTTGGCCGACATCACCAGTGCTGCTACGCCTGCTACAATCGGTGCCGCAACGGAGGTGCCTGCAGTCGACACATATCCGCCGCCCCTCGCGGTAGTGCGAATGTTTGTACCTGGCGCTGCCAAATCGACATTGTTGCCGGTGTTGCTGAACGAGGCTAACACGTCATTCGCGTCGGATGCACTGACGGTAAGAACGTAGGGGTTGTCCGGGGCGGAATTAAAGGTACCCTGATTGCCCGCGGCTACGGCCACCACGCCGCCCTTATTCTGGAAGTACTGCGCCGCGCTCCTGACGGTTGAACTATCGCTGGCATTGAAACTGAGATTAGCCACCCGCGCACCATGATCTGCAGCCCACTGAAGCCCAGACGCAAGGTCAGAGAAGGTCGCATACCCGCTGAGATCAGTTACGCGGATGGGCATAATCTTGCATCCCCAGGCAACAGAAGCTACCCCATCGGCATTATTGCTGGAAGCGGCGGCCGTTCCGGCGACCGCTGTCCCATGCCCACCCACGTCGCTTGTATCGATGTTCCTATTGTAGACATTCCAGCCAGGCACCATCCTGGATGAGAGGTCAGGGTGCGTGCCGTCAACGCCGGTATCCAGAATAGCTATGATTACGTTCGAACTGCCGGTGGTAGTTGACCACGCTGTTGGGCCGCCGATTTTTCGCAAATGCCATTGATCAACATACCATGGATCGTTCGGCGTCATATCCGCGGGCGCGACCAGCCGATCCAATTCTGCAAACTCCACTTCCGGTCGTTGGGCCATAGCCTGGGCGAAGCCGCTCTCGTCTGCCTGATCAGGCAGATCCAGGATGTGTACGCGAATGCCACGGATCTCGCCAGCATCACGCGCGCCGAGTGCGGCGATTACATTACGAGCGTGGGCGGGTAGGATGTCCTCACGAAATCTAACCAGAACGCGGCCCGGTACGAATTGGTCGCGGACCTCTGCCCGATTTATGTTTTGTTTCTCAGCCTGGGCTTTTCCTGAAATCAAGCCCGCGGCCGCAAGGCACACCATTAAGGCTGCCACGCACGCGGCAATTATCATTCTTTTCATCGATCGACACCTCTTACCTGTTTACCAATACATTCAACTGAGGATATCCGGGGCGGGTAAAATCAAGTTGGGGCTCAGTGGCTAGGTCTCTACTAATTCTGTGTGCATTTCACGAATCATGACCGCTGGCGCGCCTGGGCCGGTTGCGATTAGGTTCTGCTTCTGCTCCAACCGCAAGACCATGAAGGACAACCAGGCAACGCAGTCCGACGCCCTGATGCGAGATCGCGTCACTGTAGCCTGCAAAAGCGATGGGCTTTCCGTAGAGCGGCAAACGCCGGACCCGGGCGCGGTTCTACAGCGCAAGGGATCTAGCGCAGCTTTGGGTTTTGTGGCTGGATTTGTAGAAGAAGGAAAGAGTCCGAAGCACGGATGATGATGAAAGACAGGTGCCCTCGGTACTATTCCTGCTTTCGGTAACCCAGCCAGGTCTCGAAGAATTGCGGATTGGGGATTTCGGATTGCGGATTTCAACCCCGGACCTATTGCCTGGTCTTGAATTCCACTAATCCGCAATTTTCATCCGTTGTCTTCCGAAAATTCCGCAATTCGCAATCCGAATTCCGAAATTCTCTCGACCTCCGTTGGCTTTGCGGCCCCAGCTCGCGCTGGGTGTGCCTTTATCGCTTCAGGTGAATCTTTCAAATAGCGAACCATAGTGGGCTGGCCGATAAACGAAAGTACTCCAGTGAGCCCAACCCTGTCAAGCATTGTTTAGCGTTGATGGCATTTGTTGGCCCTACGGGTCCAACCGTTAAGGCGGAAAAACCCCGAAGCTACCCTTCGCTGTGTGGCTCCGGGATCCTCAAAAGGACGGCTCAAGTTGAGCAATTTGCCGGTTTCACTGTCTTTACCGCGCTCGGTTCCGTACCCAGCGGCACGACGATGCTTAGATGGACATGGGTAGGCTCATGCGTGATCTGATGTGGATTTGCGGGTCCGATTCACCCAGCTCCGGGTGCCGCGCTCCGTCACTTGCTGGAGATGGATAGCGATCTGTTCTCGGTGACGGGATCGACACCACCGGGGCCCTGGTGAGCCTGATAATAGTAGGGATGGTAGTAATAATCGCCAGAACGCAGGTCAGCCCGGTTCAGCACGACGCCGATAATCTTTGCACCAATCTCGAAAAGCATTTGGCGCGTACGCCGCACCACCTGTTGGGAGGTTTTACCTCCATGGACTACCAGGATGACGCCCTCCACCAGCGCTGAAACCAGCACTCCGTCGGTAAACGACGAGATGGGGGGAGAATCGATAACGATATAACTAAACTTTTCACTGACCACGTTGAGCAGGTGTTTCATCTGCGTGGAGCCCAGCAACTCAGCTGGATTTGGCGGTATGGCGCCGGAACACAGCAAATATAGGTTGCTCACATCACATTGCTCAATCTTTGAGAGAATCTCCGCAGCGGTATTCTCGCTGGAAAGAATTGCGCTCAGTCCGGCGGTGTTGCCTAAACCAAACAACTGATGCAAACGTGGCCGGCGCAAATCGGCGTCGATCAGCAGCACACTGGCTCCTGTCTGCGCCAGCACGATGGCCGTGTTGACCGCGGTAGTAGTCTTACCTTCCGCGGGTACGCTGGAGGTAACCAGCAAGGTCCTGGGAGGCCGCCCGGCGGTTGACAATAATATTGAGGTGCGCAAATGTTTGTAGGCTTCCGCGTGCGCGGTCGGCCCATGAGAATTCATCAGGAGTTCCGGACCGGAGCCGGCATGCCCGTTAGTTCTGTGCCAGCCTCGCTTGATAGGCAAGAACCGTTGCGCAGCAGCGCCGCGGGCGATGGGAATGGTCGCCAGAGATGGAAGACGCAAGTTACTCTCGATATCGCCGGCACTCTTTACGGTGTCATCGAGATATTCCAGAAAAAGAGCCAGGCCCCCACCAAACGCGAGCGCCAATAACAGTGCCACCAGGACTCCCTGCCGGCGATTGGGGCCAATCGGTCCCTTGGGTATTGCCGCGTAATCAACTACATGGATGTTGTTAGGTGTGCCGGCCATGGTGACATCATTCTCTTTGGAACGCTGCATCAAGCCTTCCAGGAAGCCCTTGTTTGTTTCGATCTCCTGCTTCAGAATGTTGTAGTTGATGGCGGCCTGATTCTGGGCAACTGTCTCCGAGCGTTGCTTATTAAACGCGACACGCAGGGTCCGCTCTCGCTCCAGCGCTTTGCGATAATTACTTTCCAGGGCGGTGGTAATAATTTTCTCACCGCTGCTGCGGCTCTCCTCCAACTGCTTCAGCACTACCTCAATCTGCTTATTAATGTCTTTGACTTCGGGTGACTCCTCCGTATCAGTCAACAATAGCTGCGCCCGTTTCTGCTTTAGCTCGGCCAGCCGGCCTTTGAACTCACCAATTTGTTTATCGCTGACTTCAGCATTCGCTGCGGCGACGCCGAGCATCAGGCTGGCGCGATAATTGGACTCAGCCAGGCTGCGGTCATTCTCGGCTTCTAGCAGCAACTTGTTAAGGCCAGAGAGCCTCTCTACCACCGTATTCTGACTCGCGTCGAGCGAGACTATCTCGTGGCCTTGTGCATAGTTGACCAACTGCTCTTCGCCGTTACGAATCTGTGACTGTAGTTCCGCGATGCGCTTTTGGAGATAGGTTCCGGCGATCGTATTCGTCCTGGTTTTGACCTCAATGTTCCACAGTGCGAAGGCATCGGCGGTAGCATTAACAACTTTGGTAGCGACCGCCGCGTCGGTATGGTCCGCGCTGATATCAATCAGACGCGTCTTCTTAATCTGCTCCACGTCTAACATTCCCTGAAGCATGGCTACATAAGGCGCCAGCCGCTCGATGGTGGCCTGATCGTCGAGGAAAGCGGTCGTTGACGCGAGCGCGAAATTCTCTTTTTCCGGCACTGGAGTGCTTTGGATCTTGACTGGGGCGTTTGCTTTCCGACTGAGACCCGTCATAGCCAGTAACTGCTGCCAAGTGGAACGATTCTCGACTCTCTGATCCAGAAAAGTCCGGTTGTGTTCGAGATCGAGAGTGCTGACCACTCGTCGCAGCAACGTTGGACTGGAAAGTATTTGGACCTGAGTGTTGAAGTACTCAGGATCCATGAAGGAGTTGTCGACGTAGAAAGATGCAGCTTTTGAAGCACCCAGCGCCGGACTATAGTTCTCCATATCAACCTGGATGCGGGCGCGAGCCTGATACATGTCAGGCTGCCGTGCTTGCCTTAGGGCGGCGATACTGCATGTAATTACCGCCAGACCAATGACCAGCCATATATGCTTGCGTATCGCCCGCCAGTAATCAAGCAAATACATTTTGCCTTCCGGGGTAGCGACTTCACCGTACGCGACGACAGGTGGCGACCCGTAGACACTCCGCAACGATTCTTTGGCGGGCTCGACCGACGACGAGTTTTTCAGGATGATCTCGAGAGCTTTGGCTAGGTCTGAAGGTTCTTTCATTGGGGCGGTCTCTTAGCGCGGCAAAGCCGCAAAGAATTTCTGCGCTTACAGAGTATTCATGAGCGAGCCGAATAATCACCTCGGTCAGAGAGGGAAGGCACCTCTCAGAGGCGGCTTCGGATGCCGGAAAGTTAACATGGCGTGCGACTCAAGAGCAACGCAAAAAGGCCTTCGACGTAGCAAAAGCCAATGGGCGCAAGTGACTTCGAGCCTTGCCGTTGGCCTGTTCGCTTGACCGCTTTTTGCCCGCGTCCTCAGCGAACACGCATGGCCGGATCACCCAGCAGTATCCAGGTACGGCGGACGTCTGGATCCGTGATGCCGACTTTGGCGCCCCTGGTTGCTTCGCCTAAACGAAGGGACTGGGAACCAAACAGCAACCGGTAAAATTCCAGGTCCAAAGCAAACTGGGGTTGCGCTTCCGTAAATCCCGAGGATGCCCAGACCGCAACGGCGCCGCCGTTTTGGGCCTTCAACGCTGCCTCTGCCAAACTATCGATATAGATATCATGAGCGTAGCCGTTGAGGCATGTCATCATCACATAAAGCGATGGCTTGCTGGCATTTGTGAGCCCGTTCGCGAGGTCTGAATCCAGCAGACCCGCATCCGTCCAAACGCTGTTTGATCCGTGGCCGTAGTAGTTGACGATCATTGGACCACCATTCAGCGCGTCCAATATCTGGCCGCGCGTCAGGTCGTCGCTGCCTACTTCGGCGCGGTTGATAGGTTGCACAACTACGCTTGGGGGCAATAGCGCTTGTGTCTGACTACTCCTTGATTCAAAGCCGTTGTCCGCCACCATCACGGCCCCTCGCAGCGGCACATTCAAGTCTCTCTCGTGTTCGTAGCTGAGAATCTTCGCAACCATCAGGTTAACTTCCGTCGTCGTGCGTCCGGGCAACCGGCCGATGGCCATGGTTGCCAGGCCAGCATCGTTGAAGTCGGCCAGCCAATCGTCCGAGGCCGTCTCCATGTACGCCGTGTCAATTAACTTCGTCGGCAGGAAATCATTCTCGCCCTGGCCGAGATAGTTGCGCGGATCCCAGGTGCTGTCTCCCACCAGCAAGAGATAAGTGGGTTGTGTGCTCCAGTAGCTGCTTGCCCATGACAGGAAACTCTTTAAGGCGAGCGGCGTATGCGCGCCGAAACTAAACTCGTCGTAGACATCTTCCACGTCGACGACTGCCACGCTCAATCCCTGGCTGCGACGCAGCGCAGCGAGCGGCTCAATTGCCAGACGAAAATCCTTGTGTGTAATGATAACCATGTTTGCCGCGTTGGCGGAGGCATTCCAGCTCGAAGGGGTGTTTGCGGTGATCGACGACGGATGGCCCGCCAGTTCATCTGCAAATGCCAGCAGCGTCCGCGGGTTGTTCGCCGCTGCCACGGTCACCGCAAAGCCACCTTCCGAAGGTCCGGCCTCACCACGAAGCTCCAGGGGCGAATGCGGATTGGTAATGTCCAGCACGCGCACATTAGGCGTGGTGAAACCACCGACTCGCACCGTCTGGCCAGCCGGTAAGCTGAATCTCAGCGTGTTGTTGTCGGCCCGATATCGGTGCGCATATGTGAGCCGGACCCAGTCAATCAAGCTGATGTCAAAACGGCCGCCGGTAGCCATGAGCGAAACTACGTTGTCGCCCTCGCGCAGCAGGGAGCGGCTGATGGAAATTCCCTGCACGGAGTGCTCACGACCACGGAAAGTTGCGGTGCCGATTTGTGTCCCATTGAGCTGCAACTGCACCTGATGCGTTCCGGCGGTCAACCCCTGAAGTGCGAATTCGAGCCGTGGCTGATTGCCTGAAGTGGCTGCGGTATCGAGGTTTCTGACCGTCAAAGTCTGGTTGACGGGTTCACTCAATACCGGTGCGCCGAAAATGTTCTCGGCGTCGCCGTTGAGCAGGCTTGCAAAGTAAAGGACTTTCTCGCGACGTTCGACCGTAAAGTCGAAATTGCGGACTGTGGGCTCTGTTGGGTCCGGAGACTCCCTCCCACTTTCGCCCTTGCCGTTTATGCGCTTGCCGGGTTTGCTGCCATTTATCAACCAGTAGACGCGCCTGTCAGTCGTTGCCAGATCGAGCCCGACGCCGTAAAACTCCAGCCTGCTGTCAGCGGTTAGACGCGCCCCGTTAGTGGAGAGAGCCATCGGCACCTGAGTGCCGTCAACGTACAACTGCAGCATACGCGCATCTGTCGACGGGTCTAACCCGGCAGCCACCAATTCGGGTTGCGTCACGCGATACCAGCCACTCTCGCGCACCTGGATTTTGACCGCCTTGCCGGCAGCAATCTCCTGCTGTCCAACTATCAGCGCAGACTGGGACGGGATTTTTGAGGAACTCGCGTTTTTCACACTTTGCTCTGTTGGCCAGGACCGCTCAGCTTTATCGCTAACCCAGGCATCTGTTTGTGAGGCGATCTCCTTCAACAACATCGTCCGCTGTCGCTTCGGCGAGACGACATGGCTCGGATTGGCGTATGGATAGATGGGCCCCGTCCATTGGAGACTACCATCAAGATCTATAGCCTCCAGGTAATAGCTCGTGTCGGCATTGCCTTTCGTGTCAAACCACGAATAGGAATAACCGGCTGTGAGACGGTTACCTGGTCCCACGGTCAAAGCGGAGCCCGCAATCACCGACGGCGTCACGCGTGTGCGTTTATTGTCCTGTTCGCGATAGAGGTGGTAACCGAGATTGTTGACTTCGTAACCGCTCTCCCAATTCAACTGCAC
>Ga0062383_10000501_pt1 | contig 10268 bp, 10 predicted proteins | sample DOMMetBare3Fresh_FD_59508 | JGI IMG/M metagenome (GOLD analysis project Ga0062383, IMG submission 59508) | Wetland sediment microbial communities from St. Louis River estuary, USA, under dissolved organic matter induced mercury methylation -... | ecosystem: Environmental > Aquatic > Freshwater... | reverse complement strand
CACGCGATTTGAGGGGGAATACATGAACGTGAAAGTCATCGTGGTCGGTGGCCTGGCTTTCTATGTGGCCCTGTTCGCCGTGAGCTTCCTGACCGGATACGTGGTACACCAGAACATCCTGCAGGTGGCCTATCACGCCACGGAAGCTTTCTGGCGTCCGGAACTGAATCAGGACCCGCCTGACATGGCGGCGCTGATGCCGCTGTGGGTGACCTGCGGACTGATCGGATCGTTCATCACTGCCTTTATCTATGACTGGGTCCGCCCCGCATTAACCGGTTCTGGACCGCAACGCGGACTCAAGTTTGGCGTCATCGCGTTCCTGTTCCATGGTATCTACATGCTGAACTGGTCCGGAGTATTCAACCTGCCCAACAAGATCTGGTTCTGGTGGTGGGCCGAATCGGTCGTCTACCTGCTGGCAGGTTCGGCAGCACTCGGCTGGGTCGCGCAGAAGCTCTCTCCGGCCAGGAGCTGAGCGCGAATAATGAAAGGCCCCGGTCCTGCGGGGACCGGGGCTTCCTTTTTCCGTCCGCATCGAGATTGACCATGAGCCTGGATCGCCTCGGCGCAAAGTACCCCTCGAAACGCGCGCTGATCACCGGCGGCGCTAGCGGGCTGGGTTTGGCGACCGCCGAGCTGCTTGCGGCGCGCGGCTGGCGGCTGGGCCTGCTCGATCGCGACGCAGCGGGACTCGGAACCGCCGCTGCGGCACTGCGCGCGAAAGGCAGCCCGCTCTGCGAAGTCCACGCCGTCGATACGACGGATGAGGCGGCCGTGAAATCGGCTGTGGATGAATTCGCGGCACGTTGCGCCGGGCTCGATTTTGCGATGAATTCCGCGGGCGTCGCAGTCACAGGTGGCATGCTCGAGACACCATCGTCGGACTGGGACTGGATCATGAACATCAACGTGCTGGGAGTCGCGCATTCCTGCCGCGCGGAGCTCCCGCACCTGGTCGCCTCTGGCGGCGGCATCATCGTCAACATTGCCAGTGCCGCGAGCTTTGCCTGCAGCGGCCGGATGAGCGCCTACAATGCCTCCAAGGCCGCGGTCGTGGCGCTGTCGGAAACGCTCTTTCAGGAATTCGCGGACCAGCATGTGCATGTCGTCGCGGCGATGCCGGGATTTTTCCGCACGCGGCTGATGGAGCATGCGCGGGCGCCAGCCGATGCAGCAGGATTCGCCCGCAAGATGATGCAGGCCTCCAATCTGGAAGCGGATGCGGTAGCGCTCGAAATCGTCTCGCGCGCAGCGGCGGGTGCGACGCACATCGTGCTGCCAGGCGGTTATCGCTGGCTGTGGCGCTTCAAGCGCCTCGCGCCGCGCGCATACCTGCGCTGGATGGTGTCACAGCGAAGGCGCTACGCTGCGCGCGCCATGGCCCGTCGCGAAGTAAAATAGTATCGCCATGTACCTGATCATGAAACTGCTGCACATCGTCGCGGTCATCGCATTTCTCGGCAACATCTCAACCGGCCTCTTCTGGCACGTTCATGCGGCACGCACGCGTGATCCGCGGCTGCTCGCACACACGATGGATGGCATCATCAGGAGCGATCTGCTGTTCACCATCCCGGGCGTCGTCGTGATCATCACGACCGGCCTCATCGCGGCGCTGGCCGGCCGGCTGCCACTGTTGCGAACCGGCTGGATTCTCTGGACGCTCGTGCTGTTTTCGCTCTCAGGGCTCATATTCATGGCATTCGTCGTGCCATTGCAGCGGCAGCTGTTCGCGTTGGCGCAGGCCGGATCCGGGCCGGGAGGATTCGATTACGCGGCCTATCAGCGGGTCGCGCGTCGCTGGGAAGCCTGGGGTGCGGCGGCGCTGCTGGCGCCCGTGGGCGGCCTCATACTGATGGTCCTGAAACCCCTCTGAACCATGGCGAAACCCGAAGACAATCGCACACCGGCACTGCCGCCACCGCTGGCGCCGCCGCGGCGCGGCGCGAATCCATGGAGATTGTCGGAAACCGCGCGCAAGCCGGCATCGCGGCCGGAATCCATTGAGCCGAATCTGCTCGACGAGCTGATGAAACAGGCGCCCGCGGGCGATACGCACGTGGAGCCGGAGGCGCCGCCGCCGGCTGGGGCGGCGCGATCGCGCCCCGTGCTGGGGTTCGTGGTGGCCGGCGCTGTCGCGGTATTGATCGTGCTTCGCATTTTCTTTGATTCACGCGAGGACCGTGACTGGGCGGGCATGATCGGGCCGCTGCTCGTCATCGCATTCATCGCGCACGGCTGGTGGAGAATGAGTCAGCGGCGCCGCGGGCGGGACAAGCTCAAGCCGGATTGACCGGCAGCTTCCAGACCAGCGTCTGGTTGTTGGCCGGCATTCGGTGGTCGGCCTGCAGGACGAATCCGATGCCGCGCGCCAGCGCGTCCACGGCCTCGAAATCCCGGATGCCGCTTTTCGGATCCCGCGCGTGCAGCATCTCGTCGAAGGATGCGTTGCTCTCCGACGTGTATTGCCCGGCATAGCGGAACGGCCCATAGATCACCAGCACGGCGCCCGGTTTCAGTATCGCCGGAAGATTGGCGAAGAAAGCCTCGACCTCAGGCCAGCTCATGATGTGCAGGGTATTCGCAGAGAACACGCCATCCATGCGCCGCACGTCCCAGGGCGGTTGCGTCACGTCGAGCTCGACCGGTGCGCGCAGGTTTTTCGGCCCCTCGTAGACGATGCGCTTGCGCAGGCCCGGCATCGCATCGGCGCGGTCGCTGGGCTGCCAGACGAGCCAGGGCATTTCAGTCGCAAAATGCACCGCATGCTGGCCCGTGCCACTGCCGATTTCGAGGACGCTGGTGCATCCCGCGAAGACCTCGCGCAGGATCTCGAGTATCGGACCCTTGTTGCGCTCGCAGGCGTCGGAATGCGGAAGCATCGGAAAAGCATCCCTCAGGCCAGCGCGAGCCCCCAGGCCAAGGCCAGGAGCAGGATCGCGGCGAGCCCCGCCGCCCACTGCGGGCCATTGCGTCCTGGCCGCGGCATCGGCAGGCGTGCACAGAGAGCGCCGATTCCCGTTCCGACCAGAAACCCGGCCAGATGCGCGAGAATATCCGTGTTCTCGCCACCGGTGCCCGTGAATGCGAGCAGCGCAATGCCGCCGATCAGCGGCGCGCTCTTACGCATCCACGGCGACCAGTTCCTCATGTGGCGGCGCCAGCCATAGGCCGCGACCAGGCCGAGCGCCGTGAACACGGCCGTCGAGGCACCGAGCAGGCTGTGATTTGGCGGGTGCAACATCGCGTCCAGGCCATAGGCGAGACCGCCGCCCAGCAGGATCAGCAGCCAGGCGATGCCCGGCCCGAAGAGCCGCGCCGCGGGATAGCCAAACAGCGCGCCGAAGACGAGATTCGAGAGCAGATGCGGCAGGTCGGCATGCAGTGTCAGCGCGGTCAGCACCCGCCAGGCTTCGCCGCGCTCGAGAAAGCCGGCATCGAGCATGCCGGCGGCCCGCCAGTTGTGCCCGCCCAGGTGCGTCAGCACGGCGAGCGTGACTGCGATCAGCACCAGCGCGTAGCCGTACACGCCATAGAGAGCGTGCGGGTGATTCGGCCAGACCACGGGCGCCGTGGGCGGGCGGTGGTTCTCGCGCAGGTAATGCTGCAGCTCAAATGCTGCGCGGGCGTGATCCTCGGGCAGCACCCAGAGACTGGCGCCCGCGGCGGTCGTTCGCCGCTCGTAGGGAATACCGACGGCGTCCAGCACCAGCGCCCAGTCGGCACAGGCCGCCGGTAGCAACTCGCTGGTCAGGGGTATCAGTGGCACAGCCGCAATCATGGGGAGATGGTCTGTCTACATGGTGCCTAACGGAAAGGTATCAACTAAAGTAGCGCCCATGTACGCGGAAAAGCGGGAACGGCCCCCGGAACGGGACGAACAGCTCGGCCGCTGGATACTCGGCGGGCTGGTTCTTATTGCGGTCGGCGCCGGTATCTGGTTCTGGCTGAAGCGACAGCCGGCCGATGATGTCCAGCCGGTCAGAAACGAGACGATTGCGACCAACGGGCCGCGGATCCTCAACCCGATTGAACCGGCTGCGGATGACGGTACCGGCATGTCGGCCGCAGACCGGATTGCGGCACTCGTCGGCGCGCCGCGTTTTGAATCCCTGTTCATCACCGATGACATCGTACGACGCATCGTCGTGACCGTGGACAACCTGACGCGCCCGAAGGTCGCTGCACAGCTCCTGCCGGCGAAGCCACCGGCAGGCAGCTTCGTCAGCGCGGGCGGCGAGGATCGGCCGGTACTGAACTCGGCGAATTTCGCGCGTTACGCGCCGTGGATCGAACTCGTCGATTTGCTCGACCCGGATGCCACATTCGATTTGTACCGGCGGCTGTACCCGCAATTCCAGGCGGCTTACGAGAACCTCGGCAATCCGGATGGTTATTTCAACGACCGGGTGATCGAGGTCATCGATCATCTGCTCGCGACGCCGGAACCGCCCGTGACGATCGCACTGACCAGGCCGAACGTGCTGTACCTGTTTGCCGACCCGGCGCTCGAAGCACAGTCGGCGGGCCGAAAATTGCTTTTGCGCATGGGCCCGGCGAATGCGGCGCGCGTCAAGATGAAGCTGCGCGACATGCGCGACCGGATCGCTACAGCTCATCGGGAGTGATTGCGAGGCGCAATACGACCTCGGAGCCATCGCCGCGCTTGCGATGGCGGATCCACCAGACGGCTCCCTTGGACAGGTGCCAGGCTGATTCGCGGCCGGTCAGCAGCTTCGCCGCCAGTTGCCCGAGTGTCGGCTGGTGGCCGACGATCAGCACTGCCCGTCCTGCGTCCGGCCAGCCGCTCGCGGAGAGGATTGCGGACGCAGATTGACCGACGGTGATCGCATCGCTGGTCTCGAAGCCCCGCTGCAGCGCACGCGCGGTCTCCTGTGCACGCAGTGCAGGCGAAACCAGGATCCGCAGGTCCTCTGGCAGCCGGGGCTCCAGCCAGCGCGCCATGGCCCGCGCCTGTTTCTGGCCTTTCTTCGTCAACGGCCGCGCCGAATCCGGCTGACCATCTGCGGCATCGGCATGACGCCAGAGAATCAGGTCCATGTCTGCATCAGGACATGCGCCGGATCGCGAACTGCCGGCCGATCGCTTCCCACTGCCGGGCCTCGGACTCGAGCGCGGCGGCCGTCAGCGCATTGCGCGCAAGCCAGGAGCGCGGCAGTTCGAGCGAGAAGCGCGAGTCGTGCGCGGTGACCTTGAATGCCGGCAGGCGCACGCTGGTGCGCCGCCGCAGCAGGGTCGACGCGAGGCGGAGCGCGAAGACCAGCGGCCAGTCCGCGCCATCGAGGTCATCATCCTGCATCTTCTCGAGCTTGCCGCGGTGCGCCAGTACGATTCGCGCGAGACGCTGCTGCTCGACGCGCGAGAAGCCCGGCATGTCGGCATTCGACAGCACATAGGCCGAGTGCTTGTGATACTGGGCGTGCGCGATTGACAGGCCGACTTCCGCGAGCCGCGCCGCCCAGTCCAGCATCATGCGGTCCGATACGCCTTCGGCGCTGCCCACCGGCGCAAGCTGGTCGTAGATGCGCAGTGCGAGATCCCGCACACGCGTGGCCTGCGCGATATCCACCTGATACCGGCGCGTGAACTGGACAACCGTGGCCTCGCGCATGTCGTGATGCTCGACGCGCCCCAGCAGGTCATAGAGCACGCCATGGCGGAGCGCAGCGTCGGATACTTCCATGATTTCGATATCGAGCTCATCGAAGATCGCATAGAGAATCGCAAACCCGCCCGGCAGTACGGCTGCGCGTCCCGGCTTCAGGCCGGCAATACGCTCCGGATCGGCGCGTCCGACGCTGATCAGCAGCTCACGCAGTCGTTCGAGCCCGTCACGCGTGATTCCATGTGCGGCAAAACCGTTCGCGCTGAGGATGCTCTCGACAGTGCGCACCGAACCGGAGGACCCCACGGCCTCCCGCCAGCCGGAGCGGCGATAGCTGCGCGCGATGATCGCGAGCTCCTGGCGCGCCTCCAGCAGTGCGGCTTTCATGCTGCGCTTCTCGACACGCGCATCGGGGAAATGCCGCAGGCTGGAACTGACACAGCCCATGTAAAGGCTTTCCATGAGCCGCGGTTTCAGGCCTTCGCCGACGATCAGCTCGGTCGAGCCGCCGCCGACGTCGACGACGAGGCGCCGATGTTCCGCCGGCGCCAGCGAATGGGCGACACCGAGATAGATCAGGCGCGCCTCTTCCCGCCCGGCGATGATTTCGATGGGAAATCCCAGCACTTCGCGGGCCTCGCGCAGGAATGCGGAGGAGTTCTTTGCGACTCGCAGGGCATTGGTGCCGACGGCGCGGACCGCGTCCCGCGGCAGGCCACGCAGGCGCTCGCGGAATCGGGAAAGGGTTTCCAGCGCGCGCGCCTGGCTGGCGCGATCAAGCCGCTTGTCGGCGGTCAGGCCGGCGCCGAGCTGGACCTGTTCCCGCAATGCGTCGAGGGGATAGATCTGGCCGTCGACGACGCGGCCAATCTGGAGGTGGAAACTGTTGGATCCGAGGTCGACAGCGGCAAGGGTTTCGTGGCGCGCCATGCGTCCGGCACGGTAACACCCGGTTGCCGCGCACGTAAACCGGCCCTGTCATTTAAGTGTAACCTGCGCACTGGATGCTCCCCCGACCATGAGTGACCGCGCAAGCCGCATTCCACTGCTGAACCGCGAGCTTGGCATGCTGGCGTTCAATCGCCGCGTGCTGGCGCAGGCGGCTGACGATACCGTGCCGCTGCTTGAGCGGCTGCGGTTCCTGACCATCGTCTCCTCGAACCTGGACGAGTTCTTCGAGATCCGCGTCGCCGGGATCAAGGAACAGATTAAGCTCGGCATGGCCGAGGCCGGCCCGGAAGGCATGACCCCGAAAGAAGTCTTCGCACTCGTCACGAAGGAGGCGCGATCGCTGTTCGCCGAGCAGTACAGCCTGCTGAACGAAGTGCTGCTGCCAAAGCTCGCCGAGGCCAACATCCGGTTTCTGCGCCGCGACACCTGGTCGCCAGGGCAGAAGGCGTGGGTGCACGACTACTTCATCCGCGAAGTGCTGCCGGTGCTGACACCGATCGGCCTCGATCCCTCGCACCCGTTCCCGCGCGTGTTCAACAAGAGCCTCAATTTCGTCGTCGAACTCGAGGGGCGTGACGCCTTCGGCCGGGTGTCGCGGATCGCGATCGTGCAGGCCCCGCGCATGCTGCCACGCGTGATCCGGCTGCCCGCCGCGATCGCGAAGGAAGAATATGCCTTCGTATTCCTGACCTCGGTGCTTCATGCTCATGTGGACCAGCTGTTTGCGGGCATGACGATCAAGGGCTGCTACCAGTTCCGGGTCACGCGCAACTCGGACCTGTTTGTTGACGAGGAGGAAATCAAGAACCTGCGAATCGCCCTTCAGGGTGAGCTGCTGCAGCGCCACTTCGGCGATGCCGTGCGTCTCGAGGTCGTGGATCAGTGCTCGCCGCCGATGGTCGAGTTCCTGCTTCAGCAATTCGGCCTGGATGAGCAGGACCTCTATCGCGTGAACGGCCCGGTCAACCTGTATCGCCTGCGCGAGGTCCTGTCGCAGATCGATCGCCAGGAACTCAAGTTCCCACCCTTTGTACCCGCGGTGCCCGCGACGCTCGAAATGGGCGACCGGGACCTGTTCGAGACGATCGCGCGCCAGGACGTCCTGCTGCACCATCCATTTCAGTCATTCACGCCGGTGCTCGACTTCATTCGCGCGAGTGCGCTCGATCCGCGGGTTGTCGCGATCAAGCAGACCGTCTACCGGACCGGCGCCGATTCCGAAATCATGCAGGTCCTGATCGACGCGGCGCGCGCCGGGAAAGAGGTCACGGTCGTCGTCGAGCTGCTGGCGCGCTTTGACGAGGAGGCCAATCTCGGCTGGGCCGCGCGCCTCGAGGAAGTCGGGGCGCATGTGGTTTATGGCGTGGTCGCACACAAGACTCACGCGAAGATGTCGCTGATCGTGCGCCGGGAATCCGGGCCGGATGGCAGCGAGCTGAAACGCTACGCGCATCTTGGTACCGGCAACTACCATGCGGCGACCGCCCGGCAGTACACGGATTTCGGCCTGCTGACCGCCAACGAAGACATCTGCCGCGACGTCAACGACGTATTCAAGCAGCTGACCGGCCTCGGGCGCGCAAGCAAGCTGAAGCACGTCTGGCAGGCGCCATTCACGCTGCACAAGCGCCTCATCGAGGCCATCCGGAACGAATCCCGCATCGCTGTCGAAGGCCGCCCGGCGCGCATCACCGCGAAGATGAATGCGCTGCTCGAGCCCGCAATCATCGGGGCACTGTATTCTGCATCGCAGGCGGGCGTGAAAATCGACCTGGTCGTGCGCGGGACCTGTGCGCTGAAACCGGGTGTTCCGGGTCTTTCGGAGAATATCCAGGTCCGTTCGATCGTCGGCCGCTTCCTTGAGCACACGCGCGTGTTCTTCTTCCAGAACGACGGCGCGGAGGATGTGTATCTCGCAAGCGCCGACTGGATGGACCGCAATTTCTTCCGGCGCATCGAGTTGTGCTTCCCGATCCTGGACCCGAAGCTGAAACGGCGCGTGATCCGCGAGGGCCTGCGTCCCTATCTGGAGGACAACTGCCAGGCCTGGGCCATGGACGGGGACGGCGGATTCAAGCGCCTGAAGCCGGGCAGCGGCAAACGCCGTGCAGCGCAGGAGGAATTATTGTCGCTGCTGTCGACCGGCGGGAATTGAGGCCTGGTTTCCGGTGTCTGGTGTCCGCCAGACGCCTTCGCGGCGCGGATCGGCGGCGCCTTCGACGGTGCCGTCGGCATGCAGCACGACGCCGTGCAACCCCGACTCCTCGCCACGCCCGGATTTGACTGTGATGCCGCGTTCGGCGAGGCCCGCGATCACTTCAGGCGTGAGCTTTGCGGCTTCGCCAAAGTACTCGTCGCCACGCCCGAACACATTCGGCAGGTCGATAGCCTGCTGCAACGTCAATTTCCAGGCGAGCAAACCCACCAGCGTCTTGGCGTTGTAGGCGAGGATCGCAGTGCCACCCGGCGAACCGAGTGCTGCGACCGCGCGCCCGTCGCGATCGAGCACGATGACCGGCGACATGGAGGAGCGCGGCCGCTTGCCGCCCGCAACGGCATTGGCGACCGGGTGTCCGTCCATCACCGGGCGGTAGGAAAAATCCGTGAGCTGGTTGTTCAGCATGAAACCGCCGACCGCGCGCCCGGATCCGAACAAGGACTCGACGGTAGTCGTCATCGAAACAACATTGCCCTGACTATCTACAACCACAAAGTGACTGGTGCCGGCCGCTTCGTTTGATGTATCGGCACCTCGTTGGATCGGCGCAGGAACGCCTGCGGCTGGCGCAGGGCCGGCAACCGCGCCGATCAACGCTGCCCGCCGGGCCACGTATCCGGGGTCGAGCATTCCGGCAACGGGAACGTCAATAAACCTGGGGTCGGCGACGTACTGATCGCGGTCCGCGTACATCAGCCGGCTCGCCTCGGCGAACAGATACCAGGCGACGGGGTCTTCCGGCCCGCGTGCCGCGATGTCGGTGTGATCCAGGATCGCGAGCAGCTGCAGCAGCGAGACGCCGGAAGAGGGCGGTGGCGGCACGCAAACGATGTACACGAGATACGGGCCGCATAGCGGATCGCCGATGCCCGGGCGATATGCGCTGAAGTCGCCGGCCGCAAGCGTGCCCGCCCGCGGCTCTGCATGCGTGCGCGTGATGATGGCATCCGAGATCGGCGGCTCCAGCAATGCGCGCGGGCCTTTCGTCGCGATCAGCCGCAGGGTCTGCGCATAAGCCGGATTCGTCAGCCGATCACCGGCCTGCACCGGCGTGCCGTCGGGGCGCGAGAAGAGTGCGCGCACATCGGGTTCGGCGGCCTGCGGAAATGTGCTGTTCGCAAAGCGCGCGAGCCGCTGCGGCACGATGAACCCCGAGTCCGCCGCGCGGATCGCGGGCTCGAACAGCCTTTGCCAGGGCAGTGCGCCGTGACGCGCATGCACGGCGCCCAGCATGGCGATCGCCGCCGGCACACCCGTCGAGCGACCCGAGAGCACGGCGTCGCGATAGGAGAGCGGCTCGCCTTTCTCGTCCAGGAACATCCCGGCAGTCGCGGCAGCGGGCGCCACCTCACGCCCGTCGAAAGCCGTGATGTGCGAGGTCGCCGCATCGTAATAAAGAAGAAATCCGCCACCGCCCAGACCCGAACTCTGGGGCTCGACGAGTCCCAGCATCGCCTGTATCGCGACTGC
>Ga0062383_10000498_pt1 | contig 10300 bp, 11 predicted proteins | sample DOMMetBare3Fresh_FD_59508 | JGI IMG/M metagenome (GOLD analysis project Ga0062383, IMG submission 59508) | Wetland sediment microbial communities from St. Louis River estuary, USA, under dissolved organic matter induced mercury methylation -... | ecosystem: Environmental > Aquatic > Freshwater... | reverse complement strand
AGTGCGATGAGTACAACGAAGCAGCGCATCAATGGGGAATCATCCGGAAAATGGTCGTACCGTGAGTGCCGGGTGTCACGGCACCGCTAATGTCGCCTCAGCCATTGACTTGCCGCCGGCCTCGGGACGTTCATGATAACGCAGAGTCAGAGTACCATTTTTCAGTGTCATCCCTTTGGGTAATTTGATCGGTAGCTTGTTCTTGCGCAGGGTGTTTGGCACATATACCGCCACCCCGGCCACCTTGGCCACCTCAAACTGGTTACCTTGAGCGGGTGTGAAGATCGCTATCAGATCACCGTATACCGAACGAGTCCCTTCACGTTTGATCGTGAAGGATAAAAGCTGTGTGTTGTCCGGACCCGACTCCAGAGTCAGATCGGCCAGTGCGGTTGTTACCCTGGTTTCGCCCTGGCGCACGATCACCGGGATCGACGCCCCTACCAGAGCCTGCAGGACAATGGAGATTTCACCCTTTTCCGGTTTGGCCAGATTTTCCAGGTTGGCTGCCCCCTCGGCATCCGCTACGCGATCGAATTGCATGTGTGAACGGTATTCGCCCGCAGCCAGTCCGGCCGGCTTGCGCACCATGATTCGCACCGTCTGGGACTTGCCCGGTTGCAGGGTTACCTGGCGCGGCGAGTAGCGCAGCATGTCATCGGCAAACTGCTCGCCGGCCTGCGGTTTATCGGCTGGCACGATGTCGCCGGTCTCGGTCATACGCCGGTTGAAGATGCCGATACGATAGGTTTCAGGTTTATCACCGTTGTTGATGATCTCAACCTGGGCACTGCGGGTTTTGCTTTCCAGCACCACGCGGGTAGGGTAGAGCATCAGACCGGCAGAGGCGCTCTGGGCCCACCACAAAAGGAGCAACAACAGCACGGTTGTACGGAAAATCCGGGTAATGTAAGCTGGTTGTTTCAACTGCATGAAGAGGCCTCCTTGAAAACAGCAATGCATGGTTACGGATAGGTAACGGTCACGGAAAAACTGCCGGAATAGTAGCCAGGGGATTGGTTGTTGCCTGCGGTCAGTTTTGCGCCGACTTTCAAGCTATCAGTGCCGCCACTCAGTTGTCCACTGGAATTTCCTGAATTAACCGAATATACCGAAAAATTAGTGACCGGCATACTGTTGGCGCCGTTGGTCAAGACAATGTCAGCCACCGGATCAATGGAATATCCGGTTACCAGAAGACAATCAATTATGAGATCGGGAACACAACTGACCGTGAAGCGGGCCTGGCGGTAGGTGGAGTTGAGCAGTGTCACCCCCCCGGTTGCCGAGCGTGCACCATTGGAGGCGTTAATGGTTACCGTGCCGCCAGTGCCGGCAACGAACGACCCGAAGACCAGCGAGTCGTTGTTGACGATGGAATAGTGATAGGCCTTCGCCGGCGTCGCGAGCGTCATAAAGAAAAAGATCGCCATCAACAACCTGAACGGTGCGGCGATCCTGTATCTGCTAACGTATGTAGTCAATCAATCTACCTCACAACACCCCTCAAATTTTGCTGCTGCAACAATAGTACATTAAAAAGTTTCCGATGCAAGCGGCGTTAAACCAGGAAACTCAATTATAGGCGATTATGGCATAGACCGTGCCTTTACCATTGATTTCCTCAGCATGGGTAACGAATAAATTTACTCCCTGTCCGTTACTCAGTATGCTGTTCATGCCGAAGCTGGCATCCGAAGACGCCAGCGTCAGAATTCGCAACGCCTGGGGAGGGGAGTCGGTGGTTGACATGACGATCTGATTGCCTTGAGCCCAGATGGAACTCAATGTCATTACACGTATTTCTTCCTCACCACGTTTGGAAATAGTGCCCGAGGCACTGGCTATTCTCAGGGTAAACACCCCGCTGTCGGCCCATTTGTGTAACTCCTCCGCTGCGATGATCGCCACCTCGGCGGGAGAAATGATCTCGGCACTGACCATGGCGGTAGCTGTAGCAGCTTGTGCCGGAAAAGCTGTCAGCGCCCCTGAAAGCAGGAACGCTGATATAACAAAGTTGGTAATGTGTGCATTCATACTACACCTACGGTGAATTAGTTGTAGGCGACAGTCACTTTCAGGTCGCCGGTGTATGTTCCACTGGCCTGTGCATTATCTACTACCACTGCGGCACCTCCGTAGATTTTTGCCGAACCACTTGATAGCGTACCTGTGGTTGCCTGGCCTGAGGTTACCCCGTCTGCGGCAGCAGTGCCGGATTTGACCTCAGTAATCCACGTGATATTCATGGTGTGACTACTCCCATCAGATAACGTACTGCTGCTGCCTGTGTAGGTAATCGCGAAGGTGTTAGACCCCTCGCCCCCGACGGTGAATACTGCAGCTGTGGGAGTTGACCCACTGCCTGATAGTGCTACTGACCCAGTTTTTGTCCGTCCCCCACTGGTGCTCAAGGTTACAGTTCCGTTGCCCGGAACAAGGTTTCCGATTGTCATGTCGGTATTTTTTGTGATCGAGATAGGTGTTATAACTACTGCCGTGGCTGTAGCGGTAGCATTATCAGCTGCAATTGCCGTCCCGCTCATACCCAACACCAAGCCTGCAACCAATAATGTTCTAAGTACTCTCATGATCGTTCTCCTTCCAAATGAAGTATGTGCCGGTACGGGACGAGTGCTAATCACTTGTAGCAGAACACGTGCCAAATATTAAAATGGATTATATTGCGGGATGTTGTGCGATTGAACTGTGGTTATAAACGGCTAATTGTGTCTTGAAATGGTACAGTTGCGCCAAAATGAAACAGTATCTTGGTACATTATGACTCAGCGATAGAATTTGTTACGACTGATTTTGAGCAGGGAGGCTGCCAGTGATTTGTTGCCGTGGCACCATTGCAAGGTTATCTCAAGCACCCGGCTGATGATGGCATTCAGTGAGACCATCTTGGTAGTAAGGGTGAAATGATAGGTAATGGAATCTTCTGCCGGTCGATCAACTTCCTTGTCGGCTGCGATGTTACCGGGAGGCGTGGTGTTGCGGATGATAAGATGCTCGGGTTGGATCAACCCGTCACAAACGATGGCGGCCCGCTCCAGGCAGTTGCGGAGTTCGCGGATGTTGCCGGGCCAAGGGTAGGACAACAGCTCATCGAGAGCTTTTGGTGAGACACCGGGAAACGACTTTCCTTGATGCTGACGGAATATTCCGAGAAACTGGTCAACCAGTTGCCGGATATCATCACGACGTTCACGCAGGGGAGGGATCGTGATGGGATACACGTTTATGCGATGAAAAAGGTCTTCCCGAAAGCGCCCTTCAGCGACCATTTTCGGGAGATCCCGGTTGGTGGCAATAATGATGCGACAATTGACCGGAATGGTCTCGTTGGAACCGACTTTTTCAAAGCTTCGCCCTTCGATGACCCGCAGCAGCTTGGCCTGCAGTCCCAGCGGCATATCGCCAATCTCGTCAAGCAAGAGAGTCCCCCCCCGCGCCTGACTGAATTTCCCCTCCCGGTCATGGTCGGCGCCGGTGAATGCACCCCGCACATGGCCGAACAACTCACTCTCCAGCAGCGCTTCGGGTATGGCTGCGCAGTTGAGCGCCACGAATCCCCCCGCTATGCCTCCCCCTGCAAAATGGATGGCCCGGGAAAGAACTTCTTTGCCGCAACCGCTTTCACCGCATATCAAGATCGTTGTCTGGGGAGATGCGGTGACCCGGTCTGCCAGCTCCAGTGCTCTCCTCATCGCCGGGCTGGTGGTAATTATGTCTTGAAAGTTGAATTTATCCTTCAGTACCGCTTCAAGCTGCCGGGTCTTTTCCTCAAGAAGTGTTGTTGACTGCAGCAGCAGTTCGTTCGATCTCCTGGCGTCCGCATAACTCTTGAACTCAAGCAGATTGTGGATGCGTAATTGAAGCTCGACACTGTCTACCGGTTTTGCCAGAAAATCATTGGCCCCGGCCCTTAGGCAAAGTAATTTCGCATCCTTGTCCGGGGTGTCAGTCAGGATGATTACCGGGATACGGCTCGTTATTTCGCTGCTCTTCAGTATCCGGCAGGTCTCGACGCCATCAATCTCCGGCAGCAGCAGATCGAGCAGAATCAGATCAGGGCTCAGCTGCTGGGCCAGATCGAACGCATCTTTGCCGTTTCCGGCAGTGTGCAGAATGTATTTTTTGCATGACAACAGACACGACAAGGTCTGTAAATGCGACTCGTCACTGTCTACGAAAAGAATTTTATACATCCTGTTTGTCATTTGCAGGTCAGCTCCAAAGACATGATCCGCTCGTCATGGTTATTGTGTTTCCGTGGTGAGTGGTGCGACAGGTACGGACGACGCTGCCATGTTTCCCACCAGACGGGTAAAATATTCGGGGATGCCGGTTTCAAAGGCCAGCCGCCGTCCGCTGACCGGGTGGGTGAATGAGAGCGATCGGGCATGCAGCGCCAGGTTACCGTGGCTGTCGTTCCCTTTGCCGTATTTTTTGTCCCCCACAACCGGGTGCCCCTTTTCCGATAGATGCACCCGGATCTGGTGTTTGCGTCCGGTCAGCAGGTGGATGGCCAGCATGCTGAGTCCTCTCGACTCCTTCACGACCTGATACTCGGTGTGGGACAACTTCCCCTGTGCCGGGTCAGGGGTTGAATAAACCGTCATGGCACTGTTTTCGGCCAGGTAGCTGCTGATGGTTCCGCTTTTATCCGCCAGCGAGCCACGAACCACCGTGATGTAGCGCTTGTCCGTATCGTGCCAGTGTTCCTGCAGATATAACTTGATAGCTTCGCTCTTGGCAAAAATCAGAATACCGGAGGTCTCGCGGTCCAGGCGATGGACGATGTAGACCCGGTTGCGGGAGCGGGGATCCCCCTTGCGGACGTATTCATTGAGTATGGTATGCACCGTCCTCGACTTGTCCCGGTCGGTTCCGATGGTCAGGAGGTTGCACGGTTTTTCCACCACGATGATATCCCGGTCTTCGTGGAGGATCGTCAACCCTTTGGGGTGATGTTTTTTGCTCGGCTGGCGTTTGGCGACGGGCATGGCACTCTTTCTCAGGGGGAGTCAACGGATATGATCGCTTGCCGGTAGTAACGTTTAATGGCGCGTTTTTTTACGGAACTTGTCTGTTACAGGTTGAGCGGGAGTGTAGCATAGGCAGTGGGAAGATGCGCCGACAAAATTGTCCGCCGCTCCTCATTTCTTCCCTCTCAGACTGGTTGCGACCACCTCACGCATGCGAGCGACACGGCTCTCAACATCACCATCGTTCGGAACAACAAACGATAACTTCCACAGATTCGGCTGGATGGTAAAATATGCATCTTCACGGTAGCTGCCGGCGATCTCGTACCCGACACGGTGGGCAAGCACCCCTTTGAACTGGGCGTTATCCGAAAAAAGGACGGGACGTTCTTGCCCGATCTCGGCCAGCATGCCATCCCAGCCAACAGACTTGAAGTGTTCAAAATTACAGGATGAGCCGTTGCCGGGCGCCTCCAGCAGCAGGTAGGTTTCGCGCTCTGTCTTGGAGGCGACGAACAGCATATAGAGTTGACCATTCCGGTTGCCGAATGCCGGCACCGCCTCGGCTTGGTCGCTTGGCCTGATCTGCCAGGTTGTTGGCAAGCTGATGGCGAAGTCCTCATCTCCGTATTCGATCGGAATTTCCCGGTTCAAGTTGTCAGAGAACAGTTTTTGCGAGTGCCAGGCGAACTGGGCGAGTGAAATCACGAAGATTACCACCGTGATGCTGCGTCGATGGCTGCTCAGAAAGCAAAGCAGTTTCGCCGCTCGGCTGTCAGGTGCCTTCTCCAGCTGTTGTTGCAGTATGTCTTGATAGTATTCCGGCTCAAGCCGCCGGGGAGGATGGGAGGAGATTGCTTGTTCAGCCGTTGTGCTGTCGGGTGATTCGGTAGTTTTGACGTTGTTGCCGCTAGCGCTCATCGCTCTCTTCATCAGGATCCAAGCCGGCACGCCGCCGACCAGCATGAACAGCGTTCCCAGAAGATAGTAGCCGATTACTCCACCCCAGAGCCGTTCAGGTTCGTCGATTTCGGCAATCTGTGGCTGCTGCTGGTGATACAGCACCGCTACCGTCTGTCCCATGGAATAACCACTGTAGTTGGGGTGGTACAGCGATTCGAAGCTTACGGTTTTCCCGTCGATCGTATCGTATCGCACTACCGGCCAGATGCGGCCGTTCTTGCCGCTGGTCTGCTTGTAGTCGATCACCTTGCCATGCGCTTTGATGCCGTGCCGGACAAGGTCGTAGTTTCTGAGAACCCGGCAGCTGTTTTGATAGATCGCCAGCACACCGCCGGCAAAAAAGAGGGTAAAAAAGAGGCTGAGCAGAACCAGGCCGAACGTGCCGGTTTTGGGGGGAGTGGTATGCATTGGATTGGTAGCTTGCATTAAACTACCAGATGGCCGATTTTGTCGGCTACCGAGATCAGGGCAAGTGTTCCTGAATTGAATTCCAGAAAATCATTCTCGATCCCGTCGCTGAAGATAACCCCGTTTTCGGGCATGTGGGAAATGAGTTTGAGAGGTTTGTGGGACGTGATCTTGCCGAAGGTGGTCTCGGCGGAGGAGGTCTTGCTTGGCCACGGTTCTCGCACGGAAAAATAGAGGTAGTCAGCATCCCATGCAAAATTGCCCGGAAGCTTGTCCTGTTTTTTATTGCCCGTCAGGCGGGCGGCAATGCCGGTGGCGCCGGCAACCACGCTCCGGAACCAGCCGGTTGACCCGAGCCCGGTGGAAACGATGATTCCGCTGGAAGAATGGATCTCCGCATGTCCGCCGATCTGCAGCTCATAGTGGGCAGAGGTGTGTGATTTCGGGCCGATGAACAGATCATTCACCCCGTACAATGACTGGCCGTTATTGAGTTCTGCCTTGGCCATCGTTACCTCGCGGATTGGCCGGTTGCTTGAGAGTACATCCGGAATGATCTTGGTCAGGTCAGTCACGGTAAACGGCAGCAACACTCCCTCCCAGCGAGCTGGATCGGGATTGACCCCGACCACCGGCTGACCGTGCAGGTATTTGAGTACATTGGCCACCAAGCCGTCCTGACCAAGCACCACGACTGTGTCTGTCTGGCCAAAGATGAAATTGGTAATGAACTCACGGTCGACAGTCTGCAGGCGTCCCAAGTGCGAGAGCCGGCGCTGGGCATCCTGAACAGCGGCCTTGTATTTCTCATGTTCGTGTTTGTAATCGGAAAAATCAGCTCCGAGATGCTCGACGTAGAAACGGGCCTGTGATTCGGTATTGAACCTGGCAATCAGCTCATCCAGGCGGGTTTTCCTGACGATCAGGACAATTTTGTTTTCGCTGCTGCGATCCATTACCTGGATGTTCCCCGTGACATCAGCTCACGTAAAAGCTCCGGAGATATATTCAGCTGGCCGATTTTGTCGGCATTCTCGGCCAGTTCTTTAAATGCGCTGGCAACCAGTTGACCGGGATCCATTCCAACCGATGCCAGCGCCTGCAGTGTCTTGGGATCGGTTTGCGACAGTGCCCCCATGACCGCCGAGATACCATAGGCCTTGGCATCTGCCTCTTGTTTTGCGTTTTCGGAAGCAAGGGCCACCAGTTCGCGGTTTTTCTCTTCCAGTGCGATTTTGGCCGACATCTCAGCTTCGCTCAATTCGCGCATTTTTTTCTGCACCGACTTTTCCGCTTCCATCTGGGTTTCCCTGATCTGTCTTTTTTTGTTTTCCACGGCAATCTCAGTGTTCAGTTCATTCTCCTTGATGGCCCGTTCCTGTTCCACGGCCGCATTCCGGCGGGTATAAACGGCATCGTCCGCTTCACGCAAAATCTGCTCCCGTATCTCCGCTTCCAGAGCCCGTGATGTTTCGGGTGTCGGCTTGATAGCCAGGATCGACAGCCCCAGGATCTCGATTCCCAGGGAGGTGGTCTCTTCCGATTGCCGCATTCCTTCCCGTAATGCATTTACCAGGGCATCGGAACTTCCCAGTGCCTGGCGCAGAGACATCTTCTTCAGGGAGGAACGGGTCAAAACCTGGGTATGGTTGATCAGCCGTTGCGAGAGCTTTTGGGGATCATCCGATGTGTAGTCCTTTCCATTGGGTGCCAGCGAAAAATTCATCAGTTGTGACAGTTTTTTCGGATCGGTCACGCTGTAGGTCAGCTGTCCCTGTACGGTCACTTCCTGGAAGTCGGAGGTAACCTCCTTGAAGATAAAGGGAACATCGGTGCTTGCCACCGGTATACGCACGATGGACGATGCCGGTTCAAAATAGAAGAAGGCCAGGCCGACCCCCTCCCGTACCAATTGCCCGTTTCGGTAAAGCAGCACATAGTCGGTTGGTTGAACTTTGATGAACCTGATTCCCAGCATGGCTCCTCCTGGAGTTACGTAGATCAAATTGCAGTTTCTGGCTGATAGTTGATGGCAGATGGAGTGCGCAGTCATATTTCTTGAGGCGGGAATAATAGCGCCAGGATGAGGTTTATTCAATGGTTAAATCTGAGCTGATTCTTATTGTGGCTGATTTATGCTGAACCCCGACCTTGGATCCGGGTGGTGTCTGTACCTTGGGGTAAAGGGGTAGTTTTATCTGGTGAACCGGTGATTGCTCGTAACCCGGTTTGCATATAACAACTCTCTCTGGTGTCTGTCGAAAAAGTTTACAGCTTGGGGCTTGACTATGGTTAAGGCCAATAAACATATATTATTACAGCCTGTTATCTGTGTGGCATACATTGTGCCTCAAGATCGAAACTCTATTTTAATTACTGCCAGGAGGTATGCACTATGAAAAAAGCGTTGGTAACTTTGATCGCAACGTTAGCGCTCGCGGTTGGTACTGCTCATGCTGTTATCTACAACAGCTCGATTGCGATTCCAGATGCAAATGTGCTGATTAATTTCAAAAACTCCGGGCTCGACTGGGTGTACGCCGGACCATTATCCCCCCATGCATGGTCAGTTGAGCAAATATACACGCCTTCGTATCGTGCTGTTGAAGGGTGGAGATATGCTACCGTCGCTGAATGGGCTGAAAGACCGGCTTGGAGCGATTTTATTGTTCCTGGACATGCGGTCTTTATTGCTAATAATTTTATAGATCACACCTGCTATATTTTTGCATCAGAATACTGGTCTACCTTCAATTCGGTGGATTTGCTTGATGCATCCAATGGCTATCTAACTAACGGGAATGGTTTGGGGTATGCTGATACTGGCGCAGACACTTTCTATGTTCGTGACAGTCATGCTGCCAGCCATTTTGCTCCTGTTCCTGAGCCTTCTACCTCCATACTTCTTGGTGCAGGCATTGCGGGGGTGGCATTACTGAGGAGAAGAAACAAATAAGTCTCTCTACAGCAGGTTACGAAACAGAAAAGGCGGCCAAATTGGCCGCCTTTTCTGTTGTGAAGCATGAACTCCCATCTTTCAGGGGAGAGTACTGGTCGACAGTAATTGTACGATGCTGATCGGAACCGTGGATTTTGACATGATCGCGACCATTGACAGTGGCTAAGTGCTCGTGCAATAAGGAGATACTAAGAGATTTGAAATTAAAGGAGACATAATGGCACACGATGGCAAGCAGTCCCTCAGCAAAGAAAATGCTCTGATTTGTCGTAAGCTTGTCCGTAACGTGCCTGACCAGCGCCACTGCCTGAACAGTGCCGTCAGGAGTTCAAAACTCAAGAAGCTGCGCAACGGAAAAGAGTTGATCGAAAAAACCAACCGGGCGATGGCGGTTATGGCTGATAAGTCCGGCAGTGTTTGCAAATCAGGGTGTGCTGTTTGTTCCTGTTGCAGTCAGCTATTCAAAGTGACGGCTGTGGAACTTGAAGTGATAAGCTTCCATCTTATGAATAATCCGGCTGCCCTCGAAGCATTCCTGAATAATTATCTTGGCCGCCTTGAAACAACGGAGCAGGAACCGTTGCAGCAGATGTATGAAACGTATACCAGCGGAACCGATCAAGAGCAGCGCGACGTTTCCGTCAGATATTTCGAATTGAATATCCCGTGCGCGTTCCTGAATCAGCAAGCTGCCTGCATGATCTATGATGTGCGCCCCCTGGTGTGTGCCGGATTCATTTCCTATGACATCGGCGAATGCGTCCAGAGCCCGTCTGGCTCCATCACCGTTGAAATGCGCCAATTGCTTGCATCATCATTGAACAAGCTGAAGCTCGGATCCAAGCGACTGGCCTTGGAGAGTGACCTTTCAACCATGGTATTTTGGCATCTTGAGGATGTTGCTGAAAGAGGTGGCCAGGCTGTAATGCTCTGACCTTAACGGCACTTGGTTGCGTGTGCCAAAGGAAACGGCGGG
>Ga0062383_10000495_pt1 | contig 10335 bp, 10 predicted proteins | sample DOMMetBare3Fresh_FD_59508 | JGI IMG/M metagenome (GOLD analysis project Ga0062383, IMG submission 59508) | Wetland sediment microbial communities from St. Louis River estuary, USA, under dissolved organic matter induced mercury methylation -... | ecosystem: Environmental > Aquatic > Freshwater... | reverse complement strand
AGCTGAGGTTCGCGCGGCGGGATTTACATATTAGCTTGGCCAATGGTCACTTTGATTTCGGGTTTGACCTTTCCTAGCCGTTTCGTCTGATTCCAGTGTCTACTGATAAGTCTTGCAAGGTCTCGGTAATCATTCCGACTCGTAATCGTCGTGACAGTCTCGGGCGGCTTTTGGACTGTCTAAAGTCATCTCAGCGGATAGGCGATCTCTGCGAAGAGGTTGTGGTAATCAACAATGCCTCGACGGATGACACTCCGCAGTACTTGGTGACATTCGCGCAACAATGGTCTTTGCTCAAAGTGCTCGAAGAGAAACGACCGGGGAAAAATTATGCGTTAAATAGAGGTTTGCTTGCCGCGACTGGGGGCATTCTATGCTTAATGGATGACGACATAGTTCTTGAGCCGGATTGGCTTGATGCGCTGGTTCGAGATTACCGTCAGAGCCCTTATGATGCGCTTCAGCCAAGGGTCCTTCCAGGTTTGGATCCGGAAGGGAGAAAGGCCAATTTCAACAAGTTATATCAGTACAATATTCCCGTAATCGATTACGGCGACGACTTATGCGATGTGAGGGGGCTTACTGGAGTGATCATGTCGTTTCGAAGATCCGTCTACGAAAGCATCGGCGGATTTGACGAGCGCCTACCCGCGTCGGGCTACCATGGTGACACAGATATTTCGAAGCGAATCCGCACTGCGGGCTTTAAAATTGGCTATACGCCGCATGTTGTCGCCTACCACGAACTGAATCCCGAGAGGTATGGAACGCACTATGCTCGAATATCACAGTACCGAAAGGGTTTGAGTCGCAGCCTATATGGCAATGACTCGATGCTCGGCGATATCTTCCCTAACCTAGTGGCGAATGTGTTCCGTTATTTTCTATACCGTCTGCGCGGCAAGAATGACAAGGTTTACAAAACTGAAAAACGCATTATGAAGTACTGGGGCTATGTAACGGGAAGGGTTCAGCGAAAATTGGGGAAGGATCCGTGGCGATAGTGCCCCAAGTATCGATAGTCATCGCGACGTACAATCGTGCGCACCTCTTGAAGGAAACCATCGAGAGCATTTTCGAGCAACGGTTCCAGGATTTCGAGTTAATCGTCGTTGATGATGGCTCGACCGATAGTACCTCAGAGTGTTTAAGTTCCTATGGCGATAAACTTCGTATTTGGCGGCAAAATAACATGGGGCCGTCTGCAGCGCGTAATTTCGGTGTGAGTCACGCCCGATCTGCGTGGATCTCCATACAAGATTCCGACGATCTCTGTGCACCGAATCACTTGGCGGTCTTGCATGACTATGCGAAATCACATCCTGATTGCGGGATGGTCTTCGCCAATGGTGCTTATTTGAGTGGTCCTGAACATAGCCGGGATACCATCATTCCAGCTGATAAGTCGCGTCGTTTGGCTCATTCCGGTGTCGGGCTCGCCGATCTGTTCGATAAGAGTATTGTCCGTTTGCAAGCTGCGCTTATTTCAAAGGCTTGTTACGACGCGGTCGGTGGTCACGACGAGAGTTTGCGGATTTCGATGGATCTAGATTTGGCCTTTAGGCTTTTTGCAAAATTCCCCGTCGCCTATCTCGACGAAGTTGTGTTTTACTACCGTAAGCATGACGGCAACATCGGGCGCAACCAAGAGTTGCGTTTGAGCGAAAATATTCGCGTTATTGAAAAGCTCATAGCTGAAAATCCTCAAGCGATAAGTCTCTTGGGCAAGAGCCGAATTGCCGCGCGGCTGGCCTATCGATATTACCGTCTTGCTAAGGGGCGCCGGAAGCTTGGCGATCGGCTCGGCGCCAAGCAGGCGCTCCAACACGCGATCCATCATCGGCCCTTCTATCTGAAGTATCGAGCCTACGATTTTCTCTGGTGAACGATCTAGGGTTTTAGATCGATCTTGGATCGTGCTAAAACTTCGAATTGCGATTCACAGGGTTTCAACTAAAGGAGTTATCGCGTGCGAAACATATTGGTGACCGGTGGTTTCGGGTTTTTAGGTGGACATCTGATCGAGCTCTTGTTGAGCGATGCAGAGAACCATGTCCATATTGTCGACAATCTAAGTACCAGTCCGTTGCCGTTGGACGATCTTTTGAAAGAGATCGATCCAACTGGGCGTACGACTTGCTCGACAGTGGATATCTTGTCGTTTTGTCGCACTGAATCGGATCGATCATGGGATGAGATTTATCATTTGGCGTCGGTTGTTGGGCCTGCTGGTGTCCTACCGCACGCAGGCCGCATTGCTGCATCTATTATCAACGATAGCGCGGCGATCGCCGACCTTGGACTGCGATGTGGCGCGCGAGTGGTCGATGTCTCGACCAGTGAAGTTTATGGCGGCGGTCAGGCGGGTTATTGCTCGGAGTCCATGTCTAAAATCGTCCCTGCAACATCCTCGGCGCGATTGGAGTATGCGGTTGGCAAATTGGCGGCGGAAACATCGTTACTGAATTTGGCGGAAACGCAAAATCTCGATGTCAGGATCGTTCGCCCATTTAACGTCACCGGACCACGCCAGTCGGGCCGCGGCGGATTTGTCTTGCCGCGATTTATCGGTCAAGCTTTGTCGGGAGTCGACATTACGGTCTTTGGCGATGGTCAGCAAATTCGCGCTTTTACCCATGTCAAGGATATGGTGACCGGGATTTTGTATGCGATGCGCTATGGCACCAAAGGCGGAGTCTATAACCTTGGCAATCCGGCCAATCGTTGCTCGATTCTCGAATTAGCTGAGGAGGTTAGAAACATCAGCGGCACCAAAAGCAAAATTGTTATGATTGATCCAAAGACTGTTTACGGTCCCTATTACGAGGAAGCAAATAATAAATTTCCCGATGCCGCTAAAGCCATTGGCGAACTCAAGTGGCAGCCGCGGTTTGGCCGCCATGAAGCGATCAGCGATACTTTTAATTATATGAAAAACTTGCCGGAGAAATTGTTCTTGCACTTGCGAGGTTTCTAAATATCCGATGGACAGGACAGTCAGCATTATCAGCGCGACGGTCGGCAGGTTGGATCAGGTTGAGCGCCTGCTGTCGAGCTTGTCGCAATTGGAAGGTTATGAAGAGATCGGCCCAGAAATCGTCATTGCGAATAACGCTCGCACAGAGGAGCAGGCAAATAAAATCGCAGATATGGTGTCTCAATTCGCTGCTAAGCTTGCCCACCCTTGCCGGCAGGTGAGAGAACCAGCTCCGGGAAAATGCCGCGCACAAAACCGCGCGATTCCAACTACCAGCGGCTCCATCCTCGTCTTTCTTGATGACGATGTTGAGGTAACGCCGAACTGGCTGCGTGCCATCGTCAACTTTTTCAATGAGTTTCCGCACGAGGTCATGCAAGGCTCGATTCTGATGCGTGACCAGGATCGCGCCAACGCCGAGATTCAGAAGGCGTTGTTGCGTTATCGAACCATCGATTTTATCGATTACGGTTCGCCTCCAGGCAGCGAATTATTTACTTTGACCGGCGGCAATATGGCCATGCGCCGGGAGGTTTTTGAGCGCACGGGCTTGTTTAACGAAAAGATCGGGCCGGGACAGGCGGGCATTTCCGAGGATGTCGAATTTGCCAAGCGGGTGACCGCGGCGGGGTTTAAGATCGGTTATGAGCCGCGTGCGGCAGTTTACAATGAAATGGACATCAGCCGGCTGTCCGATCAAGAATTTCGCCGGCGTCACGAGGCTCAGGGTCGCAGCCGGCTTGCTTATAAACAGCAAAGCCTGTTGCGCATCGCGGGCAATTTGCTGCGCGCCATGGTGACGTTCGGATGGTATTCGCTGGTAGGTAATGAAAGAAAAAAATACCGCGCCAAGGGGCGCTACTATCACTATCGAATTATGTTGCTCGAAAAGAATCAGGCTCCAGCGGACAACCATGGCTGAGCCGTGAGTTTGCGCAACCAGCGGCGGCCGGTAGTCTTTGCGTGTGGCACCCTGCTCTTGCGTGCCGCGATGTAGAGGGCGCGCAAAGCTAACGTGACGGCTTTACGAAATTTTGAGACGGCGGTCGCTTTCCTGACCTTGCGCATAGCGGTGATGTTGTCGACAATGGCGATTTCTTGAAAGCGGCTGCAGCGAAATACCTGTTCCCACAATACTTTCTTCGGACCGTTTTTGCGGATGGTATCATGCATCGCGAGGATGCCGCCCTCTACTAGATGAGGCTCCCAAAGGGAGAAGTCCAACTTTGTTGGTTGATAGCGATGATCGCCGTCGATCCAAAGCAGGCGAACCGGTTGGTTCCAACCTTTGGCTGCGTCTTCTGAAGTCATGATCATCGGCACGACTCGATCCGCGATTCCGGCCCGTTCGATGTTATTGCGAAAGGCCGCCTCTGTATCCTCCAAATAACCTTCCTCTGGCATGACCCGATGAGGGTCGATGGCGTAAATCTTTTCTGAATGAGCCTTGGTGGCACCGAGAGAGAGGGCGACTGTTGATTTTCCTTTCCAACTGCCGATTTCGACGATGACGCCGTTCTTTTCGTTGAACTGGCCGAGTTGATAGAGACAATCAACTTCGCTTTGGGTTAGCATCCCAGGAAGTTCATAAACGCTCTCGAGTTCTTTCACCATGCCACCTCCTCTCTAGCTATAACAAACCTAAATCCTGTAATGAAGCGATTCCAAACCAAAACTGGTCTCTGAGATGTCTGGGTTGCCGTCAACTGCCGTTTCCGCCATCGTCGTTTGTTTTAACGAAGAAGACCGCATCGAAGATTGCCTCAAAAGCTTACAGTGGTGCAATGAGATTGTAGTAGTGGATTCGTACAGCACCGATCGTACGCCGGAACTTTGCCGTCAATATACCGAACGATTCATTCAGCGCCAGTGGCCGGGCTATCGCCTGCAGAAGGAGTTTGCCCACTCCCAAGCAACCAAGGAGTGGATCTTGTTGGTCGATGCGGATGAACGCGTGACACCGGAACTGCAGCGTGAAATTGTCGAGGCTCTAGCTCGAGACGAGGGCGAATATGCCGGTTATGCGTTACCGCGCTTGGTTCGTTATCTCGATCGTTGGTGGTGGCGCGGTGGTTGGTATCCTGACTATGACGTGCGTCTGTTTCGCCGCGATCGGGCGACCTGGGGTGGGGTCGATCCCCATGAGAAAATTATTGTCGACGGCAAGGTGCGCCGCTTGCAGCATCCATTGCACCATTTTTCTTACCGGAATATCGACGACCATATACAACGGATCAATCGTTTTACCTCGATCTCGTCGGCGGAGCTGCGCAAGTCTGGCGGACGGTGGCGGCTGAGCGATGCTTTGTTGCGGCCCGCGGTGCGGTTTTTTCGCTCGTACATTTTGAAGCGTGGATTCACGGAAGGGTTCGCCGGTTTTTACGTGGCTTTGACGGCGGCGGTTTACGTATTTTTGAAGTATGCTAAATTGTGGGAACTGGAACTGAAGGAGAGGCGTGACGGCGAGCGGCGGCGGTGATGGGCACAAGCGTCTCAAGATTCTGCACCTCGATCCGGAGCGCAATTGGGGTGGCGGTGAGGCGCAAGTCATGGGTCTGCTTTCTTATCTCGCGGCGAGGGGACATCGTAACGATCTGTTAACTCATCCCGAAGGCCGCCTTTTTAACGAAGCGGCAAAGTTAGACGTTGGCAGATTCCCCATGATCGTGCGCAATGATTTGGATCTGCGCGCGGTTCCACGTATACGGCGGCGGATCGATGAGGGCCGCTACGATATCGTTCATTTGCACACCAAAAGGGCGCACGCACTTTCTTTGTGGCTACCGCGTGGCAAACGGTATCCGAAATATATCGTGACGCGTCGAATGGATTATGCCGAGAAGAGAAATTGGTACACGCGCTGCCTTTATAACCGGCGCGTCGACGGCGTAGTGGCGATCTCAAAAATCATCGTCGAGCTCTTGGTCGACGCCGGAGTGGAGCTGGAAAAAATTCGGCTGATTCACAGCGGCATCGATTGCGCTCGTTTTGCAGCTGATCGTGTGACCGAGAATTCTCCCGGCAAAGTTGTAACTGTGGGCTGTCTTGCTGTCTTAGAGGAGCGCAAGGGAATCGAGTTTCTTATTGACGCGGCGGCGCGGGTGCGATCCCAGGGAGTCCAGGTTAACTGGTTGATCGGCGGCGACGGATCGCTGCGGAGCACGTTGGAAAGTAAAGCGCACTCTCTCGGTCTAGATGAAAGCGTGAAATTTATCGGTTTCATTTCCAAGCCCGAGGAATTTCTTCATAGCATCGATATTTTTGTCATGCCGTCCTTATTCGAAGGTTTGGGCGTGGCGGCGTTGGAAGCGATGGCGGCGGGAAAACCGGTGGTTGCCACTCGAGTCGGGGGATTAGCGGAATCGGTGCTCGACGGACAAACCGGGCTCCTGGTTCCACCCCGTGACGGCCGGGCGATCGCGGAAGCTGTGGTGAAACTGATTAGCGATCCGCAGCTAGCGACTCGGATGGGACTGCAAGGCCGACAGCGCGTGCTCGAGCACTTTACCCTGACCCAGATGGCGGCGCAGAATGAAGCGTACTATTACGAGTTATTGCGAAGTAACAATTAGCTCCATTTGCAACCTGGCCCCATGAACAAGCTTCTCGATATTCTCGCCAGATTCAAAAGTGCGCATTTGTTGGTGGTAGGCGATCTGATGCTTGACCGCTTCGTGGTTGGCGAAGTCGAACGTCTCTCTCCAGAAGCACCAGTCCCGGTGCTCCGGGTGGTTTCTGAGGACCGACGCCTCGGTGGTGCGGCAAACGTCGTTCATAACATGCGCTCTCTGGGTGGCCGGGTGACGGCCTGCGGCATCATTGGCGATGACGATGCCGGCAAGCGTATTCTCGGGGTGCTCCGCCGTGTCGGTGCTTCCACTGCCGGAGTTTTTACTGACAGGAAGTTTCAGACGATTCAGAAGAGCCGCATTATCGCCAGCCCGCATCACCAACAGATCGTCCGGCTCGACCGGGAGAGCCGGGAGCCGATCCAGGACGCCACCTTGAAGCGGTTGCGCGAATTTATCCTTGACCGCGCAGCGCGCTGCGACGGCGTGGTGATCTCGGACTACGGCAAGGGCGCGGTGCATGGGGCCTTGTTGTCGGCTCTGGCCGCACAGATCGGTAAACGGAAGATTCTCTGCGTGGTCGATCCCAAGAGAGAAAACTTTGGCCGTTATCGTTTTCCGACGTTAATTACGCCCAATAAAAGCGAAGCGGCCGATGCCGCCGGGATCGACATCCGCGACGATAAAACCTTGCTCGCCGCTGGGGCAAAATTGCTGCGTCAATGGCGCGCCAAAGGGGTGCTGATCACCCGTGGCGCGGAGGGAATGAGTCTGTTTCGGCCCCACGCCAAGCCGAAACATTTTCCCACGGCGCCGCGCGACGTGTTCGAAGTGACCGGCGCGGGCGATACCGTGGTGGCGGTGTGTGCGTTGGTGCTCGCTTGCGGCGGTGATTTTGAAAATGCCGCGGTGCTCGCCAATCTCGCCGCGGGTTTTGTCGGCGACGAAATCGGCACCGTGGCGGTGCCATTCAATAAGCTCAAACACAAGATTGAGGAACTCCCATGAAAAGCATGACCGGTTACGGCGAGGCGTCGCAAAACATTCACGGCGCCAAGATCACTGTGCAGATTCGCAGTGTCAATCACCGCCATCTCGACCTGCAGGTGCGCACGCCGCGCGAATATATGTCCTTCGAGGAAGAGATCCGTAAACTTCTGCGTGAAAAGATTTCCCGCGGCCGCATCGATTTGTTCGTCAATCGCTATGCCGCCAAGGGGCAGTCACGCAAGTTGGCGCTCGATGAAGTCTTGGTGCGTCAATATATTGCCGGCGTGGCGCACCTGAAAAAGAAATACAAGCTCGCTGGGGAAGTGGATGTGGCGCTGGTTTCTAACATCCCCAATGTGTTTCAGGTGAGCGAGGTCGAGATCGACAGCAAGGGCGAACGCGAGGCGGTGTTGAAGGCGCTCAACGGCGCGCTCAAGAAACTCGAACAGTCGCGGGAACGCGAGGGCACCCATCTGCGCACGGACATGGAGTCGCAAATCGGTCACCTGCGCGATATCGCCGCGGCGTTGAAAGCGCGGTCTCTCGAGAGCGGCGCGCGCCAGCACAAAGGCGGCGGTGCGGAGGGGCAGAGCGGCGAGCGGCCCGAGCGAAACGGTTCGGACAACTCCACTACCATCGCCAAGGGCGATATCAACGAAGAGCTGGTGCGTTTGACGACCCACGTCGCTGCCTTGGCCAAAGTCGTGCGCGAAAAGGAACCGGTGGGCAAGAAGGTCGACTTCATGCTCCAGGAAGTTAACCGCGAACTCAACACGATTACGTCCAAAGTTCCTTACCTGCCGGTGACCCAGCTGGTGCTGCAAGGGAAGGAGCGGGTCGAGAAGATTCGTGAGCAGACTCAGAACATCGAATGAAACCACGCGCACCGCAACTGGCCAAACGGCAAGGCGTCATATTTATCCTTTCGGCACCCTCCGGTGCTGGCAAGACGACCCTATATAACGGCTTGCGGAAAAATTACCCGGAAATCCAGCTTTCGGTTTCCTGTACCACCCGGGCGCGGCGCCGCGGCGAGGTGCCGGGACGGGACTATCGTTTCCTGAGCGACGGCCAATTCGATATTCTGAAAAATCGCGGCGAATTCGCCGAATGGGCGCAGGTGCACGGCTATTTTTACGGCACGCCGCGTAAGCCGCTCGACCGCGCGGTCAAGTCCGGGCGCGATATATTGCTCGATATCGATGTCCAAGGGGCAGAGAAGATCAAAAGTGTATATCCCGCCGCGGTTGCGGTCTTTGTCCTGCCGCCGTCCATTGCCGAACTGCAGCGGCGCTTGTCGGCACGGGGCACGGATGATCGCCAGGTGATCCAGCGCCGGCTGGCCAACGCCAGGGGTGAAATGCGCCAGATAATCAATTATGATTACTTTGTCGTCAATTATGATGTCGAGCAGGCGGTGCGCGTGTTGAGCGGGATCGTCGAAGCGGAACGATCCAAAGTTTCCCGGGTAACTGATTGGGGCATCGAGCCGCTGCGCGCGCAGCGCGGTCAAAGCAGCCATGAGCAAAGAAACCAAACTTCACGATCTAATTGAAAAGGTCCAGTCCTATTTCCCCACCGCGGATGTCGATCTCATCCGCAAAGCCCACGATTTTTCCGCCAAGGTCCACACCGGTCAAAAGCGCTTGTCTGGTGAGCCTTATCTCATCCATCCCATAGCGGTCGCTGATATTATCGCCGATTTGAAGCTCGACGTGCCGAGTATTGTCGGAGCTCTGCTCCACGATACGGTGGAAGATACCTTGACGACCTTGGATGAGATCAAGAGTTTGTTCGGCCGCGAGGTCGCCGCCCTGGTGGACGGCGTGACTAAATTGAGCCGCACCAATTTTACCAGCCAAGAGGAAAAGCAGGCGGAGAATTTTCGCAAGATGATTCTCGCCATGGGCAAGGATGTCCGCGTTATCCTCATCAAGCTCGCTGACCGGGTGCATAACATGCGCACGCTCGACCATATGCCGGCCGACAAGCAAGTGCTGACGGCGCAGGAGACCTTGGATATTTATGCGCCGCTATCCCATCGTTTGGGCATCGCCTGGGTCAAAAGCGAACTGGAAGATTTGTCGCTCAAGTACCTTCATCCCGAAGTTTACTACCAGCTCAAACGCAACGTCGCCAAGAAAAAGAGCGACCGCGAAAAGTATATCGAAGAGGTCATCTCGATCATCAGTAAGAAACTGGAAGCGGAAGGTCTCGACGCTGAGGTGACCGGAAGGCCCAAGCATTTTTTCAGTATCTATCAAAAGATGGAGAGTCAGAATTTGCTTTACGATCAGATCTACGATCTGGTCGCGTTTCGCATTTTGGTCGATACACCACGGGAATGTTACGAAACCTTGGGCGTGGTGCATGCGCAGTGGAAGCCGGTGCCGACGCGTTTCAAAGATTACATTGCCCTGCCAAAGCCGAATATGTATCAGTCGCTCCATACGACGGTGATCGGTCCCTATGGCGAGCGCATTGAAATCCAAATTCGCTCCCACGAGATGCACCGGGTCGCCGAAGAGGGTATCGCGGCGCACTGGCGTTACAAAGAGGGCGAGGCGTTTCAGGTGAGCGACATTCAACGTTTTTCTTGGCTGCGCCAATTACTCGAGTGGCAGGAGAATCTGCAAGATCCCCAAGAGTTTCTCCACAGCCTTAAGGAAGACCTGTTCGCCGCCGGTATGTATGTGTTTACGCCTAAGGGTGACCTGTTACACTTTTTGCGCGGCTCCACGGTGATAGACTTTGCGTACCGGATTCACACCGAGGTCGGCAATCGCTGTTCCGGCGCCC
>Ga0062383_10000491_pt1 | contig 10362 bp, 6 predicted proteins | sample DOMMetBare3Fresh_FD_59508 | JGI IMG/M metagenome (GOLD analysis project Ga0062383, IMG submission 59508) | Wetland sediment microbial communities from St. Louis River estuary, USA, under dissolved organic matter induced mercury methylation -... | ecosystem: Environmental > Aquatic > Freshwater >... | reverse complement strand
TGAATGCCGCGGCGGACCAGGGGCAGACCAGCGGACCAGTCTTCTTCGGGAGCTCGGCCGTCTTGTTCTGGTATGGTCAGGTTGTAAAGTGGAGGAAACGGTTTTCCCTCGCACTCCTGCGCCAATTGCGCGGCCATCTCTTTATAGGAGGTCTGCGGACGCTCACTTCGAATTGCCAGGGCACGACGAAAAATATCCGAGACAGTAGGTTCTTCAATCGACATTCAGGGTCCCCTCGTTTTCCTTTCGATCGCGATCTGATTTGAAAATACCTTACAACGCGTCTGGCGGCGAACACAACCAGGTAGCACAACCGCAGGTGCTACGGGCACTCTTTCCGCCATCTACCCTTGCGCAGAATCTCAGTTCGGGTTAATGATCGGACGTTTGGAGCGTTTCCATTTTTCCCTATTGGCCAACAAATAGATGACTGAAGGAACGATTGCCACCGAGCCACCGCCGCATCACGAGGAGACTCATCACCAGCTCTGCCACGTTTGCGGCCGCAAAGCGCACGACAGGGTCGCCCTTTTCCAGGATCTACACCCGGATCTGCAATCTATTGTCGAAGCAAACGCTCCAGACATGGACCGGATGGCCCTCGTCTGTCCGCACTGTCTGGAATTGTTTACCCGCGCCCGGACTCAACTCCAAAGCCGCGCCGCGATTTTCGAACAAAACGATTATGTTTTGCCGACCCCGCTGCGTATGGAGGCAGATCCGCGTTTTACCGGCCGCGGCGTCACCATGGCCTTCCTTGATTCCGGATTCTTTGCCCACCCCGATCTGACAAAGCCAGGAAACCGAATTGTCCAATACCACAGCATTTTCGACGCCGATGGTGATCAAACTTCGCTGGAGACAACGGATGTCGCAAGCTGGCACGGAATGATGACCTCCGGAGTCGCGGCCGGAAACGGCTACCTGTCAGATGGCTTGTATCGTGGGATTGCTTCGGAAGCAAATCTCGTGCTCGTGAAGATAGGCAGGACCGGTCACATTCCCGAGCGAGACATCGAACGCGGGCTTCAATGGGTCCTGGATAACAGGAAGACTTACGACATCCGCGTTGTCAACATCTCTGCCGGCGGAGACTACGAGCAATCTTATCTGAAAAACTCGCTTTGCCAGACAGTCGAGCGGGCGGTGCAGGAAGGCCTGGTCGTGATTTGTGCAGTGGGAAATGCCGGCATGTCCCGCGGGCATCCCGTGTTGCCGCCCGCCTCTTCGCCTTCGGCGATTGCGGTGGGCGGGTTAGACGATCAGAACTCTCTGGATCGAGCGCGGCGCGGTATGTACCGCTCGTCTTATGGACCTACGATCGATGGTTTGCAAAAACCGGAAGTGATTGCTCCAGGAATTTGGGTTGCAGCGCCGATTCTGCCGCACACGCCGACAGCTGACGAAGCCCATCTATATTCCGAATTGGATGCGGCGCCTGATGACGAGTTAGCCGGCATCGTTGAATTGCACAAGGGTATCGATCGCGATCTTGACGAAGCAAGCGATTTGCCGATTCCACTCTTGCGTCAATTAATCACGATTAAGTTGCGGGAAGGAAATGTAATAAACCAACACTACAAGTATGTGGATGGCACCTCGTTTGCTGCCCCGATAGTCTCTTCAATCGTCGCCTGCATGTTGGAAGCGAATCCCGGCCTGACTCCACAACAGGTGAAACGAATTCTCATCGACACCGCTGAGCGGGTACCTTCTATCGAGGTTGAACGTCAAGGTTGGGGCGTCGTTGGTGCAATGCCTGCAGTCGAAGTCGCCCTAAAACTAAACGGCACGGGCGTGATGTAGAGAGCAGGGCTCTGTTCCTGAGGTGGACACACTCAACAGGCGTATGCAACAATCCTTAAAACCAAGGAAAAAGTGTAGTCGCAAAGGAGAGTTTAAGAGTTGATGTCTGAGAACGAAACCGCGCCGACCACGAACGCGCCTGAAGAACAGAAGGATAGTCAGGCCGTGGCCCAGAGCACGGAAGAGATTACTTATCACGCAGTTGAGAAGGACGGCGTGGTCACTGCAATTTGGGAAATGCAGGGACGCAAACATTTGCGTACGATTGACCCTCGATCACGTCAGGGCCAGGACATTCTGCGCCTGTACACGACAGAGCATACCGAGCACCACGAGAACCCTGCCGCCGCTGAATCCGCAGCAGTTGCCCCCGCGGCCGACGTCCCTTCTCAGGGATAACCAGCTTAAACAGGTTGCCGGAGAGAGCAGGAGCCCTACAAGTCTGGGGTGGCTCTTTCGTATTTACCTCATCCTCAGATTCATGAAAATCTGTAGAGTTTCCAGGAAATTGAATTAAAAAAAACCCGACTCCAGTCCACAAACCCGCGTGAGAAGAGCTGGTTTCGGATTACCTCTCTAATTTCATCACTTAGTCGGTTGCGGTTGAATCTCCAAAAATTGGAATGCGGCTTGCGTATTTTTGGATAACGTCGTTAAGAAAGCGTTTCCAAAGTCGGGTGCCTCGACGTTTGAATCGTTTCAAAGCCAACCAAAAGTCCGAAAGTTAAATAAGAGGAGGGAAGCTGATATGCGAAGCTTTTTGCGCTTGCTTGGGAGCGGAGTCGTATTGAGCCTTATGTTGGTGGCTTCCGCACACGCTCAGGCCATCCAGACCGGAGGTATTTCAGGTGTTGTTACGGATCAGAGTGGTGGCCTGGTCAAAGGTGCGACCGTCGATATCATTAGTGAGAGTACCGGCAGTTCAGTGCGAACCTTGACCACAGGAGACGATGGAGGGTTCTCAACGAGCCTCCTGCCTCCCGGGCTGTACCGCGTCGAAGTTACGGCACCTAATTTTAAAAAAGCCGTGGTCGCGTCGGTTCAGGTGCGAATCACCGAACTGACACGGCAGGATATCTCACTGCAGGCGGGGCGCATTGAAGAGACGGTTAACGTTGAAGCCACGCCCTCGTTGATTAATCCGAGCAGCGCGACGACCGGGCAAGCGGTTGACGCCCAACAACTGCGCCAGTTGCCTCTGGCTTCACCCAACTTTCTGTTTCTGTTGTCGCTTTCCGCCGGGACTGCCGGCGAGCCCACCGATGTCCGCAGCGCCGGGCGAGGTACCGCCGATATCAATGTCAATGGGCAACGAACCAGTAACAACAGTATCTCGCTCGAGGGCATTAACGTTAACGACTTCAATCTGGCCCACTTTGACACCGTGCCTCTGCCCAATCCAAGCACGCTGGAAGAGATGAAGGTGTCGACTTCACTTTATGATGCTTCGCAGGGAAGCAAAGGTGGCGGCGCTCTTGGTCTGGTCATTAAGTCCGGTTCCAAAAACTTTCACTGGGAAGGTTATTGGCAGCATCGTAACGATGCGCTTAACGCCAATGAATGGTTCCGCAATGCCAACGGAGTGAGCAAGAAAGCTCGCCTGCTGCAAAATGTTTTCGGCGGCACTGGCAGCGGTCCGGTTCCCAAATTGGGTGGGTTTTGGTTCTTCAATTACCAGGGTGTACGCGCACGCAATGGTCTGGATCCTAACGGCTCGGCATTAACACCGACGATTCAGAATTTCCCGACCAACCCCGATGGCACGACCTCAGCGGCGTTGATAGCACCTGCATTTGGACTTACCGCAGCCCAGATCGATCCGGTAGCGATAAACATTCTGAATCAGAAGAGCACGCTATACAGCGGGAACTTTTGGATTCCCCGCTCCGGTCAGGGCGGATGCAAAACCGCGGCCTCGCTGACAGGGACCTTTACCTGCAGTTTTTCCGGCGTAGCACCCATCCGGGACAACCAATACACGATCAGCTATGACCGAGTGATGCGCGATGGCAAAGACAAGATCTCGGGTCGCTGGTTCTGGGACAACGGCGCGGTGGCCAAGCCGTACGGAACTGCGAGCAGCCTCGCGTTTCCCCGCACCGACACTCAGTTGAATCGTTTTCTTTCCATAAATGAAACCCATGTCTTTGATGCCACTAAAGTGAACGAACTAAGACTTGGTTTCAGCCGCTTCATCTTTGCCAATATTCCCAGCGACACCATCGGCATAGCCGACATTGGCGCCCAGCGCGGCAACAGTTCACAGTTCCCGGGGGTATATCAGTTCTCAATAACTGGCCTATTCTCAGCGGGCACGGGTGTGAACGACGACCGCGGTACCGTGTCCAATCAGTACAACATCGTGGAAACTTTTTCCTGGATTAAGGGCAAGCACAGCTTGCGTCTTGGCGGCGAAAGAATTCAATACCAGCTTAACCGGTTTAATAATTTTGCCGTTCGTGGAGCTCTGACGACCGGCAGCACACCGGCCGGCGGCGGCAATCCAGCCTTCACCGCCTTCCAGAATTTCCTCCAGGGACGCGTGACCGCAATTCAGTCCGCCTTCGGCGATCCGGCGCGAAACTTTGTGGCGACGGATTGGGCGGGCTTCGTTCAGGATGACTATCGCTGGTCGCCACGGGTGACTTTCAATATAGGTCTGCGCTGGGAAGGCATGAGTTTCGGGCACGATAAGCTTTACCGGGCCGGCGTTTTTGACCCGCAGCGCGCTGCCCAGGGACTGAATCCGTTTCTGATTCCGCAAAAAGTTAATCTGGCTGGATTTACCGGATCGCCGGGGGTCTCTGACTGCGCTCTGGCGAGTTGCTTTGACGGCAATAACTTCGCGCCCCGCGTGGGCTTTGCCTGGGACCTAAACGGTAACCAAAAGACGGTGGTCCGCGGTGGCTACGGAATTTACTACCAGCGGTTGTCGAACCAGAATATTCTGCAAAACTCGCTGGCGGCGCCATTCACTGTGCAACCGCTTTCCAGCACCACCACGCCGACTTCATTCCAACTGGCAAATCCGTTTGCGAGCATACCGCCGCCGTCGATTATTGCCTCTGCCTTTATCCCGTCGCGCAGCAGATTTGCCGGGTTAAGGCGAATTAGCGGTACCGGACCTTTGGATCCGAACGATCCGAACGTTGGTCCAATCTTCATCAACGATGACGGGCAAGCCTGCTTGAATTACGGCGGCACAGCTACCAACTGCTCGATCAATCTGGCGTCCTTTACCAGCGCGCCTCGGGATGCTTACACGCCTTACACTCAACAGTACAACTTCACGGTGCAACGCGAGTTGGCTGGTGGGTGGGCGGTGGAAGTGGGTTATGTAGGCACCCACTACATTGGCGGCATAGGCATCTGGGATCCCTTCATCGCCAAGCTGGCCAGTCCCTCGAGTCCGATTGTTGTCAGGGATAACAACGGCAACTCTTACACCATCACCACCAACACGGTGAACAATGAAGAGTTGCGTCACCAGATTCTGGGACTATCGCGCCGGCGTGGTTCTCGTTATTCCGGCAACATAGGGCTCGGACATTACAACTCGCTGCAAGCGACGGTTTCCCGCCGCTTGCATCGCGGACTGTATTTCCAGGCTGCTTACACTTATTCGAAAACAGTCGACAACGTCAGCGGTTCGCAAGCTACCGACGAGTTGAACGCCACTCGCGCCGGACAGGGCGGTGGCAATCTGTTCAATCTTCAGGACAACCCGCAAGCGAATAAGGCGCGCGGCGACTTTGATCGGCCGCAACGTTTGGTGGTGAGCTACTCTTACGATATTCCCGTCGGCAAGAGCAGCTTCATGCAAAACCAGTTCTTCAAGGGCTGGGCCATCAGCGGTATCATTACGTATCAAAGCGGTCTGCCGTTCTCGATCACTGACAGCACGAGCGGTGGCGCTTTTGGCGGCGGTACCGGAACAGGCGTTCTGGTCTGCCGGCCCTTGTCTGAGCAGATCTCAACCATGCCGGGCTGTACCCCAGGTACAACCACGACTCTCGACCAGTTGTTGACCTCGGGTTCGATTCAAAGCCGCCTGGCACATTATCTGAATCCGAATTTCGTGAAAACGGCCGATTTGGTCCCCAATGGCGCAGCGGGCGCGACGGGCTACGGTAACGTACCGCGCAACGCCTTCCGTGGTCCCTTCCAGCAAAATTGGGACTTCTCAGTCCAGAAGAGGTTCAACCTCAAAGAAGGACATGAGTTCCAGTTCCGCATGGATATGTTCAATATGTGGAACCACCCCGTCTTTGGCTTTCCGTCTTCAGTAGCCCTGGGCACACCTTCGACGTTCGGCCAAATCACAACTACCGTGGTTCCGGCGCGGTTGATCCAGTTTGGCTTGTCCTACAGACATTGATTCAGTCTTAGGACTAAGTGCAGACCCTTGACTGGCCGGGCGATTTTGCAATCGTCCGGCCGTTGTTATGCGGCCGGGCGCACTTACTGCGGAGTGCGAGTCTCCTAAGAACCCAGCAGCGGTAATCGCAAAGGTGTCCATCGCTGTGGAATCTAAAGGAAGCCGCAGGTACAGATGCGGCACTTCAGTGCTGGGATCTATGAGCGACCACACTACAGTCCGTTTAAGCGGACGGTGAACGATAATGGCTAGACTATCTATACTTTCAGCCGTCCGCTTCACAGACTCCGACTCACGTTTGCGCTACTCCCCAGCAGTGAACTGCTGGGCTCCTAGCAGCCGTCCGCTAGCGCGGACTAGCTTTTCAAATGACTTCTTGTGCCAACCCAGGCAGGCAAGGCGGCTTGCGAACTTTGGTCTGTGCAGGCAAGAAGGAGAAACGAACATATTGTGTTCCATGTCTCACCTTTTCATTGTGGTTGCTCTGCTGCTGATTGCCTCCTCTGTTTCAGCCCAGAGGGATCGCGACACCTATAACCCCAGTAACCAGGGCTTCGAGGTGTCAGGTCAGGTAAGTCTCATTGACAGCGGGGCACCCGCGCAAAATCTTCCGGTCCGCCTCGAAAAATTCACGGGCGGCCTAATTGATCAAATGAATACGGACGGGCGGGGGCGTTTCCGTTTCACGAACCTACAGCGCGGCTACTACAGAGTCGTTATTAATGTGCCCGGACTGAGACCCACGCAACAGGATGCCGATTTGCAGTTGATGTCGAAGACCTTTCTGGTCTTTGAACTCTTTTCTGAAAAAGCCGACCAGTTGGCGGCCTTGTCGGCTTCCGCGGATGTAATTGATGCTCGAGTGCCGGCTGTGGCTCGAGAAGAATTCGTACTTGGCAGAGCAGCACTGGCGCGAAAGAGTTACGCCGAAGCAATGACCCATCTGCAAAAGGCAGTTTCCTCTTTTCCGCAATTCTTTGAGGCGCGGCTGCTGCTCGCAACCGCCTTCATCGACTTGCGAGAATGGAACAAAGCAGAGACTGTGTTGAAAGCGGCGCTGGACCTAAAGCCGGAGAATGCGCCCACTCTGCTTTCACTGGGCGAAGTTTACTGGAGGCAAAAACGGTTCAAGGACGCTGAAGAAACTTTGCAGGCCGGTCTGAAAGTCAATGATAAATCATGGCACGGTTACTTTACCCTGGGAAGACTCTACTGGGACCAGGGTGACGTGGCCAGAGCGGGGGCAGCCATTGGCAAGACGCTGCAGTTGAGGCCCGATTTCGCCGAAGCTCATCTGCTGGCAGGAAACATCTTGCTGCGCTTGAACCAACAACAACGAGCACTGTTTGAGTATCAGGAGTATCTGAAGCTGGCGCCCAAAGGTGAGTTTGCTCCGCAGGCGAGAGACCTGATACAGAAGCTGCAAAAGGCGCTGTCCGATAAAACTGAGAGGGAGAAAGGCTGAGGCCGAAGCGGTTCTTTAGTTTTCCATTTGTCAATGGACACCTCCCTTTTGTCATTGAAACCGGGAATTCTTGGTCAATAATTAATGAGAAACGTCCAATTAGGTCCAATGACAAATGGAAAAAGCTTTCAATTCCCTTTATGACCTGCAAAAGGGCACAAATGCCCCCGCGTCTTTCCCCGTGTCACCCTTCTCCGCCCTCCGTTTTTACTGGCAATCCACATTGGTCCTTCTCAATTGCGGACCAAAACGCTCCTGGTACTCTCGTGAAGTAATGAATGCGCAGACCATCGCGCGATAATTGTTTGGGATGCGGTTATCAAGCACATTCAGCCAGAAGTCATAACCCGCCTGGTCCGGATTGCGACGCAAATAGCCGAAGTACTGCATCAGCACGAACGAGGGATTGTATTCACGCGTCTTGAAGGCCGAGATTTCAGTCACTTCGCGTAATACCTGCGCGCGCGTCTTACCGTTTTGCATGTCAATAACGAACTGCTGACGCTCGGCGGCAAAGGGCACCAGAGCGGCCGTGTCAAATAGCTTATTTACGAACTGCTCTGCCGTCATCCCACTTGGATACAACGCCTGGAACGCCGTGCGCGCGACCCAGTCATTGGCGAAGGTTTGCTTCCTGGCCTCCAGATTCGCGCCGCCGATGACAGCGCCGCGATCGGCTACAAATTCCGCATTCGTCGGTCGACGGCCGTACGATGCTTTGTAGAACCGATACACGAAGGACCCTGTATCCTGAAACTCCTGTTCAATGAAGAAGGCGGCGGATACAGTAATCCGCTGGGCCTTAATGCAGGATTCGTTATCGCCGCATTGCGCGATTTGACTGGTCCAGTAGCTCAACCCGGACGGGTCGGGGTTGCGATTAAGAAAGTCGAGGTAATGCTGGCGCACAAAGAACTGCGCCTCGTTGATCTGATTTGGCTGGGTGTTCCCCAGGGCAAGCCCTGAAAGACCCTGCGTGCTCGGATTGTCAGCGGCAAAGAAGATCGCTCCATCTCTCAGAAAACCATCCATTCCGGGATCGGGAAAGGCATCGATTCGAGGTGGGCCACCATTACCCATGGCGCCATCGGCTGGACCACTCGCATCTTCGATCACATAGACATTGCCCAGGCGGTCAACCGTCAACCCGTGGAGCAGCAGGTTATCGTCAATGGAAAGCCCGGCAACTACCACTTCATCTCGATCCCCGCGCCCATCAGAATTGTCGTCATAGATGGCGAGCATTACAACATCGTTACCGGCGGTGTGCGAGAAAACGACCCCACGTGAATTGACCGCGATGTCGAGCGGCGCGTCGTCAGCATAGCGATACGCGTAAAAGGGTGTGGTACTGAGTTGGTCCGGAAGGCCATCGGCATCGCTATCGCGAACAATCCGCAACTCATCAGAGTGAAAGTCGGCAATTAATAGATCGTTGTTCGGCAACAGGGCAAGGGCATTGGCATTATAGAGCCGGTTATCACCGACACGAACCAGGGTGCGCGAGCGCGAATCGTCAAAGAGTCCGGTTAATGGATCGCGCACCAGCAATACGACGCCCGGGGAGGGCTCGTTATTTGGATCGTTGGGATCGGCGGAGTTGTAGTAGCCACTCGACGAGACAATCACAAACTCTCTTCCTGATTTGGCCATTCCTGTAACCACGGCGGCCGCAGACGGCAGGCTGAAGTCGCGCTGCAAATCAAATGTAGTCGAACTGTCGGCAACGTAATCGCCATTCGTATCAAGGGCGAGGATTAGTACTCCGACATTTCTCCCCTGCCGGGTAGCGGAAAACACTTCATAGCGAGCGCCTGACTGGCCCACCGCCAGGTCGAATGACCCACCCAGGTTGTCGAACATAGTGCGCTGATCCTCGATCAAGTTGCTGTTGGTATCAACCAACTCTTCATCCGAACCGGCCGCAGACGTCAGGCTGAGTTGAGATGTATGCAGGACACGATGCAATGCCGTGCCGGCAGCGATGGGACCGAGAGTAGGTGCTTCGGCCCGTTCCGGTGACACTGTTGAAATTGACTTTGCACTCGTGACATGGACCTCATCACGGGCCGGCGAGCGCATTTCTCTGCGCTCGGCCGCGCGGGTGGGCTGATAACCGCCCTGGCGACCGTTGTTATCCAGGATACTCTGGCGGTAAGCGAAAACGACGCGACGGGTATCCGGCTGTAAGTGTTCCTGTGAAACTGTCTGCGCGCTGCTGGCGACGGCAAAGACATAAGCGCCGATGGTCAACGCGGCAATCAAGAGGATTAGATAGAGACAGAATTTGATTACTGACATCACAGTGCTCCTGGGACCGCACGCTTCCAGCGTGCTCGGTTGCAAAGGAGATTGGTTTTAGATGGGAGGTCGATCTTCCGACGGCTTATGGGGCCGTGCAGGTTCATCGTGCGGCGCCGGTGCTGAACGCGGTGGCGGCGATTCGCGTCGCTGCGGAGGTTCCGCGCGCGGCGGTGGTTCATGTCGCTGGGGCGGCTCGGAGCGAGGAACTGTGGAACGCGCCGGGGCCGCCGGTCTCTCACCATCACCGTTCCGCTCCGGCCGCACGGGACTCTCATCTCGCGATGGTCGTTCTATCCGTTCCGGCCGAGCCGGGGAATAGCTCCGGGGTGGACGTTCCCGCTCTTCGGATGCCGGAGGATTGTGATCCACCTCCTTGCGGTCAACCGGGCGATCGCCGGACGGCCGGATC
>Ga0062383_10000486_pt1 | contig 10385 bp, 8 predicted proteins | sample DOMMetBare3Fresh_FD_59508 | JGI IMG/M metagenome (GOLD analysis project Ga0062383, IMG submission 59508) | Wetland sediment microbial communities from St. Louis River estuary, USA, under dissolved organic matter induced mercury methylation -... | ecosystem: Environmental > Aquatic > Freshwater >... | reverse complement strand
GAAGAGGCCGCGGCCGCACTGCAAAGCCTGCCGGCGGCAATAAGAGCAGTGCAACCCTTCCCTCGCCCAGTTAGCAAATTGCGTTAGCCCTCAAGACCAGTATGACAATGAGCTACGATGCATGCTAGGATCACCAGAACACATTGATAACAATCAATTAATCTTAAAAACAGGATGGAATCCGATGAAAATCGGTCTAGCTCGGGCATCAATCATATTTATATGTGCCGTGGCAGGCTGCTCAGCCCCGGTGCCGCGCGACCCGCTGAAGGGACACCTTAACGCGGGGAGTTCCCCGCAGGCTACTCGCACCGAAATCCCGGCCCCCGTTCAGCAAACGCTCGCACTGCCCAAACCCCAAGCAAGTACAAAAGCAGAGACCTATAGCGTAGTCGTGAACAATGTCCAGGTGCGCGACCTGTTGTTCGCACTATCCCGGGATGCCAAGATCAATGTCGACATTCATCCCGGCATTACCGGTAGCGTCACATTAAATGCAATCGACCAGACCTTGCCCCAATTGCTGGCTCGAATATCCAAACAAGTCGAGATGCGTTTCGAGATTGACGGCCCCAATTTAAGCGTCATGCCTGACAGTCCTTTCCTGAAGCATTACAAGGTCGACTATGTCAATATGGCACGCAGCGTAACGGCATCGGTGTCGACCAATACCCAAATCGCCACCGGGACCAGCACCGGTTCAGGAGGTTCAGGAGGCTCAAGCGGTGCAAGCGGCGCGGGAGGAAACGTCTCCAATACCCGGATAGAAAACTCTTCCAAAAATCAATTTTGGGAATCGCTGGAAAAAAATGTCAAAGACATTCTCCGCGAAACCGACAAGATCCTGCCAGAAGGCTCCACTGAAACCATTGTTGAACAAGCAACCAGCCTTAATGCAGCCGGAGCAGCCGCGCTCCCGCAAGGCACCGGGCAACGCGCTGCGCAATCCATTGCCAACGCCTTGCAAAACAACCCGGCCCCCACCTCTTCGAGTCAGGCTCTCGGCAATTCAGTGATACGCCGCAACACATTTCGCGAGGCCGCCTCGGTCATTACCAATCCGGAAAGTGGCGTAATCACGGTTCGCGCCACCCAGCGACAACACGACAAAATCCAGGAATTTCTGGATCGGGTAAGCAACTCGGTTCGTCGCCAAGTACTGATTGAAGCAACCATTGTCGAAGTCACACTAAAAGACGCCTACCAGCAAGGCATCAACTGGACGCAATTGAGCAGTGGAGGATCGTTGAGCTTCATCGGCAATGCCTTGACCAAGGACGCATTCAACCTCAGTTACACAAAATCGGGCAATCCGGATGCGCTCATCACGCTTCTCGACACGTTTGGTACGGTCAAGGTACTTTCCAGCCCTCGTCTCTCTGTACTCAACAATCAAACCGCCTTACTGAAAGTTGTCGAGAACTACGTTTATTTCAACGTCAAGGCAGATACCACGACGACGGCCAATGTCGGTACCACGACCACCTACACGACAACACCGCAATCCGTCTCCGTCGGCCTTGTGGTCAGCGTCACACCACAGGTCAGCGATAGCGATATGGTTATCCTCAACGTCAGGCCGACCATCACGAGTGTGGCGCGAGAGGTTGCCGACCCCAACCCCGATCTGAAGAAACTCAGCATCAACAACCTCGTCCCGGTCATCCGAACCCGGGAAATCGAGTCAATCATGCGCGTATCAAGTGGCAACATCGCCATTCTGGGCGGCCTAATGGAGGACAAAATTGACTATGAGAACCAGCGCGTTCCCATTGCCGGTCAAGTCCCCTTGGCCGGCGAGTTGTTCAACAACCGATCAAATACAGCCCAAAAAACTGAATTGGTTATTTTCCTGCGCCCAGTCGTCATTAAAGATGCGAGCCTAGAAGGCGATTACTCAGCAATGCGCAACTTGTTGCCAAGCGATGGTTTTTTCGCCCAACCGAATGAAGCCCAACCGTTCAACCTTTCGCCAACACGCTGAGGAAAGATCATGAGCCTGTTGATGGACGCCCTGAAACGGGCTGAGACGAGCAAGCTAGAAGCGGCTCGCAATTCGAGCGGAAAGGAAGCCTTACCCCAAGCCGGCGAACTCAGCCTAGAGCCTTTAGGCCAAACCAAAGTGCGCTCTGGTTCAAACCCGCTCCCTGACTTGGCCGAGCATATTGATGCAGTAGATGCAGAACTGAACCATACTGCATCGGCAGCAAGCAATCGGCCAAGCCCCTCCCCGGCACAGGTCTCAGATCCGCAGAAAATCCTGGCAGACCAAGCCGCCATTCGTAACGCTTTTATCGCAAAAAACCACGAACCTTCAAAACGAAGAGCCTTCTGGGGCATTCTGGGTGGGCTCACCTTGGTCGCCGCCTGCATCGCCATCTACTTTGTCGTCCAGGTGCAGCGCATCGGCAGCACCACCCTGGCCATATCATCGAATCCTCCGACCCAAGCGCCAACGGAATCTCGTACCCCCCCGCCTGCGCAGATGGCCGATGAAGTCAGTGCGCCGCTGCCTTCGTTCGCACCGCCGCCTCAGCCGGCCGAGGCAAACCCTCCGCTTGCTCCTGCCCCCAGCCGCAAAAACCCAATCCCGGTTTCGGATAACGGCACAGAGACGCCCATCCGCCTGACTCGCAGCAAACCGGAAGTAGATACCTTTCAACTTCGCGGATACAGCCACATTGAGAACAAGGAACTCGATCTTGCGCGGCGCGACTACGAGCAATCCTTGCTACGGGACCCAAACAACATCGATGCACTCATTGCACTAGGGAGTATCGCGCAGCATCAAGGACGCTTCGCTGACGCCGAACGATTATTTCAGCGTGCCACGGTTGCCAACCCGGCCAACCCAGCGGCATTGGCTGCAGTCTTGAATGGCAATGCGGCCAATATGGACCCACAGAATACGGAAAGTCGCATCAAATCGCTGCTCTCCAGCCAACCCGAATCGGCGCCACTCAATTTTGCGCTGGGAAATCTCTATGCTCGCCAAGGACGTTGGTCCGAAGCCCAACAGCATTATTTCAACTCAGTCGCCGGTGAAGCAGACAATCCTGACTATCTTTTCAATCTAGCAGTTAGCCTCGACCACATGCGGCAAGAGCGACTCGCAGTGCAGCATTACAAATTGGCACTCGAAGCGGCAGAAAAACGACCATCGGCATTCGATATGCTCGCACTTCGTAAGCGCCTGAACCAACTTCAGCCTTGACCCGATGAGCACAAACATGATGCAGCACCGGCCTCTTGGCCAGATCCTGATCTCCGAAGGCATTCTTTCCGAAGATCAATTGCGCATTGCTTTGCTCGAACAAATGAAATCCAACCAGCCGATCGGCAAGTTGTTGGTTTCTCTCGGGTTCGTGACAGAAGCAACCCTTCGGCAAGCCCTTTCGGAAAGCCTTGGCAAGCAAAGCATCGACTTAACCCATGCCGTCGTTGACCCGCAGGCGGTGAAGCTGGTTCCGCGCGAAATGGCAAAGCGCTATCACCTGCTACCGCTCGATTACGACCGGCCAAGCCAGCGCCTGACGCTGGCGATTTCCGACATCAACGACATCGTTGGCCTCGACAGAGTTCGCGCACAGATCGAAGACGGTACCGAGATCGAGACCTTACTGGCTGGCGAATCGGAGATCGACCGGGCAATTGATCAGTACTACGGTCATGAACTATCGATCGATGGCATCTTGCACGAAATCGAAACCGGAGAAATCGACTGGAAGAGTCTTTCCGCAACAGATAACGAGTACAGCCAACCTGTTGTACGCCTGATCGACTCAATACTGACCGACGCGGTGAAGCGCGAAGCATCCGACATTCACTTTGAACCGGAAGCCAATTTCCTGCGTATTCGTTACCGGATCGATGGAATGCTACGTCAAATCCGTGCCCTGCATAAATCCTATTGGCCGGCAATGACTGTCCGGATCAAAGTGCTTGCCGGGATGAATATTGCCGAGATGCGAGCACCACAGGATGGTCGTATTGGCTTGACCGTTTCGGGCAGGGCAATCGACTTCCGTGTCGCCAGCCAACCAACCATCCATGGCGAAAATATCGTCTTGCGCGTGCTTGATCGCCAAAAAGGCATCGTCCCGCTCGAGAACCTGGGGCTGTCAGACGAGCATCTCCAGCAACTCAAGCTAATGATCGCCAGGCCAGAAGGCGTAATTCTCGTCACCGGCCCCACCGGCAGCGGCAAGACAACGACGCTCTATTCTGTGCTCAATCATATAAATAACGAGGGCATACATATCATGACCCTCGAAGACCCGGTGGAGTACCCGATGGCATTGGTTCGCCAAACTTCGGTAGCCGAGAATGCCAAACTCGACTTCGCCAACGGAATCCGCTCAATGATGCGCCAAGACCCGGATGTCATCCTGGTCGGCGAGGTACGCGATCCCGAAACGGCGGAAATGGCTTTCCGTGCGGCCATGACAGGACATCAGGTATACACCACGCTGCACACCAACTCGGCAATTGGCGCCCTGCCCAGACTGCTCGATATCGGCGTACTGCCAGATATCATGGCAGGAAATATCATCGGGATCGTAGCCCAACGCCTGATTCGACGCCTTTGCGAACACTGCAAGACGCCCTATTTGGCCGAAGCGCATGAAATTCGGCTGCTCGGGGTTGAGACAGGTGAATCATCCCCCGTTTTGTTTCGTCCTACGGGCTGCGAACTCTGCGACTTTCAAGGCTATCGCGGCCGGATTGCCATCATGGAATTATTGCGTATCGATAGCGGCATCGACGAGATGATTGCGCGCCGCGCCACCACCCACGAAATACGGACAAAGGCATCCCTCCAGGGATTCAGCACCCTCGCAGATGACGGCTTGCGCCGAGTCATCAATGGCACCACCTCATTGGAAGAGCTCGGACGGGTAGTTGACCTGACCGATCGAATGTAAGCATGTTGTTCGACTACAGGGCGGTCAGTCTCGAAGGGAAAATGGTCAGCGGCAGAATTGATGCCATCAACATCATCGACCTTGAGATGCGCCTCAAGCGCATGGAACTCGACCTTGTAACCGGCAAACTGGTCGAACAACGTGACTTATTCGGCCGACGCCACATTCCCCGCCCGGAACTGATCAATTTCTGCTTTCATCTCGATCAACTCACTCGTGCCGGCGTTCCCATTCGCGAAAGCCTGATTGACCTGCGCGATTCGTTGGAGCAGCCAGCATTCCGTGAGGTTATCGCCAGCCTGATCGAAAGCATCGAAGGCGGACTCACGCTATCCCAGGCACTGGCCCAACACCCAGACGTTTTTAATCCGGTCTTTGTGAATCTGGTTCATGCCGGAGAACGTAGCGGCAGGCTACCAGAAGTCCTGGCAGGACAGACCGAATCGTTGAAATGGGAAGATGAACTGGCCTCACATACCAAGAAACTGCTGATATACCCGGCTTTTGTCGGCAGCATTGTCATCATTGCGACCATCTTCCTAATGGTTTACATGGTGCCCCAACTGAAGCTGTTCGTTCGCAACATGGGGCAGGCCCTGCCACTGCAAACCCAGATCCTGTTTTTCATTTCCGATCAACTGGTCGCGTATTGGTACGCCTTTTTCAGTTTGCCGCTACTCGGGCTTACTGCCGGGTATTTTCTTATCCGCACAAATCCTTTGCTCCAACTGCGTTTCGATGGCATCAAACTCCGCCTGCCAATAGTCGGTAGCATATTGAAGAAGATCATACTCTCGCGTTTTGCCAACACCTTTGCCATGCTCTACGCTTCAGGCATTCCCATTCTTGAATCCATCCGCATGACGCAAAACATTGTCGGCAACCGCGTCATCCAGCAAGCCCTGCACCGGGCGGAACAATCGATTCGCGAGGGGCGAAACCTGGCAGGTGCGTTCCACGACGTCGGTCTGTTTCCACCACTGGTTGTGCGCATGTTGCGTGTAGGGGAGAGCACAGGTGATCTGGACAAGGCACTATTGAACGTCAGTTACTTCTACAACCGTGACGTCAAGGAATCTGTCGACAAGGCGCAAGCAATGATCGAACCGGCACTGACCCTATTCATGGGTGCGATGCTCGGCTGGATCATGTTGTCGGTTCTTGGCCCGGTATACGACGTCATCAGCAAGATCAAAACGTGATTACCCGCCGCCTGCTCTATCTCAATACGCACAATCTTGCCGCCTATGTCTGGCGCAAGGGCAACTTAGTTGCTGAAGGCGTCTTTGAAGCAAATGACGATAGCCTGAGCCGGTTTTCTACATATCTCTCCGAATGCTCTTCCAGTCACTTCTACCTTCTCGCCAACGTGGCGGAGGAAGGTCACGTCCTCGAGACTATCCCCTTCCTTCAGGGCAGCGACCGCAAAAGCCTGATCACACGCAAAATCAGTCAGCACTTCCTGGGAAGCTCGCTGGCCGCTGCGACATCGCTGGGTTATGAGAAAACGGTACGCAAAAATGAAAAACTACTCATCCATGCGTTGACCAATCCTGCCTATTTCGAGCCATGGCTACGCCGCCTTCACCTTGCCGGAGCACCTCTCGCAGGAATTTACACCGTCGCTCAACAGTGTGGTGTTCTGTTGAAAAAGCTGGGTTATGGTAAGGGTCGCTGCCTGCTGTTGACGCGACAGGACCATTCGATCAGAGAAACCTATCTGGTTGATGGCGCTACAATTTTCTCGCGAATGGTACCGCTGACCGATAGCAGTATTGCCGGTATCGCCAATAGCCTTGCCAGCGAAGCAGGAAAACTGCAGCAATACCTTATCGGTCAGCGCTTGGTCGGCCGCAATGAAACATTGCCGGTTTTCATCGTCAGTCACCCGCAGGGCATCCATACGATCGAAAAGGCACTCCCTCAGCACAATCAGTTAAAGTTCGCGCTGATTGACAGCCATCAGGCTGCACACGCACTCAAACTCAACACACTCCCCCCCGACAGTCGCAGCGAATATCTTTTCCTGCATTTGCTCGCAAAGGCGCCACCCAACCAACAGCTGGCCTCAGAAGAGCATCGCCACGATTTCCGCCTGTCACAAATCCGCCAAGCCTTGTTCAGCATCGGCGCGATTGTATTGCTCGGCGGCTTACTGTTCTCGGCCAAGGACATCTATCGCACCCACGTGCTGAAGCAGGAATTGCAAACGCTGATCAGCAGCGAAGGGGAGCTCGACAAGCGTTACCGAGATATCTCAGCCACCTTTCCCAAAACCGAATTAGATAACGAAACCCTCGGCGACCTGACCCATCGCTATCAACAGTTGAAAGCCCAGCAGCGCCATCCGGCTAGCGCCTTCAGAGCTCTCAGCCTGGCGCTTGATCGTGCTCCCGAGATTGAACTGGACGAATTGAGCTGGAAGCTCGAAAGCCCCAAACCCACCTCAACATCGCTACCCAACGCGAATCAGGAGCTAACCGTGATCCGCGGTACGGTCGGTGCGCCACCGGGTGCGACAACTCGTCAAATACTCGGCTCAGTTGAACATTTTGTTGCCCTGCTTCGAGCCGACACCGCCAATGACGTCAAGATTGAACAGGCCCCGTTCGACATCACGTCCAGCCATACGATCAAGGGTGGGGACAGCGAAGACGAAACCAGGCAACCACGCCAATTCAGCCTGCAAATCACGCGAAAGATCGGACCATGAAATTGACCGGCCGCGATCTCGAAAAAATTCGATTGCCGCTTTTCTTCTCCTTGACGCTGATTCTGTTTAGCGCAGTACTTGCTTGGTGGAGCGCAGGCAAAGCCGAAGAGACACGACATGTCCGCAACGACGCAGCGCAGAAAAAAGAACAGACAGAAGCGCGACTTAGACAAGTACGCACCGAAGAACAGGAGCTCCGGAAGCGCACACTCATATTCCAGCAGCTCCAAACAGCGGGTATCACCGGCGTAGAGAAACGTCTTGAATGGATTGAGATGTTGCGTACTCTCCAGCGCGAGCTGCGCCTGCCTGGAATGACTTACGAATTTGGCGTACAACGGCCGCTCGACACACCGAACGGGACTGCCTACACTTGGTTTGCCAGTCCGATGCGACTGCAACTGCGCCTGCTCCACGAAGAAGATCTTTTACGCACCTTGACCCGCATAGAAAAAGCCGCCCCGGCCTTGGTTCTTGTTCAAAACTGTACGCTTACTCGGCCTGGCAGCACATTTTCCGTGCAGGATCCCCTGACCTATTTAAGGGCTGATTGCGAGTTGCAATGGATCACTGTTCAACGAAATGGCGGAAAATGAAATGCGATTTCGATTTTCACTATTCCTATTGCTCGCAGGACTGCTTTCCGGCGGGGCATCGAGCCAGGAAGAAACGCTGGGCAGGCTATTTTTCACACCAACCCAGCGTCTAACACTTGAGCGGCAGCGCCTGCATGGCTTGAATTCCAGCCCAAGCCCCCCCGAATCGACTGGCAGCCAGACATTCAACGGTGAAGTACGGCGTAGCGATGGGCGCAATACGCGCTGGATAAACGGCGAGGTCAATTGGGACAGGCCGTCGGTGGCACCTCGCATCCCGGTCGGCGACACACTCTATCCGGCAAGCGGAGAGCATCAAAGCCTGATCGGTAATGGCCAGATTGTCATCAAGCCCAGTGCAAAGAGATGAAGCAAAAGGCCCAACGCCCCACTGAGCAAGGGGCCGCCTTACTGCTCATGCTATTGATCCTGATGGGTGGTGTAACAACCATTTTTCTTTATTCATGGAATACCGCCCGACAGAACAATGAACGTGATCGCATCACCCAGCTCGCACTTCAACAAGCCAAGGCGGCGCTGTTAGGCAGAGCAGTAACCAGTCCAAGCGCCCCCGGGCGTTTCCCCTGTCCGGAGCAGCCAGGTACAACCCCGGAAGGGCAAGCTGACGGCAGTTGCAACAGCCAAGCTAAACGCCTCGGACGTTTGCCATGGAAGACGCTGGACCAGGAAAAGTTGCTGGATGGATACGGCGAACCGCTTTGGTATGCCATCTCGGAAAATTTCACGGCCCCTCCCATCAACAGCAACACATTGCCCCAGCTTATTCTCGACGGAGCAAGCAACCCCGTTGTCGCCCTGATCATTGCGCCTGGCCCGCCCCTTCCCGGACAAAGCCGATCGCCTTCCGGGACTGGTACATCGCTCAAAAGCGCCGATTTCCTCGATCTTGAAAATGCAACGGGGAATACGTTTGTCAGCAGCGGGTCATCAACCGTCTTTAACGACAAAGTGATTGCCATCTCTCGATCAGAAGTGCTGCAGCTATTGCACAAACGAGTTCTGGCTCAAGTTCGCGGACTCGATGCGCTGACCGAAGGCCTCAAACGTTATTACAATGAGCATGATGAGTTTCCTTGGCCTGACAGCAATGGAGACGGCATCGCCGATATCGGCCAGGTCACGGGAAAGCTCCCGAGTGGAGCATTGATTTTTTACCACGACACAAATGAATGGCTAAACAACAACAACTGGTTTCCACTGATCAACTACTCCCGGATAACGGGATCTTCAGCGCAAATCAGTCTCGGCAGCCTGAGCCTGAATGTTCTGCCTTGCACCGCGGCGCCCTGTCCATGAAGCGAACCCGTAGCAAGGGCTTCACCCTTTTTGAGCTAGCCATCGTGCTGGTTGTCGTTTCGCTTTTGGCCGGCGGCTTGATGGTCAGCCTTGGCACGCAAATTGAACAACAGCAACGCAATGCAACGCAGCAAACACTCAATGACATTCGCGACGCGTTGCTCGGTTTCGCCGCTTCCAACTCCGCAAAAAAAAGTGGGAAGCCCTACCTTCCTTGCCCGGACACCGACGGCGACGGCATGGAAAACCGGAGTGACGCCACATGTACCAAAGATTTTGGACAATTGCCATGGGGCACTTTGGGTCTTGGCAATCAGGACGCATGGGGGAATCGGTTCGACTATCGGATCGAAACGGGCTTCGCAAACAGCGACTACGGATTCACCTTTATTAGCCCCCCTACTGCAAAAATAAAAATTTGCGAACAAGCGACTTGCACAACGGTACTTGGCACAGGACTCCCCCTAGCAATCCTGTCGCATGGACCGAATGGCCTGGGTGCGACCACATCGGACAATATCGCCCGTCCTGCGGCAGTCAGTGCCGATGAAAAAGAAAACACCAATGGCGATGCGGTGTTCGTGTCTCATACCCCGACCCCCAGCGGCGCCAATGAGTTTGATGATCTGCTGGTCTGGCTGTCACCCAACATCCTCTACAACAGGATGATTGCCGCCGGGCGCTTACCCTGAAAAAGTATCATTGACCATCGACAAGCAGACTGCGACACTGGCTGCCGCCGAAGCAACAAGCCTTGCGTCATTTTCGTGTGAGCCAGCCAAACTTTTTATCCTCTCTGCGCACTGCCGGCATATCGCCCGATGATGATGCGGA
>Ga0062383_10000483_pt1 | contig 10428 bp, 7 predicted proteins | sample DOMMetBare3Fresh_FD_59508 | JGI IMG/M metagenome (GOLD analysis project Ga0062383, IMG submission 59508) | Wetland sediment microbial communities from St. Louis River estuary, USA, under dissolved organic matter induced mercury methylation -... | ecosystem: Environmental > Aquatic > Freshwater >... | reverse complement strand
TGGCCCTGACCTCGGCGGCCAGGCGCTCGGCGAAGGCGTCGACGTGGACGTCGCGCTCGGGCTCGTCGGAGCCGCGGGCGTTGACGCCGACGGTGCCCGCCTCCACGTCGCTGTCACCCACCACGAGGATGTAGGGGAGCTTCTCCAGCTTCGCCTTGCGGATGCGGGCGCCCAGCGGCTCGTCCGCCTCCGCCAGGCTGGCCCGGAACCCGTCGCCGTGGAGGCGGTCCACGACGCGGGCGGCGTAGGCATGGTGATCGCTCCGCACCGGGAGCACCCGCACCTGCTCCGGGGACAGCCACGCCGGGAAGGCGCCGGCGTAGTGCTCCACGAGCACGCCGAAGAAGCGCTCGATCGATCCGAAGAGGGCCCGGTGGATCATGATCGGGCGGTGGCGCTCGTTGTCGGCGCCGATGTACTCGATCTCGAACCGCTGCGGCAGCTGGAAGTCGAGCTGGATCGTGGACATCTGCCAGGTGCGACCGATGGCATCGCGCGCCTGCACAGAGATCTTCGGCCCGTAGAACGCGCCGCCCCCCTCGTCGAGGGCCAGCTCGAGGTCTTTGGCCTTCGCCGACTGGCGGAGCGCCTCGGTGGCCTCCTCCCAGTCCTCGTTGCTGCCGAACGCCTTGCCGGGTGGCCGGGTGGACAGCTCGAGGTAGAACTCGGTGAGGCCGTAGTCCGCCAGGAGGCCCAGCACGAAGTCGAGCAGCGACGACAGCTCGTCCGCCATCTGCTCCTTGGTGCAGAAGATGTGGGCGTCGTCCTGGGTCATGCCCCGCACCCGGGTAAGGCCGTGGACCACGCCGCTCTTCTCGTACCGGTAGACGGACCCGAACTCGAACAACCGGAGCGGCAGCTCCCGGTAGCTCCGCATCCGCGACCGGTAGATCAAGACGTGGAAGGGGCAGTTCATCGGCTTCAGGTAGTAGTCCTGGCCATCGTCGCCCCCCTCGTCGTGGAAGTGCATGGGCGGGAACATGCCGTCGGCAAACCACTCGAGGTGGCCGGACGTCTCGAAGAGCCCCGCCTTGGTGATGTGGGGCGAGTTGACGAAGTCGTACCCTGCCTCCGCGTGGCGCTGACGCGAGTAGTCCTCCATCAGGCGGCGCACGAGGCCACCCTTCGGGTGGAACACGGCCAGGCCGGAGCCGATCTCGTCGGGGAAGCTGAACAGGTCGAGCTCAACGCCGAGCTTGCGGTGATCGCGCTTGGCCGCCTCCTCGAGGCGGTGGAGGTGCTCCTCCAACGCCTTCTTGGAGTGCCAGGCGGTGCCGTAGATGCGCTGCAGCTGGGGGTTGCCCTCCTGCCCGCGCCAGTAGGCGCCGGCCACCCGCATCAGCTTGAAGTGACCGAGGTGCGAGCCCGTAGAGGGGACATGGGGCCCACGGCACAGGTCGATGAAGCCGGGATAGCCGGCGAAGGGCGGGACCTCCTTCGCGGTCGCCGGCGGGTTCTCGTAGGTGCGCACCGACGACGAGGACGACGTGGCCGACATCGGATCGGTGCTGGCGTCATCGATGATCTCGAGCTTGAAGCGGTGGCTGGCGAACACCTGACGGGCCTGCTCGGCGGCGAGCTCGTCGCGGACGAACGGCTGCGACTCCGCCATGATCTGGCGCATGCGAGCCTCGATGCGCTCGAGGTCCTCCTCTACGAACGTGCCGCCGTGGGGCAGCTCGAAGTCGTAGTAGAAGCCGTCCTCCACGGGCGGCCCGATCCCGAAGGTTGCTCCCGGGAACAGGTCGAGAACCGCCTGAGCGAGCACGTGGGCGGTGGAGTGGCGGATCGTGAAGAGGCCGCGCGGGCTGTCGCCCGTGACGATGGCCACCTCGTCGCCGTCGGTCAGCTCCACGGCAAGGTCACGCTCCTCGCCGTTGACCACCGCGATCACCGCCGCCTTGGCCAGCCGCGGGCCGAGGTCGGCAGCGAGGCCCGACGCCGTCGTCCCGGTGGCCAACGGGCGCGTTGAACCATCGGGCAACCGGATCGTGATCTCGTCGGACATGGACTCGACGGTACCGGAGCCCCGCGAGCAGCCAGGAACCCGTTACGAGCGGGGGGCGAGGACCTCAGCGCTGGAGCGCCGTGGCGGAGTCGTGTCAGAGCCGGAGGGGGGCGCGTGACCGTTCCCGTTCGAGCTGGCCTCGTCGAGCTCGCCGACGTGGGCGGTCTCGGCGGACGGGAAGCTCTCGGCCTTCTTGGTGGCGTACTCGTCGACGTAGTCCTGCCCGGTGAGCTCACGGATCTCGAACATCACCTCATCGATGATCTGCCGGAGCACGAGCCGGTCGTCGACGCGGTCGGCGTAGCGCCGGACGTCGATGGGGCGCCCGAAGCGCACCTCGGCCCGCTTGAACGGCTTGGGGAGCTTGGCGTCGGGTGGCTGGATCTCGCGGGTGCCGACGATCCCCACCGGCACGATGGGGGCGCCGGTGCGCAGAGCCAGGCGCGCGGGCCCGGTGTGGCCACGGTGCAGCCGGCCGTCGCGGGCCCGGGTGCCCTCGGGGTAGATGCCGAAGAACTCCCCTGACTCCAGCACCCGCGCTGCGGTGTTGAGGGCTCGCTCCGACGAGCTGCCCCCGCTCCGGTCGATCGGGATCATGCCGATGGCCGGGAAGATGTACTTCGTCTTCCACGAGTCCATGTACTCCGCCTTACCCACGAAGGTGATGCGCCGCGGCAGCACCATCGGCAGGAAGAAGGAGTCGATCACCGAGGTGTGGTTGGGGCAGAAGACGGCTCCGCCGGTGGACGGGATGTTCTCGAGCCCCACCGTCTTGATGCGCCACAGCCCCCGGAAGATCGGGGTCATCACGGCCCTTGCGACGGGGTAGAGCTTCCCGTACTCGCGCTCAGCTGTCGGATCCCCCACGAGCGGGAGTCTTGCAGACCTTCAGGCGTCGATGCCGAGCAGGGCCACGGCCGACGACACGCCCAGGCCGGCGGCCACCGCGGCGTCGATGGCGGCCACTGCGGCCGGGACGTCGAGGTCGTCGTCGAGCGCGGCACGGACGGTCGCGAGGCCCCCGTCCCCAGCACCGGCGGCTCGCCATCGTTCGAGCCGCTCGGCGGCACGGGGCATCCGGGTGTCGTCCCACTCCCAAGGGGTCCGGTAATGGTTCTCGATGATCATCAGGCGGATCGCCATGGGGTCCCATTGCTTGCGGAGCTCCGAGACGAAGACCAGGTTGCCGAGCGACTTCGACATCTTCTCGCCGTCCATCCGCACCATGGCCTGGTGCATCCAGTGCCGCACGAAGGGCTCGCCCGTGGCCGCCTCCGACTGGGCTCGCTCACACTCGTGGTGCGGGAAGATCAGATCCGCTCCCCCACCGTGGAGGTCGATGGTGGTCCCGAGCTCCCGGAGCGCGAGCGCCGAGCACTCGATGTGCCAACCGGGCCGGCCCGGACCCCAGAGCGACTCCCACGCCGGCTCGTCGTCGAGCGACGGCTGCCAGAGGACGAAGTCGAGCGGATCGCGCTTGTTCGGGTCGTCGACGTTGCCGCCGCGCTCCATTGCCAACGCCAGCATCTCGTCCCGGGAGAACCCAGACACTGAGCCGAAGTCCGGAAAGGACGACACCTCGAAGTAGACGCCGCCGCCGGCCTGGTAGGCGTGGCCCCGCTCGAGGACCATCCCGATGAAGCCCCGGATGTCGGCGATGGCCGACGTGGCGCGGGGCTCGCTCCAAGACGGGAGCAGCCCGAGGGCCATCATGTCCTCGTCGAAGCGCGCCGTCTCCGCCGCCGCCAGATCCAGGTAGTGGACGCCGAGCTCCCGCGCCTTGCCGAGGATCGAGTCGTCGACATCGGTGATGTTCCGCACGCACCTCGTGTCGTGGCCACGATCACGCAGTCGCCGTTGGAGCACGTCGTAGCCCACGTAGACCGCCGCGTGACCGAGGTGGGTGGCGTCATACGGCGTGATCCCGCAGGTGTAGAGCGTGACGAGCGGTCCCGGCTCGAAGGGCACCACCGCCCGCTGGGCCGTGCACCACAGACGCATCGCACCGGCCGCGTCGCTCATCGGCGAGTCGGTCACTCCGGGATGCTCGTGAACTTCACCGCGACCCGTGTCTTGTAGCGAACGTTGAGCTGCAGCAGCACGGCGGTGAAGGACTCGATGGGGGTGGCGAGCGAGAGCCCTCCGCAGTCGAGGGGGCGCAGGTTCGGGATCTTGCGCACCAGGTCGACGGTGGCCTGGGTGGCCTCGGGGTGGTCAGAGCAGATCAGCACGTCGCTCTCGATGGGATGGTCGAGGTCGCCCAGCTCCTTGGCGGGCACGTGGTGCAGCCCGGCGGCCACCAGGCTCCGTGGGAGCACGGCCTGCACGCTGGCCGCCACCGACCCGCGAGGAGGCACGAGGGGCTGGAACTCGTCGCCGATCCGGATGAGGGCGTTGGCCATCGAGATGACGACCTTGCCGCGCAGGTGGGCCTCGAGCTGGTGCGCGGTCTGGGTGGCGCCGTCCCACGGCGTGGCGACGACGACGAGATCGGCGTGTGCGGCACCGTCGTTGTCATCGCCCGTGATGGTGAGGTCGCGGTCAGGCCAGCGGCTTCGCAGGCCTTCGACGATCTCCAGCGCCCGCTCCTGTGAGCGTGATCCCACCACAGTCTCGAACCCGACCGAGGCTAGGCGGACAGCCAGTGCGCGGCCCGCTGGGCCAGTGCCTCCAAGGATCCCGATGCGCATCGGCGACACCGTAGCGGCGGGGGTCGGGCGGCACGGAGTTGGGGGCGAGCGACGGTAACAGCCAGTGTCACGTGGCAGTCTCACGGCCATGTCGCTCCTCGATGGCAAGCGGATCCTGGTCACCGGCGTCCTCACGGACGCCTCACTCGCCTTCGGAGTCGCCCGCCACGCGCAGGAACAAGGGGCCGAGGTGATCCTCACCGGCGCCGGGCGTGGCCTCCCGCTCACGCGAAGGACGGCTCGGAAGCTGCCGACGGAGGCCGAGGTGCTCGAGCTCGACGTCACCGATGTGGCACAGGTGGCCGCGATCCGCGACGAGCTGGGCCAGCGGTGGGGGCGACTGGACGGCGCCCTGCACGCCATCGGGTTCGCTCCCCCGTCCTGCCTCGGTGGCGGCTTCCTCGATGCCCCGTGGGAGGACGTCGCCGTCGCCCTGCAGGTGTCCGCCTACTCCCTCAAGACGGTGGCGGACGTGGTGGTTCCGCACCTGACCGATGGGGGGTCGATCGTCGGCCTCGACTTCGACAACAGCACGCAGGCCTGGCCCGCGTACGACTGGATGGGCGTGGCCAAGGCCGCGCTGGAGAGCACCTCCCGCTACCTCGCGAGAGACCTCGGACCGAAGGGCATCCGCGTCAACCTGGTGGCCGCCGGACCGATCAAGACCCTCGCCGCCAAGTCCATCCCGGGGTTCCAGCGCTTCGAGGACGTCTGGGACGAGCGCAGCCCGCTCGGCTGGGACGTCAAGAGCGATGCCGACGCGGTAGCCCGCGCCTGCGTCGCCTTGCTCTCCGACTGGTTCCCGAAGACCACCGGCGAGATCGTGCACGTGGACGGCGGGTTCCACGCCGTCGCCACCTGACGGGGGCGGAGCGTCGCTCAGCAGTCCGGGAGCAGCCAGGTGGGGTTGGCCACGAGGAGCTTGTCGTGCACGCTGCCGGCCACGAGACCCCGCACCTCGTCGATGCGGTCGTCGAGGTCGCCACGACGGATCCGCGCCGCAAGCTCGCGGTCGTCGACACAGCCCAGCTCGGCCAACCGGGCGATGTGCGCCACGGTGAGCGCCGGCTCCAGGGCGAGCTCCCGCTCGACCATGCGCAGCGCGTTGACCGCCACCCGGGCATGGAACGCCAGCCGCCCTTCCGTGGCCGTCCGAACGTCATCGTCGACCCACTCCCGCACCGCCTCCACCAGCTCCGCCGCGCTGGGCCGGTCGTGCAGCACGGGGCCCGGTGACGAGCGCACGACCGCCGCGCTGGTGGGCAGCGGTCCGCCCGGCAAGAGGCCGAGGAGGTCCCATTCGTTCTCGCACACCCGGCGGCCGATGGTGGCCAGCTCCACGGAGCGGGAGGCGCCGCTCAGGTGTCCCCACGCCTGGAGCACGCAGATCGCTCCCCACTTCAAGGTGCCCAGCACCTCCCACCAACGCAGCCTCTCGGGTTCGACGGCGCGGCCGGCGGCCGCCTCGTAGGCCTCGACCAGCGCCTCCCGCGTCGCCACCCCACCGGCCGCCAACGGAGAGCCGAACCGCCAGGCCCGCACGCAGAACCACCCGAGGTCCTCGATCGGGTCGCCCTGGTGGGCCAGCTCCCAGTCGAGCACGGCGCGCAGGCCGTCTCGATCGACGAGCACGTTGCCCATGCGGAGGTCTCCGTGCACCACGCACGCGTCGACGGGACCGGGACGGTGCGCCTCGAGCCAGTGGAGCCCCAGCTCGAAGGCGGGGTGCGGCTCCCCCAAGCCGTCGAGCAGGGCACGGCACTGGGCCACCTGGTCGGTCGGGCGCAGGCCTGGGGCGGCCTCGAGCGGGATGGCGTGGATCGCCGCCGCCGCGCGCGCCACCTGTGCCCCGAGGCGCGACCGCGCCCGCTGCCACTCGTCGTCTCGGAGCAGCCGTCGCGCGATGGTCTCGCCGGCGAGTCGCTCCACGACCATCCCGGGGCTGCCCAGCACGCGGCCGTCATCGCTGGCGAGGACCTTGGCCACCGGCACGCCGTGCTCGTCCGCCGCGTGGAGCACGGCCGCTTCGGTCTCGATGCCGACGGCGGTGGTGCTGGGCCCGGCGCCGGGTCGCAGGCGCTGCAGGATGAGCTCCTGACGCTGCCCACCGCCCTCGAGGTCGAACGACCACGTCTCCCGGGATGCGCCGCCGGAGAGCCGATGCAGCTGGTCGACGCGGGCACCGGCACCCGCGACGTCGCCGAGCAAGCTCAGCAGTGACCGCTCCAGCTCCTCGGCCCCCATGGCGGGAGCAGGCTACTCAGCAGGCGGCCGAGACGGCGGGGGTCGGGTTCACGGCGGCTCCGCCACCCGGGTGGATCTCGAAGTGCAGGTGCGGAGTGCCGCGGGCGTTGCCCGTGTCCCCCACGTAGCCGATGACTGTCCCCGCGGTCACGTGACCGGCCCCGACGTTGGCGTAGGACGAGAGATGCGTGCCGTAGTAGTAGCTGCCGTTGTCGCCGTAGAGGTGCCACGACAGACCGCCCGTGCTGTTGCCGCGGTGCTCCACCCGCCCGCTCACCGGCGCGACGGTGGGCGTGCCCATGGGCGAGAGCATGTCGACCCCTTGGTGGGCCCGACCACCCGAGCGCGGCGCTCCCCAGGTGTCGCTGAAGGCCACGGGACCCTGTACGGGGCAGATGATGCCGCCTACGGGTGGGCGCACCGACGGCAGGTTCGGAGTGGAGGTCGTCCGGGGCGTCGACGACCTGGCCGAGGTACGAGCCGCCGCGGCCGCCGCAGCCGCCTCACGCTGCTTGCGCTCCGCCTCCTGGCGCTGCCGCTCGAGGGCCTGGAGGCGGGCCAGCTCCCGATCGAGTGCGACACGGCGGTCGCGGAGCCGGCCGATGGCGTCCTGCTGATCGACCAGCTTGGCGGCCAGAGCCGCCTGTGCGACCGCGAGGTCCTCGCCGGCCGCGATGTACTCGTCGATGGCGTCTTGGCTGCCCTGGGTGGTGTACCGGGACAGCGCATCGGCCCGTGCCTGGGTGTTGATGTCGGGGTCCGTGTAGCTGAAGCGGGCGGCCTCGTTGTTGATGAACCGACGCACCGCCACCTCGCGCACCGACGCCCGCAGCGAGTCGAGCCTGGCTTGCGCGCCCGCGGCCTGGGCCTCGAGCGAGTGGACGTCGGCCTCGATCTCGCCGAGGCGTGACTCAGCGTCGGCCAAGTCGGCAGCCACCTGGTTGGCCCGTCGTTGCGCGGCCGCGACATCACCATCGTCGGCCCCCGCGTCGGGGGCCACGGCCAGGAGGCCGAGGAGCACGGTCATGCCGAGCAGGGCTCGCAGGGTTGGTCGGACCACAGTGGACGAGCAGGATAGTCGCCGCGTGACGGTTGTTGCAGTTCTGTGACGAAGGGCGCGGGCTCCGGCCGCCGAGGGTCACCGGTCCGATTCGTCGCGGATGTCGCCCACGAGAGCCTCGATCACGTCTTCCAGAGTGGCGATCCCGAGCGTGCGACCGTCGGCATCGGCCACCACGGCCACGTGGATGCGGGCCTGCTGCATGGCCAGCAGAGCGTCGTCGAGCGAGGTAGCGGTGCCGAGCACGAGCATGCGCCGCACCCGACCCAGGGGCAGCGGTCGGCCTCGCGCCGGGCCGGACATCGTCAACAGATCCTTGGCGTGCACGAACCCGAGCACGTCGTCCACCTGTTCCCCAGCCACCAGGAGCCGGGTGTGACCCGACGACACCACGAGCGCCTCCGCCTCTGCGGGGGTGGCGGTGCGGGGCAACCACACGACGCCGTCACGCGGCACCATCACGGTGGTGATGCTCCGGTCACCGAGGTCGAGGGCGCCGGTGAGGAGCTGGTGGGCCACCTCCTCGATGAGCCCTTCGTCACGGGACGCGCCGAGCATCACGGCCAGCTCGTCGGCCGATGCCGCGGTGGCCAGCTCGTCGCGGGGTTCGATGCCGAGGAGGCGCACGCCGGCCGCCGACAGCCCGTTGAGGAGCCGCAGCAACGGGCCGAACACCGTGACGTAGGCCCGATTGGGCAGGGCCAGCGCCAGGAGCGTCCGCTCGGGGGCGGCGATGGCCACGTTCTTGGGCACCATCTCCCCGATCACCATGTGCAGGAACGCCACGATGGTGAGGGCTACCACGAACCCGATGGTGTCGAGCAGCCCTGCGGGCAGCTTCACGACGTGGTCCAGACCCCCCTCGATGAGCCCGGCCACCGTGGGCTCGGCCACGTAGCCGAGGAGCAACGAGGCCATCGTGATGCCGAGCTGCGCACCGGCCAGCTGCACGTTGAGGTGGCGCATCGAGCCTACGGCCAGGCGGGCCCGGGCGCTGCCCTGCTCTGCCATCGCTTCGAGCTTCGTACGGCGGCTGGCGATCAATGCGAACTCCACCGCCACGAAGAACCCGTTGGCCACGAGCAGCAGGAGCGAGAGCGTCAGGTTGCGGGCGGTCATGTCGGCGCCCCATCACGGCTGGAGAGGCGCTCCGCGTGTCGGATGCGGACCGTGGCCACCCGGCGGGCGTCGAGCTCGACCACCTCGACCCGCCAGCCATCGTGGCGGAACGCCTCGCCGACCGCGGGGATCCGGCCAAGGCTCGCGAGCACGAACCCGGCGAGGGTCTCGTAGTCGCCGTCGGGCATCGCGAACCCGCAGGCGTCGAACACCTCGTCGCGATGCAGGGTCCCGTCCAGCAGCCACTCGCCGGGCCGCTGCACGCGGGTGAGCCGCGGCGTGGGTCGGTCGTGCTCGTCGTCGATCTCCCCGACGATCTCCTCCAGGATGTCCTCGAGGGTGATGATCCCCGCGGTGCCACCGTGCTCATCGACCACGATGGCGAGGTGGCTGCCGACCCGACGCAGGTCGGCGAGGAGGTCGGCCAGGTCGCGTGTCTCGGGCACGACGAAGACCGGCGCCATCAGCCGCTCCACCAGCTGGGTGTCCCGGTCCTCGTAGGGCACGCCATACACGTCCTTCACGTGCACGACGCCCCGCACGTCGTCGAGGTCTGCCCCCACCACCGGGAAGCGTGAGTGCCCGGTTTGCACCGCCCGCTCGGCCAGCGTCGACACCACGTCATCGATCGACAGCGTGACCACGGACCGCCGCGGGATGAGGGCGTCAGCCGCATCCTTCTCGCCAAAGCGGATCGACCGGGTGAGCAGCGTGAGCGCCTCGGGCTCGAGGGTGCCCTCCTCGCCCGACGATCGGATGAGCAGCTCGAGCTCCTCCAGGGATCGCACGGATGTGAGCTCCTCCTTGGGCTCGATGCCGAGGCGCCGCACGGTCCAGTTGGCGGCGCCGTTGAGGAACCGGATGAGGGGGCCGAGCACTCGCGTGATCACGAGCATCGGCGGCGCCAGCGCATAGGCCGTGGGGCGCGGCTTGGCGATGGCGATCGACTTCGGCACCAGCTCGCCCACGACCATGGTGGCCACCGTGGCCAGCACGAGAGCCACGACGATGGCAGTGCCGGAGGCCCGCGACGCCCCCACCACCGGCCGCACCACGGGCTCGAGGGCGGAGGCAATGGTGGGCTCCGCGATGAAGCCCACCACCAACGAGGTCACGGTGATCCCGAGCTGGGCACCCGACAAGTTGAACGACAGACGCCGCAGCGCCGCCGACGTCGCGTTGGCCCGGCGGCTGCCCGCGGCGGCATCGGCGTCGACGCGGTCGCGGTCGATGGCCACCAGTGCGAACTCGATCGCGACGAAGAAGCCGGTGGCGAGGATGAGCAGGAGTACGGCGACGAGGCCGAG
>Ga0062383_10000482_pt1 | contig 10433 bp, 7 predicted proteins | sample DOMMetBare3Fresh_FD_59508 | JGI IMG/M metagenome (GOLD analysis project Ga0062383, IMG submission 59508) | Wetland sediment microbial communities from St. Louis River estuary, USA, under dissolved organic matter induced mercury methylation -... | ecosystem: Environmental > Aquatic > Freshwater >... | reverse complement strand
ATGCGCACCCGGGAGAGGAGGGCGCCCGCGGGCGGGGAGGGAAGTCCCTCCGCGTCCGCGATGCGGTTGACGTTCACCCAGTGCGAGCCCGAGGCGTCGCGGAATTCCGCGAGGGCGTCCAGGCAGGCCAAGGCCGGCCAGGAATCCATGAAGCGGCTTCTCGTCGCCAGGTTGCCGCCCAGGGTGGCCAGGTTGCGGATCGCCGGCGTGGCTACGCCGCGGAGCGCGACGGCGAGCAGCTCAGGCACCGCGTTTTCCCGGAGTTCCAGGATCTCGGTCAGCGTGACCGCCGCGCCTATCTCGACGAAGCGCTCGGTCAGCGCGACCTGCCTAAGCTCGGGCACCGCGCCGAGGGAAATGATCTCGGGCGGCAGGCGGATAAAGCGGCCCGCCTGCTCGCGGAGGAGCTCCGTTCCCCCGGCATAGAAAGCCGCCTCGGGAAGGCGGCGCCGGAGTTCCAGGACTTCCGCGAGGCTCGCGGGCGCGTGGATCTCACTGACTCGCACGACGGTACCGCCTTCCCTCGCGGCGCTCGGCCGCGGCCTGTACGCCCCGCACGAGCGTTTCGGGATCCGTGCAGCGGCAGGGAACCTCGGCCATCTCCGCCAGGATCTCTTCCTTTGTCGGACGTGAAGATCTTTCGACGACGGCGGCGGCGGCGAGGATCTTGCCCTTGTCGCAGAAGCCGCAGCATTCGACGCCGGCCTCCGCGAAACCGGCGGCTATGTCGGCGTATTCGTCGGTCTGCGCGAAGCCTTCGTAGGTCACGATCTCGCGGCCGCGGGCCTTGAAGGCCGGCAAGAGGCAGGAGGGCGCGAGCCGGCCGTCCATGAGGACAAGGCACTTGCCGCAGGCGCCGCGCCGGCAATCGGCGTGCACACCGTTGAGGCCGAAGCGCTCGCGCAACAGGTCGACGAGCCGGTCGGCGGAGGTCGCGTTCATGGAGACATCTTCGCCGTTCAGGATAAAGTGGATGGTCATGTTTCCTCCCAGTCCGCGAGCGCCTCGGGACCGACGGGCAGGCTCTGGAAGTTCGCGCCGGCCGTCTGGGCGACGGCCGCCATGAAGGCGGCGGGCACGGTGTCGTTCGGAAGCTCGCCCAGGCCCTTGGCGGGGGCGCGGCGGTCCGCCTCGAGGATCTCGACGTGGATCGGCGGCAGTTCGCCGGGCGGGAGGATGCCGTAGCGGAAGTATTCCGCGCCGATCGTGCCGTCGGCCGCGAACTCGAGGCCTTCGCGCAGGGAGGCGCTAAGGGCGGTGGCTGCCCCCGATCGGAGGGCGGCGCGCGCCCGCGCCGGCGCCACGATCCGGCCGCCGTCGGCGCAGAGCCAGAGCCCGAGCGGTTTCGGCTCGAGCGTCCAGGGATCGAGCTCCACCTCGACGATCGCGCCGCCCCAGGCGGCGGTTTCGAAGATGGAGCCCTCTATCCGGCCGCCGTCCCAGCGCAGGGGCTTGGCGATGCGGTACACCGCCTTGGCCGAGATCGGCAGGGGATCGCGGAAGCGGCGCTTCTGGATGGCCACGCAGGCGCGCTCGACGAGCTTGTTGACGACGGTAAGGCCCCGGGAAAGGGTGACCGGACCCGAGTTGGGGGAAAGGTCGGTGTCGGGCGGGGCGACGGAAACCTCCTCCAGGGGCACGCCCAAGAGCTCGGAGGCGCTGCGCCGCCACAGGTCGATCATCGTGCCCGAGCAGGCGGCGGCGCTCGTCTTCAGGCTGAGGCGGAGCTCCTTGTCGAGCGTCGCCTCCACCGAATAGGAGTTGGGCGCGCCGCCCGAAAGGAAGGCCCCGGCGCCCTGGTAGGCGAAGGCGAAGCCGATGCCGCGCAAGGGGCCGTCGGCGCGGCCGGAGCGACGCTTGCGCACGAGCTCGTAGCAGGCCCACTTCCGGCCGAAATCGCTCGCCTTGCCGAGCCGTTCGGCGATCTCCTCGTAGGGCGGCTCCTCCTTGAGCGGGTCGCCGGTGACGAGGCTCGAGCCCTTCCGGAGCACGTTGCGCGATTTCCAGGAGACGGGATCCTGTCCGGCGGCGGAGGCCAAGCGGGCCGCCTCGGATTCGAGGGCGAAGAAGGAGGGCGCGGCGCCGAGCCCGGCGAAGGCGCCGAGGGGAGGGGTGTTCGTCGTCACGGCGTAGCCCTCGATGCGCACGTTGGGGCAGGAGTAGGCGCCCGTCGCGGCGACGCAGGCCTGGGAGAGCATCTCCTCCGCGAGAGGGCCGGAGGCGCCGACGTTGAGGGAAATGCGGAAGTCGAGGGCGGTCAGGCGGCCGGTCGCGTCCAGGCCGGTGCGGAGGCTCACCGAGCTCCGGGCGCGCTTGGGTGTGTAGCGGAAGTCCTCTTCGCGGCCGAGGAGGATGCGCGCGGGCTTCTTGCAGAGGAGGGCGGCTAGGGCCGCGTGGCAGGCCAGGAGACTGGGGTACCAAAGCTTGCCGTCGAGGTGGATCCCGAGCCGCGTCGGCCGAACCACGACGTCCTCGCCCGCGCCTCCGAGGACGAGGGCGACGGAGTCGCGCACGTGGTAGGGCCACTGGGTCGCGCACCAGATGGCCATCTTGTCGTAGTCGAAGGAGGCCAGGGCGCCTTGCGGCTCGCTGTAGAGGTGCTCGAGCGCGCCGGAGTCGTACTCGCCCTCCAGGACCTTGTCCGCGATGGAAAAGGCCAACTCCGGATCGCCGATGACGGCGACCCGCTTGGCCACGACCTGCTCGGAGGCGAAGCTCTTCCAGGCGAAGGTGCCTTCCTCCTCCTCGACGAGGACCTGAGTCGACTCGGCGAGGTCGCCGAGCGTCGACAGGTCGGGGCCGGCGAGGAGGGCGACGGGCTCGCCGACGTAGGAGACGCGCTCAGCCGCCAGGACGGGCAGTTCGGCGCCGAAGGAGAGGATGCGGTTCTCACCGGGGATGTCGGCGGGAAGGATGAGGCGGTAGCCCTTGGGCAAGGTCGGCGCCTTTACGGAGACAAGGCGCCCGCAGGCCGCGGGGGAACGGATGGTCTGGACGTGGACCATTCCCGGATGGGAGAGGTCACCGAGGATGAGTTCCCTGGCCGGGAGGCCGGCGGCGCCCGGGGCGGGACCGGCTGCGGCTTCGCCGCGGGGGGCCACGGCCTTAGGCCTTGAATCCCGCCGCCGTCTCCAGGACGGCCGCGGCTACGCGCTCCACCTGCCCGGTGCTCATGCCCTGCCAGATCGGCAGGGAGAGGGTCCGGAGGTATTTCGCGTAGGCCTCGGGGAAGCTCGAGGGCTCAAGGCCGTAGCGCTTCGCGAAGTAGGGCATGAGGTGGAGGGGGATGAAGTGCATGGAGGCGCCGACGCCGGCGGCCTGGAGCCGCTCGAAGAACTCGTCGCGCCGCGCGGCCAGGGGGCCGCGGAGACGCAGGGAATAGAGGTGCCAGGAGTGCGCGGGATGGCGGGGCGGCGTCTCGAGGAGGGTGGAGCCGCCGAAGGCCTCGTCGTAGGCCCGGGCTATGGCGCGGCGCTCCTCCAGGAAGCGGTCGGCCTTCTTGAGCTGCTCGCGGCCGATGGCGGAGAGGAGGTCGGGCAGGTTGTACTTGAAGCCCGCCTCGGCCACCTCGTAATACCAGGAGGCCGTCTTGGAGGTGTAGCGGTCAAAGGCGTCGCGGTCAAAGCCGTGGGAACGCATCGTCGCCATGCGCTTGGCGAGGGCGGGATCCTCGGTGACGACCATGCCGCCTTCGCCCGTCGTGATGGTCTTGGTCGCGTAGAAGGAATAGACGCCGATCGCGCCCAAGGTGCCGGCGAGCGGATCGCGGTCGCCGCGGCGGAGCGCCGCCGGAAGGCTGCCCGCCGGGAAGCGGCTCGGAAAGGCGTGGGCGGCGTCCTCCACGAGGGGGATCCCGCGCCGGCCGCAGAGTTCGAGCAGTTCGGCCATGCGGCAGGGCAGGCCGCCGATATGGACGGCGATGACCGCCTTGACGCGCGGCTCCTTGGCCAGGATCGCCTCGAGCTTCCCAGGATCGAGGTTGTAGTCCTCCGCGGAGATGTCGCAGAAAAGCACCTCGGCGCCGAGGTGCCGGGCTACCGCCGCGCTGGAGGTGAAGGTGTAGGGGCTCGTGACGACGAGGTCGCCCGGGCCGACGCCAAGGGCCTCCAGCGCGAGATGGAGGCCGCTCGTCGCCGAATTGACCGCCAGGGCGCGGGAGGAGCCGACATAGGCGGCGAACTCCTCCTCGAAGGCCTTGGTCACCTTGCCCGTCGTCAGCCAGCCGGAACGCATGACGGCGAGGACCGCCTCTTCCTCCTCGGGACCGAGCGAGGGACGCGCGAAGGGGACGAAATCAGTACTCGGGTTCATGGTCCGGAACGATAAGGCCGGGAACGGATTTTTTCAAGACCGCGCGGAGCTTCCGGCGGTTCCTGAAGAGCTTTTCGGCGCCGGGCGTGAGCCGGCAGATCGGCTCGATTTCCGCCATGACGGCGGCGATGGGGTAGGGCGCGCCCTTGCGGATCAGGCGGTTGACGCGCGGATAGTCCGTGGCGGCGAGCTCCTCGTCGGGGGCGTGGAGCCGTTCCTCCACCTTTTCCCCGGGCCGGAGGCCGACGTACTCGATCCTGATGTCCCTTCCCGGCTCGTAACCGTAGAAGCGGATCATCTGCTCCGCGAGGTCGCGGATCCGCACGGGTTCGCCCATGTCGAGGAGGTAGAGCTCCCCGCCCTGGCCGACGCCGCCGGTCTTGAGGACGAGGGAACAGGCTTCCGGAATGGTCATGAAGTAGCGGCTCGTTTCCGGGTGGGTCACGGTGACGGGGCCGCCCTGCTCGATCTGTTTCTTGAAGAGGGGCACGATGGAGCCGCGCGAGCCGAGGACGTTGCCGAAGCGGACGACCATGAACTGGACGCCGGGAGCCGCGCGGCCGGCCGCGTCCTCGACGATGCGCTCCGCCAGGAACTTGGAGGCGCCGTACACCGAGGCGGGTTCGACCGCCTTGTCCGTGGAGATGAGGACGAGGCGCTTGACGCCCGCCGACAGCGCGGCCTCGACGAGGTTCCGGGTGCCGAGGACGTTGTTCTCCACGGCCGCCACGGGATTCTCCTCCATCATCGGGACGTGCTTGTAGGCGGCGGCGTGGAAGATCGCGTCGGCCTTGAGACGCTCCAGGACGAAGCGGACGTAGTCCGGGTCCTTGAGCTCCCCGATCAGGGGCACGATGGCCGTGCGCTCGCCCACGCCCTCCGCCTGGAGGAGCCTGAGTTCGCGGTCGATCTGGTAGATGGAATTCTCGCCGTGGCCGAAGAGGTAGAGGCGGGCCACGCCGGCGGAGAGGAGCTGGCGGGCGAGTTCGGAGCCGATGGAGCCGCCGGCGCCGGTGATGAGGACGCGCTTGCCGCGGAGGTAGGCCAGGCTTTCCTTGAGGCCGATGGCCACGGGATTGCGGCCCAGGAAGTCCTGGGGGTCGATCTCCCGGGCCTGCACGAGGTGGGCGTCGCCCTCGACGATCTGCGCTATGCCGGGAACGATGCGTATGCGGGCGAAGCCCGCGCGCTTCAGCGTGAAATAGAGCTCCCGGAGGAGCTCGCGCGGGGCGCTCGGCATCGCGATGATGGCCTCGTCCGCGGGCGTGCGCGCCAGGAGCTTGGCCACGTCGCGGATGGGCCCGAGGACGGGGAAGCCCTCGATCTTGCCGCCGATCTTGGCCGGATCGTCGTCCAGGAAGGCGACGATCTCGCCTATCACGCCCTTGGCGACGATTTCCCGCGCTATGGCGCGGCCGGCGAAGCCGGCGCCGATGATATAGATCCGCGCGATTTCGCGCTCATGGTTCGTCATGGGAAGCGCAGCCTCCTTGGCCGACCTTCCGGACCTCCTCGAAGCCGAAGTCTATCGCGAAGCTGTCCTCGTAGAGGTCGAGCCGGATGCGCGCCCTTCCCTTGCGGCGGTCCACCTTCTCGATCCTGCCCTCGAGTCCCTTCATCGCGCCTTCGATCACGACGATGCGGTCCTTCTCGTCGAAGGTCACCTTCGATATATCGGCGCGTTTCCCGAAGGATATGAAGTGCTGGAGGAGGGCGCGGTCCTTTTCCCCGAGGGGCTTCGGCTTTTCCCCGTCCGTCAGGATGCGGCAGAAGCCGGCGACGTGCCGGAAATCCCAGCGCGCCTCGTCGTCGAAGTCCTCGATCTCGAGGAAGATGTAGCCCGGGAAAACGGGGAGATCCTTGCGCTGGGTCTTGCCGAGGCGCCTGATGAGGAGGCTCCGCTTGGGCACGAAGAGGCGCCCGTGCCTCGCGGCGGGGGAAACGGAGGCGCGGCGGAGGAATTCGTCCTCGTCGTTGGTCTTGACCTGGATGACGTAATATTCCATAGGTATTTTCCTCCCGCGGCCGACCGGAAGCCGCCGGATCGGGCCTACCATAGCACGGGTGCGCGGCCTGCGCAATCCGCGCAGGCCCTTCTCGCCTTGACAGCGGAAGGCGGCGGCGTTTATTGTTCCCTTCTATGAAACGCAGATTGGTCACCTCCGCCCTTCCATACGTCAACAACGTCCCCCACCTCGGCAACCTCATCCAGGTCCTTTCAGCCGACGTCTTCGCCCGGTTTTGCCGCCTCCGCGGCTACGATACCCTCTACGTCTGCGGCACGGACGAGTACGGCACCGCGACCGAGACCAAGGCCCTGGAGGAGGGGGTGACCCCGCGGGAGCTCTGCGACCGCTTCCACGCCGTCCACAAGGACATCTACGCCTGGTTCGGCATCGCCTTCGACAAGTTCGGCCGCACCTCGACGCCCCGCCAGACCGAGATCGTGCAGTCGATCTTCAAGGATCTCGACGCCGCCGGCTACGTCAAGGAAGAGACCATCGAGCAGCTCTTCTGCGAACGCTGCGACCGCTTCCTGGCCGACCGCTTCGTCAAGGGCACCTGCCCCGCCTGCGGCTACGACGGCGCCCGCGGCGACCAGTGCGAAAGCTGCGGCAAGCTCCTCGACCCCACGGAGCTCAAGGAACCCAAGTGCTCGACCTGCGGCGCCACGCCCAAGCCCCGCAAGACCACCCATCTCTACATAGACCTCCCCGCGATCAAGCCCAAGCTGGAGGCCTGGATGAAGGAGGCCTCGGTCAAGGGCTTCTGGGCCAACAACGCCATCCAGATGACCCAGGCCTGGATCCGCGACGGCCTCAAGCCCCGCGCCATCACGCGCGACCTCAAGTGGGGCATACCCGTGCCCAAGCCCGGCTTCGAGGACAAGGTCTTCTACGTCTGGTTCGACGCTCCCATCGGCTACGTCTCCATCTCGGCCTGCGCCGGCGACGAGCGGGGCTTCGACTGGAAGTCCTGGTGGAAGAATCCCGCCGAGGTCGACCTCTTCCAGTTCATCGGCAAGGACAACATCCCTTTCCACACGGTCATCTTCCCCTCGAGCCTCCTCGGCTCCGGCGGCGACTGGACCATGCTCCACCACATGTCCTCCACGGAGTACCTCAACTACGAGGCCGGCAAGTTCTCCAAGTCCAAGGGCATCGGCGTCTTCGGCACCGACGCCGTGGAGTCGGGCATCCCCGCCGACGTGTGGCGCTTCTACATCTTCTGGAACCGCCCCGAGCGGGCCGACTACACCTTCACCTGGAGCGATTTCCAGGAGAAGGTGAACGGCGAGCTCATCGGCAACCTCGGCAACCTCGCGAACCGCACCCTGACCTTCGTCGCGCGCTACTACGACGGGCTCATCCCCGAGGGCGCGCCGGACGAGGCCTTCTGGGCCAAGGCGCGCGAGATCGAGGCGGGCATCGCCGCCAAGCTCGAGCGCGCGGAGCTCCGCGACGCCTTCCGCCAGGCCTTCGAGCTCGCGGACCTCGCCAACAAGCGCTTCCAGGACGGCGAGCCCTGGAAGACCAGGACGAGCGACCCCGCGGCCGCCGCCTCCCTGATCCGCGACCTCTGCTACGTGATCCGCGACCTCGCGGTCATCGTCCACCCCTATATGCCCCAGGCCGCCTCGCGCCTCGCCTCCTTCTTCGGGAAGAGCGTCGCCTCCGCCGCCGGGCAGGCCGGCCTCTCCTGGGCCGACCTCGGCAAGCTCGAAGGCCTCTCGCGCGTCGAGAAGCCGGAGGTCCTCTTCTCCAAGCTCGAGGACGAGCTCGTGGCCGCGTTGCGCGACCGCTATTCGGGTTCCCAGAAGGAACGCGCCGAGCGCGACGCCGCGTCCGCCGCGTCCGCCGCGTCCGCGCCGAAGGCCGAGGCGCCCAAGCCCGCCGCCCCCGCGCCCAAACCGGCGGTGGAGAAGCCCGCGCCGGAGCCCAAGCCCGTCCCCTACGAAGGGCTCCCCGTCGAGGAGCGCTTCGCCAAGCTCATCGACCTCCGCGTCGCCAAGATCGTCAAGATCGAGCGCCATCCCAAGGCCGACAAGCTCTACATCGAAACCCTGGACGACGGCTCCGGAACCGAACGCGTCATCGTCTCGGGCCTCGTGCCCTACTACAAGGAGGAGGAGCTCCTCGGCAAGAGCATCGTCCTCGTCAACAACCTGAAGCCCGCCAAGCTCCGCGGCACCGAGTCGCGCGGCATGCTCCTCGCCGCCTCGCGCAAGGTGGAGGCGGAGGGCCAAAGCGTCAAGGAGGCCTGCGAGGTCCTCGACGCGGGCGACGCCGCCCCGGGCACGCGCATCGTGCTCGAGGGCCAGGATCCCGCCCTTCCCGCCGAGGCGGAAATCGACGTGGACGCCTTCTTCTCCGTGCCCATCCGGGCGGAGGGCGGCGCGGCGATGGTCGGCGGCAAGCGCCTCCTCGCGGCCGGAAAGCCCTTCTCCCTGACCCTCGTCCCCGAGGGCGAGGTGGGCTGACCGCGGCCGGGCGGGGCGGCCCCGCGCGCGCGGCCATCGCGGCCGCGCCGGCGCGGGAACCCTTCCCGACCGCGCGATGCGCGACACCATGAACATCCTTCTGAAGCCGGCCGCGGACCGCGACCGCGACCGTTCGCCTTCCTTCCTCCAGTCGGGTTTCTGGGGCGCCTTCAAGGCCGAATTCGGCTGGAGGCCCCGGCATTTCATCCTCGAGGCGGAGGGCGTCTCGACGCCCCTCCTCGTCCTGGAGCGGCGTTTCGCCCGGCTCTTCTCCTTCGCCTACCTGCCCCACGGCCCCGCCCTCGAGGTCGAGGCGGGCGACCGGGCCGCCCTCCTGGCGGCGATCGCCGAGGCGCTGCGGCCCCTCCTGTCCCGGAACGCGCTGTTCGTCCGCTTCGATCCGCCCTGGTACCTCGCCGAGGCGGCCGCCGCCGCCGATCCGGACGAGGCGGCCGATGTGGTTTCGCCCAACGCTTCCGAGGGCGCCCCCGGCGCCGGCCCGCCCCGCGGCGGCCCCGAACGCCCCGCGGTCGGGGCCCCCTTGCGCCGCGCCGCCGCGGACGTCCAGCCGCCCGACACCGTCCTCCTCGGCCTCGAGCCTTCGGAGGCGGAGCTTTTGGCCGGGATGAAACCCAAGTGGCGCTACAACGTCCGGCTCGCGGAGAAAAAGGGCGTCGTCGTCGAGGAACGCCGCGGGGAGGCCGCGCTCGCGGCCCTGCCCGAGTTTTACCGGCTCTACGAGGCGACCTCGGAGCGCGACCGCATCGCGCTCCATCCCGAAGCCTATTACGCGCGGCTCTTTTCCCTGGCCGCGGAACGCGCGGCCGCCGGCGACGATCCCAGGCCCGACCTCCGGCTCTGGATCGCGCGGCACGAGGGCCAGGCCCTGGCCGCCATCGTGACCCTCTTCCGCGGCGGTGAGGCGGTCTACCTCTACGGGGCCTCCTCCAACGAAAAGCGCAACCTCATGCCCGCCTACGCCCTGCAATGGGCGGCGATCAAGGCCGCCAAGGCCGCCGGCTGTACGGTCTACGACTTTTACGGCATTCCGCCCCTCGACGATCCCAAACACCCGATGGCGGGCCTGTACCGCTTCAAGACGGGCTTCGGCGGCGAGATCGCCCATCGCGCCGGTTCCTGGGACTACGCCCTGCGGCCCGCGGTCTACGGCGCGTTCCGCGCCGCGGAAGGCCTGCGCCGCTGGTGGTTCAAGGATTTCCGGAAGCGCTTCGGCAGGCGCGGGGAGTAGGCCCGGCGAGCAGGCGCGTGGGGCCGGAGCGGAGGGCGGGGGCCGGTAGCGAGAGCGGGGGCCGGGAGCGAGGGCGGACTACTCCTCGCCGAAGACGAGGCCCTCGAAGACCTTGAGCTCGGCTCCCGGCCTGCGCCAGGCGCCGGGGTCGAGCCCGGCCTTCATCGCCAGGTGGTCGAGAAGGGTCTCGCGGTCCCAGCCCTGTTCGGGCGCGACCTGGGGCAGGAAGACCGCCGAGCGGCCCGCCGCCCGCAGGTGTACGCCGTGCCGCCCGACGACGATCTCCTCCGCCGACGCGACGCGCCGCATCGGCGCGAGCAGGGTGATTTCCACCTTGAGCCCGTCAAGTTCCTGCCGGCGCAGGGCCGGAAAGCGCGGATCCTGGAAGGCCGC
>Ga0062383_10000481_pt1 | contig 10441 bp, 7 predicted proteins | sample DOMMetBare3Fresh_FD_59508 | JGI IMG/M metagenome (GOLD analysis project Ga0062383, IMG submission 59508) | Wetland sediment microbial communities from St. Louis River estuary, USA, under dissolved organic matter induced mercury methylation -... | ecosystem: Environmental > Aquatic > Freshwater >... | reverse complement strand
ATGTCGACGACGACGGCAAGCCCCGGCCGAGTTTCGACCTCTTCCTCAAACTGATGGCCGAGCCGCGGGCCAAGGGCTTGCTGCATGGCGACATCTCGGCGATCACGCAGCGCAACCGCAAGCCGGCGGTAATCCGGACGCTGCTCGAACGCCAGGATCTGCACGATCGCCTGCTGCACGGCTCCGATTACCCATTGCCCGGTATCTTGCCGCTGACTTCGACGCGCGCGCTGGCCCAGGCTGGTTTGTTGCCGAAGGCGGCCTGTAGCAGTCTCGACATCCTGCGCGAGCACAATCCGCTACTCTTCGATTTCGCCCTCAAGCGCCTGCTCAATTGGCAGGGGCATTCCTTTTCTCCGGCGGTCTTTCAAACCCGCCGCCTTTTCTCTGCGAGCCAAGCATGAGCGGTCAGTTCGGACTTCTGAAAACCCGGCGTTTCGCCCCCTTCTTTGTCACCCAGTTTCTTGGCGCCTTCAACGACAACCTGTTCAAGAACGCCCTGGTCGTGCTGCTGACTTTCCAGGCGGCGCAATGGACGACGTTGAAGCCCGAGTTGCTGGCCAATCTGGCGGCCGGCATCTTCATCCTGCCCTTCTTCCTGTTCTCGGCCACCGCCGGGCAACTGGCCGACAAGTTCGACAAGGCGCGGTTGGCGCGGCTGGTCAAAGTGCTGGAGATGGTGATCATGGGCGTCGCAGCTGCCGGTTTCACGGTGCACAGCCTGCCGGTGCTGATGGCGGCGCTGTTCCTGCTCGGCCTGCATTCGACGCTGTTCGGCCCGGTCAAGTACGCGATCATTCCGCAGCACCTGCGCGATGACGAGCTGGTCGGCGGCAATGCCCTGATTGAGGCCGGTACCTTCGTCGCCATCCTGATCGGCACGCTGGCCGGCGGCCTGCTCGCCGGTTCGGTCGAGCACCCGGCCTGGATCGCCTTTGGCGGCCTGGTGGTCGCTTTCGCCGGCTACCTGAGCAGCCGCGCCATTCCGGCGGCACCGGCGCCAGCGCCGGAATTGAAGATCAACCTCAACCCGATCACCGAAACCTGGCACAACATCAACTATGCCCGTCAGAACCGCACGGTGTTTCTCTCCATCCTCGGCATTTCCTGGTTCTGGCTCTACGGGGCGCTGTTCCTGGCCCAGTTCCCGGCCTACGCCAAGTATGTGCTGGGTGGCGGCGAGTCGGCGGTGACGCTGCTGCTGGCTACTTTCACGGTCGGTATCGCGGTGGGCTCGATGCTCTGCGAAAGGATGTCCGGCAAGCATGTCGAGATCGGTCTGGTGCCCTTCGGCTCGATCGGCCTGACCGTGTTCGGCCTCGACCTCTATTTCGCCTCGCCGGTCGGCTTGGCCGGAACCACGTCCCATGCCTTGTTCGCCTTGCTGAGCTTGCCGGCGGTCTGGCGCGTGCTGTTCGACCTGATGCTGCTCGGCGTCTTCGGCGGCTTCTTCATCGTCCCGCTCTACGCCCTGGTGCAGTTGCGCAGCGCGCCAGAGCAGCGCGCCCGCATCATTGCCGCCAACAACATCGTCAATGCCTTGTTCATGGTGGTCGGCGCACTCGGCGCCGGGGCGTTGCTCGGCGCCGGGCTGTCGATTCCGGCGCTGTTCGGCTGCGCGGCGCTGCTCAATGCGCTGGTGGCCATCTACATCTACCGCCTGGTGCCGGAATTCCTGATCCGCTTCATGGCCTGGCTGCTGATCAAGGCGGCCTACCGGCTGCGGACGGAAGGGGCCGAGCGGGTGCCGCACGAAGGTGCGGCGCTACTGGTCTGCAACCATGTCAGCTTCGTCGATTCGCTGGTGGTGATGAGCGCTTCGCCGCGCCCGGTACGTTTCGTGATGGACCATCGTATCTTCCGCCTGCCCTTGCTCAGCTATATCTTCCGCCACAGCGGCGCGATTCCCATCGCTTCGGCCAAGGAAGACCCGGCCTTGATGGAGCAGGCCTTTGCCGAAGTGGCGAAGGCGCTGGCCAACGACGAGCTGGTGGCGATCTTCCCGGAAGGCGGGGTGACGCGGGATGGCGAATTGCAGGCTTTCCGGCCGGGCGTCAGCCGCATTCTTGAGGCCAACCCGGTGCCGGTCGTTCCGATGGCGCTGAGCGGCCTGTGGGGCAGCTTCTTCTCGCGGATCGACGGGGCGGCGATGCAGTCGCCCTTCCGGCGCGGCTTCTGGTCGCAGATCCGCCTGTCCATCGGGCAGTCGATTCCGGCTGCCGAGGCGACGCCAGAGCAGTTGCAGAAGGTGGTTCGCCAGTTGCGTGGCGACGAACGCTAGGACGGCTTATTTGGCCGCGGCCGGGGCGTAATCCCGATCGATCTGCAGCGTCAGCTTGCGCTGGCCGAGGGCAACCGTCTGCGGCGCGCTTTGCAGGTCGCCCGGCTTGCCGATGGCGTTGCCGGTGCGCGACAGGCGGGCTTCGACGATGACTTTGCGCTGGCTGGAAATCGGCTTGTCGGCGGCCATCGCCAGGCTGTCGTCGAGGACGAACTCGAAGGGCAGGTTGGCCACGGCTACCTTGGCGACGGCGAGCGGGAAGCGGCCGCCATCGACCGGCCGGGCAAAGACGAAAACGGTTTCGTTGGGGGCCGCCTTGACCCCCGGCGCCAGTTCGACCCGACCGCTGACCGATTTGCCCGGCTCGGCCTTGGCCTGCATGCGGCGCTTGGCTTCGCCGATGCTCTCCTGCAGCATCTGGCGGTCTTCCGATTCGACCGGCATGTCCTGGGTGGCGCGCTCCCAGAAGGCGATGGCGCCGCTGAAATCGAGACGGTTATAGGCGGCCGTGCCGGCCAACCAGAGGCCGACGACATGGCCGGGGTCGGCCTTGAGTGCCTGCATGATCAGGCTCAGCGGCTTGCCTTCCAGGTCGCCACCGGCGCTGATCGCCAGCAGGTCGGCGTAGTCGGTGAGGAAATCGGGATCTTCCTGCATCGCGCTTTCGGCATGCGCAAAGGCCTTGATGGCATCGGGCAGCCGGCCCAGCGATTTGTAGGAACGACCGAGCATCAGCCAGCCTTCGATATCGTCCGGCTTGCTGGCCAGCCGTTCGGCCAGGCTGCCGACCATGCCTTCGATCTGTTCCGGCGTCATCTTGCCGGGCTGTGCGACGAGCAGCGGATTGAGCGCTTGCGGCGAGCCGAGCCAGAAGTAGCCGGCAATCGCCAGACAGGGGAGCAGCAGGCCGATCGTCGCGGCCGTTTTCAAACCGCGCTGCCCTTCAATCAGCGGGAGAGGCCGTGAGTCGGGCGTTTCGTCGAGCAGGCGGCGTTGCAATTCGCGTTCGGCCCGGGTGAATTCCTCCGCCGAGATCTCGCCGCTGCTTCGTTCCTGTTTCAGCTCGGCCAGGTTTTCCCGGATGACGGCCAGGTTCGCCTGGTGCCGGGCAGTGCCCGCACCGTGTTCCGGGTGGCGGCTTAACAGCGGTCGGAGCAACAGCGCCAGGGAGAAAATCGCCAGCAGGCTGGCCAGCAGGACAAATGTACTCATCGACAGGGAAATTTCCAGATGGGGCGGCCTAGGCCGCTAGCGAGCGAGTTGCTCGATCCGCGTCGAGTCTAGCCGCTTAACGCGGGCATCGATATCGGCCGATGCTGATTTTGGGGGTAGGAAAGTTCGGATTTGCCGGCCGGGCATCACAGTTCCGAGGCTTCGATCAAGCCGTGCGAAATCGCGTAGCGGATCAGTTCCGAGGTATTTGTCATGTTCATCTTCTGCAGGATATGCGTCTTGTGGGTGCTGATGGTCTTGACGCTCAACGACAACTGGCTGCCGATCTCGGTCAGGCCGGCCCCCATCACCAGCATGTTGAAAACCTGATACTCGCGGTCGGAGAGTGCCGTGTGGGGCAGCGTCTCGTTGGCCGGGCGGATGCCGCGCACCATCAGTTCGGTGACGTTCTCGGTGATGTACACCCCGCCGTGGGCAACCCGGCGGATGGCGCTGAGCAGCACGTCGGCATCGCTTTCCTTGGTCAGATAGCCGGCCGCTCCGGCGTGAATGGCGCGGACGGCATATTGTTCCTCGTGATGCATGCTGAGGATCAGGATGGGCAGCAGCGGCTTTTCATCCTTGATCATCCGGATCAGGTCGAGGCCGTTGCGACCCGGCATCGAGATGTCGAGCACCAGGATGCCCCATTCCTGTTCGCGCACCAGGTGCATGACTTCGACGCCGTTGGCGGCTTCGCCGCAGACGATGAGATCGTCGGTGTCGGCCAGAATCTGTTTCAGGCCATCGCGAATGATGGCGTGATCGTCGGCCAGTAAAACCCTGATTTTATCCATGACTGTCCTTGTGTTCTTCCGGTACGCGGATCTCGACCAGCGTGCCTTGCCCCGGCGAACTGGTCAGCGTGAATGTGCCGCCCAGGATCTGGGCCCGCTCGCGCATGCCGATCAGTCCGATACCGTGACCGTGTTGTGTTGAATTGTCGAAGCCCTGGCCGTTGTCCTGAATCGACAGCAGCCAGGTTCCCGAGTGATGGGCCAGACAGATGACGACACCTGTCGCCTGGGCATGACGGGCAATATTGGTCAGCGATTCCTGCAATATCCGGAACAAGGCGGTGGCCAGGGCGCCGCCGATTTGCGGGTCCTCCTCGGGCAGGTTCAGGGTGACCGGGATGGCGGTCCGCTTGGCAAATTGATCGACATACCAGGTTGCTGCCGCGGCGAAGCCGAGGTCGTCGAGGACCAGGGGGCGCAGCTCGGAGGAGATGCGGCGTACCGAGGCGATGGTGTGGTCGATCAATTCCTTGATGCCCAGCGCCTTTTGGCTCAGGGTCGGCTCCAGGTTCTTCAGCCGGCTACCCAGCCAGGAGACTTCCATGCGCATGCCGGTCAGCGATTGTCCAAGCTCGTCGTGCAGTTCGCGCGAGATGCGGGCCCGTTCCCGTTCGCGGACGTTCTGGATCGAGGCCGACAGTTCCTGCAGTTGCCGGTTCTTTTCCATCAGCTCCAGTTCGGCCTGGCGGCGCTCGCTAAGGTCGCGGAAGACGGCGGTAACCAACAGGTTGCCGCGAAAGGTGGTGGTCGATAAACCCAGTTCGACGGGGAAGTCGTGGCCGTTTCGCGACAAGGTGATCAGGCTGAGCAGGGCAAGCCCGGTCGGTGACTGCCAGCCCGCTTCGAAATAGCGCATCAGGCTTTGCTCCAGCGTCTTCGGCAGGCAGCGGGCGAGCAGGTCGCCTATCGTCTGCCCGAGCGCTTCGCTCGCCTTGACGCCGAACATGTGCTCGGCCGCCACGTTGAACAGGATGATCTTGCCGGTGGCATCGGCGGTGACGATGGCATCGCGCACGGTCTGCACCATCAGGCGCAATTGCTGGTCGCTGATGCGCAGGTCGATCTCGAGCTGCTCCTTCTTGAGCAGGTTGCGAACCATCAGGAAGGTGATGGTCAAGATGAACAGGATGATGACGAGCACACCAACGGCAATCGGCATCGCGATGCGGCGCCAGGAACTGAGCGCTTCCTCTTCCCTGACCGCGGCCGAGACGATCAGCGGATAAGTCGAGACCGGCCGGTAGGCGGCGTACCAGCGCCCTTCTTCCGGATGGTCGTAGGCGCTCATGCCGCCCTCCGTTGCCTGGCCATGGGCGTGGATGATTTGCGTCAGGTCGGCCACGGTCTTGCCCAACTGCTCCTGGTCGCGGCTGGTGCCGGCAAGCAAGCCGCCATCGAGGGTCAGCAACTGGATGCGGTTGACGAAGTCGACACCGATGCTCTCGTAAAGCGCTTCGAAATAGCCGATACGAATGGCCGAGACCAGCAGGCCGCGAAATTTCCCGGTCTGGTCGATCAGGCGCATGGCGATGTAGTAGGTCCATTGGCCATCGACCTTGGCTTTTTCCGGGTGGCTGATATAGAAGTCCTCCTGCTCGTTGTCGATGAAGAAACGGTAGAACTCCCGATCGAGCATGGACAAACGGCGGATGAAATCGGGACGGGACGAGTTCACCCCGAAGCCGTCGGCATCGACCACGAACATGGATTTGACCTGCGGCAGGCCGTTAACCCGCGATTTGAGCAGTAGATGGACCAACAGGCTGTCCAGTTCGATGCTGTGTCCGAGTTCGTCCGACAAGCGGTCGCGGGCGCCGCGCATGGCCAGGGAGACGCCGTCGATGGTCCGCGTGGTCTGCTCGGAAAGAATCTTGCTCAGGCTGACGATCTCGGCTTTCGCCCCCTCCAGCTCGCGCTGGCGTAAATCGGCCAGCAGGGCGACCGAGGCAATGCTCAGGGCGAGGATCATGACCGTCGCCAGCATCAGCACGGCGCGTACCGAGGCGCTGCGTCTGACGCTTTCTTGCAGGTGTTTCAATGCCGAAGCCAAGCTTTCTCCAGGGGGCGAGCCGAGGGCGGCAGACGAAATGACTGCGCTCTATCGGGGGTGAGTATTAGGCCTAAAGTAATATATTTTTCGTCTGATCTTGGTCAAGACTAGGTCGAATGGGGGATTGTGCCTGTACTTGCGCAAATATTTCCGCTCTCGGGCCAGACCCCGGCAATTTTCCGGGATGACCGAGCCAGCGGCCTGCAGCAGGGTAAAATCGGCAGACTATGAACTGGCTCAAACTCAAGGAAAAACTCGACCTCTACGAAAAGCTGATGCGGCTCGACAAGCCGATCGGCATCCTGCTGCTGCTGTGGCCGACGCTATGGGCGCTCTGGCTGTCCTCGCTGGGCCGGCCGAGCTGGATGGTGGTCTGGGTATTCGTGCTCGGTACCGTACTGATGCGGTCGGCCGGCTGCGTCATCAACGATTTTGCCGACCGCGATTTCGACAAGCATGTCGAACGCACCAAGGATCGGCCGCTCACCGCCGGCAAGGTAACCAGCCGCGAGGCGCTGTGGCTGTTTGCCGGCCTGTCGCTGGCTTCGCTCGCCCTGGTCGTCCTGCTCGACAGCAAACCGGTGCTCTGGCTGTCGGTGCCGGCCTTGTTCCTGGCCGCCAGCTATCCGTTCACCAAACGCTTTTTCGCCATCCCGCAGGCCTATCTCGGCATTGCCTTCGGTTTTGGCATCCCGATGGCCTATGCGGCGCATACCGACGGCGTGCCGGTCGAAGGCTGGCTGCTGTTGCTGGCCAATGTCTTCTGGGCGGTGGCCTACGATACCGAATACGCCATGGTGGACCGCGACGACGACCTGAAAATCGGCATCAAGACCTCCGCCATCACCTTCGGCCGTTTCGACGTGGCCGCGGTGATGGCCTGCTACGCGACGACGCTCGGCATCATCGGCTGGCTGGGCCATACGCTGCATCTGCGCTGGCCGTTCTTTGCCGGCCTGGCCGTCGCCGCCGGCATTTTCGGTCTGCATTACACCTGGATCCGCGGCCGCGACCGGATGTCCTGCTTCAAGGCCTTCCTGCACAACAACTATGCCGGTGCGGCGATTTTCGCCGGCATCGTCCTGAGCTTCCTGATCCCATGAAATATCACGATCTGCGCGACTTCATGTCGCAACTGGAAAAGACCGGCGAACTCAAGCGCGTCGGCGTCGAGGTCGATACCCGCCTCGAAATGACCGAAATCTGCGACCGCGTGCTGCGCGCCGAAGGGCCGGCCATCCTGTTCGAGAAGCCGACGACCGGCGGCAAGCGTCACGACATCCCGGTGCTGGCCAACCTGTTCGGCACGCCGAAGCGGGTGGCCCTGGGCATGGGCGAGGAATCGGTGCAGGCGCTGCGCGAAGTCGGCAAACTGCTCGCCTATCTCAAGGAGCCGGAGCCGCCCAAGGGCCTGAAGGACGCCTGGGACAAGCTGCCCATCCTCAAACAGGTGCTCAACATGGCACCCAAGAAGGTGTCGAACGCGCCCTGCCAGCAAGTGGTATGGGAAGGCAAGGATGTCGATCTGTCGCGCCTGCCGATCCAGCACTGCTGGCCGGGTGATGTGGCGCCTCTGATCACCTGGGGCCTGGTGGTCACCAAGGGGCCGCACAAGAACCGGCAGAATCTCGGCATCTACCGTCAGCAGGTGCTTGGGCCGAACAAGGTGATCATGCGCTGGCTGGCGCATCGGGGCGGCGCGCTGGATTTTCGCGAGCACCAGTTGGCCAACCCCGGCCAGCCTTTCCCGGTCGCCGTGGTGCTCGGTTGCGATCCGGCCACCATCCTCGGCGCCGTGACGCCGGTGCCGGATTCGTTGTCCGAATACCAGTTTGCCGGCCTGCTGCGCGGTGGTAAGACCGAACTGACCCAATGCCTCGGCTCGACGCTGCAGGTACCGGCTTCGGCCGAGATCGTCCTCGAAGGCGTCATTCATCCCGGCGAAATGGCACTCGAAGGTCCGTATGGCGACCATACCGGCTATTACAACGAGCAGGCCGAATTCCCGGTATTCACCATCGAGCGCATCACCATGCGCCAGAACCCGATCTATCACAGCACCTACACCGGCAAGCCGCCCGACGAACCGGCCGTGCTCGGCGTCGCGCTGAACGAAGTGTTCGTGCCGCTGCTGCAGAAGCAGTATTCGGAAATCGTCGATTTCTACCTGCCGCCGGAAGGCTGCTCTTACCGGATGGCCATCGTCAGCATCAAGAAGCAGTATCCCGGCCACGCCAAGCGGATCATGTTCGGCATCTGGAGTTTCCTGCGCCAGTTCATGTATACCAAGACCATCATCGTCGTCGATGACGACATCGACATCCGCGATTGGAAGGAAGTGGTCTGGGCAATGACGACGCGGATGGATGCGACGCGCGACACGACGCTGGTGGACAACACGCCGATCGATTACCTCGATTTCGCTTCGCCGGTGGCCGGTCTCGGCTCGAAGATGGGGCTGGATGCGACCAACAAGTGGCCGGGCGAGACGAATCGCGAATGGGGGCGGCCGATCGTCATGGATGACGCGGTAAAAAGCCGTGTCGACGCAATGTGGCAGGAACTAGGCCTTTAGGACAATTGACTCGGGTTTCGCCGGCTTGAGAGAATCCGCCCTCCAGTTGGAATCGAAATACGGAACACGGTGCGAATCCGTGGCGGGCCCGCCGCTGTAACCGGGGACGAAGGCTGCACGGTCGTCAGACCAGCCACTTGCGAGGCTTACCACGCAGGGAAGGCGCAGCGTTTCGGCTGATCCGGAAGCCAGAAGACGAATCGATACCGAGCATGGAGCCAAGGCAAGGGCTCCGGCTGAGCGCATGTGACTAACGTGCGCTCAGCCGGAGCCCTTTTTCTTTTTGTTTTACCGAGGAGTGGAACATGTCCCAAGTCATCAAGCAAACTGCCAACGCCCAGCCGACGACCCCGAGCCAGGCCGTACCCGTCGCCCCGACCATCGCGAGCCGCAAAAGCTGCAATCCGGATGGCATCGGCCTGTCGCATTACGTGCTGATGGACCGGAAGGCGGCCAAATGAACGCAGTGTTCGCCGAGCGTGCCGCCAGCGGCACGCTTTTCCAGTCGGTCGATATCGGTCACCCGGTCTATGCCGCGGTAACCGATCCGCAAACCGCCTTCTGGGCGCTGGTCGACAAGAACCGGCTCGATGCAGCCCATCGCGACCCCGATCTGCTCGCCGGCTACGGCGCCAAGGCGGAGCAGTTCGAACAGGAATTGCACGCGCTGCGCTTCGGCCTGAAACCGTCCGGCGTCTATTTGAACCCGACCGAACGCTGCAATCTCAACTGCACCTACTGTTACCTGCCCGATAGCCAGCGCAGCAACGGCACGCATATGTCGACCGAGTTGCTGCTCGCCTCGCTGGGGCGCCTGCGCGACTATTTTCGCTCGGTGATGCCGGCCGATCGCAAGCCGCGCGCCATCTTCCACGGTGCCGAACCGCTGATGAACCGGGCGGCGGTGTTCGAAGCGATCGACGTCTTCGCCGACGATTTCGTTTTCGGCTTGCAGACCAACGGCACGCTGCTCGACGATGCGGCACTCGATTTCCTGACTTCGCGCAATGTCAGCATCGGCCTGTCGCTCGATGGTCCGGTGGCGGACATCACCGATGCCACCCGGCGAACCTGGGGCGGCAAGAGCGTGCACGACAAGGTGCTGCGGGCGATGGAGAAATTGCGCGGTTACGGCTCGTGGAGCGTCATCACCACCTGCACGACGGAGAACCTGCCTTACCTGACGCGCATGGTCGAGCTGTTCCACGCCCACGAAGTGCCGACCTGCATGCTCAACACCTTGCGCTGCACCTTGCCCGGCGCCCGCGGGGTCAAGCCGGCCGACGGCGCCATGGCGAAAGCCTTCTTTGCCGCCATGGACCGCACTTACGAGCTATACCAGGAAAGCGGCCGCAAGCTGCTGGTGGCCAATTTCGCCAATATCCTGATCGGCATCCTGGCCCCGACGGCACGCCGGCTGATGTGCGACATCTCGCCCTGCGGCGGCGGCCGGGCCTTCTTCGCGCTGGCCGCCGACGGCAGCCTCTACCCGTGCAGCGAATTCATCGGCCTGCCGCGCTTCAATG
>Ga0062383_10000478_pt1 | contig 10482 bp, 3 predicted proteins | sample DOMMetBare3Fresh_FD_59508 | JGI IMG/M metagenome (GOLD analysis project Ga0062383, IMG submission 59508) | Wetland sediment microbial communities from St. Louis River estuary, USA, under dissolved organic matter induced mercury methylation -... | ecosystem: Environmental > Aquatic > Freshwater >... | reverse complement strand
ATAAAACTGGAGTAGTTGCGGCCTTAAAAAATGCTAAGGGCATGAGCACATGGACTCAGCCTATTATGGACGTCACTGGTTTGCAAAATACTGAATATGCGAATATGTTTAACACCATTTCCCATGCGGGTGAACCAGCTCAAAGGGGCTATTTAAAAACAGGAACTCTTGAAGAGCAATATAATACTTATTTACGACTAAAACAACTTTTAGAAGAAATTGATTCAGGAGAGGATGCGGCACTATCAACTTGGGCGAAAAAACGAGAAGAAGATGTTGAGCAACTTCGTCTTCAATATGCAAGTTTAAGTTCTGGATTTAGTGAATTTGAAACTGCTTTAACTAGCGCCACTGATATCCAAAATCAATTATATTCTAACAGCATGGATACTTCAGAAATCACCACTGCCGCGCAATTAACTATAGAAATTGATAAATTAGCAGCGGCTTATGAGCGAGCTACAGACGGAAAAATTAATGACGATGAAGCTCGTAAGAGAGCTGAAGAGTATTTAAGAGCAAATGCTCTTTCTCCTGATATGATTCAAGCTGAAAGTAATAAGCAGATTTTAACAGAAAATTTTGTTAAAAATAGAGATAAAGCAGTTGGAGAAAAAGATATTGAAACTTTAACTAAATTAGCAGGTGGGAATCAAGAGCTTTCAGTTGCTATTGATATGTTTGGTGAAATGAATGAGCCTAAGACTTATGAAAATATTAAGTCTTATTTAGAGTCATTAGAAGGAGACGAAGCCTTAAAATTAAAAATAGAGGCTAAAATTGAAACTAATAAAGCTAATTTAGAGGCCGTTCAAACTGCTATTCAAGAGCTAGGAGAAGGCAAAGGTTTAAGCGAAAAAACACAGGCTGCTTTAGGAGATATTGATTCTCTTCAAGGACTCACTGTTGGAACACAAGAGTATAATGATGCTTTATTCGCAGTAGAGCAACAATTACTTAGTAATCTTAAGACAATGGGCGCGGGGAAAGAAGTTGAAAAAAATAAACAGGTCCAACTTCAAAGAAGTGTAGACAGTTTAGAAAATCTTAAACAAGCAAATGCAGACGTAAAAGAAGCAGAAGATAACCTTCGACAAGCTAAGAAAAATCATAAACAAGGTGACGCAGAAATTCTTCTTGCTGAAGGTAAATTATCAACTGCTAGATATAAGGCAAGACAAGCATTAATTGAATATACAGTTCAAACTGCTATGGCAAGGGGTGCCAATATTGGTCTCGCGGGAGCCGTAAGAGCTGCCGCGGCTAGTATCGCAGGAATGACCACTGGGCAAGCTGTTAAAAAACTAAACTCTTTAAAGAAAGCTGCCGAAGAAGCGGCAAAAACATACGCAGCTTTCTTGGGTGGACTGTCTGCGGCTTCTCCTGTTATTAGAGCAGAAAGCACTAACCCTGTTTTCCGTCAGAGAATGAATGACCTTAGAAAAGAAGCGGAAGCAGCTCAAAAAGCTTATTCAGCTTTTAAAGCTGCATACAATGCAGGCTCTGGACTTCGTGACTATGGTGGGGGAGGCTCCTCTTCCGGCGGAGGTGGCGGTGGAGGAGGGGGAGGTTCTAGTAAAAAACAAAAAATGGACCTAGAAGCCTCTTCTTATGATAGATATCTAAAGATTAATAATTTATTAGCTAAATTAGCTAACAGCTTTGAGACTGTCGCTCAGGCACAAGAAAAACTTGCTGGAAAAGCATTATTAGATAATTTAAATAAACAGTTAGCAATTATTCAGAAGCAACTAGCCGCTCAAAAAGAAAAATTAAAAGAGCAAAGAAAAGAAGCATCTGAATTAAAGAAGTCCTTGCAGAAAAAGGGAGTTTCTTTTAATGCTGACGGAGATATTAATAATTATCAAACTGTTTTGAAAAAGGCAGAAAAGAAAGTCAACGATGCTATCCGTAAGTATAATAAATTATCTGCCAAGAAACAGAAAAATCAAGAGAAGAAAGTAAACAAAGCTAAAGAAGAGTTAGAGGTTTTAAAGAATCTTATTAGTGGCTATGACGAGCTTATTTATAGTGAGATTTATGATAGCCAAAATGAAGTTCAAGAATTGCAAGATAAGTTAATTGAGTTGCAAATAGAAAAATTCACTATTAAAATTGAAACTCAATTAGATTTTACAGATTTACAGCGTTCTTTTACTGAATTCTTAGCTATTATTGCAGGCTCTGATTTAGAAGACCCATTTGTGGCTTTGGATATGGCTCTTTCTAATTTATCTACCTATACTGGTTCATCTGGTGATTTGGCAGTCCTTTATAATGCTTTACAAGAGGTTAATGATGCTATCGCAATTATGAAGGCTGGAGGGACTTCTATCTATGGTACCGGAGAGTCTGGGATGGCTGCGGGACTAGAGGCTCAAACAGACCTTATTAATCAACTTATTGGAGCGACTTCAACTTATAATACTTTGGTATTAGAAGCTAAGAAATTAGCGAAAGAGTGGGTTGGAGAAGTTACTGAAGATTTAGGTGATATCCAAAGTAAATTTGAAACTCTAAATAAAACATTGGAGTATCAAGCGAAACTAATTAAATTACTTTATGGAGAGCAAGCCTATAGTCAAATGGCTTCTTACTATGAGGCTCAAAAGATTAAGAATAATGCTCAATTAGCAGCTTCTGCTTTGCAAATTAAATCCTTAATAGATGCGAGAGATGCCATTGCTGACAAAGAAAGTGAAGCATGGAAGGCTTTAGATAAGTCGGTCTTAGAGGCTCAACAATCTTATCAAAGTCTTATTGAGGCTTCTCTTGCTAATTTAGCAAATGCTTATCAAAATACTGTAAACCAAATCATTGATGCTTTTGTCAATAATTTAACTGGAATGAGTCTTAAGAATTTAGAAGATGACTGGAAGGCTTTAAACGAACAGTCTGACAGATATTTAGACTCTACCACAAGTGCTTACAATATTAATAAACTTCAAAGTAAGTATATTGAAGCTATGAATGGTACAGACAGTGTATCAGCAAAGGCTAGATTAAACGCATTAATGGAGCAAGAGCTAGATTATCTTCGAGAAAAAGGTGAACTTACTCAATATGATGTAGATAGAGCAAATATGCTTTATGATATTGAGATGAAGCGAATCGCAATGGAAGAGGCTCAAAGTAATAAGAGTCAAATGAAGCTTGCGCGTGACGCACAAGGTAACTACTCTTTTGTTTACTCTGCGGACCAAGACAAAGTAGAAAAAGCAAGACAAGACCTCCAAGATGCCGAGCAAGCACTTCATGAGCTTAATAAGAATGCTTTTGAGAAGAGTCAGTCTGATTTCTTAGTTGCTTATAAAGCATTACTTGATAAAGCAAAAGAAGTTTATACTGACCCTGCAAATAGTGACCTAACCGAGGAAGAGCGCAGAGCTAAGGTTACTCGATTTATGGAAGCTGGTCTTGCAGACTTAATAGCTCAGAATGAGATTATTAAACAAAACTATGCAGAGCTTGGTGCAGATTTATTGAATAATTCTCCTGTTCAAGTGCTTATTGACTCTATTGCAGAAAGTGGTTTAGACACTCTCTTAGACGGATTCTTTGAAGACTTAGGAGCTGCCAATCAACAGTATCAAGATGAGGTGGATAATCTACCTCTTCCTGATTTAACTCAAATGACTAATGATGCAAAAGCAGCAACAGACGCTTTGACTCAGGCTAATACAGACCTTATGACAAGTATTGAATTGGAAACTATTGCACTTCTTGCTAAATTAGATGCCCTACAAAAGATTATTGAAGCTAATAAAACTTTATTAGAACAAGCTGCGGCAGCAGCTCAATTGGGGCTAATCAATCAAAATCAAAATGTAAATGAGCTAACTAATCCTTCTGGCTTTGACACTGGTGGATATACCGGAGCCTGGGGAAGTGGCGGTAAGTTAGCAGTTCTTCATCAAAAAGAAATTGTTTTAAATGAAGGTGATACTCTTAACTTACTAGCTGCGGTAGCTACATTGCGAAAGATGGAAAATAGTTTGCGGGCGACTGTCTTTGCAGCTAATAGTAAACTATTGTCAGACACTCAGATTGGATTAAATTCATCTGGTGGCGCTGGTGGATACCTAGAACAGCAAGTTCATATTGTTGCAGAGTTCCCAGCTGTAACTAGTTCAATAGAGATTCATAACGCTCTAACAGGGCTAGTAAATTCTGCAAGTCAACACGCCAATAAAAACTAATTGAAACTAAAGAGGGGCGTAGCAATACGCCCCTCTTTTGGTTAAAAAGGAGGTAAAATGACTGATTTAGCAAAAAATATTTGCGATGCGATTGATGTTATCGTCGCAAAGCGACTCGGAGAATTAAAGTTTGATAAAACTATTTATGGAGTTATTATTGAACAATCTAACTCTGAGACTGGAGAATATAAGGCACGCTATCAAGATAGTGTTATTACTGTTTATGCTAGTAATCCTGCAATCTCCTATGTGACCGGGACTTTAGTTGCGATTAGAGTCCCACTAAATGACTTATCAAATAGGAAAACTATTATAGAGGCAGCTACTGGTCAAGATTATATTGATTGGGCTAACTCTATTAATCAATATAATGGTGACCTTGCGGCTATACAAGTAATTATTGATGAGAATGCGGTGGCCGCGCAGCAGGCTGCGAGAGAGGCCGAAGACGCCGCAAAGGCCTATGCGCAAGAGCAGGCTGAATATGCACAAGTTTCAGCTCAAGTGTATGCTGATGGTATTGTTAGTTCAGAAGAATCTGCCAGATTAGAAGCTGCAGCTAGAGACTTGCAAACTGCTAAAGAGTATGCTAACCGCAAAGCAGAAGAAGCTTTATATACTTCAGAGCAGCTTATTTCTGTTACAAGAGAAACTGCTTATGCGGCAAGTAAATCTGCAGATACTGCGAACCTTTTACTTAGTGATATCGCGAGCGATTCTAAGATTACAGCTTCTGAAAAACAGTTGACTTTAAAAGAATGGCAAATTATTGAAGGAGAATATCCTGGTATTGGCAATAGCGCGGATAATTATAATATCGCACACGCTGCTTATGACACCGCTTACAATAATTTAAATACTTACTTAAATGTTGGCTCGCCAGCTCTTTTAAGTGATATAACTACTACTTCTGATATTGTAGGAGATACATTCCGTTTAACTTTTAAGAATTACTATGACGCAAGACAAACTCTTCTTAACGATATCGCAGAAGAGGCAAGGGTAATAGCATCTGCAGCAGCTATTAATATTCAAGCATCTGGTCTATTATTCCAGCGTAACTCTGGAGGGGCAATTACCGCTCCGGCTAATATTGAATTTATGCTATTGCGCTCTGCTTCTAGTGCGGCCCCCGTTTATTGGACCACAACTCCAATGGTGGCACTATATAATGCACCGACAGGGGGAAGTTTAGTAACCCAAGGAGTTGGCGGAACTAATACTGATATTGTTTATATGCGAGCGTCTGATTTTGGAAGTAATGTTTATTGTACTATAAGGGCGACTGTCCCAGATGAGGGATTAAGTGATACTACCTCAATTAACTCTATTAAAGATGGCTTCAATGCAATTACTGTTGTAGCTGCAAATGATAGTTATTCTGCACAAGCCACTTCTGCTGGTGTTGTCGCTTCTCCTGTAACAGGGAGTGGAACAACTGTTCAGGTATATGAGGGCTCCTCTGCTTTGACTTTTGTTAATGCTTTAACAGCGCCAAGTCAGTTTAGAATTACTGGCGTTACAGTTAGTCCGACAAGTAAAATTACTGCTAGTACCACTTATACTGGTCAAGGCACTGCTACCGCCACTATTGGTAACCATTCTAACTTTGATTCTGCAACTGATGCGGTGACTATTACTTATGCACTTTCAGTTAGAAGAGCAGATGGTAATGATGTTACTGCACAGGCAATTCAAGTAATTACAAAAGCGAAGGCTGGCGCTCAAGGGCCTCAAGGCCCAACTGGAGCTACTGGACCTTCGGGCCGCAGTGCAGTTACCCTAAAATCTACTGGATATTTTACAATGCCGGATAAATTATCTGCCAATTTAGTAGGAAGCACAGCGAATGGAACTTGGCCAACCCCTCCTGCGGGAGGCTTCCAAGATAATGATATTTGGATTGTAACTAACTTTCCATATCAAGATGTAAATACAATTACTACGTATCCTTATGCGGGCGTGCCCACAAATGGAAGGTGGAAAACTTATACTTATAAGTCTACTCCAACTCCAACATGGACTACAGATGACAACTCAACTACTATTAATGGGAGTATCATGGCGGCAGAATCTATTGTAGGAGAAAGCATTGTTGGTAGTAGCATTACTGCTGATAAATTAGCAATTGGGGTTATGGCTCCAACTATTAACGGAATCTTTTGTAAAAATATGAACTATAATTTATCTATTTCTAATCCCGCGACGATGCAACATACTGTTACATCAGGAGCTTCAACATACGCTTTGGGTCTTTGGGTAAATAGTTCTGAGAACTATGTTAGCCAATCTTTTGTTGTAGAACAAGATGGCCAGATAGATAGCGTCTCAATGTATGGAATTCCAACTGGAGCCTTCTTAGAGGCATGGCTTTACAAAGGTACCCGTACAAGCATCTCAGATGATGCTATTGCCACTAGCACTGGTAATGTTGGAACATCAGCAACCCCAACATGGGTTATAATTAATGGAGGAAAGTTTAATCAATTAAATGGCCCTATTTATGTTAAAAAAGGAGAAGTTTATTCTATTAAAGTTATTTGTTCTTTAGGTCAATGGACACAGTATTATAAGACTGGGGCCTCTTCTTATGCTTATGGACAGGGCACATTGCCAGGCTCTCCTTCTAGGTTATCTGGAGATTTATTATTTAAGATTAATATGATAGAGACTAAAGTTCCAAGTATGGGGCAATTAGCTTATGGGGGAGGAACAGTCACTATCCCTCTTACCACATCGTCTTCTTCTACTCATGACTTATCTATAACAAACATTGTCTCCAATCCAACTGCTTATACTTTATATACTCTATATATTGACTCCTTAGCCTATGGTAGTGGACCAATTGAATCTTGTGTTCTTGCGGCCCAATCAGGAAGCGTTTTATCCGTTCCTCCTGCGAATCATACGTATACTAAAATAGGAACTTGGAATATTCCAGGGACTTTAGCTGAAGGGGGCAGCCTTTCTATTATCAGTGGAGGAGAATTTACGGAAGAATCTTTATACGCTTCTCGCATTGAATCTCCGGCCATTGCGGTAGGTAATGTTAACACTCCAAGAGTTGAGCTCTCTCAGCTTAGCAATGCAGTAGAATTCTATTCAGGATTTGCAACACTGCCAGATGCGATGCTAGCTTCTGCAGTAAATGGTATCGAGCTTACTGGAAGTATTAATAATATGAATCTTTCTGATACAGGATGGATTGCGGCCACTTTAAAAACTACCGCAGGAGCAGGATGGACTAATTACAATGCTCTTAGTGCTAATGCCCCGCAATTTAGAAAAATTGGAGACACCTGTTTCTTTAGAGGGATTATTTCTCCTAATAGCGCAAGAGTAGTTAACGCAGACCAAGAAATTTGTGCCTTACCATCCGCAGACTATATACCTTCAGGACACTCACGATACTTTGTTGCTCATGGGTCTGGAGGCAGTATGTGGCTTTTAGTTGTTAGTACAGATGGAAAAGTATATGCGGCAAGATACTATAGTCTTGATAATACCACACCTTCTTTGTCAACCAGCGAATGGATGCCTTTTGATGTAAGTTGGGCAGTATAACATTTTAACCCAAATAGAATAATCCGATTAGTTTAATTTTAACATATAGGTGAACTTAAAGTTTTCTTTGAGTTCACCTATTTTTTTTTATTATTTTCGAGAGAAAAGGAGTTTAGCATGAAAGCTATCGTATTGGATGATTTAAAAAACAAACAGCGTCTTTACAGTCTTGCGAAGACAGTCGCAATTCCAGTAAGCATTACGCTAAGTGTTTCGATGCTTTATTTTATGATTTGTTTGGCAACCCCGGGACTTTCACTATCTAGTGTTGGTGGACCAATTGGACAGATGACCTTTAGACTTGCTAATGGTCTTCGTGCGTTTTTCTTAACCAGTCCTGCGATTGGTTTTGGAACTACTTTAGGTTCTAATCTTTGGAATGCTTACTCAGGAAAACTTGACCCTACGAGATTTATTACCTCTCCTTTGCTTGGTCTTGCTGGTTTTGGGGTTTGGTTAATTGCTCGTAAACTTAACAGAACTGTGGTAAAAGATATCGCTTTACTAGCTGGTTACGCTGTAGTTACTAGTACCATTGTTACCCTTAGACTTGCGACTTGGGCATCTTTCTTCTATACTACCGCGTGGCTCCCAATCTTTGAAAGTGCTTTTATTTGGAAGGTAACTTCTACATTTCTAGTTCTATTGATTGGATATCCTTTTGTTCGAGGATATGAAAAAGTCCGTGAGAATTATAAAAAGGATAGAAACGCGAGTGCCTAATGAAAAAAGTCGTGCTATTAAATAGTGGAGGCTTAGACTCAGCTTGTGTAGGGAAATGGTTATCAGAGCAAGATTATGAAATTTATAGTTTGTTTATAGATGTAGGACAGCTTTGTCGAGAATCTGCTATGATTGCGGCGCAAGAAACTGCTGATAGATTTTGTCATTATCATGAAGTTATTACAGTGGATTTTAACCGAATTCCAAATTTTTATGAAGATAATGGTCAAATTACTATGTGGGAAGATAGAGAAGAAAATCAAAAAGGGCGATTTGGAACAACTCCCTCTCAACCTATTTTAATGCCAAGTTTAGGAATAACCTATGCAAAAATGGTTAACGCTTGGGAAGTTTATGGAGGACATAAGCAAAATTTCACAGATGAGGCTTTAAATCTTTTTAATAAAATGAATAGTAATATTCGTGATGTTAGACTAAAGCCTCAATTAGTTATTCCTATTTGGGATATAACTTCATATTCAGACGCAATTTCTTTTGCGGGGTTTGAGTCTCCAAAAGAAGTTGAATATACACATTCTTGCTCTCATGGAAATATTCCGTGTGGGGAATGTTGGAAATGTAAATTACGACAAGAAATATTGATATAGAAAGGGGGCGAAGATATGCCAAAAGGAAAATTATCACTATTAAATTATAATGAAAGAAAAATTGATAATGGGGATGGAACTCATACCTTAACGATTGGTGCTGGCCCTATCAACTATAAAAAGAATGGTATTTGGGAAAAAATTGAAAAGCATCGTTTAGAGATTAGTAGAGGGGGCAATAGACCCACTATTGCTAGCAATACAGATGATTTTAAAGTTACTATTAGGGGTTTAAAAACTGCTTTAACTTTTCATGGAGATAAAACTGCAGAAATAGTATTTAAAGGACTTTATCTTGATGAGACCTTAATTGAAGAGGCAAAAGATATTGACCCGACGGTATTAGAAAATAAAGTTATTTATAAGGATATTTTTACAGGAATAGATGTTGAAATCAATCTCTCACCTTTTTCTTATCAAGAATTAATTATTATTAAAGATAATCCCTTAGTAGGATTTCCAAAAGAGGGTAAAAATCTCCGCCTAGTATATGACATTAAAGGTGAAGTAGAATTTGATGAGCCTTGGGGCAAAGATAGTTTAGATAGACCTGTTCCTGTTACTTTAATTAATAATAAAGGGACAATTAGTAAGAATATTGAAACGGTAAGTCTATTCAAATCTTCATATCCTATTATTATTGACCCAAGTATTACTCTTAGAGACGCGGGAGTGTCATCCAGTAATGTTAGAACAATAGTTTCAACCACAAGTACCTTTACTTCAAATGGCCCTAGTGACACTTTAACTGCGGGCCAGGTCTTTATATCGGCAGATAAAGGAGTCGATCAAACCACTACCAATCATTCCTTTACAGTTAGCTTCCCTTTAACTGGAATAGGGGACACTGACGCTATCCAAAGTGCTTCTCTTGGTTTTACAAAACTTCTAGGAGTATTAGACCAACCATTAAGAGTAGTAAGATGGGCTGCGGCGAATAGTTATTCAGGTTTTGATTTTCAATACCGTTTAGCCTCAGAGGGTGTAAGTATTGGCACTACATACCAATTAAATTCACAAGGAGCAAAAACTTTTGTAAGCTATCTTCAAAATAGAAGAGCAGAAAATGCTTTAGCAATTATTGGCGCTTATACTAATGCCTCATCTGAGATAGGTACTTTTGGAGGTGTGCTCGCTAATACCATAACTCAAAGACCTACTCTAAATATTACCTATTCATCAGCGGCCAACGCGATGACAGTAACTCAAGTTAATGGGGTTACAATTAATTCACGAAAAATTTCATCCGATAATGGCAGAACTGTATCTTGGGACATGGCATCGAATGCTATGGGGTATGAAGTTCAAAAAGCGGAGGACAGTGGAGGGGCAGCTGTTGAGAATTCTTGGACTACAGTAGGGACAACCAATTGGTATACCACTTCTTT
>Ga0062383_10000476_pt1 | contig 10511 bp, 8 predicted proteins | sample DOMMetBare3Fresh_FD_59508 | JGI IMG/M metagenome (GOLD analysis project Ga0062383, IMG submission 59508) | Wetland sediment microbial communities from St. Louis River estuary, USA, under dissolved organic matter induced mercury methylation -... | ecosystem: Environmental > Aquatic > Freshwater >... | reverse complement strand
ACAGACGGTGAGCTTGGAGCGGCGGAGCTAATCTCGCTTCTAGCTGATCCGAATGCTGCACGAGAGCTCACATACCGTCTCTACTCCGTTTGCGAGCGGAAGGGTTGGGCCTTAGAGGGTCAGGCATACAACGCGCTGGCGATCTCATGGTTGGAGATTCTGGAACGTGCCGAGGCACAGTCGGGTCCCCCAGCGCAGCAGTCACTCGAGGTGTAGTCGTGGCCGATACGAACAACGAGCGGGTCGGCAAGGCGTTGTCGATCCTTGCTGAGGGTATTGCGCCGTTCGTTGATCGGGAGTGCGGCCTGAAGTACGGGGTGGACTGGGTGAACGCTGTCCCTGGTGATGGGGCGCGCTCGAAGTCTGACGTGCAGTTCTTGTTGCGGACGATGACGAGCACCTGGCGCGAGGTGTTCGAACGCACGCTTGGTCGGATGGAGCGGAACTACGTCTCCGAGTTGATCGACGCTCGCAACCGTTGGGCGCACCAGGAGGTGTTCTCGTCCGACGATGCCTACCGCGCTCTGGACAGTGTGGAGCGGTTGTTGCAGGCGGTCAGCGCGGGGGAGCAGGCGAGCGAGATCGGGCGGATGAAGAACGATCTCCAGCGACGCCGCTTCGCGGAGGAGGCGCGGCGGGTGACGCGCCGGCAGGTCGCACAGCCGCTGGAGGGGATGCCGAGCGGGAACCTGCGGCCCTGGCGTGAGGTTGTGACGCCGCATCGCGATGTGGCGTCGGGCGAGTACCAGCAGGCCGAGTTCGCGGCTGACCTGCACCAGGTGTGGCGGGGCGAGGCGGAGGACGAGTACGGCAGGCCGGAGGAGTTCTTCCGACGCACGTTCCTTACGGAGGGCCTGCGTGAGCTGTTGCTGAACGCGGCGAAGCGTCTCGGCGGTGGCGGTGGCGATCCGATCGTGCAGCTGCAGACGAACTTCGGCGGCGGCAAGACGCACTCGCTGATCGCGCTGTACCACCTGGCCGGCGGCCACGAGCCTACAAGCCTGCCGGGGGTTGAGCAGATGCTTGCCGAGTCGGGCGTGGCGGCGCCGCCCGAAGCGCATCGCGCGATCCTGGTCGGGCCCATGATCAACCTCGGAGCCCCGTCCCAGAAGCCGGATGGGGCGATGGTGCACACGCTATGGGGCGAGCTTGCGTGGCAACTCGGTGGAGCAGAGGGATACGCGCTCGTTGCGCGGGCGGACGAGGCGCGCGTCAATCCCGGCGAGGCCTTGATAACGCTGCTGAAACGGTTCTCGCCGGCGCTGATCCTGATTGACGAGTGGGTGGCGTATGCACGGCAGATGTACGGTCGCGACGATCTCGAGGGTGGCACGTTCGACACGCAGATGACGTTCGCGCAGGCGCTCTCGGACGCGGCGAAGCGGGTGAACAACGCGCTGCTCGTAGTGTCGATCCCCGCCTCGGACATCGAGGTCGGTGGCGACGCGGGCAAGGAGGCGTTGACCCGCCTCTCGAACGTGTTCATGCGACAGGAGACGTCATGGAAGCCGGCCTCGCCTGAGGAGGGGTTCGAGATCGTCCGTCGCCGGCTGTTCGAGGACGTACCGGCGGAAATGGCGCGTGAGCGGGACGCGGTCGTGAACGCCTTCGCGGACCTCTACCAGCGGGCGCCGGCGGAGTTCCCGCTCGGGGTGGGTGAGGGCGACTATCGCCGCCGGATCGAGGCTGCCTACCCGATCCACCCGGAGCTATTCGACAAGCTCTTCAACGACTGGTCGACGCTGGAGAAGTTCCAGCGCACCCGCGGGGTGCTGCGTCTGATGGCCGCGGTGATCCATGAGCTTTGGGAGCGTGGTGACTCGGGGCTGATGATCATGCCCGCCTCGGTCCCGATCGACGCCGGGCCAGTGCAGGCCGAACTGACCCGATACCTGGAGGACGGGTGGACCCCCGTGATCGCTGCGGACGTCGACGGGGAGAACGCTCTACCGTTGCAGCTCGATCGGGAGAACGCGAACTTCGGGCGCTTCAGCGCGACCCGCCGGGTGGCACGCACGATCTACATCGGTTCCGCCCCGACGCTGACGCAGACGAACAAGGGCATCGACGACCGGTCCATCAAGCTCGGCTGTGTCCAGCCGGGCGAGGCGCCGGCGGTGTTCGGGGATGCGTTGCGGCGCCTTGCGAACCGAGCGACCTATCTCGTCGAGGACAACGGCCAGTATTGGTACGCGCTCGGGCAGACGATCAGCCGCACGGCGACCGACCGGGCGCAGTCCCGGTTTCTTGAGGAGCACGCCGACGACGAAATCCGCAAGCGGCTGCTCGCCACCAGAGAGCGCGGCGGTTTCGCGGGCGTGCACTGGGCACCGCGCGGCTCTGCCGAGGTACCTGACGAGATGGAGACGCGACTTGTTGTGCTCGGGCCCGACGTGCCGCACAGCGGCGGCAACGAGACGTCACCCGCGTGCGAGATGGCTGCGACGATCCTGCAAGAGCGCTCAGGTGGGCCAAGGTTGAACCGCAACGCGCTCGTGTTCGCCGCGGCCAACTCCCAGCGGCTCGACGAGTTGCGTGCGGCGGCGCGGTCGTACCTTGCCTGGAAGTCGATTTGGGACGAGAAGGAGGAGCTCAACCTGGACGAGTTGAGTCGCCGGCAGGCCGAAAGCCAGCGCAACAACTTCGACGAAACCGTCAACCAGCGGGTCAACGAGACGTTCGTGTGGGCGCTCGTGCCCTCCCAGGACGCGGGCTCGGCCGAGATTGCCTGGGAGGCGATCAAGGTCGCCGGTACGGACCCGTTGCCGGTGCGGATCTCGAAGAAGCTCGAGCAGGCCGAGCTGCTGATTGCGGCGCTCGGCGGCGTCCGGCTCCGGATGGAGCTCGACAAGATCCCCCTCTGGCAAGGCGACCACGTCTCGACTCAGCAGCTGTGGTCGTACTTCGCCCAGTACCTCTACCTGCCGCGGCTGCGCGACAAGACCGTGCTCGTGGGCGCAATCGAAAGCGGTGCCGCGGACATGGCGTGGGAGCAGGAGACGTTCGCGTACGCGCAGGCGTTCGACGAGGCCGCGGGACGCTACCGCGGGTTGGTCGCCGGCTCGGGCGCGACCGTCTTGATCGACAGCGAGAGCGTGGTAGTCAAGTCCGAAGCGGCGAAGCGCCAGCTCGAGGAGGAGGCAGCTCCTGCACCCGAGCCGGGCGGGGAGACCGTGCCGCCGCCCATCGAGCCGGGCGCGGAGCCGGGCGTCGTGACGCCGCCGACCGGGAAGGTCGCACGGCGGTTCTTCGGGGTGAAGTCACTCGACCCGCAGCGTGTCTCCCGCGACGCCGACCAGATCGCCACGGAGATCGTCACCCATCTAGTCGGGCTCGTTGGCGCCAACGTCGAAGTCACGCTCGAGATCACCGCCGAGGTCCCGGACGGCGTTCCCGACGACGTCGTGCGTACCGTGACCGAGAACGCAAAGACGCTGAAGTTCGAGCAGCACGGGTTCGAGGGAAGCTGAGCTCGTTGTGTCGGGACGGAAGAACATCTTCCTGATCGGTCGCCGCGGTCACGAAGGTGACGAGGACCAGCTCACCGAGATGCTGGCGTTTCTCTGGCAGCAGGATCCCAAGGCGCTTCATCGCTGGCTCGACTCACTCGACCTTCCGACCGACCTTGGCACCGCGGAGATCGAGACCCAGTTCACGATCCCGAGCGGCAAGCGCCCTGACATCGTCGTCCGCTCGAACGAGTCGATAACGCTCGTGGAGTCGAAGCTTCGCTCAGGCTTCGGCGAAACACAGATCGTGGACTACCTCGAGTACCTCGACACGGCAGTTGGCCGACGTGCGCTGATCTTGCTGACCCAGCGCCCTGAGGTCGTTCCTTCCGAGTTCATGACCTCGGCAGGAACCTCGGGCATCGCGCTGATTCCGACGCGTTGGCAAACGATGGCCGATTGCATCGGGGACGCGGGAGAGGAAACCCTCGTCGGAGATTTCATCCAGCTGCTGATACGGGAGGGACTCGTGAAGCCGGAGGCACTGAGCGTTACCGACTGGGAAACTTGGAACGCTGGCTACAACGTAGCCCTGCGGATCGAGGCGCTCCTCGCTGAGCTCGATCCGCACGTCGCACGCATTCTCCCCGGAGCGAAGGGCCGCAGCGGCGGATCAAAGTTCTGGACATGGCGGGTGTGGAGCACGGGGTCCATTGATGTTGGCATGGCATTCCTCGCAGCGGAATGGACAGATAGGCCGCATACAAGCCCAGGGCTTCACTGCTGGGTTCTGAATCGGGAGTTGGATGAGGAGTCCTCGATGAGGGCGGTCCGTGTGACTTCGACGGATCGGTCGAAATGGACAGAGAGCGAGAATGTCCAAGGCTGGTACGGGATGAGCACGTTCGGCCCCGCCATCGCGCGATCCGCGCACGAGGTATTCAAGACGGACAGCTTTGATGAGCAAGTCGACGAGGCGAGCGCCTTCGTCCGCGATACGGTCGACTACTTCACCTCGCGCGGCTATCTGCCCGCGAACCAGTCTTGACGGTGTTCCAACTCGAGCAGACGATGGCAGCGTTAGCGGGAAGGCGGCCGGTCTTTCATAGTGAGGCCGACTTCCAGCACGGCTTGGCATGGCAGCTGCATACAAGCCACCCGGACGCACGAATCCGCCTCGAGACGCGACCCCGTCCCGGCATTCGTCTTGACCTATTGGTGATCATCGGCGGGCACCGGGTCGCGTTCGAACTGAAGTACCTCCTGCGCAACCTCACAACCACGATCGACGGTGAGCTGTTTGAGCTCCCAAACCAGAGCGCCCGAGACGTCCGCCGCTACGACTTCGTGAAGGATGTGGCCCGGCTCGAGGTGCTGACTAACGAGGGCTATGCCGACTACGGATTCTCGGTCGCGCTCACCAACGACCCCGCCTACTGGGATGACGGGAACCGGGAGGACGTGGCCGACGCTGCATTTCGTCTCGGGGAAGGGCGCACTCTGGCTGGTGCCGTTGCATGGGCTGCACACACCGGTGCCGGCACGATGAAAGGGCGGGAGGCGCCGATCTCGTTGCTGGGCTCTCATGAGCTTCGCTGGCACGACTTCAGCCGAATCGACGGCCGAGGGCATGGCATCTTTCGCTACCTCGTCGTTCAAGTCGCACAGCCATCACCCGGCGAGGCGGGGCCCGCAACGGGCACGGCGCTCGCTGGGACGTAGGCGCCTAGTTCGCCGCCGGGCGAACGCGCTCCGGCTCGATCGGCGTGAGGACGGCCGCTGAACGGCTGACCTCGATCGCCGCAGCGGCCGCCTGGTCGAGCAGCGCCTCGAACGTCAGAACACCGTCCTCCTCAACAAACGGCTGCAGTGGCGCAGGCGCGTCAGCCAGGTCCGGGTAGTACCTCCCCCACCAGAGGCCGTCGCCGCAGACCCAGGCACCGGTCACATCGCGGAGCTCCCAGAGGTCGGCGTAGAGAGTGAGTCCGCCAAGATCGACCTCAAGCCAGAGAGGCTGCTCGTGCTCGCCCCCTGGTGTGTCCCAGGAGTAGGCATCCTCGCGGAACGAAGGATCGAGGAAGAGGAAGGCAGGGTGGCAGCCGTAGATCACGTTCGACCAGGGTGTCATCCCCGCGGACGTCTTCATAACGCCACTGTTCTCGCCGCCGAGGAGAAGTCCGTGCTTGAGGATCGTCGCTACGTGGGTTTCGCGCGTTGCGTGATAGGCGCGCTGCCATCGGTCACCGGCAGCGCCGCGGAGCGGTCCGCAGGCCGGCTTCTTCGGGTGATCGTGGTAGTCCCGCATCAGACCCGACCGTTGCGATCGTCGATCACCTCGGAACGCTCTACGCTATGTCCGAACTGCAATGGACGTCGCGGCAATCATGCAGAGCGCCGCCAGTCGCATGCCCTGGACGCCTGCCTGGCTCATGCTCCAGGAGAGTGGGCTCACCGTGGGGTCGGGCCGACTTCGCGCGTCTCGTTCGATCGTTGAGACTGAATTGGTGTCGCCTTTGGCAGCCTTGGTCATTCTTGACACAGCAGCAGCGAGGGAAGCGAACTCGGCCAGGATCGGTGCAATCCAGTCGCGTTGATCGGGCTCCAGCTCTAGTCCTTCGTCGAACAACTCGCGGATCGCCCAGTAGCTGAGCGGCAGGAGGACGGTGTGCGAGATCGTCGACGGCTGCGTACCGGGCGCCGCGGGTATCGCGAAGGCCTCGCATGCCTCGATGGCCTGGGCGGAGAGGTCAAGCAGTGAGTCTCGTGCGCCGAGCCACGCTGGCTCTTGATCTGAATGGCGAGATGACGAGCGGCTGGCAGGCGGAGCGTCTAGAAGAGAGGCAGCCCGGCCGAGTTGCGATGCCATTCGCGCGACTCGCAAGGGCGCTGGCACCAGATTGTGCACATCGTCTGCTCGTTCGATCAGGCGGTCGTTGACTGCCAGAAGCGTGTCGTCAAGAGCGCCGGTGAAGTCCGGGTCGATGACGATGTCGTCGGGACGTGCGCTGGCCGGAGGCATGCGAACTGCCTCTGGGTGCTCTTGGTGGTGTCGGATTCGGGAGGTTGCGCGGGGTCGTTGATAGACGGCTTCGCTCGAGATCCTGAGGGTGCCGTTGTCTTCGTCGGCTCGGAGCCATGCGATGCGGCGTATGTACGCGGCTAGCTCGGGTTGGCGGAGAAGCTGTTCGCTCAGCTTTCTTGCTCCTTCGGTGATCTTCGGGTACAGCCGAGTGGTGGGAGGCTGGAGCGCGAGGAGGTATAGGTCGGTCGGCGGGATCGGCTTCCGGCTGATCTCTTCTGTGAGGACGCGATCGGGTCGGGAACCCCAAAGGACTAGCCTGGCTCGTTGTGATGCTGTGACCGCGTAGGCGGCCAGGCAGAGGAGCTGCAGAAGCGCGTAGTAGCCGTCCTGGTCGGTGCCGATCTTGAGCTCGCACAAGATCGGTGTGCGGTCGTTGGTGTTGACAAGGAACAAGTCGAGGACGAGGTTCGCTCCCGAGTTCCTTGGGTATGGGGTTCTGGGGTTCGCGCGGGCGAGCTCGAGTTCACGGTCGAGGTAGGCGAAGTCGAGGCGATCGTCTCCTTCGACGACCCACGGGCTCCGCTCGGACAGGCGCCTTGCAACATCCACGGTCGCGGTTAGGCGCTCCCCATGCGGGGTTCCGTCAGGCTTCGATCCGAACGTGTGCGCCGATGGATAGAACGGTTGCAGGCAGTTGAACTGCTGTTCGATTGCCTCGACGCTCTCAGCGAACCGTCGGGCCAGCAACGCGGGGTCAGCGAGGAGGGTCGCAAGGTGTGCGAGGCGCTCCTGCTGGGCGTGACGGCCGGTTGGCAGCCGGCGGAAGGTCTCAACGAGCGGTACTCGCGGGAACTCAGCCGACGGCATGCTTCTCGCGGATCCAATCACGTTCCGAAGGGCTCAGCGGCAAGCTTGGGATGAGCTCCTGCCAGGACACTGCCCGGAAGACAATCCGATTCAACTGCTCGGCGTCATGAAGTGCGGATCGAAGCACGGCGGGCCAGCCTGGCCACGAACCTGTGGCCCGGAAGTAGGGGTTGCGTTCGTCGTAGAGCAGCACGAACACTGCGCGTCGGTCAGGGCCTGCGAGGGCCCGAGCGGCCGCAACATTCCTGACCGCCTGGTAGCAGGCGGCTATCGGGCACGGCTGCCCGTCGGACCTGTCAGGCAGGAAGAAGACGTCGCGGGCGGCTTCCCAGTAGAGCTTCCGGCTGAGAACTCGATCCGAGCACGCCCCTTGGGGTGCTCCGGCGGCGCAGCGGCATGAGCCCAGCCCGTCCTCTCCAAGCTTCGCCTCGACGCACATCACGCCATCGGAGTCTTCGACGAGGAAGTCGATTGAGCTGACGTAGGGGTACTCGTTGAGGAGTTCCGCTTCGAGCTCGACCTCGAAGCGGGTCTTTGGCGCCGCCGAGGCCAGCATGTCGGGGATGTCGATCGCGACCTCAAATGACCGCAGAGACGGATCGTGGCCGGTAGCAAGTCCGAGGACGGTGAGGGCGAAGATCTGGCTTGACCGTCCCGACAAGTGGTGACGGTGCCGGAGGGCCTCTGGGATCCGCGCGGCAAGAAAGCCGGCATCCGGTGGAAGCGCCGCCTCGATGTCCTTCGCTTGCAGCGGATGATCCCCAGCTAGATCAGGGTGAGCGACGAAGTAACTCCGATAGTGGTCGCGGAGTTGCGCTTCATATTCCTCGTACGGCGCGGCGCATGCAGAGGTGATGGCGTCCAGAGGCCAACTGTTGAGGGACGCACTCACGACCCGATCCTACTGCCGGGCTCCATTCCCACTCGATCCCGGGGCAACCACTCGGCGACTGGATGTCTCCGAGCAGAGCGGGTACGGTCGCTTTGTGCCTCTGAGCATCTTGTTCCGTGCCGGCTCCCTGTCTCCCACGACGCTTCCGAGTCGGTCGCGCAGATCGCAAAGGCGATGTTGAGGGCGCCGCTCCCCACCATGTCGTCCCGTGCGCTCGGAGGGGTGTTTGTTGGCTTGCTCTTTGTTGCAGGAGCTACCGCAGCGCCGACGCACACGCAGGCCGAATGCACAGCCCCTCCTGAGGTTCACGAAATCCAACTCGATCACTTCCTGGTCGACCGGGACGGAAATGCGTTCGCGGCGCTGTTCAGGGTCGTCATTGACGCTCACGGTGGCAGCGGTGTGTGGTCGTTGGTGGGCACGGATGAGAGCGTCGCCACCGTGGAAGGGGATGGGTCCCTCACCGTGGGCACGGGATACACCGCGACCGGTCGCGCGCCCGGCAAGACCTATCTCTATGCCCTCAGCATGCAGACGTCGTGCGGTCTGTCTCGACGCGAGGTGCGGGTCGTCTGGCCTTGGCGCAACCTGAGCTACCCGTTTATCGCCGGCATGCGGGTCAGCGCGGATCTCAACGGTGATGGCTTTGCCGAGCAGGTCAGCGTCTTCGACACTGGAGCAGCGGACAGAACTTCCGCTCAGATCACGATCCGGGACGGACGAACGCAACAGCTCGTGTACGACCGGCCCTTCTCCTGGAAAACCGTCAGGCTGCGGGCCCGCTGCAACGCCGCCCTGAAGGTTCAGATCGGAAGGATGTCAAGCACTGCGACGAACGATGTTCTCATCGTCGGAGTCGGCGGGTCGGAGCGTTGCTACCGGATCATCCATCTCACGGGGTTACGTGCCGACGTCGTCTTCGACTACGCACCGCTGCCATGGTCTGCCAACGACCGCAACTCCTGGGGGCCGCAGCCGCCAGACCGAGGAACGTCGATCACGCCTACCGGCCAGGACTTCCGCTGGGCGAATCCAGTGGGTCTTCCGCCCTCCACGCCACGGCGCGACATGTTCACGATCACGGAGAGCCAACAAAACTGCCCAGTGCGGCCGCCGGGCTTCTCCTGCGCGATCGCCGGCACGCTCACCCGAACGGTGACCTACCAGTACACGCCCGACCAGCGGAAGTTTGTTCCAACAGGCTGGACCGTCGTCTTCCTCCCCATTTAGTCGTCTTCCTCCCCAATTGGAGTGCGTCCCCGACGCGCGCGGGAGGCGCGAGGGTCGATGCGCGCCCACGATTCGAGCGGTTCGCTGGAGCCTGCACCTTTCCCGGAGCGGTTCAGATTCCATGGGTGCGATGCGGTCACGGTTTGTACGAGAACGGTGACTCGGATGCCAAATCGGACGCGCCGGGGCGAGCCCCGGCATGACCGGCAGCGTCCTCCATCACCGTTGATCTGAGTTAACCTGACTGCGTGCGCATCGACGCTCGCACCGAGCTCGTTATCGCAGCCGACATCGCCGAGCGGCTTCGCATCTCTCGCGCCCGCGTCTCGGTTCTCGCGAATGGCCCTGGCTTCCCGCGTCCGGTCGGGCGCCTGGGCCGGTCGGATGTGTGGCGCTGGGCGAGCGTTGAGCGCTGGGCGCGTGACACGGGCCGACTGAATCCGGCCGAGTCCGAGTAGTCCGAGACACACAGCCACCGAAGGTGAAGCCGCCGAGGGCGGCGGTTTCTCACGGCCCGAGGGGTTAACTCGGATTCATAGCGAGAGGAGACGCATGAGATACCGGATCGATTCAGAGCAGTTGTCAGAGTTCCTGACCCAGCAGGTTCGGCTCGTCGAGTGTCTGCCCTTGGAGGCGGCAGAGGCGGCGGCCGAGGGCTACGGGGACGGCCTCGATGACGCCGAGCGCGAGGCGGTTTGGCTCGCGGCTGGGATCGCGACGTTCATCGGGCAGGCGATTGCAGAGCAGCCGGAGCGGTTCATCGTGGCGGCGCGCGAGCGCGCAGCCGCATAGCGAAGGGAGAAGGAGAGATGACGACAGTGGAGACAACGAGTTACCGCGTCGAGGACGCGACCTCGCCGCTCTGGCTGGCTGGGTTGGGATCCGGCTGGGGCGATGTGGTGCGGGGCCTTCGTCCCGACCAGGGGCGTTCGGCGGCAGCGATGATCGACGCCGCGGGCCTCGCCTGGACGGTCGAGCAGCATCCGCTCGAAGCCGTGCTCGGCGACCACGACGAGGGGCCGCGCCGGGTGCCGGTGCCGCGCGTCGTTGC
>Ga0062383_10000472_pt1 | contig 10528 bp, 5 predicted proteins | sample DOMMetBare3Fresh_FD_59508 | JGI IMG/M metagenome (GOLD analysis project Ga0062383, IMG submission 59508) | Wetland sediment microbial communities from St. Louis River estuary, USA, under dissolved organic matter induced mercury methylation -... | ecosystem: Environmental > Aquatic > Freshwater >... | reverse complement strand
GCGACGATCTGGTGGTCAAAGACCTGATGTGCCCAGTCGGCAATATCGATACGCTGTATCTCGGCGAAGTGATGAATGCCCGCGTGATCGACATTCTCAATGCACTGAAAAACCAGGGGCGCCAGCACATCCTGGTCGAGGATATCGACCCGGCGACCGGTCTGCCGCGGGTGCGGGGGATTTTCTCGGCAACCCAGATCGGGCGCCTGCTCGGCGTGCCAGTCCTCGGCTTCGAACTGGCGAGTACCTTCGCCGAGATCGAGGCGGCACTGGCTCACTGATCGCCGACATCCGATGACGACCCGGGAAGAACTTCGCTTATTGGCCAACCAGTCGCTGTTGGCGCACTTTGCCGATGTCTGTGCCGGCGTGGTCATCGTCGATGCCAGTGCCAACGTGGTCTGGATGAACGACCATTACCCGCGTCGTCTGCACATTGCCGACCCGGCGGCGATGATCGGAAGGCCGATCGAGGAGATCATCCCGAATAGTCAGATGCGGCAGGTCGTCGAACGCGGCCGGCCGATCATGCTCGATGTGATGGATTTCGAGGGCGATTCCTTCGTCGTCACCCGCCTCCCCCTGCGCAACGCCGATGGCCAGGTGGTCGGCGGAGTCGGTTTCATGATCTTCGACGACCTGCGTCACCTGGCGCCGGTGGTCAGCCGCTATCAGAAATTGCGCCAGGAACTGGCCGAGGCCGAGCGCAAGCTGGCCGACGCCCGGCGGACCAAATACACTTTCTCCAGCTTCATCGGTGCCGGCGCGGCTTGCAGCGATCTCAAGCAGGCCGCCCGACGGGCTTCGCGGACGTCGTCGTCGGTCTTGATCCTGGGCGAAACCGGTACCGGGAAGGAGTTGCTGGCCCAGGCGGTGCATGCGGCCAGCCCGCGGGCCAGTGGTCCCTTTGTCGCCGTGAATATCGCCGCGGTGCCGGAAAACCTGCTCGAAGCCGAGTTCTTCGGCGTGGCGCCGGGCGCATTCACCGGTGCCGAGCGGCGCGGCCGCGACGGCAAGTTCAAGCTGGCCGATGGCGGTACATTGTTTCTCGACGAAATCGGCGACATGTCGCTGGCGCTCCAGGCCAAATTGCTGCGCGCCTTGCAGGAGCGGGAATTCGAGCCGGTCGGTTCGAACAAGCTGATTTCGGTGGATGTCCGGATCATTGCCGCGACCAGCCGCGACCTGGAAAAAATGGTTGCTGAAGGTGCCTTCCGGGCCGACCTCTACTACCGGCTCAACGTCATTTCCTTGCGTACCCCGGCCTTGCGCGACCGGCCGGAAGATATGGCGCTGCTGGCCGAATATCTGATCGAGTCGATCTGCCGCCTGCAGGGCATGCCGCTGCACGGGATCAGCTCGCAGGCGTTGAATCGCCTGCTGCAGCACGACTGGCCGGGCAATGTCCGCGAACTGGCCAATGTCCTTGAACGCGCCCTGTTGATGACCGATGGCGATGTGCTGGAAGCCGGGGATCTCGATCTGGTCATGCCGAAACCGAAGCTGCCCGCCTCCTTTGTCGGCGATAACGTGATCGGCATTGCCGAGGCGGTGGCCAGCGCCGAACGCGCCGCCATTCTCGCCGCCTTGCGCAACAGCAATGGCAACAAGGTCCAGGCGGCCCGCCTGCTGGGCATTTCGCGCGCTGCACTTTACGAGAAGATTGCCGCGCTGGGCGTAGACGCGCACGCGGCTTGAGCTGTCTGTCATTCCGGACACGATGTCCGGACAGACTGACAGAATTGTGAAGTAGACGTCCTCAGGAAAGCCGCGATATTCAGCCCGTTCAATGACTTGAACATTCTGGCATGGGCCGTGCACTGAAGATCGCTCAGTAATAAATCCCAAAGGAGACAACAGTGGACTTTCTGATCGTTCTGGCCGCCCTGGCCTTCTTGATGTTCGTAGCCTATCGCGGCTACAGCGTCATTCTCTTCGCCCCCATCTGCGCGCTCGGTGCCGTTCTGCTGATCGACCCCAGCCTGGTGGCGCCGATGTTTACCGGCCTGTTCATGGACAAGATGGTCGGTTTCGTGAAGAACTTCTTCCCGGTCTTCCTGCTCGGTGCGGTTTTCGGCAAGGTGATCGAGCTTTCCGGGTTCTCGAAAGCCATTGTTGCCTCGGTGATCAACCTGATCGGGCGCGAACGGGCGATGCTGTCCATCGTCGTCGTGTGCGGCCTGCTGACCTACGGCGGCGTTTCGCTGTTTGTCGTGGTCTTCGCGGTCTATCCCTTTGCCGCTGAAATGTTCCGTCAGGGTGGCATTCCGAAGCGCCTGATCCCGGGCACCATCGCCCTCGGCGCCTTCACCTTCACGATGGACTCCCTGCCGGGTACGCCGCAGATCCAGAACATCATCCCGACCACGTTCTTCAAGACCGATATCTACGCTGCACCGTGGCTGGGTTCGATTGGCGCCCTGTTCATCCTGGTCTGCGGCATTTCCTACCTCGAATGGTGTCGTCGTCGTGCGGCGGCTGCCGGCGAAGGTTATGGCGATGGTCACAGCAACGAGCCGGAACCGTTCGAACACGAAAAGCTGGCCCACCCGGTCATTGCCATCCTGCCGCTGGTCATGGTCGGCGTGATGAACAAGGTCTTTACCAACGCCATTCCGGCGCTGTACGGCGAGAAGGTTTCCTTCATTCCGGCGGTGATCGGCAAGGCCGCGCCGGTGGTTCAGCAAACCAAGGCGGTGGCTGCCATCTGGGCGGTTGAAGGTGCCCTGCTGGTCGGTATCGCCACCGTCTTCATCTTCGGCTGGCGCGCTGTTTCGGCCAAGTTTGCCGAGGGCAGCAAGAGCGCCATCGGCGGTGCCCTGCTGGCGACCATGAATACCGCATCCGAATACGGCTTCGGTGCCGTCATTGCCGCCTTGCCGGGCTTCCTGGTGGTGGCCAATGCGCTCGGTTCGATTCCTAACCCGCTGATCAACGAAGCCATCACGGTCACCGCGCTGGCCGGCATTACCGGTTCCGCCTCCGGCGGCATGGGCATCGCGCTGGCGGCCATGGCCGATACCTTCATCGCCAACGCCCAGGCGGCCGGTATTCCGCTCGAAGTCTTCCACCGGGTCGCCTCGATGGCTTCCGGCGGCATGGATACGCTGCCCCATAACGGCGCCGTCATCACGCTGCTGGCCGTTACCGGTCTGACCCATCGCCAGTCCTACAAGGACATCTTTGCCATCACCTGCATCAAGACGCTGGCCGTCTTCGTGGTGATCGCCGTGTTCTACATGACCGGCATTGTCTGATCGCCGATAAAAACAAATAACGAGGAGATTGATCATGGCTCTTTCACGTCACCCGATGGCAAGTTCGTTGCGTGCTTCCGATACCGGCAAGGTGGTTTCCGCGGCCGATGCCGTCCGTCTGATCAAGGACGGCGACACCGTGGCAACCGGCGGCTTCGTCGGCATCGGCTTTCCGGAAAATATCGCGATCGCGCTGGAGAAGCGTTTCCTCGAAGCCGAGGCAACGGATGTTCACGGCCTGGGCAGTCCGCGTAATCTGACACTGGTTTACGCGGCTGGCCAGGGTGACGGCAAGGAGCGAGGTCTGAATCACCTCGGCCACGATGGCCTGGTTTCCCGGGTCATCGGCGGCCACTGGGGCCTCGTCCCCAAACTGCAGCAGTTGGCGGTATCGAATCGCATCGAAGCCTACAACCTGCCGCAAGGCGTCATTTCCCACCTGTTCCGCGATATCGCCGCCGGCAAGCCGGGGACGATTACCCGGGTCGGGCTGGGCACCTTCGTCGATCCGCGCTTTGGCGGCGGCAAACTGAACGAGATGACGACGCGCGACGTCGTTCGCCTGATGGAGATCGATGGCGAGGAATATCTGTTCTACAAGGCCTTCCCGATCCATATCGGCATCATTCGCGGCACGACGGCCGACCCGGATGGCAACATCACCATGGAAAAGGAAGCGCTGACCCTGGAAGCGCAGGCCATCGCCATGGCGGCGCGCAATTCCGGTGGTCTGGTCATCGTCCAGGTCGAGCGCATTGCCGAGCGGGGCACGCTGAATCCACGCCAGGTCAAGATCCCCGGCATTCTGGTCGACTGTGTCGTGGTCACCGAGAAGCCGGAATACCATGCGCAGACCTTCAGCGAACAATACAACCCGGCCTATGCCGGCGAGATCAAGGTGCCGATGTCGGCCATTGCGGCGATGCCGATGAGCGAGCGCAAGATCATCGCCCGCCGGGCGGCGCTGGAACTCAAGGCCAACGCCATCGTCAATCTCGGTATCGGCATGCCGGAAGGGGTGGCCAATGTCGCGGCCGAAGAGCAGGTTATCGACCTGATGACGCTGACCGCCGAACCCGGCGTGATCGGTGGCGTCCCGGCCGGCGGCCTGAGTTTCGGGGCGGCGACCAATGCCCAGGCAATCATCGACCAGCCCAGCCAGTTCGATTTCTACGACGGCGGCGGCCTCGACATCGCTTTCCTCGGCCTGGCCCAGGCCGATCGTTTGGGCAACCTCAATGTTTCGAAATTCGGCCCCCGCCTGGCCGGGGCCGGCGGCTTCATCAACATTTCTCAAAACGCCAAGAAGGTGGTCTTCGTCGGCACCTTTACCGCCGGCAATCTCGAAGTCGCGATCAACGCCGGCAAGCTGAGCATCCTTGAGGACGGCAAGTCGGTGAAATTCGTCGAGGAAGTCGAACATCGCACTTTCAGCGGTCCGCAGGCCTCGAAGTGGGGCAAGACGGTGCTTTACATCACCGAGCGTTGCGTCTTCAAGCTGACGGCCGATGGCCTGGAGCTGACCGAAATTGCACCGGGGGTCGATCTGCAGAAGGACATCCTCGACAAGATGGATTTCAAGCCGGTCATTCATGGCACGCCGAAACTGATGGATGCGCGCATCTTCAGCGAAGAGGCGATGAACATCCGGCCGGAAATGCTCGAAATCCCGATGAGCGAGCGCCTGGCCTACGATCCGGCAAAGAACCTGTTCTTCGTCGATTTCGCCGGTTTGAGCGTGCGCAGCGAAGCGGACATCGCCCGCATCCTGGAAGGGGTCGAGAGTCAGTTGGCGCCGATCGGTCACAAGGTCAATGCCATCGTCAATTACGATCGCTTTTCCATCGTGCCCGAACTGGTCGATGCCTACATCGGCGTCGTCAAGGGCATCATGGAGCGGCACTATCACGACGTGACGCGTTATACCTCCAGTACCTTCCTGCGCATGAAGCTGGGCGAGGCGCTGGAAAAGCAGCAGATTAAGCCGCAGATTTTCGGTTCGGCCGATGAGGCGGAAGGGCATCTCGGCGGCCAGTAAACTGTCGCCGGCCGGGCGAATGACATGGGCGACAGCCAAGGTATGATTCGCCTCTTATTGCGGTCGACACAGGTTCTGGCATGAAAAACGTTACTTCGGGTCCGCTGGCCGGGCGGAAGACCCGTATTGCATTGGTGCTGGCTGCCCTGGTGGCAGTCGGCGTCTTTTTCTTTTCCGGCAAGGGACATGAACAGCCGGCCGAGCCGGCCAAGGCGACCACCGCCAAGGCGGCGCTGACGGTCAGCCTGATCTCGCCGCAAACCGAGGAATGGCCGCAGGTGCTGCCGGCCAATGGCAATGTCGTGGCCTGGCAGGAAGCGGTGATCGGCCCCGAGATCAGCAACTACCGGATTACCGAGGTGCTGGTCCAGGTCGGCGACAAGGTGCGCAAGGGGCAGGTGCTGGCCCGCATCGCCAGCGATACCGTGGCTAGCGAACTGGCCGAGGCCAGGGCTTCGGTGGCCGAACTGGAAGCCAGTGCCGCCGAGGCGAAGGCCAATGCCGAGCGCGCCACGGAGTTGCGCGAAAAGGGCTTTTACAGCTCGCAGCTCAATACCCAGTACCAGACTGCCGGCCACACCGCATTGGCCCGGCTGGCCGGCGCTCGGGCCCGCTTGCAGGCCGCCGAGTTGAAAATGAGCAAGACCGGCGTGTTGGCGCCGGATGATGGCGTGATCTCGGCGCGCTTGGCCACCGTCGGTTCGCTGACCCAGTCCGGGCAGGAACTGTTCCGGCTGATTCGTGGCGGTCGCCTGGAGTGGCGGGCCGAAGTGTCATCGACCGACCTGACGCGGATTCGCAGCGGTATCGTTGCCAGCCTGACCAACCCGAACGGCGAAGTGGTCAAGGGCAGCGTGCGCGCCGTGGCGCCGAGCGTCGACCCGCAGACCCGCAATGGCCTGGTCTATGTCGACCTGCCGGTCACCGAGGCGGTGCGGGCCGGCATGTTCGCCCGTGGCGAGTTCGAGCTGGGGCGGACGCCGGCGCTGACCGTACCGCAGGCCAGCGTCGTCCTGCGCGAAGGCTTTGCCTACGTTTTCCGGCTGGAGAATCCGCAAGGCGATCAGGGCCACGTCGCCCAAAGCAAGGTGCAGGTCGGCCGGCGTCTGGGCGAGCGCCTGGAGATCGTTTCCGGCCTGGCGCCGACGGCACGGATCGTCGAGTCGGGCGCCGGCTTCCTCGCCGACGGCGATGCCGTCAAGATCGTCGCCGCCGGAAGCAAGCCGCAATGAACGTTTCTTCCTGGTCGATCCGGAACCCGACGCCGGCCATCCTGCTCTTCATCATGCTGACGCTGTTTGGCGTCATGGCCTTCAAGGCGATGAAGGTGCAGCAGTTCATGGATGTCGATCTGCCCACCGTGACGGTCACTGCCTCGCTGCCTGGGGCGGCGCCGGCGCAGATGGAAACCGAGGTGGCGCGCAAGATCGAGAATTCGGTGGCGACGCTGCAGGGCATCAAGCATATCTACACCAAGGTGCAGGACGGCAGCGCCGTCGTCACCGTCGAGTTCCGCCTTGAAAAGCCGACGCAGGAGGCGGTAGACGACGTGCGCGATGCCGTGTCGCGCATCCGTTCCGACCTGCCCGGTGACTTGAAGGACCCGGTGATCGCCAAGGTCGATCTGGCCGGGGCGCCGATTCTGACCTATACCGTGGCCTCGACCCGGATGGATGACGAGGCGCTCTCCTGGTTTGTCGACAACACGGTGGCCAAGGCCATTCTCAGCGTCCGCGGCGTCGGCTCGGTGGCGCGGGTCGGCGGCGTCAGCCGCGAGATCCGGGTCGAGCTCGATCCGGCCCGCCTGCTGGCGCTGAATGCCACGGCGGCCGATATTTCCCGCCAGTTGCGGCAGATCCAGCAGGAGGCGTCGGGTGGCCGGGCCGATGTCGGCGGCATCGAGCAATCGGTGCGGACGATTGCCACCGTGGCCTCGGCCGGCGAACTGGCGGCCATGGACATCCTGCTCTCCGACGGCCGGCGTATCCGCCTCGACCAGGTGGCGACGATCAGCGATACGGTGGGCGAAAAGCGCACTGCGGCACTGCTCAACGGCAAGCCGGTGGTCGGCTTCGAAATCGTCCGCAGCCGCGGGGCCGGCGAGGTCGAACTGGCGACCAACGTGCGGGCCACGCTGGAACGCCTGCGCAGCGAACACCCCGACATCACCATCACCGAAGCCTTCAACTTCGTCGATCCGGTGGTCGAGAATTACGAAGGCTCGATGTCGCTACTGATCGAAGGCGCCATCCTGGCGGTGATTGTCGTCTGGCTGTTCCTGCGCGACTGGCGGGCGACCTTCGTCTCGGCGACCGCCCTGCCGCTGTCGATCATTCCGGCCTTCGCGGTGATGTACCTGATGGGCTTCACGCTCAATGTCGTCACCCTGCTCTCTATGTCGCTGGTGGTCGGCATCCTGGTCGATGACGCGATCGTCGAGATCGAGAACATCATGCGCCACCTGCGTATGGGCAAGACGCCCTTCCAGGCGGCGATGGAAGCGGCCGACGAAATTGGTTTGGCGGTTATCGCCACCACCTTTACGCTGATCGCGGTCTTCCTGCCGACTGCCTTCATGAGCGGCGTCGCCGGCAAGTTCTTCGTCCAGTTCGGCTGGACGGCGGCGATTGCCGTCTTCTTCTCGCTGGTCGTCGCCCGCCTGCTGACGCCGATGATGGCGGCCTACATCCTCAAGCCCTTGGCCAGTGAGCATCATGAACCGGGCTGGATGACGATCTACGCCGGCTGGGCGGCCTGGTGTCTGAAGCACCGCTTGCTGACCATGCTGGCGACGGTTGTCTTCTTCGTCGGTTCCTTCATGCTGGTGCCCTTCCTGCCCACCGGTTTCCTGCCACCGGATGACCTGTCACAGACCCAGGTTTACATTTCCCTGCCGCCGGGCAGCACCTATGAAGAGACCTTCGCCGCCGCCGAGCAGGCGCGCGCCATTGTCGAGAAGCTCCCGCACGTCAAGATGGTCTATACCGCCATCGGTGGCGGCGCCGCCGGCAGCGATCCCTTCGCGCCGCGCGGTGCGGCCGAGGTCCGCAAGGCAACGCTGACCATCAACCTGACGCCACGCAAGCAGCGTGGCGGCGTTACCAAGCAGGATGTCGAACGCGAGTTCCGCCAGGCGCTGGCGGAGATTCCCGGCGTCCAGTTGAAAGTCGGTTTCGGCGGCTCGAACGAAAAATACGTGCTGGTGCTGGCCAGCGAAAACGGTCCGCTGCTTGCCGAGCATGCCCGCCTGGTCGAACGGGAACTGCGCAGCATTCCCGGCATCGGCAACATCACCAGCACGGCCAGCCTGGTTCGTCCGGAGTTGGTGGTGCGTCCCGACTTTGCCCGCGCCGCCGACCTCGGCGTCACCTCGGCGGCAATTGCCGACACGCTGCGCATCGCCACCACCGGCGATTACGACCAAAGCCTGGCCAAACTCAATTTGGCGCAACGCCAGGTGCCGATCATCGTCAAATTGCCGCCCGAGGCGCGCCAGGATCTCAGCCTGCTGGAACGGATGACGGTGCCCGGCAAGCGCGGTCCGGTGATGATCGGCAACGTCGCCTCGCTCAGCCTGGCCGGCGGTCCGGCCGAGATCGACCGTTACGACCGCCTGCGCAACATCAATTTCGAGATCGAACTGAATGGTCAGCCGCTTGGCGAGGTCGAGAAGCAGGCCATGGCGCTGCCCAGCCTGGTCAACAAGCCGCCCGGCGTGCTGCAGACGACGATTGGCGATGCCGAAGCGATGGGCGAATTGTTCCAGAGCTTCGCCTTGGCGATGGCGACCGGCGTGCTCTGCATCTATATCGTGCTGGTCCTGCTGTTCAAGGATTTCGTCCAGCCGGTGACCATCCTGGCGGCGCTGGTTCTCTCGGTGCCTGGCGCCTTCCTGGCCCTGTTCCTGTCACAGACGGCGCTGTCGATGCCGTCGATGATCGGTCTGATCATGTTGATGGGGATCGCCACCAAGAACTCGATCCTGCTCATCGACTACGTCATCCTGGCTCGCCGCGATCATGGTCTCGATCGCTGGAGCGCCCTGCTCGACGCCTGCCGCAAGCGGGCCCGGCCGATCGTCATGACCACCATCGCGATGGGCGCCGGCATGATGCCGATTGCGCTCGGCATCGGCACCGATCCGAGCTTCCGGGCGCCGATGGCGATTGTCGTGATCGGCGGCCTGATTACTTCGACCTTCCTCAGCCTGCTGGTCATCCCGGTCGTTTTCACCTTTGTCGATGATCTGATCATCAAGGTGCGCGGCCTGTATCGCCCACACTGAACGCGTCGGGCAACAATGAAAAAGGCCGGTGGATCGCTCCACCGGCCTTTGTACTTTCTGCGCCTGTCGCTTACTGGACTTGCTGGATACCCGCCAGGACCCAGCCGGTGCTGCCGTTGCGCGGCTTGGTCATGTGCCAGATTTCGTCAAAGGCTTCGGCCGGTGCGGCCTTCTCTTCGCGGATCAGGCCATGGAAGCGGACGCTGACGATGTAGCGGTTGGCTTCTTCGGCGACGTCGAGGACTTCGCTATTGAGTTGCACGACATCGGTTTCCTGCTTTGCGGCACCGCGCTCGCCCATGCCCAGCTTGATCTCGGCAAACATTTCCGGCGAGGTGAATTCGCGGATGTCGTCGAGGTTGCCGGCATCGTTGGCAGCCTGCAGGCGGATGAAGTTGACCTTGGCGTTACGGACGAAGCCATCGACATCGAAATCAGCCGGGATGTTGCCGCTGTTACCGGCAACCGGTGCAGCACTGCCGCCGGCCGGGATGAAGTCCGGTTGGCGGGAAGCGTGCGCATCGTAGTTGTGGCCGGCTCCGGCATATTGCAGCCCGCCTTGCTGTTGGGCGGCCTTCTTGCGCATGAAGAAGCCAATGGCACCAATCACGACCATGGCGAGCAGCGCGATCATCATGAAGTTGGCCAGCCCTTCACCGAAACCGAAGTGCGAAGCCAGCGCGGCCAAGCCGAGACCGGCGGCGAGACCGGCCAGCGGCCCCATCCAGGAACGCTTGGGCTGGGCTTGCGGCGCGGCGCTCGGGGCTGGTGCGGCAGCTTGTTGCTGCGTCGGGGCGGCATTGGTTGCCTTGTTCGGGGTAACCGCCTGGCGCTGCATGCCGGACGAAGTGCCACCGCCCAGGCGGCGTGCTGCTTCGGCGTCGCCGGTGGTCAGCGTGAAGCCGAGCACCAGTGCTGCGGCCATCAAAGCGAAAGATTTCATGTTTG